>Ga0070671_100002178_pt1 | contig 15121 bp, 10 predicted proteins | sample KBSS73metaG_FD_65341 | JGI IMG/M metagenome (GOLD analysis project Ga0070671, IMG submission 65341) | Switchgrass rhizosphere microbial communities from Kellogg Biological Station, Michigan, USA - KBS S7-3 metaG | ecosystem: Host-associated > Plants > Roots > Rhizosphere > Soil ...
CGCGCCGTGGGAAAAGCCGCTGCCTGACCGATATGGTCAAAATGTGTGTGACTGACCCCGAGAATACTCACCTGCCGTGCGTTCAGGCCCAGCCGGGCGAGTTGCGTAACGAGTGTCTGCTTCAGCTCGATCCAGTCACCTTTGCGGTGCTCTTGTGGATGCCCCAGCAACTCAGTCCCGAGCCCTGCGTCCCACAACATATAACGACCGTCGTGGCGGATGAGGTAGCAGCTGTCGGTAAGTGCCTTGGAAACGAAAGTTCCGCAATCCATTCGCCACAGAGCCACCCGCGGTGCCGAGGCCGTGGCACTGAATCCGCACAGGAGTCCGAGCGCGAGAAAAAAACCCTTCATCGACACACCTGTGGCTCACTTCCGGAGGCGTTTAGGTTTCACGTTTCCACAGGAAGGTGCTATCCCCCCCGGGAGGGGGCGGCACGCCGTCGGAGCCCCCCGTCTAGCGCAGCAAGATAAAGTGGCGCACTCTTGTCGCCCCCGGCGAACGCATCACCCGCTGACCCGCGGGAGCGCATCGCCCCAAAATCCGCACTCTGCCGGAGGGCATGCCATGAACGCACAGCTCCAGGTTACCCCGCTCAGCTCCGAAGTTGAATCCTTCATCCGCCAGCCGCGCCAGGTACTGATCGATGGTCGCTGGGTCGGCGCGAAGAGCGGCAAGAGTTTCGAGGTGTACGATCCCAGCTCGGGCCGGGAGATAGCCAAGGTTGCCGCTTGTGAGAAGGTGGATGTCGATGCAGCTGTTGCGGCGGCGCGCAAAGCGTTCGACCAGGGGCCGTGGCCGCGAATGTCGCCCTCTGAGCGCGGCCGTGTCATCTGGAAGATCGGTGATTTGATTCTTGAGAATCTTGAAGAGCTCGCGCAGTTGGAATCGCTCGACAATGGCAAGCCTATCGCCATCGCGCGCGCCGCGGACGTACCCCTTGCGGCCGACCTCTTTCACTATATGGCCGGATGGGCCACCAAAATCGAAGGCAACACAATCGGGCTTTCTGTGCCTTACACCCCGGGAGCGCAATACCATGCCTACACTCGGCGCGAGCCGATCGGCGTCGTCGCCCAGATCATCCCGTGGAATTTTCCGCTGCTGATGGCGGCGTGGAAGTTGGGCCCCGCGCTGACAACCGGTTGCACAGTTGTGTTGAAGGTTGCGGAAGAGACGCCGCTCTCCGCCCTGCGGCTCGCGGAGCTGTGTCAGGAGGCCGGCCTGCCGAATGGGGTACTCAATTTGCTCACGGGCTTTGGCGAGCCGTGCGGGGCCCCACTTGCTGCGCATCCGCTGGTCGACAAGGTGGCCTTCACCGGCTCCACCGAGGTGGGCAAGCTCATCGTGAAGGCCGCCTCGAACGATCTGAAGAAAGTCACGCTCGAGCTCGGCGGCAAATCTCCTAACATTATTCTCGATGACGCCGATATGGATCTTGCCATCCCCGGCGCGGCCAATGCCATCTTCTTCAACCATGGCCAGTGCTGCTGCGCGGGATCACGGCTGTTTGTGCAAGAGAAGAAATACGAGCAGGTGGTGGAAGGAGTCACGCAGTTCGCCAAGAGCATCCGCCTCGGACCCGGCCTGGACTCACGCACCCAGATGGGGCCGCTCGTCTCCCAGACTCAGCTCGAGCGCGTATCGGGCTACTTACGCTCGGGAGAAGAACAGGGTGCCAAAGCACTGTGCGGCGGGAAACGGCGTGGGGAGAACGGCTACTTCGTGGAGCCCACAGTGCTGGTTGATACCTCACCGGATATGAAGGTGTATCGCGAGGAAATCTTCGGACCTGTCGTGACGGCCATCCCGTTCAAGAGCGTTGATGACGACCTGGTGACTCGTGCAAACGACACAACGTACGGCCTGGCCGCCGGGATCTACACACGCGACATGTCGAGAGCGCATCGGATCGCCAATCAGCTGCGCGCCGGCACCGTTTGGATCAACTGCTACAACATCTTCGACGCCGCACTCCCCTTTGGAGGGTACAAGCAGTCAGGTTGGGGCCGCGAGATGGGGCACAACGCACTCGACAACTATCTGGAGACTAAATCCATCTGCGCAAGTATTTAGGTTGAGCAACTCCGGGCTCGTGGGCATGTCACTGGCCCACGAGATCTCGATCTGCGGCGTGGGGCGGGAGATTCCCGCCCCACGCCAGCGGCATCGACCTCACGGGCTGCCGAGCGCGGGGATCTCAGCCGTGAACACCCCAAAGCAGGCGTGCTTCCTCGGCAATGAGATCCGGAAACTCCTCAGGCCAGAAGAGCTTCGCACCTTCAACACGGCGTACACCGCGTGAGCTCGGGAACGTGCGATTCAGCCAGTCGGGCGAGTCCGCGCTGAAAATCGTGTCTGCGGTGCCCCACAGAATCCGCACCGGCGATTGAAACCTTTTCAGCGCCGGCTCGATCTCCAGAAGCACATTCTTCTCAAGCGCAATCGCGAACTGCTCGTACTGTCTCATGCGCAGCGCCGATTGCGCGAACGCTCCAAGGTAGCAGTCCAACGTTTCATCGAGAAATCTGTCGGGATACGTGAAGCAAGCGCCGACCAATCCCTGCGGCGAGCGGGCCAAAACGTGATCTTTGAATGGCCGCGCAACGTATTTATCCGCAGCGATCCCTCGACGCGCGTCTTCGATGAGGGAGCTGATGGCTTTCGGTGGGCAATCAGTGTTCGCATCACAGTTCGTAAGTAACAGCGTGCGCACTCGCTTCGGATAGTGAGCAGCGAACAATTGGGCCACCGCGCCGCCGCTGTCATTGGCTACGATGTCAACCCTCTCCTCAGCTAACGTATCAAGCAATTTTGCCAGCATCGCCATCTGAGTACCCGGCCTCAGGTCCGCCCCTTCGGGCGCTTCGGTATATCCCAAACCGAGGAAGTCTGGAGCAATGCAACGCCGGTGGGTTGACAGACGGTCGAGCGCGCCGCGCCACTGATAACCGTTGAGGGGATAACCATGTAGAAACAGCGCTGCCGCCCCGCGGCCCCGTTCGACATAGGCGATCCGGCCATACGGCAGATCGGCAAACTTGCGGGCTGCATGAAATTGCGCAACGTCCATCGGCTTCGGTGCAGGCTCGTTTGCTTTTGACAGAACGATCCCGCTGCCCAATGCAGAGGCGGCCGAGAATGCCATCGATGAATGCAGGAAGTGTCTTCGGTTCATGTGGCCACCATGCCGGACCCACCGGCGGCGCGCGCGCACATTCGGATGATTTCTTGCCGATCGACAGGCCTTGCAGAATAATCCCCGGTATGTTGGACCGGCCGCCACTTCCGCCGTCAACCGGCGCGAGCCCTTCGAACCAGCTCGATGTGCTGAGTGTCACGTGCCCTATGGGGGAGCTCCAGACACCTCAGGAGAGCCATCACATTCTCTATTTCCACTTGGACCGCCCAGTGCAGTTGACGTGCCGTCTCGACGGCCGCGGTGAGCGGTATGGTGGAGTGCACTATCCAGGCCACCTGTGGGTGCTGCCTGCGGGCGTGACGGGCCAATGGACCATGGAAGCGCCTGCGGATTCGCTGGTGCTGCGACTTTCGCCATTGCTTGTGAGAGAGACGGCGGATGGTTTGCGACTAAAGTCGGCGCAGGCGAAAGTCACGCCAGCCATGCGAGTGCGCGACCCACATCTCGAGTACATGGGATGGCTACTCAGGACCGAGCGAGAGGCAGGTTACCCCTACGGGCGACTGTTTGTGGACAGTCTGGCCGCCGCGATCGCCGCGCGATTGTTGCGGCGAGCCGGCCATACCACGACAACCCCACACGTTTCTAAACGTCAGTTACCGAGATGGCGGCTTCGCACTGTGTGCGACTACATCAGGGGGAATCTCGATCGCGACCTCTCCCTGGCCGAATTGGCAAACATCGCGGGCTTCAGTGTGTCCCATTTCAAGCCACTTTTCCGCCAGGCCGTGGGCCTTCCAGTGCATCGCTATGTCGTGGAATGCCGCGTAGAACGCGCGAGACAACTACTGCTGCAAGGTGACCGGTCGATGGGCGACATCGCACTGGAAGTAGGCTTCACCCATCAAAGCCATATGGTCCGTTGTCTCCGCCGCGTGTTAGGCATAAGCGCGGCGGATGTCGCCAGGCTTGGCCGGGGCGAATACTTCTCTCGCTAGGGTCCGGCACGATCCACGCATGCCCCTCCCCGGCCGCCGTACCTAGATCCGCAAGACCTCGAGGGTCAGCATGCTGGCGCCGGATTAGTGCCTTGACGTGTATATGCTTCGTGCCGTATATACTCGCCATGGAATCCACGGTAGCGGCCTGGCTCGCTCCGTTTCGCCGCGTCACCGCGCTCTTCGGCCTCCTTTAAGGTAAAGCATGAATACTCTCCTCTGGGTTCTTCAGATCCTTCTCGCCCTGCATACCGCCATCGGCGCGGTGTGGAAGTTTTCCAACTCCGAGCAAGCCGTGCCTTCCTTGAATGCGATTCCGCATGGAGTTTGGTTGGCGATGAGCGTCGTTGAGCTGCTTTGCAGTGTGGCCCTGATCCTCCCGGCATTTAATCGGCCCCTGGCCATCCTGGCACCTATCGCGGCGGTCTTCATAGCCGCGGAAATGCTGCTCTTTTGCGCGTTGCATATTCACTCCGGTGACGCAAATTACAGCCCCATGATTTATTGGCTGGTGGTGGCTGCCATATGCGCCTTTATTGCCTACGGCCGATTTGTGCTGAAGCCGTTGTAGCGAGTGCTGCTGGGAAAGAAGCGGGGATGCGGGGTTGGTCCGCCGGGCCGCATGATCGGTTCCGATCTTAGGCGGCGGGATTCGGCCAGGACGCTTCGATGTTGTTGTTGTCGGGGTCGAGGACAAAGGCGACGTAGTTTGCGCGGGCTCGCTTACCCTGCGGCCTAAAGCCTGGGGCACCGTTATCGCGGCCACCGCTTGCCAGAGCTGCGGCATAGAATGCGTCGACCGCTGCCATATCTGGCGCCGCAAAGGCCAAGTGCATCGGTGCCCTGCCTGGAGCATGCGTCGGCCGCCAGTAGCTCGGGACCCCCTTCTTGTCGCCCGCTACGAACATGAAGCCACGCCGGCCTGGAACCATGAAGATAGCTGCATCAAACTCTGGACGATCTTGAACCCGCTCGATGCCAAGCGGCTTCAGGCATGCCGTAAAGAACGGCAGACTTACCTGGGACTCCCGAACTAGAAAACCGATGTGATCGAACATGGCATCAGGGTACTGCGCACGCACGTGTCGGCTCAATATCTTAGCCGACTACGTAATGTCGCTACGCGGGTGATCGGAGGCGCGAAGGGCACCCTAGCCGCTGCGGGCGCGGCGTCGGCCATGGCTGCAGCCACAGCCGACACCTAACCACTACTTTGACCCCGACCTTGTCCGCCGGTACTGATCCACATCGATCAGGTCAATCAATCGGCTCCAAAGGTCTGCGGCGTCACTGTGACCCTGCCCGCAAGTATGTCGGCAACACTGACCAACGGAAAACCGACGGTGACGGACGCGCTCTGATGCCAGGCATCCACAATTTCGTCCCGCAACTCGGCGGCGCCGGCGGCTAGCCGGGCGGTGACGATGGCAACCTCAGCTGGCTTTGCGGTTTGGTAGTTGTCATTGCCAGAATCCAGCGCCGCCTGGTAGGTGGGCCCGACCTGGGCCAGGGTTTCCGCCAAGTACAGGGGTACGCGTTGCTCCATAGTGGTCACGCCGCGATCGGTGTACGGACGGACCGCCGCCGCCACCTTGCGGAAGTCGATGAAATTCCGCACGAACGAGCCTTCAAACGGCGCGTGAATCGGCGCGGTGGTGTAGCCGTTCGGATTGGGGAAGTTGCCCCAGCCGTTGAAATGGATGGAGACGTGCATGGGTTGGCTGGCATCAGCTACGAAGTGGCTCCAATAGCCAAGGTCGCGAATGATGAGTTGTTCGCGCAGTGCCAGGTGAAAAAGAAAATATTCGCGGTCTGATTGCTTCACGGCCGAATACAACCCCGCCTTGAAGGCGCGCCACATGGCGAAATCCTTGCGCAACTGCTGGAAGCCGTCGAGCATCTGATAGGGAAGGTATCCCCCGAAGTACTGGGTCTCTGCCGGCGACCCGGTGCGTTGCGCGGTATCGAAGGCTTCGCGCGTCAGCGGCAGAGCTGCAAGCGGCACCACGCCGCCGATGACCACGCCAGCGTCGTCGATGTCGATGAAGTGGCCCGGGTCGCGCTCCGCATCGTGCACGGTGCGCGCCGTGAGCAGGCTACCGGTGCTGCTGACGCCGGTGACGATACCGGTGGTCTTTGATTCATCCGCCTCGGGACCCAGCTCGCCGACCGCCGCCTGCGCCAGATCATTGCGGAGGAAGAAGGGGATTTCGGCCGGCAGCTTGTCGATAGCAATGCGGCTGATTTCCACGTGACCAGTGTGACCCCAGGACCAAGCGTGGCAGGAAGCGAGGATCATGCACACACCGGTCAGCCCGCTCATGAACCTCGGCGTTCGGATCTTTGCCGTCATCGACATGGGTGCTCCTGATTGTAGTTTGGGCGGAGCAAAGCTAGGCCGATTATGTGAAGCGGCGGTTACAACAGGGAGCGGCATCGTTCCTCGGAAGGATCCAAACGGAGCGAGCGGGATCGGGGTCTTAAGAGTCAGCAACAGACTGTTTGATGAAAATGAATATATCGTGCTGCTCGTACGGGTGAAGACATCTACTTCACCCACTGGCCTCACTCAACCCAGCCTTTGCGGCACCTTCCGCGACCGGCCGCACGATGTTGCACGGCAGCATACCTTCCTGGGCGACCGATAAGAACTTCACGGGTTCCGCCGATCCCACCGCCGTTGCCGGTTTTCGTGTTTATCTCGGTTGGACCGATCCTATGACGGGGCCGGTCAGACGGTCGCCATCATTGATGCTTTTGCGTCGCCTACAATTCTGCAGGATGTGAACCAATGGTCCACCAATCGCGGCCTGCCCACTATGAAGCCTTCACAGCTCGTTCAAGTAGTTCCGCCTGGCATCTACAAGCACCCAGAGAATCCTCGGCAGGATCCGCAGGGTTGGTACGGGGAAGAAACGCTGGACGTCGAGGCGGTTCACGGGATGGCGCCTGCGGCGAAGATTGTTTACGTGGGGGCTCCGAATGACCGCCAGGATCTCGACGCAGCGTTGAATCATGTCGTGGATCAACACTTGGCGCAGATAGTGACCAACTCGTATGGCTTCCCGACAACCGAGCTGCTGCCTCCCGGTTTCGTGCTTCCGGTGGAAGACACGCTGATTCAGGCAGCCATCGAAGGCATTGGCGTGTATTTCGCTTCGGGTGACAACGGGGACGAATCCAGCCTTTTCGGGTTCCCGACTACGGACTGGCCCGCATCCAGTCCGTGGGTTACCGCGGTTGGCGGTACAAGCCTCGGAATCAGCTCGAGTAACACCCGGGCCGTCGAAACCGGTTGGGGCACCAGCACCTACAACTGCAATAGCACTACGTTGGTGTGCACGCGTGCGGGATGGCTGTATGGAGCAGGTGGCGGTGTCAGTGTCTTGTTCGCCGAGCCCCTCTATCAACAGCAGGCGGGGCTGACTCTCGGCGGACGCGGTGTACCTGATGTTGCGGCGCTTGGCGATCCTCAGACTGGATTGCTGGTGGGCCAGACCCAGACCTTCCCCGACGGGACCTACTATGATGAGTACCGCATCGGCGGCACGAGTCTCTCGAGCCCGATCTTCGCCGGGCTCATGGCCTTGGCGGACCAAAAAGCCGGTCATCCGCACGGCTTCGCAAACCCGCTTTTCTACGACAATCCCGCGGCTTTTTATGACGTGCTGCCCGTCAAGACGGCGGTAGCGCGCCGTAACTTCAACAACGGCGTCGATGCGAGTGCGGGAACCTCCGATTTCCTGCGGACATTCGACGACTACTCCGGCTCCAAGTCGCAGCACACAAACGGTGGCTGGGATAATGTGACCGGGCTGGGTACTCCTGGCGTTTCCTTCCTGAGTTTGATCGGGAAATAAGGGACTTCCAAGGCGCCGTGCCCCCCTGCACGGCGCCAAACCCGCATTGGCCAACAGCTGCACGGCGAACCGCGAGTTCGTGTCACGGTCAGGAGCGCGGTTATCGCCCGCCTTGGCTCGATATGCCGCCCGTCTTGGCTCGACATGCCGGCGTGTCTCCAAACGGAGCGAGCGCATTGGAAGGGTGGCGTGCTCTTGTAATGCGCTCACCCGGGCGTGCGCCCAAAACCGTCCGCGGTAATCCGTTCGCCACACAGCGCCTAACAGTCAGATCCCAGAGATCTTTCCGCCCCCCACGGTGCGCCCCGTCCGGGTGAGCGCATTACAAGAGCACGCCGCCCGGGACTACGCACTCTTCTCTTCTCCCGGGTCCGGGTCCGGGTCCGAATCCGAATCCCTCAGAGCAACGCGGCCCCTGAGCCGGTTGCCGCTGTCAGCCGGCGGCGTGGCACACCTTCTTCAACTTCGGTGAACTGAAAATGCAGCTTGCCCAGAGGCTTCCGGTGACGTGGAGAGTTATGTCGTCGGGATGACAGACTCTCTCGTTGAGGGCACTGCAGAGTGGAGGGTTTTGCGACGATGTTATGCGGTTCGCGGCCGGCCCGGTGGCAGTGCTGTGACACCGAGTGCTCCGCCAACGATCGTTTCAACTTGCCGTGTCGTGTGTGATCGATGGCTTTCGATCTAATGAATGATTCCGCTTGCACTGCGGCGATGCGGCCGCCCCTTCGTTAACGAAATCCGAGCGCGCTAACGGCGAAGTCCAAGCACGTAAGGGAGGAGTTTGTTCATGAATGAACGAAAGTCACTGCTGCGTAACCTTTCTGTCATACCCGCCAGCGCGATCACCTTGTGCAGCGTCGTGCTTTTGAGCACTGGGGGCGCATTGGCGGCGGCAGATCAATCGATGGACGTGCAAGGCTATGGCCATGCTCACGGTAGAAACTTCTTCGCGACCCGATCAAGTCCGATTGCAATCACCGCCGATGATAAGTTCGTCTGGAGCGTCAACCCTGACACTGACTCGGTGTCGGTGTTCTCGGTCGCGAAGGACGTGAACAGGAAAGTTGCCGAAATTCCGGTGGGGAAGGAGCCGTGGTGTGTGGCCATCAAGTCGGGCGATGACGACGATGATTACGATGGCGGCAAGCGCAGACGTCCTGACAATGATGACTCCAAGGTCTATGTGACCAACATGGTGAGTGGCACGGTTTCGGTCATCGACCCGGCGAAAAGGCAGCTGATCAAGACAATCAAAGTCGGCACTGAGCCTTTCGGCTGCGCGCTGAGTCCCAACGGGCGCACGCTCTACGTCAGTAACCAGTCGTCCAATTCCGTTTCAGTCATCGACACTCGGTTTGACTTCGTGATCAAGACAATCCGCAACGCCGGGCCCAAGCCGCATGGCATCGCAGTCACGGCCGATGGCGAGAAGGTGTACGTGACTCAGTTGCTGTCACAACACCCGGCTGCGTACGAGGCACGTCCGCTGACGCAAACCGAAGGAGCCGACGACGGCCGTGTCGGGCGCGTGACAGTGATCGATGCAGACTCGAAGAAGGTGATCAAGGAGGTCGTCCTGAAGCCGATCCTCGTAGCGCCCTTCTTCCAGTCGGACGGCAACACGCTCGGACGTGAACCGCTGACCCAGACGTTCGACAACCGCACCACTGCCTTCCCAAACCTGCTCGAGGCGATCGAAATCAGGGGCGGCTTTGCCTATGTGACCGGGACCTGCTCCTCTCCCAACGGGCCATTCCGTTTCAACGTGAATGTGCAGAGCTGTCTGTCGGTGATCGATACGCGATACGACACGGAGGCCAGGCCGTCTCTCAACATGAATGACGGTGTCAACTTCGAGCCGGCTGGCGTGAAGCTCTTCAATACCAACCCCTTCGCACTGGCATTCAAGCGCAAATCGGGGGAAGGGTTTGTCGCCGTGGCGGCAACAAACCGCTTGCTGCGGGTCGAGGTGGATGCCCAGGGCGTACCCACCATCAACCCGCCGCAAAACGCACAAGATCCCGGCCATATCGTGCGGATCGAGCTCAAGGATCTGCGGGAGATGGGGCAAGCTGACCCACAGGACGTCATCGGCGGCAAGAATCCGCGCGGTCTCGTCCTGAATTCCCAGGACACTCGCGCCTATGTCATGGATTTCGTTTCGCGTGATGTCGCCGTAGTGGATATCTCGAAGAGCGACCCGACCAAGTACGCAACTCTCGCGCGGATTCAATCTACGACCTTGCCGAAGGCCGGTAGCGTGGACGCGATCGTTCTGCGGGGCAAACAGCTCTTCAACACTGCGATTGGGCCGGAAGGGGCCGCCGCCAACTCATTACGCCCGGCGGGGCGCATGTCGGACTTCGGTTGGGGCACGTGTTACAGCTGTCATGTGAATGGCCTGCACGACAGCGTCACCTGGATGTTTCCCGATGGGCCGCGGCAGACGATCTCGATGGAGAATACCTTCACCCACGGTGACGCGATCATCCGCCGCGGTGCCCCCGTGCTTCCCGACTCGCATCAGCGAGTGCTTAACTGGTCAGCCGTGCGCGATGAAGTGCAGGACTTCGAACGCAACATCCGCGCGGTGTCTGGCGGCGGCGGGTTGATTGAAGGGATTGCCGAAGGCGTTGCGGGCCTTGCGCAAATCCCCGATCTGGTCGACGTGGCCAACACGGGCCGAGATGCGGACCTCGACGCCATTGCAACCTATCTCGCCCTTGGTGTGCGCGCTCCGATCTCGCCGCTGAGCTACGGCGGTGACCGCGGGCAAGCCGGAAACGTCAGAGAGGGTCGGCGGCTCTTCGCCGCGGCCGGCTGCCAAAGCTGCCACGGCGGAAAGGACTGGACGAACAGCATTCTCGACTTCCGGCCGCCGGCGGTTGCCGCTGAAATCGTAGATGCCCAGCTCGGCGCGTTCCTCTGCCGCGTCGGAACTTTCGATCCTGCGCTATTCGCAGACGGCATCAGCAACGAGATCCGCGCCAACAACGTAGCCAACGTTCAGGCAAGAGGTGCCATTGGATTCAACGTTCCGTCACTGATCTCGGTGTTCGCAAGCGCACCGTATCTGCATAGCGGGGCGGCGCCGACGCTCGACGCAGTCCTGCAGAACGTGACGCATCGGAGCGCTGGTACTGCCGGTGTCGATACGTTGAGTAACCCAGAGGATCGGAAGGAGCTCGTGCGTTTCCTGCAATCGATCGATAGAACGACGACACCTTTCCCAGGCGGCCGGCTGCCTTCGGGAATCTGCGGGTCGTAGAACGACGCTCGATCAATAGAACGATCGCGGCATCGCAATCCATTCCCACGCACACCTGGTGTGTGCGTGGGACTTTTCTCGCAGAGCCCTTCTGGTTCACCCGTAGCAGCGATTTGCCGGCTGGCGGATTGTGCGATTCCAGTCCAATCTGTGCTGCTCTGCGACCAGTACAGTGAGTCGCGGCGGCGAACACTCATGTCTGGCGCTCCATTCAGTGCTCTATCAGGATACTCGGAGGGCGCACCGCCGCGCTTCCCGCTTCATGGAGAACCCGATGGCTGAAAGGCGACTCTCGCTCGAAGAGCTCGAGCGTGCAGCTACCCTCGTCTACCGAGTGATGGCACCTACGCCCCAGTACGCATGGCCTAAGCTGCGCAATCGAGCCGGCTGCACTGCATGGGTGAAACATGAGAACCACACACCCACAGGCGCGTTCAAAGTGCGCGGTGGCGTCGTTTACATGGATCGTCTGACTCGATCGCAGCCCAAGATCGCGGGTGTCGTCTCCGCCACGCGGGGTAACCACGGCCAGTCAATCTCGTTCTCGGCCGCGCGCGCCAGCATTCCCGCAACCATCTACGTCCCGTACGGAAACTCTCCGGATCAAAACGCTTCGATCGGCTCGTTCGGTGCCCGAGTAGTCGAGTTCGGCAAGGATTTCGACGAAGCCAAGCACGAGGCACATCGCGTCGCCGCCGCCGAGAACCTGCACCTCGTTCCCTCCTTCCACTGGGATCTCGTCGCTGGCGTTGCGAGCTACGCGTTGGAGCTGTTCCGCGCGGTTGATAAGCTCGATGCGGTGTATGTCGGTGTCGGTATGGGGTCCGGAATCTGCGCGCTCATCACCGTGAGAGACTTGCTCGGATTGAAGACCGAGATCATCGGCGTAAGCGCGGTGAACGCGCCAGCCACGGCGCTCTCTTTCGAGGCCGGCAAGGTCGTGACCACTCCGACAGCCCGCACGTTTGCTGATGGCATTGCCACTCGCGAACCTGTCGCCGAGGTCGTAGAAACCATCCATCGAGGCGCGGCACGCTTCGTCAAGGTAAGCGAAGACGAAATGGCCGAAGCCGTGCGTGTCTACTATGACGACACGCACCAGGTTGCTGAAGGCGCCGGCGCGGCGCCACTCGCCGCGCTGCTACAGGAACGTGGGCGCATGGCTCACAAGAATGTGGGCGTGATTCTGAGCGGCGGGAACATCGAACGCGGGCGACTTTCTGAGGTGCTGGCAGGTCGCACGCCGGGGCTGGTTTAGTTCGGTCCACACCACACCCGACACCAGGGCAAAGCCAACGCGACCACAGCGGATCAGACGGCGCAGGTTGGGTGAAGCCACGGCGCGAATGCAATAGACTCGCTTACGGCCGGTCTGTGCCGTTCGCGGAGCCTGTTATGAATCAGCGGATCGATGTCAGAACTCCGTCTGTCGCGCGTCGCACTCAGGTCGTCGCAACTCGCGGACTCCTTCACTGCGTGACGGGTGCGCTGCTCCTGTGGTCCGCCGTGCCGTTCGCATCCGGCGCCGAGAGCTTGGCTCCCCCAGCGCGCGTCGAAGCCGCGCAGGACACGCCGTTCAAGGAGTTGCCCTACACGCCGAGCCTCGACGTGAGCGCCATGGACAAGTCGGTGGATCCTTGTGACGACCTGTACCTGTACGCGTGCGGCGGATGGCTCAAGAGCAATCCGATTCCGCCCGATCAGAATCGCTGGGACGTGTACGCGAAGCACTCAGTCGATAATCAGCGTTACCTCTGGGGCATTCTCGAGGACGCGTCGAAGCCCATGCCGACGCGCACGCCGACTCAGCAGAAAATCGGCGACTACTTCGCGGCGTGCATGGATACCGAAGCAGTCGAGAAGGCCGGCATCGGGCCGCTCAAGGATGATCTAGCTCGCATCGAGGCGCTGCCCGATCGCAAGGCGATGGCTGCGCTGCTCGGCGACTTTCACATGCGTTTTGCCAGTGCGGGCCTGCTCTTCGGCGTCGGTGTGCAGCAAGACGCAAAGGATGCGAGCAAGCAGATAGCCTTTGTCGACGCGGGCGGTCTCGGCCTGCCGGATCGCGACTACTACTTGAAGACCGATGCAAGGTCGGTGGAGACGCGTGAGCGATACACCGAGCACGTCACGATGATGTTCAACCTGCTCGGCGAGCCGATGCCCACCGCGAAGGCGGACGCGGCTACGGTAGTGCGCATCGAGACGTCGCTCGCGAAGGCGTCGCTCACAAAGGTCGATCGACGCGATCCGTACAAGATCTATCACCGCGAGACGCTCGCCTCGCTTACGAAGCTCGCGCCGGCGTTCGACTGGTCGGTGTACTTCAAGGGCGTCGGCGTAAATCCGCAGCCCTGGCTTAACACTGCGGAGCCGGCGTTCTTGAAAGAGTTGAATGCGCGGCTGACGCAAGAGAGCCTGGCGAATCTAAAGACGTATTTGCGCTGGTCGCTGCTCGCGGCGTCGGCGCCGTATCTCTCGTCGCCGTTCGTCAACGAGGGCTTCGCCTTCAACCGCAAGTACCTTCGTGGGGTCGAGCAGGATAAGCCGCGCTGGAAGAAGTGCGTGGCGTGGGTCGATCGCGATCTAGGCGATGCGCTCGGCCGCGAGTACGTCGCGCGCACTTTCCCCGCGACGACGAAAGAGAAAGCCATCACCATGACGCGTCAGATCGAGGAGGCGATGAAAGAGCGCATCAACCAGCTCGATTGGATGACGCCGGCGACGAAGGCCCAGGCGATCACGAAGCTGGCAAAGCTGCGGAACAAAGTCGGTTATCCGGATTTGTGGCGTGACTACTCATCACTCACGATCGAGCGCTCCGGCTTTTTCGCCAACGTGACGCGTGCCATCCGCTTCGAGTCGTTGCGGCAGGCGGCGAAGATCGGCAAACCGGTGGATCGCAACGAGTGGGGGATGAGCGCGCCTACGGTAAACGCGTACTACGATCCGGGCATGAACGACGTGAATTTCCCGGCTGGTGTACTGATGCCACCCCTGTACGACGCGAAGCTCGATGAAGCGCCGAACTACGGGGATACGGGCGGCACGATCGGGCACGAGCTAACGCACGCGTTCGACGACGAGGGGCGTCAGTACGATGGCGACGGGAATCTTCGCGATTGGTGGACGAAGCAAGACGCTGAGAAATTTGAGAAGCGCGCGCAGTGCATCCGCGACCAGTATTCGCAGTACTCGATCGTCGATGACGTCAAGATCAACGGTGCGCTGACATCGGGCGAGGATATCGCCGATCTCGGCGGCGAGTTGCTAGCGTGGATGGCGTGGCAGGATCAGACGAAGACGATGCGCCTGGCGGAGCGCGACGGCCTCACGCCACCGCAGCGGTTTTTCGTCGGCTTTGCGCAGTGGGCGTGCACGAACGAGCGGCCGGAGAACATGCGCGTGAACGCGGTGGTCGACCCGCATTCGCCACCACGCCATCGCATCAACGGGGTGGTGGTGAACATGCCGGAGTTCGCGCAGGCGTTCAGTTGTCCGGTAGGCAAGAAGCTCGTGAAGAAACCGGAAGACCTCTGCAAAGTATGGTGAGCCGCGGGCGGAGACGGCGTCGCCGCCCTTGCCGCCGCCCGCAGTCCTTTGGAGCTCATTCGATTTCGCTTGGGGCACGAGAATGGCTGATGCGCAAGGGCGTACCAGTCACTGATAGGAATAAGGTGCATTACCGGACTCATGGGTACGGGCATAATCCCATCAGCCGCGGTGAGATGTTATAAGTTATAGAGTCGCATACGCAGGCGGCCCCCGCCGCAGTGCAGCGTCGATCGGCCGCGATTCGAGTCACAGTTGACCCCCTCGAACGCAAAATAACATCAGGCTCACACTGTCG
>Ga0070671_100002181_pt1 | contig 15116 bp, 7 predicted proteins | sample KBSS73metaG_FD_65341 | JGI IMG/M metagenome (GOLD analysis project Ga0070671, IMG submission 65341) | Switchgrass rhizosphere microbial communities from Kellogg Biological Station, Michigan, USA - KBS S7-3 metaG | ecosystem: Host-associated > Plants > Roots > Rhizosphere > Soil ...
AGGCTGCACAGGCCCGCCAGCTGGTCTCTCTCAGGAAGGAAAAGGGGCACCAACAGCACAAAAACCAAAGCGGCCAGATCACTTGCTACAGAAACCGGACAATCTCACTTGCTATCGACAGGCGAATGTCCGGATCGAAGCGCCCTCTCCACCCGATGGCTTTCGCTAGAAGGCGACCCGCCACGACCCTCGCTGGTCTATTCATGAGCCATCTATTGACCAAGCGACGAGCGCGAGGAGCACGAGCCGCGCGACGAAGCTGCTGCAAGCGATGACGAAAACCAGACGTCACGAGATGCAGGCCGTTCGAGAGCTTAGAAACGACCCGTTCGCTTGGGCCGGCGGACGGTCCTCACCTTCCCGCTATCCCCGCCTCCGCAGAAGAACCGATCGCCGCCATCGGACTCGAGCCCCGAGACCGTCACACCGGCCGGCATTTCGAGCCGCTCCAGGACCTCTCCCGTGAGAGGATCGATTCGCCTCACGTCGCTCTCGTCACCTTCCCAGGTGCCGTGCCAGAGCTCTCCCTCGACCCATGTCACTCCCGTGACGAAGCGGTTGGACTCGATCGTGCGCAGAATCGCCCCTGTTTCGGGATCGATCTGATGGATCTTGCGCTCCCGATACTGCCCCACCCAGAGCGACCCTTCCGCCCAGGTGAGCCCCGAGTCCCCACCGCCTCCGGGAGCCGGGATCGTGGCGATCACACGCCCGGTCAGAGGATCGATCCTCTGGATGCGATCCTCGGCGAGCTGGAAGAGGTGCCGGCCGTCGAAGGCTGTTCCTGCATGCGCGGCGACGTCGATCGAGCGCAGCAGCTCCCCGCTCACCGGATCGAAGGCGATCAGCTTGTCCCCGGCGGCGAACCAGACGCTCCGGCCGTCGTAGGTGACTCCGTGGACTCTCCCGACACCCGAAAAGGGGCCGTACTCCCGGACGATCTCGGCGTTCGATCGGCTCATGCTTCCATCCTAGTCGATCGGGAGGTGCGGGGGGAGTAACAACGTCGTCGTGAGTCCCGGCATGTGCGGCGTCATCCAGCGGCGCGCTCGTGCGCGACCGAAGGATTGAACCTTGCCTGCTGCGGCAAGCGAATCGAGCCCTCGCTGCACGGTGCGCTGGCTCCTTCCGAGCGCAAGCGCCAGGGCCGAGCTCGACCACGATTCGCCATCGGCGAGGAAGGCAAGCATCTCGGCATGCTCATCTTCGACGGGCGGGGCCAGTACGACCACCGAGCGCGCGGCGCGCGGCGCCAGCGCAAACCCTCGCTTCGTTGCGCTCACATCGGCCAGCGTCCGGAGCAGCCTGCGAAGCCGCCCGGCTTCGACGCGCAGCCGCGCGCGATGTGATTCATCGGTGAGCTTCGATCCAAAGACGCGCGCGACAAGCGTGTCCCTGGCAGCGTCTCCGGGCCACGCTTCGCCCAATGCCCGCGCGAGCGCGAACAACACCGGACGCCTGGCGAGCGAGACGATCCTGCCTGCACGACGCACGACATGCCGGCATGCGTCCACCACGACGAACTCTTTCGCCCTCAGCAGCGCTTCGACCTTCTCGAGCTGGAGGACTCGTTCTCCACCTCTTTCGATCAGGCGCGCGGCGGGCTCGGTCAGGAGGAGCTGCGCGCTTTCTATCTCCGCCGTCAGCGCAGGGATGCGTGCGTCGCGCGCGGCGCGTTCGGCCCGAGCGAGCGCGGCGCGCGCCGCCTTCGTGCTCAGGCGTCGAATCGCGATTCCCGCGATGACCAGCTCGTGGGCGGCCTTCGACGCGGGAGGCAGGGGCGCGGGGTCGAGCCCGGCGAGCGCACGCTCGGCGTCGTCGATGCGTCCGATCAGCAGGAGGCGCCGGACCTCGAGGTGCCGCGCATGCGCGGCGTTCGCACGGTCCCCGTGCGCTTCGAGCGTCGCGCGGGCCGCGTCCAGCGCCTTCGCGGGCCAGCCGAGCTCGCGCGAAACGAACGCGACCTCGGCCTCGGCGACGACGCACCTCGCGCGTGCCACCAGCTCTTTCTGGCCAAAAGCGCGCGCGGCACGCCGCAGCAGAGCCCTCGCTCGAACGAGATCGCCGAGCTGGGCCATCGCGATGCCTCGAAGCGCGAGAGCGGGCGGGTCGTCACGCAGGGCGACGCGCCTCAATGCACCGAGGGGATCTCCCGCCGAGAGCGCCCGCGCCGCGGCCGTGATCAGCGAGTCCATCGAAATCCCGTCACACTTGTCACTCCCCGCCGTTCGAGATCCGATGCTAAACCTATCTCATGACGAACGACATCCGGGAACCGAAGCGCGCATGGATCCCCGGCCCGGATCGTCGAGCGACCGCGGGACGAAGGCACGCAGGCCGAGGGACACCCCGAAGAAGGAGAAGACGATGACGACGCACAGAACCGGAACACGCAAGGAATGGCTCGCAGCGCGGCTCGAGCTGCTGGAGGCGGAGAAAGAGCTCACGAGGCGCAGCGACGAGCTGGCATTGCGGCGGCAGGAGCTGCCGTGGGTCCGGATCGACAAGGACTACCGATTCGAGACCGACGAAGGAAGCACATCGCTGGCCGACCTCTTCCGAGGGCGCTCGCAGCTCCTCGTCTATCACTTCATGTTCGGGCCCGACTACACGGCGGGATGCCCGTCCTGCTCGGCGATCGCGGACGGGTTCGACGGCTCCGTCGTCCACCTGGCGAATCACGACGTCACGCTGATGGCCGTGTCGCGGGCCCCTCTCGCGAAGCTCCAGGCGTACAAGGAACGGATGGGGTGGGGCTTCCCCTGGGCGTCCTCGTTCCACACCGACTTCAACGACGACTTCAACGTTCGGATCACCGAGGAGCAGCAGCGCAAGGGCGGGATCGAGTACAACTACCGGCGAGAGTCCGCGTGGACGTTCCGCAACGGCGAGGGGCCCGTCGCCGAGATCGCGGCCATGACAGGAACCGACGCGGCCACCTACACGCGCGAGAGGCCGGGGATGAGCGCGTTCGTGCTCGAGGACGGCGTGGTCTACCACACCTACTCCGCCTACGCGCGCGGACTGGACGGCGTCTGGGGCATGTATCCGTGGCTCGACCGCGCCCCCAAGGGGCGCAACGAGACGGGTATCTGGTGGCGCCGCCACGACGAGTACGGCACGCGCCAGGCGAAGCCGTGAGGCTCATGGCACGAACCTCCCAGCAAGGGTTCCTGGGCATCTCCGTGCTGCTCTTCGCCGCGAGCGCTGCGGTCACGATCGTGTGGTGCGCCTCGATGTCGGCGATGGGCGGCATGCCGATGCCCGGGGACTGGACGATGTCGATGACGTGGATGCGGATGCCCGGACAGACGTGGCTCGGCGCCGCGGCGTCGTTCCTCGGCATGTGGTTCGTGATGATGGTCGCAATGATGCTGCCGTCCCTGGTCCCCATGCTGTGGCGGTACCGGCAGGCCGTCGGGGCGATCGGTGAAACGCGCCTCGGCCCGCTGACGGTGATCGTAGGTGCCGGTTACTTCTCCGTGTGGACCGTGCTCGGAATGGCCGTGTTTCCGCTGGGCACCACCCTGGCGGCCGTCGAGATGCGGCAACCGGCGCTGGCACGCGCCGTTCCTCTCGCGGTCGGCGTGGTCGTCCTGATCGCCGGCATGCTCCAGTTCACCGCGTGGAAGGCGCGGCACCTGGCCTGTTGCAGGGCGGCGCCAGGGCTCGGCCGTGCGCTGCCAGCCGATGCCGGCACGGCCTGGCGACACGGCCTGCGCCTAGGCCTTCAGTGCATCTACTGCTGTGCCGGCCTGACGGCGATCGTCCTGGTCGTCGGGGTCATGGACCTTCGCGCGATGGCCGGCGTGGCGGCAGCCATCACCGTCGAACGTCTCGCTCCGGCGGGTGTGCGCGTCGCGCGAGCCATCGGGGCCGCCGCTTTCGTGGCGGGGCTCATCCTGATCGCGCGAGCGACCGGGCTCGCATGACGCACCGGTCTAGCGCCGTCCGCCCGTCGACGCGAGCCGCTGACGCACCGTCGCCAGATACGGCGCTTCTTCAGCCTTCCCTTCCGCGATCCGAAGGTACTCACGCCACGCGGTGTCGGCCTCGGGGATCCGGCCCAGCGCGTCGAGGCATTGAGCCCTGACGAAAGTGGCGGGGGCGCGGCCGGGCTCCGCGGCAATGGCGCGATCGGCCGCGGCAAGCCCTTCCAACGCTCTCCCCGCTTTCAGGAGGATCGTGGCGAGGTTCGTCTGGATCTCCGAGCTGCGAGGGTCGAGCTCGGCGGCTTTCGACGTCTCCGCGACCGCTCCGGCGAGATCCCCTCTCTGGTACGCGAGCATCCCGAGACGCTCGTGGGCCAACGCGGAGTCCGGCGTCCGTCGAACCGTCTCGCTCGCGGCGTCGGCGGCCGCGTCGTACTTGCCCGCCGCCCGCGCACGTTCCGAGGCCCTGGAAAAGTAGGCCGGGTCGTCCAGGGCCTGCTCGCGCCAGGCGAGCGCGACATCGGGCGAGGCCAGCAGCACGGTCAGGACGAGACCGGAGGCGAGGACGGTGGTCGCCGTGGTGAGGCGCGGCGGGAGAGCCGCGAAGAGAGCGAAGACCCCGGCACCGAGGACGACCGCGAGGCCGACAGCCTGGAGATCGGGAGTCCGGTGCAAGGAGAACGACGCGATCGCGACGCACAGAATCGGCGTCAGGGCCGCGCCGGTGCGTGCGACACTTCGCCACCGGAGAGCCAGGCCGCTCGAGGCACGCGGCAGGTCCGCGAGCGACCCCAGGACACATGCGAGGACGACCAGTCCGCCCGGCATGATCGTCAGCGCCTCGTCTCCCGCGCGAAACGAATACCCGGCGACGAAGGCGGCGAGGAGCGAGACACCGAAGATGGCTTGGGGTGCCGGGAATGCTCGCGGGAGATAGAACGGGAGGCCCCTGGCGAGGAGCCCGGCCGCCAGCGCGATCGATGCGAAGGCGGTGAACTCGACCGAACAGGCCAGAGCGAGACATGCCGCCGCGGCGAGCAGCGCGAATCCCACGCCGGCGAATCCCTCGCTCGCGAGCTCTGGGCTCGCGGATCCCGCACTCCTGTGTCCCACGCCTGGAAATCCCCCGCTCGCTAGGGCGCGAGCCGCGCCGGCTTCCTTCGGCACCACCGGATCGAACAGGGAGGCGGCGCCGCCGGCGAGGAGCAGGGCGAGGGGGCCGGCGATCATCGCGATCCGATCGTAGGGAAGGACCTGTCCCGGTTGAACGCCCAGGATCCGCAGCCCGGCGAGGGCTCCCGCGCCTGCGGCCACGGCCCACGCCCACCCTTCGGAGCGGACCATCGCCCCCGCCGCGCGCCGCAGCAGGGCCGGCCGGATGCGCGCGAGCGAGGCCGCACCGAGAGCGAGGGTGAGGGGGACGAGGTAGAGCAGGATGCCCTGATCCGAGCGGGCGTCCAGGCTCGACGGCCTCGCGATCACCCCCTGGGAGTTGTAGAGCGTCCCGGGCGTGAGTCCCGGATAGACGAGGGCGAGAAGGCGGGTGACGAGGAACGGAGCGGTGAAGAAAAGAAGAGAGACGACGAAGATGCTCAGGGCCGCCCCCAGGGCTCTGGCGACCGCCATGGCGCGCGCGCGCAGGAGCACGTACGTCGCCCCGAGGACACAGGAAACGGCGGTCTCGACCCGGATCCCCGTCGTGGTACCGCCCAGCACAAAGGTCGGATCGAAGAAGTGGACGGCGACGGTCCACCACGGAGTATCGCCCAGCTCCAGGTATCCGATCCTTGCGTCGTGGGATCCGCCGCGCGCGACCAGCATGTCCACGAAGGGGGGCAGGAGCGTCAGACCCCAGGCCAGCAGCATGAGCCGCAGCACGCGCTCGAGGTCGACTCCGGAGAAGAGCGAGAGCACGAGGCAGAGCGCGAGCAGGGGCGCAAGGTAGGCGAGCACGTAATGGACGTAGAACGCCGATGGCGGGTAGAGCGGGAACCCCGCCGACCGAATCTCCAGGAGGTGGCGGGTACCGACGATGCCGAGGAAACCCACGCACCACGCCGCGGGTCCGATCGGGGTCTCTTCGAGACTCTCGACGAGCTTCTCGAAGCGCTCTCGGAGCGAGACGGGGAGGGCCCTCGTTCGAGGGCCCTCCCCCGTAGGAGGAGCTTGGTGGGAGTCCGCCCTGGCGCGACGCGCGGCACGCATCAAGGGGCCGGAGCGCGCCGGAGGCGGGAAGGCTCGTCTTCGATCATGGACACGGGCGACCCTGTAACGGGTTGTCGAATCGATCGACGCCCACCGGGCCTTCCCCGCAGGGATTCTGCGCTCGAACGATGAAGTTCTGGCATTTCCCTGGTCCCGGCGGATTGGGGATAGGACCCGACCGGGACGTTGCGGGACTGTCGTTCGGCGGCATGCAGGTCGCACACGCACCGGGTGGCGGACAGGTCTGGTCCACGAAGTCGTTGGGTTTGAGAGAGGCGACCACGTCGTAGAGGATCTGGGCGGTTCCTCCCGGATTCCAGGGTGGGTTCCAGGTCAGCAGCTCGCTGCCGATGAACTTCACCGCCTTCAGGTCCTGCGGCTCTCCCGGCAGGGACCAGACGGTGGAGTTCGCGTCGTTGCAGTCCTGTCCGCCCGCGCAGCCGAAGTAGGCCGGGGATCCGTAGTAGCCATCCCCGTCGTTGTCCGGGCACGCACAGGGCGGGTAGGGCGCCGCCGGTGGCGAGGGGGTGAACGGCAAGTTGAAGGAGAAGGGCGCCGAGAAGTGAGCCTCGTAGGCGGTCCCGGGCTCGAGCGGGAAGTTCACGCCCGAGAAGCCGGTCCACGTCTGGCGTGCGACTCCCGGACAGACCAGACGCGTGACGGATACGACGTTCGGCGCCATGGCATTGTAGAGAGCGGCGGCATTCACCATTGGCGTATGAAAGGGAATCGAGATCAGGTAGGTGCCGGCCGGCCCCTGGTAGGTCACCGAGGCGTCGGTCCCCTTGATCTGGTACCGCGACGCGCCGGTCGTCACCACCTCGAACCCCTCGCCGGGATCGACGCAGAAGCAGCTCGAGACACACGCGCTCGACGGCTCGGGGATGGGCGCGCTCGATGTCGTCGTGCAGGCTCCGGTGGAGCAGTTGTAGGTGTACTGCTCTAGCTCGTTGGAGTATCGCTGGGATACGGAGGAAACAAGCGGGATCTCGGCGCAGAGGTCCTCGGCGCTGCGCGGGCAGCTCACGGCGGGGAGCGAGAGCCAGTTGGTGCTGGGACCGGGACAGAAGTTCTTGCAGTAGATCGTGGGTTCCGCGCATGGCGTCCGCCGGCACTTCCCTGCGCGGCCGGCCCTGAAGAGGGTCTGAACCTCGGCCGCGGTCAGCTCGCGCGGAAACATCTCGACCTCGTCCAGCCCCCCCGCCAGATAGGTTTCGGGCGTGCAGGAGTTCGCATGCGAACGTCCGATCCAGAGATTCGAGGCGTTGTCGACGTTCCCCTGCCGCCCCGTGGGATCGAACTGCAGGACCACCGCGCCGTCGACGTAGATGTGGCCGCCCGTCGCGGAGCTCCGGCGCACCGTAACCGCGACGTGGTGCCACGCTCCGTCGGCGATGTTCGCCGTCACCGGCGCCGTCCAGTTGGTACAGCACGAGCCCAGCCCCGTGCACGAGCAGTTGCAGCCGTTGGCGCCGTCCGCGAGCTGGAACGTGGGCCTGCCCCCGACGAGGTAGAGCTCGTACCCGAGGGGCCGGTTGGTCCGCTTGTCCACGATCGGCTGGGTTCCCGTGTTCGTGGTGTTGACCCAGGCGTCGATCGAGAGATCGGCGACGCCGAAATCGACCTCCAGGTGGTCCGGGACGTCCGAGAAGCCGGTCGTTCCGTTGAGATAGGCGCCGTTGCCGACGACGGCCGGCCCGTAGCTGAAGCCGCCGTTGTCGGAGCCGGCGTTGTTGTACACCGCGCTGTCGGCCGACGTCGTGGCCCCGGCCGCTTCGTCGAAGCGCCACCAGTCCGCCATGCCCGCGGGCGGCGTCACGCACTTGCACTTGCCGTTGGCTCCGGCGTTGAAGAGCGCCTGGATCTCGGTCTGGGTCAGCGCTCGGTTGAACATCTCCAGCTCGTCGATCCGCCCCGTGAAGTACTGGCTCGTGGGAACGCAGGTGGTCGGATGCGTCCTTCCCACCCAGAGGGCCGAAGTGTTGGTGAGGCTCCCTTGCCGTTGAGTCGGATTGAAGGCGAGGACCTGGAACCCGTCGACGTACAGGCTGCCCGTGAGGTTGCGGTCGACGGTGACGGCCACGTGGTGCCAGTTACCGTCGGCCACGTTCCTGTAGTTCGGGCCCGCCGACGGAGCGCTGAAATTGGTGCAGCAGGTTCCCGCCCCTCCGCAGTTGCAATTGCAGGCCCCAGCGCCGTCCGCCAGCTGGAAGCCCAGAACGCCATTGATCACGTAGAACTGATATCCAGTGGGCTGCATCGAGCGCTTGTCCACGATCGGCACGACGCCGTTGACATCGGTGGTGTTGACCCAGGCGTCGATCGTGAGGTCGCCGCTGCCGAAGTTGACATCGGACTGGTCAGGGACCTGGACGTACTGGTTGTTGCCGTTCAGATTGATCCCGTTGCCCACCATCGCCGGCACGTGGCCCACGGCTCCTTGATCGGTGCCCGCGTTGTTGAAATGGGCCCGGTCGCTGGAGGTCGGACCGCTCGTCTCGTCGAACGTCCACCAGTCCATCATGTTCGCCGGAGGAGGCGTGCAGGGGCTGCAGACGAGGGTGTAGTTCGTGGTGCACTGGATGCTGTTGCCGTCCGCGTCCATGCCCGTGTAGGTGACCGGGTGCGTGCCCCCTCCGCTCACCGAGGTCTGGCTCGGGGTCACGGTGGGATTCGGATCGCAGTTGTCCGTCGCCGTCGCCGCCGGAACCTGGGCGAGGCAGTTGGCGTCCCCCGACAGCGTCTGATCCGGAGGGCACGCAAGAGTCGGAGGCGTACCGTCCGCGATCTGGAAGGACGTCTGGCAGCTCGCGCTGAGGGCGCTCGAATCGGTGGCCGTGTACACGACCGGATGGACGCCGACACCGGTCATCACGGGAGGATTCGCCGAGATCTGAGCCGGACCGCAGTTGTCGGTGGCCTGAGCCCCGAACGGGACGGCCTGGCACTGCGCGTCCGCGATCACACCCACCGGGGACGGGCAGTGGATGGCCGGTGGCTCCGCGTCGGGGTTGCACTTGCACTTCCCGGCGGGCCCCGCGTTGAAGATGGCGAGGATCTCCGACTGGCTGAGAGCCCTGTCGAGGATCTCGACCTCGTCGATGCGGCCGCTGAAGAAGAGTCGTGCGCCGTACGGCCCTACGGAGCCGGGCCCGTTGTCGAGCGAAGCGCCGATCGCGCACTCCCTGGCGTTCGTGTACTGCAGGACCGTCGTCTTCGCGAAGGAGTCCTTGAGGATGCCGTCGACGTAGAGACGGCCCATCGCTCCGTCGAACGTGAGCGCGAGGTGGTACCAGCGGTTCGTGACGAACTGGGTGATCGGCACCTGCAGGTTGAGGAAATAGTCGTTCGTGCCGTCGCCGAGCTGACCGACGAGCGCCAGGGGATTCCCTCCGAAGACGAGCTGATACCCCATGTTGGAGCTGAAGTTGTAGGAGACGACGTCTCCGGCCGAGAGTGTCCGCAGGAACACCCACGCGTCCAGGGTCAGCGCGTTGGTGGGCCTGAGGAGGGCGGATGTCCCGCAGCGCACCAGGTCGTCCGAGCCGTCGAGGTCGAAGGCCTGCCCCACACGGCCGGTGCCGTACGTGGCGCCGCTGAGCAGAGTCCCGTCGTTCCCGTTGGCTCGGTCCACCGTCGATCCATCCGCGGGCCACCAGGCGAGCATGCCCGGCGGAGGCTGCGTGCACTCGACGCACGTGCCACCTCCGGGACAGCTCGACACGCACGGCGAGCCCGGGGTCGTTCCCCCGTCGCAGACGCCCCCGTAGACAGGTGTCAGAAAAATGATCGCCGCCAGAAGAGCCAACGGCCCGACAGTCCCCACCCTCAGCGCTCGTCCTATCACTCCCCCCCCTCTGCCGACACTGGCCGCATGGAGAGCGCACGCGCTCTCCACCGATCGGCACGCCTGCCACACGCGTCTCCCTCGGAACCGAGGTTCTCGCGGTCAGACGCTCTGATACTCCTTTTGTCGAGATCGTGCAACCGATTCTGAGAGTCGACCGTTCGGTGCCGCGCGCGGGCCCGCCCTTGAACGAAGTCATCGACGACGAACGCCAGGAAGCACGACACGACCAGGGCCGAGCGTCGGTCGGATCCTCAGGGGCAGGCGGAGCTGGTCCGCTCCGCTCCGCTGGTGGCGAAGCCGTAGGTTCCGGTGCCACATCCCACGACCTTCTCCCGGACCACGTACCAGAACCCCTTCCCCGCGGCCGGCACGGCCGGGTCGCTCGCCGCCGTCGCCGCAACGCCTGAAGCGAGACACGTCTCGCCGGCTCCCGGACCGACGGGCAGGGCGCTCAGCAGGCCCCGCAGGAGATCGTAGGTGGTGCCCGAATGGAGCGGTGCGGCAGCCCATGACATCGTCGTGCGGTTCGAGAAGGTGAGCCCGCTCATCTCGGCGGGCACGCTCCGGGCGGTGATGGTCAGCGAGGTGCCGCCGTTGCTCACCTGCCAGCCGGTGCATCCGGTCTCGGGCAGGTTCGTCGTGAAAGCGCCCGTACGGGACGGGTAGGTGAGGATGGTGAAGGAGTCGCCCGAAGAGGGTACGAATCCACCGATGAGGGTGACGTTGAGCGCGCCGGAGAGCGACGCCGCTCCGGTGACGTGGACGTGATCGAACTGGTTCCCCGGCGTTCCGCCCAGCTCGACGTTGAACGCGCCGCCCGCCTGCTGCGTGTAGGTGCCGCCGAGACTGAGCGTACCGGCCGACAGGCCGGGGGCCAGCGCGCCCGTGCCCGACACCACGACCGGACCCGAAACGGTGCCCGTTCCCGCGAGCGTCCCGCCCTGGATGGCGATGTTGGCGCCCGATGCGAGCGTCCCGCCCGTGAGCTTCGTGGTGCCGGCGGTCTGCGTGTAGTTCGTGGCGCTCAGGGTGCCGGTCTGGACGTCCACCGTGCCGCTGTTGGCGAAGGGGGGCGCCACGGTCGCGGTGCCCATCCCGCTGGACCTGCGGAACGTTCCCGAATTGACGAAGCCCGTCGCTCCCCCGCCGCCCGCCAGGATGCCGGCGTCGCTCTGGAAGTCCCAGGTGCCGAAGTTGTGGATGGAGGCCGCGCTCGACAGAGTCAGGCTCCCGGTCGTGGCCCAGGTCGTGGCGCCGTGTGTGTTCAGGGTCCGCTGGCTCATCGTTCGCGCCGTGGAGCCGGTCACGTTGAGCGGTCCCTGGCACTCGGTGGTGCCTCCGCTCGTCATCGATCCGCCGCTCCAGTTGAATGGTCCCGCCACCGTCAGCGTCCCGTTTCCTTGAATGAAGCCCCCCGTCATCTCGAACGTCAGCGTGGCGGGGACGATCACTTCAGTCGTGTTGATGCTGAGGTTCCCGCTGCTCGAGACGGTTCCCGATCCGCTGAAGGTGGACCCTGGATTGAACGTCGTCGTGCCGGGACCGATCAGCTGGAGCGTCCGGCCGGCGCTGACATCGAAGTTCCCCGAGTTGGGGTTGTTCCCGGTCAGGGCCAGGGTTCCGCTCTGCACGAGCACGGAGCCCGAGCTGGTGATCGGCAGGGCGATCGTCGTCGTGCCCGTCCCCGCCGATTTGCGGAAGGTCCCCGTATTGAGGAAGAACGGCGCGGTTCCCCCCGCCGTGTTCATGGAGGCGTCGGTCTGGCAGTCGAAGGTCCCGGCGTTGTTGATGGTGCCGGCCGATCCGACCGAGATGTTCCCGGCGCCGGTCCAGGTGGCGGTCCCATTGTTGGTGAGGGTCCGCGATTGAAGGGACTTGAGACCGGCGCCGGAGATGTTCAGCGGACCGTTGCAGGTGGTCGCCCCCACGCTCTGCATCGTGCCGGCCGTCCAGTTGAAGGTCCCGTTCGTCGCCAGGGTGCCGCTGCCGGTCAGAATGCCGGCGGTCATGCTGAAGGTCATGGTGGGGGGGACCGCGATCGGAGCGTCGATGGAGAGCTGCCCGGCGCCGAGAAGGAGCGTCCCCGAGCCGGTGAAGGTGGTGCCTGCGTTGAGATGGGTAATGCTGATGGACGTATTGAACGAGAGCACACAGGAGGAGGCCACGAGGAAATTTCCCGTGCTGTTGCCGTTCATCACCAGCGTGCCCGCTTGCACGAGAACGCCGCCGCTGTGGGTGAAGGTGGACGTGATCGACGTCGTCCCCGTTCCCGCGGACTTCTTGAACGTCCCCGTATTGTTGAACGATCCTCCGGTCATCTGGGTGTTCGCCTGACTGTCCCAGGTCCCGGAGTTGTTGATCGTTCCATTGTTGATGATGAAGCCCCCGGACCAGGTGACTGCCGCGGGCGTGTTCAGGGTGCGCGAGAGAGTCACCGTGCCGGAACCCTCGATGGACACGTTTCCGTTCGACGTGAAGCTTCCGGTCCCGCTCAGGGTTCCGCCCGACCAGGTGAACAGGCCGGAAACGGTCACGTTCCCCGCGCCCGAGAGGGTTCCTGAAGTCACGGTCAGCGGACCATCGATCTCCGAGGCTCCGGCGAGGTCCAGCGTTCCGCCGGAAAGAGTGAGGGATCCGTTCTGTACGTGCAGCGTGCCGGCGGTCTGACTCCCGGCGGGGACGGTGACGTTGAACCCGGAGATGCACACATCGTCGGTGGCCAGGGGAAGCGTGCCTCCGCTCCAGTTGCCGGCGGTCCCCCAGGCGAGGGAGACGGCGCCGGTGAAGTTCTTGGTCCCCGGACACGTACCCAGCGGCGCGGCGCCGCCGCCGACCCGTGCGAGGAAGACGTCGCCTCCGCGCGTGGACTCCGGCCGGTCCACCTCCGGAAGATGGGCCGAGAGCGTGAGCCCGGCGACCCAGGCATCGCCGTTGCCGTCGACGACGAGGCCGCTCGCCGTCTCGACGGACTCTCCCGCCAAGACTTGGTTCACGGAGAGGGACGTCCCGGCGCCGACCTCATCCGCCGAATCGAAGCGCGCGACGAGGACGTCCGCTCCCTGGGAGCCCGCGATCCACGCCGCTCCGCGGCGATCGAGCGCGATCGCGATGGCGGCCCCCTCCGCCGGAGCGCCCATCGTGGTCGATTGCAGGAGCGCGCGGCCCGCGGCATCGAGCCGGGCGAGGAACACATGCGCGCCGCCGCTTGGCGCCGCCGCCGCCGCGCCGACGACGGGGAAATCGTCCGAGCGCGTGGTTCCCGCGAGGAGCGCCTCTCCCCCATCCGTCACCGCCAGGGCCAGGCCCTCGTCGTCCCCCGCCCCGCCGACGAGTCTCGAGTACTCGAGAGATCCCCGCGCCACGTCGATCCTGGCCACGTACGCATCCCGTGCGCCGCCCGGTTTCGTCTGTTGCAGGCCCGCCTGCGGGAAGTCCGCCGAGCCGCTCGTCCCCGTCACAAAGACGCCGCTCGAGTGGTCCAGGGCGATCGCACGTCCCTCGTCGTCGCTCCCCCCGCCCAGGTAGCTCGCGTATGTGAGCTTCCCGTCCGGATCCAGAGCCGCGAGAAAGGCGTCCGTTCCTCCGGCGAAGGATCCCTGGACGGATCCCGCGGTCACCGGAAGGTCCCGGCTCACCGTGCGCCCCGTGATCCACGCGTTTCCGCTGCCGTCCAGCGCGACCGCGAGCGCGGTGTCCTCGCCGCTTCCGCCAAAGGCGGCGCGAGAGAGGATCGACCGGCCGTCGGCGTTGAGCCGCACGAGAACGGCATCGCCTCCATTCGAGCCCGCGATCGCCGTGTCCCCCGAAGGGGCGACGGCGAGGGCCGCGGGAGCGTCGCTCGCGAACCCGTCGAGATACGTCGTCCGGAGGACGGTGCGCCCCGACGCGTCGAGCGCCGTCACGAATACGAGCCCGGCGTCGGTGCGGCCCAGCAGGCGCAGAGTGCCCTGGGCGTCTCTCCCCAGACGGGGTGTCTGCGCATCGAAGGCGGAGCGCGGCGCCTCGATCGAAAGAAGGATGTGGCGCGGCTCCGTCCCCTCCCGCGTCGCGTCGGCGTCGATCTTCATCACTCCACCGGAGTAGCGCAGGGACCCCGGCGCGCCGTCCACGAGGGGCGGCGACAGGACCCAGGCCGCGGCATCGCCGTCGAGGGACACGCGCGCGCCGCCGTCGGCCGCGATGGTCGCGACTTCATGGACGCTACCGCCGAGGTCGAGCGCGATCCGTCCCGCATCGGCGCGAGGGGACACGACGAACTCCATATCGAGGCGACGCGCGGTGCCGCGGTAGACGACGTCGATCCCCGGGTAGACGGACCGACGGATCACCGCCGCGAACGTCGGGACGTCCCTGACCCACCGCTCCGGTACGTCGCCGAGGAGGTAGTGTGTGCGGCCCGGAAGGGGATCGAGCGCCTCCAGGGACGCCGTGCCTTCCCCGTCGACGAGGCCGATCGTCAGCGCGCCCATCTGGACGCGGGCCGTTCCGAGCAGGATCGGGGCGCCGCCGGCCCTGGCGATGAACGCCCAGGCCGGTTCGGCCTGGCCCAGGTTCGGCTCGAAACGCAGCGGCGCGCCGCCCTCCGCCGCGCCCGTAGGCTGAGCGCCGAACGCACCAAGACCGAGAACGCACGCCATGATCGCCGCCGGCAGCCAGGTCTTCATCGTGTCCCCCTTCGTGGGATCCGACGGATCCCCCTTTCGCGGGGCTACTAACAAGTAGGTCTGGGGTTGTTACAGCGAAACGGAGAAATGGCCGGGATACCCAGGTTGGGCCGAAAGGGAGGGATCATTAAGATAGGCACGCGAGACAGGAACCCTGGGGGAAGAAGTGCCACCGGCGGACGAAGACGAACGGTCACCACGAGGCGCGAAGGCCTGGTTCTCGACCACGCATTGGAGCGTCGTCCTGAAAGCCCGTTCCGAGGACGACGTGGAGAGCCGGGACGCGCTCGCCACCCTGTGCCAGGCGTACTGGTCACCCATCTATTCCTATATCCGGTACCGCGGGAACGACCCCGAGACGTCCCGCGATCTGACGCAGGGGTTCTTCGCGGCGCTGCTCGAGCGGCGCGGGATCGCCGGAGCGCGCAAGGAGAGAGGCCGGTTCCGATCCTTCCTGCTTGGCTC
>Ga0070671_100002182_pt1 | contig 15116 bp, 9 predicted proteins | sample KBSS73metaG_FD_65341 | JGI IMG/M metagenome (GOLD analysis project Ga0070671, IMG submission 65341) | Switchgrass rhizosphere microbial communities from Kellogg Biological Station, Michigan, USA - KBS S7-3 metaG | ecosystem: Host-associated > Plants > Roots > Rhizosphere > Soil ...
GGCCGGCCGCGCATCTGGCGCGGGTCCTCCGTGATCGCGCCGTCATCGCCCGCCTCGGTGAAGATGGCGGCCGAGCGATAGCGGTAGCCCAGGTCGATATGCGCGTCGTTGATGAACGGCGACATGCCGCCCGGCGCGAGGTGCGGGGCGCCGCGCAGCACGTAGCGCGTATGCGCCTGCTCCGCGGTCATCGCTGCCACCGGCCGCCGCTCCGGTTCGTAGGTGTCGAGGAGCGCCGGGTCGGCAACCCCCTTCAACACCAGGGCGAGCTTCCACGCCAGGTTCTGCGCGTCCTGAATGCCGGTGTTTCCGCCGAACCCGCCATAGGGGGGCATCAGGTGCGCCGAGTCGCCCGCCAGGAAGACGCGCCCCTCGCGAAATCGATCCGCCACATCGGCCATGCATTCCCACTTCTGGACGCTGTCGATGGTCACCGGCGTCTCCACGCCGAGGCCCGACTTGACGAGCGACAGGCACTCGGCTTCGCTCAGGTTCCAGGTATCCGACACCGGCGCCTTCGGATCGCCGGTCGAATTGACGACGAGGAAAGCCGACTCGAACGGCTTCTCGAGCCGGAAGAAGCCGCGGAACTGCTGGTTCCGCACCATGATGACGCTCAGGTTGCGGCCGCGCATGAGCGGACCGATATCGGCGCGAAAGTAAATCGTGATGCTCTTCGACAGCACGCCCCGGCCGCGCATCGGGATGGCGAGCTGCTGGCGAACCGCGCTTCGGTTGCCGTCGGCGCCGATCAGATACCGGGCCCGCACGTGCGTTTCGCTCTTCGTGGCGCGATCGCGGATCACCGCGCTCACGCCGTCGGCATCGGGTGCGAACGACACGAGCTCGGTATTGAAGCGGATGTCGGCGCCCAGCGCCTTCGCCCGCGGACCCAGCATCGGCTCGAGCGCGTTCTGGGTGATGAACAGCCGCTCGGCCGGGCTCAGATCCTTGACGAACTCGTTGAGGGTGGGGATGTCCCAATTGAGCTCGTTGCCCGCGATCGACTCCACCGACATGATGGCCCCGTCGGGTTCGAAGCGGCGGTATGACTCCTCCCGCACCGGATCTTCGATCCCAAGCGCGCGGATGATCTCCATCGTCCGCTGGTAGATCATCGCGGCGCGCGGATGGATGGCCGCCCCGGGGTGCCGCTCGACCACCAGCGGTCCGATGCCGTGGCGCGCCAGCAGCGCGGCCGCGAACATCCCGACCAGGCTGCCGCCGACGACGAGGACGGGCGTCTCGTGTTCAGTCATGGAACACGATAGTAAATGTTACAGGTTCAGGGCGTGCGGCAGGAGAAGCTCGCGGGATCGTTCACGTCGCCGCGCCCTTTGTATTGCGCCACCTGCGGATAGGCACAGACGAAGCGCGTGCGCTCCATGGCGCCGTCGGGTTTGCGCACGGTGAGGTGCAGCGTGTCGGGCGCCGCGCCGGTGGCCTTCCACCGCCGCAGGATTGCTGCCACATCGAGATCGTGAATCGCGCCGTAGATCGGGTTGTCGAGACAGTGGTCCATGCCCGGCACCATGAACAAACGCACCGACGACTTCGCTTTGTTGCGTCCGACCGCCTTCACCACCGCCTCGTAGTAGTCCACGAAGCTGCCCGGGGCCAGCGTGTGATCGGCCCAGCCGCCGATGAGCAGCAGCTTGCCGCCGCGGTCGATGAATGGGCGGATGTCGGCAGTCGTCGCCTGAATGACTTGATTGGCGCGGGCCTCGGCGCGGTCGACGTCGCTGTCGAAGTTCGGCAACCCTGCCTTCCAGTCCCACGTCTGGTCGTTGAAGACGGCGTTGCGGTAGAACCCGGGCGCGTAGTTGTACGGCGCCGGGCCGGCCATCGCCTCCCACTGCAGCTCGCCACCCGGAGCCATGCCGGCGAAGAGATACTTTCCAGTCTTCGCGTGCACGGCGGGGCTGTAGATTTGCCGCGCTGCTTCGATCTGCGGCGCCGTCAGGCAGTCGGCGGCGTCGCCCGCCTTGCACGCCACGCGCGACAGATCGACCTGACAGCGCCGCGGGTCTTCGATGATGCCGTCCTTCAGGCCGTCTTTGGCATCGCAGGAGTCGAGCGCCGCCTTGTGGATGACCGGGTACTTGCTGGGCGGGATGTAACTGGCGGCGCTCTTGTGCGTGGCCTGAAACACCCACATCTGGCCGATGCCGTGGTGCAGCGGGTCGTAGACGAACCCCACCGCCGCCGCGGCGTCAAGCGCCGCCGGAAAGTCCTGCACGAGCTGCAGGGCATCACGCGAGCCGCCGCCGCCGCACTCGTTCATCAGCGTGAGCGCTGACGGCTTGCCATAGAACGCGTCGATGAGCCGCTTCGACGGCGACACCATCGCGTTGTAGGCCGCGCTCGTCATGTCGGAAAGCTTCCACGGCCCCGCGGCCTCGTGGCCGCGGTTGGTATTGGCCGTGGCCCACCCCTGTCGCAGGTTGGCGGCCATGCCGGCGTAGGCGATCGCGCCACCCGCAAAGCCGCTTGCCGCGGGGCGGAACTCGCCGTTCCAGTTCTGGAGCGGCATCCACAGCTCGAACTTCACGCCGGTGTCGTTGGGCCGGTTGACGACGCCTTCCACGCGACAGAATGCCGGCAGCGTCTTGAACGACGGATCGGGCGGCGACGGCGCGAACGCGCCCGCCGCGATCGTCTCGGCGTGAAAGATGACCGCGTCGAAGACCTTGACCGTCGTCAACTGGTCACAGGGCATCTGCGCCTGCGCGCTCGAGGCGACGAGCACGAGCGCGAGGCTGGCCAGCAGCCGCATCACTTCGATGCCGGCGCGTTCGCTCGTGACGGAATGAATTCGCGCCGCTTGAACTTCCATCCGGCGTCGGTCTTCGCGTACACGTCCTCGTAGTGGCCGCCGAGGAAGATGCTGCTCGGCTGCCCCGCCGCGCCGATGTCGAGTACCACCAGATACTGCTTGCCGATCGCGCCGTCGGCGGTCGGCTCGATCACGATGTTCGTCAGGTAGTGCCGGACGAAGTTCGGCCCGTGCGGCTGGTCGATGGCCAGCTTGGCCAGGTTGTCGCGCCCCTTCGTCGGCGGCCGGATGAACTCGCCGTCCGGCGAGAAATTGTCGGCGTACCGGAAGCCGTTGTTCGCGGCGGTGTCGAGCGAGTACGGATAGCTGTAGACCAGCTGCTGGATCTCGATGTAATCCTCGGCGGTCAGGTTGCGAAGGCCCGTCGCCTTCGCCACCGGCGCCGGCGCGGGATCACCGGCCGCCGCTGCCGGCGCCACCGGCGCTTTCAGCGGATCGTTCTTCAACTGTTTCGGATCGGCGCCGCCCTCGGAAGCGTAGAACACGCGCGTCTTGAAGCGCCACCCGTCCGGCGTCTTCACGTAGGTGTCCTCGTAGTGCCCGCCGTGCGTCCACGCGCTCTTGCCGCTCGGCTGGGTGACGTCGCCGATGATGGCGTACTGCGTCCCCCTGGCACCGTCCGGTGTGGCCTCGAGGACGACGTTGGTGATGTAGTGGCTGACGTAGTTCTGATTGCGCGGGCCGCCGCGGGCGAGCGCCGCCAGACTGTCGCGGCCGCGATAGAGCCGCCCCTTGTCACCCTGGTTCATGCCGACGAATACGCCGTCGGCGGCGAAGAGGTCCGCGTAGTCGTAGCCGTTGCGGCCGCCCGTATCGAGCGCATAGGCATAGCGGGCGATGAGCTGCTGGATCTGGATTCGATCCATCGGCGTCAGCGGCAGGAACTCTTTCGACTGCGCGGTGAGACCGGTGCCGGACGTGAGCAGCGCGGCGGCAAGCGTGAGCGTCGAGATGAATCGCATGATCGTCCCTCAGCGCGTCTCGACGGGCGTGGGTTTACCGACGTTGGTCGTGGGGCCGCCCTCGCTCGGGATGAACTGGCGCCGCTTGAAGCGCCACCCCTGCTGCGTCTTCACGTAGCTGTCTTCGAAGTGGCCGCCGGCAAACACCGAGCTCGGCTGACTGTTCTCACCGATGGCGATCACCACGGCGTAGACGCGGCCGCGCGCGCCCTCGGGCGTCCACTCGAGGAGCGAATTCGTCGCGAAGTTGCGGACGTACGCCGGCCCTTGTCCTGGCCGGTGGCCCGATGCCATTTTCAGCAGCGCGTCGCGCCCCGAGTAGGTGGCCTGCGGCGTGACGAACACACCGTCCTCGGTGAAGAGCTCCGCGAGCGCCTTGCCGCCTTCGCCGCCGTTGTCGAGAGTGTAGGGATAGCGCGCCACCAGCTGCTGGATGTCGAGTACGTCCTGCGGCGGCAGCGTCGGCTTGCCCGACGCGCGGATTTTCAGCTCGCCCGGCGTGTAGTACGAGCGGTTGAGGAAGCGCCATCCGCCCGCGGTCTTCGCGTACACGTCCTCGTAGACGCCGCCGTTGTTCGGCAGCGTCACGTTCATCCTGGCGCCGCCGGGTCGCGCTTCGAGCGGCGAGAACTGCAGCGCCGGCGCGCCGGATCCCCCGCCCGGCCGCACGGGCCTGTCGGCGCCCGCCTGGCACTGGCGCTCCGACTTCACGAGCGCCACGAGCTGATCGCGCCCCTGGATGTTGCCGCGGAAACCGCTGTAGAAGATGCCGTCCGCGGTGAAGAGGCCCGCGTACGCCTCGGCCTGACACGACCCGAGCGCCGTCGCATAGCGCGCGCTCAGGCCCTGGATTTCGTCGCGATCGGCTTGCGTGAACGTCGTCTGAGCGGTCAGGCTCGCCGCGCCGAGCGCCACTCCACAGAGTCCCAGAAAGAAGGTCTTCACTAGCCGTCCTCCGGCGCGAAGTCTACGAGTGAGGGGTGGTGAACTGAAACCCCCTGAATGGGGGATGTCTCAAGCGGAGAGGGCGGCTCTCTCAGCCTCCAGAATCACTTCTGCGGCAGCGCGTAGGCGATGTAGGCCCCGGGCGGCTGCGGCGGTCCACCGCCGCGAGCGCCACGGCCACGACCCTGCCCCGCCGCCGCAGCCCCTTCAGGCCCCCCCGGCGCGGGCGCCCCGCTCACGGCGGATCCGGGACCGCCGAAGCGGATCGGAAAGAGCCCCTGCCCCGCCGCGACGGGGAAGACGATGAACTGGCGGCCGTTCACCTCGTACGACGCCGGCACGCCTTCCGAACCGGTCGGCAGGTCGGTCTTCCAGACGACCTTTCCGTTGTCACGGTCGTACGCGCGCACGGTGCGGTCCGACGCGGTGGCCACGAATACCAGCCCGCCGGCGGTGACGAGCGGACCACCGCGCGGCATGTGCGCGCCGGAGTCAGCCGGAATGTTCGAGTTCGATCCCGGCGGCGGCGTGACACCGCCATCCGGTACCTGCCATTTGATCTCGCCGGTGTTGAGGTCGTACGCGGTGAGCAGTGACCACGGCGGCCCGATGGCGACCATGCCGTTGGTCGGGCTCTGCAGGAAGTCGTACGGCGACGTGTAGCGCACCGGCCCTTTCGCCAGCGCGTCCTTCGCTTCCGCGATCAGCTTCTTCTCTTCCTCGGGCGTGATGATCGGGCTCGGCGGGCCGCCGCCGAGGGCGCCCCCGGCGGTGGGCTCCTCGTTGCTGCGAATGAGCCGGTTCATCACTGGCATGTTCTTGGCCACGACGTACATCTCGCCGCGGATCGGATCGACGGCGCCGCTGCCCCAGTTGGCGCCGCCGTTGTGACCGGGCATCGAGATGCTGCCGCGGAGGCTCGGCGGCGTGTACAGCCCCTCGTTGCGCGCGTTGCGCAGCCTCGTCTTCATCGCCTCGAGCTCGGCCGGGGGCAGAAACGGGTTGACGTCCTTCTCGGTGGACGGCTGGCCCGCGAACAAAAACGGCTTGGTCGGGAATGGCTGCGTCGGCCAGCTCGCTTCGCCCGGCACGTCGGACTGCGGCACGGGACGCTCTTCGATCGGGAACACCGGATCACCGGTCTTGCGATCGAACACGAAGACGAATCCCATCTTCGTGGCTTGCGCCACCGCCTGAATCGTGCGGCCGTTGCGCCGCAGCGTCAGCAGCTTCGGCGACTGCGGCAGATCGAAGTCCCACAGATCGTGGTGCACCAGCTGCCGGTACCACCGTACTTTCCCGTTGGTGGCGTCGAGCGCCACGAGGCAGTTGGCGTAGAGGTCGGCGCCCTTGCGGTTGCCGCCGTAGAAGTCGAACCGGCCGGTTCCCGTCGGGATGAAGACGGTTTCGTTCTCCTCGTCGACCGTCAGCTCCGACCAGTTGTGCACGCCGCCGGCGGTCTTGAAGGCGCCGTCGGGCCACGTGTCGTAGCCGAACTCGCCCGGCAGCGGAATGGTGTGGAACACCCACTTCACCTTGCCGGTGCGCACGTCGTACGCCTGCACGTCGGCCGGGTTGGCCTCGTAGCCGGCGCCCTGCGCGGGCAGCGACATGATGATCGTGTCCTTGTAGATGCGCCCCGGGTTGCTGGTCTGCAGCGGGTTGCGCACGTCGCGCCACAGGGCGGTGCGGAGGTCGACCTTGCCGTTGACGCCGAACGAGGTGATCGATTGTCCGGTGCGCGCATCGATGGCCGTGATGTTTCCGGCGTTGAGATAGATGAGGCGCCGGTCGGCGCGGTCGGCGCTCTCCCAGTAGTTCATGCCGCGCGCGCCGATGGCGCCCTGGTTGGGATGCGTCCAGATCTCCTTGCCGGTGGCGGCGTCGATCGCCACGATCGCGTTGCCCGTGCCCTGCACGTACATCACGTTGTCCACCACGAGGGGGTTGAACGTGATGTTGCCGTTCACCGGGTAGGTCCAGGCCACCTGGAGCTGCGAGACATTGGCCTTGTTGATCTGGTCGAGGGCGGTGAACTGGGACGAGTGCGGGCCGCCGCCGTATGCCGTCCAGGTGGTGTAGGGCTTCGCCTTCGAACCGCCCTTCCCGGACTGCGCCACCGACACCACGCCCGCCGCCAGGAGCAGGGCCATCACTGCGAAGGAACCGCGAAATCTCTGCATGGACATCCTTATACGGGGACCGGCGCACGCCGGTGTGCCAGACACTGCGAAGGCGGATTTTAGCGTAGCCCTTCCGGGGGAGGCACCTATACGGCCACCGTATAATACGCGCCGACACGCGACCAAGGGAGGCAGCCATGGCCACGCTCCGCCGTCGGATGTTCGCGCTCGCTCTTGCGCTCGGCGCAATGCTCGCGCCTTTGACCGTCTCCACCCAGCGCCCAGCGGCCCCCCCGCTCGTCATCACCGCCTACAACGGCGGGGCGCCCATTCCCTACACGGCGCCGAAGACCCCATGGGGCGAGCCGGATCTGCAGGGCGTGTGGTCGAGCGACGACACCGCCGGCATTCCGCGCGAGCGCGACGCCAAGCTGGGCGCGCGCCTTTATCAGAGCGACGAGGAGTGGGCGGCGCGGCAGAAGCAGGTCTCCGACGGCATCCGCCGCGGCGAGAGCGCCACGGGCTCCTTCCGCAACGACTACGCGCAGCGCGCGTTCCGCCAGACCTCGATCATCGTCGACCCGCCGGACGGGCGGCAGCCCGGCGTCACTCCCGAGGCCGAGAAGCGGCGCGCCACCCGCGACCGCGGCACCTTTGGCAATGGTCCCTTCAACACCTTCGAGGACTTCACCCTGTACGACCGCTGCATCACGCGCGGCATCGTCGGCTCGGTGCTGCGGGTCGTCTACGGGAACGGCAACCGCATCGTTCAGGCGCCGGGCATGGTGGCGTTCAGCTACGAGATGATTCACGACACGCGCATCCTCTACACCGACGGACGGCCGCACCTGTCGCAGAACATCCGCCAGTACCTCGGCGACTCGCGTGCCCGCTGGGAGGGCGACGAGCTGGTGGTCGAAACGACGAACCTCACCGACAAGACGAGCATCGGCGGCAACGGCAACGGCCTGCGCCACAGCGACAAGATGGTGATCACCGAGCGCTTCAAGCGCGTGGCGAACGACATCGTCCAGTACCAGTTCACCGTGGACGACCCGGTCACCTACAAGGCGCCCTTCACGATGTCGATGCCGCTGACACCGCTCTCCGGCGGCGTGATCCTGCCCTACGAGTGCCACGAGGGGAACGGCGCGGTGAAGAACGCCCTGAGCGCCGAACGGGCGGAGGACAAGGCGATTGCCGCCGACCTCGCGAAGGGGGTCGTACGGCCGCGGCGGCCGGCACAGGAAGGCGCAACGCCCGGCGGTGGACTTCCGCGCGCGGCGGCAGCGGCGGCGGAAGAGAATTGAGGACGGCCCGCCTGAAGGCGGCCCCTACGACTGCAGGTGACAGGGAGACGAACATGAGGCGATGGGTTCTCGGGGGCATCGCGGCGGCGATGTTCGCGGCGGCGGCGATGACTTCGGTGTCGGGGCAGGCAGGAGCGCCGGCGCTGGTGATCACCGCCTACAACGGCGGCGCGCCGATCCCGTACACGACGCCGAAGACGCCGTGGGGCGATCCGGACCTGCAGGGCACGTGGTCGAGCGACGACACCGGCGGCATTCCTCTGTCGCGGCCGCAGGCGCTCGGCACTCAGCTCTATCAGAGCGACGAACAGTTTGCCGCGCGGCAGAAGCAGATCGAGAACGGCGTCAAGAACGGCGAGAGCGCCGTGGGCTCGTTCCGCGGCGACTTCGCCCGCCGCGCGTTCCGCCAGACGTCGATCGTGGTCGATCCGCCCGACGGCCGCATGCCCGCCTATACGCCGGAAGCTGAAAAACGCCGGGCCCCGCGCGACCAGGGCACCTTCGGCAACGGGCCCTTCGACACCGTGCAGGACTTCACGCTCTACGACCGCTGCATCACGCGCGGCATCGTCGGTTCCGTGCTGCGCGTCGTCTACGGCAACGGCAACCGCATCGTCCAGGCGCCAGGGATGGTCGCGATCAGCTACGAGATGATTCACGACACACGCGTCTTCTACACCGACGGCCGGCCGCACCTCTCGCCGTCCATCCGGCAGTACCTCGGCGACTCGCGCGCGCGTTGGGAGGGCGACACGCTGGTGGTCGACACCACGAATCTCACCGACCAGACCAGCATCGGCCTCAACGGCAACGGACTGCGGCACAGCGACAAGATGAAGATCACCGAGCGCTTCAAGCGTGTGGCCAACGACGTGCTGCAGTACCAGATCACGGTGGACGATCCGGTGACCTACGTGAAGCCGTTCACCGTGTCGCTGCCGCTGACGCCGCTCGACGGCGGCGTGCTGCTGCCCTACGAGTGCCACGAAGGCAACTACGCCGTCCGCCAGTCGCTCGGCGCGGAGCGCGCCGAGGACGTAGCGCTGGCCGCCGATCTCGCCAAGGGCATCAAGCGCGCACGCCGCCCGGTGCAGGACGGTCTCGGCGTCGGCGGACAGCCGATCGGCGAAGGCGGCCCCGGCGGCCGCGGACGCGGAGCGGGCCCCGGCGCACAGTGATCGTTGTCGGCCTTGGGCCTTAGCCCTTAGGCCTTAGGCCTTGGATGCGCGATCGTTCGCGCGACTGCACGCGCATTCCCGGGACAAGGTTCTTCCTAGCTCGACCGTAGCCTCGTGGGAACGCTAACATCGGCCGCCCTTCCGATGCGTTCCCACGACCTCGAAAAACGACTCGAAGAGCTCGAAGCGGAGATCGTCGCGCTCCGCGAGCGCACGCTGCTGCCGCCGATCGGCATCCGCCGCCGCGCCACGATGACGATCGGCGACATGCCGCTGTACGAGATCTCGCTCGGATCCGATCCTGCACGCCGCCAGCTCCGCGGGCACGCGCGCGGCATCATCGCGATCGGCGACGTGGCCTCGGGCGTGCTCGCCATCGGCGGCTACGCGCGCGGCGTCGTCGCCATCGGCGGGCTCGCCACCGGCCTCGTGAGCGTGGGCGGGCTGTCCGTCGGTCTGCTCGGCGCGTTCGGCGGTCTGGCCATCGGCGCCCTGGCGCTGGGAGGCGCCGCGGTCGGCGGCGTCGCCGCTGGGGGAAGCGCCGTCGGCTACTACGCCTGCGGCGCCGCTACTGCTGGCGTGTATGCCGTCTCCACCACCGGCACCGCGCCCGAAGCCATCGCCATCTTCCGGCAGCTCGGCTTCAGCCGCATCTGCGACGCGCGCTAGCGTGCGCCTCCTGTCTGTGCGAGACTCCGGCCATTCGGAGTTGCTCCATGAGTCAGATGACGCTGCTCGTCAACGGCCGCACGCACACGGTTGACGTCGATCCCGCCACCCCTCTTCTCTTCGTCCTGAGCGACGATCTCGCGCTGAAGGGGCCGAAGTTCGGCTGCGGCCTCGGCCAGTGCGGCGCCTGCACGGTGATCGCGCGTGGCCAGGCGATCCGATCCTGCATCACGCCGGTCGAGTCGGTACAGCGCACCGAGATCACGACGCTCGACGGTCTCGGTTCCGTCGAACGGCCGCATCCGATTCAACAGGCCTTCATCGACGAGCAGGCGGCGCAGTGCGGGTTCTGCCTGAGCGGCGTCGTCCTCGGCGCCAAGGCCCTCGTGGATCGCACGCCGTCGCCGACTGACGAGGACATCGACCGCGCGCTGTCGGGTGTGCTCTGCCGCTGCTTCGCCCATACGCGCATGCGAAAGGCCATTCACCGCTACGCGGCGTCGAGGCGCCCATGAGGACGAGGCTCACGCCGGACGCCGGCGTCGCATTGGGATCGGCCGGCCTGTCGCGCCGCGGCTTCCTGCGCGGGTCGGGCGCGCTCATCGTGGCCTTCGCCGCCGCCCGGCACGCCGGGCTCGAAGCCGTGGTTTCCGCCCAGGGGATCAACGGCCGCAGCGCCACCGCGCTCGACGCCTGGATCGCGATCACCGCCGACAACCGGGTGCTCGCCTACACCGGCAAGTGCGAGCTGGGCCAGGGGCTTTTCACCGCCCAGGTGCAGCTCGTTGCCGAGGAGCTCGACGTGCCGCTCTCGCGCGTCACGCTGACGATGTGCGATACATCGTCGACACCGGATCAAGGCACCACGTCAGGTGCGCAGTCGCACCCCGCGAACTTCAATCAGGCCAACCTGGCGCTGGCCTGCGCCACGGCGCGCGAGGCGCTCGTGCGGCTGGGTGCCGATCGCCTGGGGGCGGCCGCCGCCGACGTTGCCACCGGTGACGGGGCTGTGTTCGTGAGAACGGAGCCGTCGCGCCGTGTGGCCTACGGCGCGCTCGTCGGCGGCCGGAAGTTCATGCTGAATCTCGACGCCGCCGCCAAGCGGAAGAACGCGGCCGACTGGAAGGTGCTCGGCACGCCGGTGCCGCGGCTCGATCTCCCCGCGATGGTCACCGCGCAGCTCGAGTACGTGCACAACGTGCGCGTGCCCGGCATGCTGCACGGCCGCGTCGTCCGCCCACCCTCGGTGGGCGCGACCCTTGCGCGTGTGGACGAGGCCTCGGTGCAGGGTATGCCGGGGCTCGTGCGCGTCGTGGTGCGCAGGAACTTCGTGGGCGTCGTGGCCGAGAAGCCGTTCCAGGCGATCCAGATCGCGGAGAAGCTTCAGGTGTCGTGGAACGCCGGCCCCGCCATTCCTGATCAGGCGACCTACTACGACCACCTGCGCCGGGATCACGCCTCGCGCGACACCTACCTGCTGGACTCGGGTGACGTCGATCGGTCGCTGGGCGCCGCGCGGCAGGTCGTGTCGGCCACCTATCTGCACCCGTTTCACATGCATGGTTCGGTCGGCAGCTCCTGCGCCGTCGCCGACGTGCAGCCCGGGAAGGCCACGGTGTGGTCGGCCACGCAGGCGGTCTATCCGATGCGCGACACGACGGCGCAACTGCTCGGGCTCCAGCCGGCGGACGTCCGCGTGGTGTTCACGCGCGGGTCGGGCTGCTACGGCATCAACGGGGCCGACACGGTGACCTACGACGCTGCCCTGCTGTCGCAGGCGGTCGGCCGCCCGGTGCGCGTCCAGCTCACGCGTCGGGACGAGATGGCGTGGGAGAACTTCGGGAACGCGTTCGTGATCGATCAGCGCGCGGGGCTCGATGCGTCGGGCACGATCGTCGCCTGGGACTACGAGGCGTGGTCGCCGGCGCTCGGCGGACGGCCCGGCTACGACAGCCCCGGCAACGTCGTCACCGGATGGCTCGCCGGGTTCGCGCCCGCGGCCTCGGCGCCACGCACGCCGGCCCCCGCGCCGAACACACCACTGAGCAACAACCTGAACACGGCGCCGTCGTACGTCACCGGCTGCGTGGGCGGCGTGTGCCGCGGCACCGGTACGGTGCGCAGCGAACGCGTGCTGTCGCATCGCACCGTCTCGCCCTTCTTCACCGGCCCGTTGCGCGCCCCCGAACGCTTTCAGAACACGTTCGCGCACGAGTCGTTCATGGACGAGATCGCGGCGGCCGCCAAGGCCGACCCCGTGGCCTTCCGCCTGCGTCACCTTCGCGACGAACGGCTGCGCGCCGTCGTGCGCTCGGCGGCCGGCGCCGCGAAGTGGGACGAGCGCCCCTCGCCGCGCCCCGGGACACCCACGACGGGCGTGGCGCGCGGGCGCGGCATCTCCTGCGTGCTCTACGAGGGCGACAACGGCTACGTCGCCATCGTCGCCGAGGTCGAAGTGGACCAGGCCACCGGCACGATTTCCGTCACCCGCCTCGTCGGCGCCCAGGACTGCGGGCCGATCTCCAACCCGGACGGCGTGAAGAACCAGTTCGAGGGCGGCGCGCTGCACGGCATGAGCCGCGCACTGTTCGAAGAAGTCAGCTGGAGCGACCAGCGCGTCACGTCGGTGGACTGGCGCAGCTACCGGACGTTCGCCGTGGGCGCTCGGACGCCGTCGGTCGAGGCGGTGCTCATCCACCAGCCGTCCGCGCCCGCCAACGGCGCCGGCGAAACGGCCATCACGGTGGTGGCGGCCGCGATCGGCAACGCCGTATTCGACGCTACCGGCGCGCGGCTGCGCGAGATCCCGTTCACGCCGGCGCGCGTGAAAGCGGCGCTCTCGTCTCGCGGGACGGCATAGGCGGCACCCTGCATCCGCATGCGCGCGCGGATGGCGCGCAGGTCCGGCGGGTCGAAGCCCCAGTCGGCGGCGGCGTTGCGCGTCACCTCGGCGCGCGTCCATCGGGGGCGCATCAGCCCGTGGCGCGCATGCGCCGGGCGCCCCATCAGCAGGTGCCCGATCTCGTGGGCCATCGCCCGTCCGAGCAGGATCCCCAGGTCCCCGTCGGTCCCCTGTGCGAGCCGCTCCACCCGATCGACGTACACCGTCGCGAGCACCCCGGCGCCCCTGGCCGGATCGACGAGTGCGCTTCCGAGCGACTCGTCGTCATCGCTTGGCGCGCCTTTCGCCGAGCGCACCAGCCGCACCATCAGCTCGCCTCCGCCGAGGGGCACCGTGCAGCGCCCGCCGCTCGACGTCGAGCACGGTACCCACGTCACCTCGACGTCGGCGGGGCGCAGCGCCTGCGCGGCCGTGTCGAGCGCCGCCCGCAGCGCCCGCTTCGGCACCTTGGCGTTGTCGTAGACGCGCACCGTGAGCCCCGTCCACGCCAGCTCGGCCCCGTGCGCCGCACCCGACACCAGCGTCACACCCACCACCATCAGTCCCAGGAACCCGCGCATTTGTCCCCCCCCCTTTGCGAGCGGCCAGCCGCCCGAGGAGGCACTGTCGCGTGCGGCGCCAGGTGCCTCAATGCACCGGGCGTGAACAGAGGTGACACGTTGGTGACATCTGGCGACCGGGCGGCGATTTCAGGGCGGAAACGCGGATAATCGTCGAAAGGAGCCCTTGTGGACACGCAGGCAGGGTCGGACGGCGCCCTCCGGTTCGGTGCATTCGAGCTCGACGAGCGCGCGCGGGAGTTGAGGACGGGCACGACACGGATACGGCTGCAGGATCAGCCCTTCGAAATCCTTCGCCTGCTGCTGCAGCGGCCGGGCGAGGTGGTGACCCGGGAGGAGCTGCGGCGGCAGCTCTGGCCCGACGGGACGTACGTCGACTTCGAGCACAGCCTGAACGCCGCGGTGAAGCGCCTCCGCGCCGCGCTCGGCGACGACGCCGACAACCCACGCTTCGTCGAAACGCTGCCGCGGCGCGGCTATCGGTTCGTTGCATCACCCTCGGCATCCGACGCGCCGCCGCGCGCCGTCCAGCCGCGCCCCGCCCTGGTGCGGCTCGCGGTCCTTCCCTTCAGCAATCTCGGCGACGAGCGCCATGAGTACTTCGGCGACGGGCTGCACGAGGAGCTGATCTCGCAGCTCGGCGGCGTGTGCCGCGGCCGTCTCGGCGTGCTGGCGCGCTGGTCGTCGGTGGTATTCAAGGGCACGCCGCTGCGCGCGCGCGACGTCGGCGAGGCGCTGCGTGCCGACTACCTGCTCGAAGGCAGCGTGCGGCACGAGGACGACCGCGTGCGCGTCACCGCGCGCCTCATCGAGACGGTTGGCGAGACCCAGCTCTGGGCCGAGATGTACGACCGCCATCTCACCCACTCGCTCACCGTACAGAGCGACGTGGCGGCACAGATTGCCCGCGCGCTCGCCGCCGAGCTCGTGCCAGACGAGCGCTCGCGCGCCCACTCGGCCGCCGCGTCCGCTGCCTATCAGGCCTATCTCAAGGGGCGCTACTTCTGGAACAAGATGGAGGACCAGTCAATCGATCAGGCGATTGCCTACTACGAGGAGGCGCTGTCGCTCGACGCCTCGTTCGGGCCGGCCGCGGCGGCGCTCGCCCGCGCCCGCATCGCGCGCGCCGAGCACTACTTCGACGTCCCGCGTCTGGCGCTGGCGTCGGCCCGCGACACCGCGCAGCAGGCGCTCGCCATCGACGGGTCGCTCTACGAAGCCCACCTGGCGCTCGGCGAGACCCAGCGCATGCTCGACTTCGACTGGGTGGGCGCCGAGACGAGCTATCTCAAGGCGCTGGCGCTCAATCCCAGCTCCGAGAGCTCGCACCGGGCCTACGCGCTGCTCCTGTCGGCGCTCGGCCGTCATCGTGAAGCCGTGCGCGAGTCCGACCGCGCCATCGAGCTCGACCCGCTGTGCCTGGTCGTCGGCGGCGCCGCGGCGTGGGTGGCCTACGCCGCGGGAGACTACCCGGCGGCGATCGAGATCGCCCGCAACACCATCGACATGGATCCGGAGTTCGTGCGCGCGCGGCGGGTGCTCGCCCAGGCCTACCTGCAGTCAGGGCGCCTGGCCGACGCGGTGCAGGAGCTCGAGACATCGGCCGCGCTCACCGATCACCCGGTGCTCCT
>Ga0070671_100002183_pt1 | contig 15113 bp, 14 predicted proteins | sample KBSS73metaG_FD_65341 | JGI IMG/M metagenome (GOLD analysis project Ga0070671, IMG submission 65341) | Switchgrass rhizosphere microbial communities from Kellogg Biological Station, Michigan, USA - KBS S7-3 metaG | ecosystem: Host-associated > Plants > Roots > Rhizosphere > Soil ...
GTAGAGGCCGCCAGTGTAAACAACCCCTCCGATTAGGAGTGCAATTCCCAAGGTCGTGAGTGCGTAAACGAAAACTCGACGAACCACCAGCTCAACGTCCATCAAGCGATAACGAAGAACCGAATAACCAAAGGCAAATGGAATGAGAGCCAACGGCAACAACGCAACATCGGTTAGCCAACGATCAGTGGGAGCTCCAAACAAGTAGACGACCGCGTATAGCAACGTGAATGGCGCAACGGCCAACACCGTACCCCACACGACCCATTTGACTTGCTGTCTAACGATCGTTGCTTTCGCAGTGAAGTAAGTGCGAACTAGAAGAACTGCGCTGATTATCAACGCAACAACGAAGTGGACCATGCCACTTGCATAGAACAGCGAGAGCAGTCCTTCAGTGACTGGAATTTTGTGGAACGGCGGAAAGACCTTCGCTACTTCGTCGCGTAAGAAAAGCGGAATCGATAAGGTGATTAGAGCGAGGGCTGGGAGATAAAACCAGATCGCACGCCATCTTCGAGACGAGTAAAACTGTTGACGTGTTGGATACAGCGCGCAGAAATGCAGAAACAACGGCGGGAACAGAATGAATGCCGCGTTTTTTAAGAACGCAACTGCCAGGTCAAGATCCCGGTAAGTGCCAGTTGGTGTATAGAAGTGGAAAACGAACGCAGCCAAACATAGTGTCGCGAAATGCAGCACGTACGGTGCGCGTCCGCCCTGTTTGAAAAGGACAAAGAACCCAACGAATAAGTAAACGAGTCCGAGTACGTTGATGTAGAGAACGCGAGGAGTCCAGCGATGGACCGCTCCAAGATTGTCCAGATCCGCATAATAAAAACGCGTGTCTTCCGGATACGATGGGCGTTCCATCAGGTAATGGATCTGACCGGCAATGTGAGCTTCGTCCAGGTACATCTGGACCGACCTGGCGTCCGTTATTTGCTCAGGTTTGAGACGCGGATCGAGTGTGATTCCCAGCAGCCGATCGCCCGGCAACAACCACGCTCGTTCACCAGCAGAGTTTCGTTCGATTGCTTTTGCAGTGACGCCTTCTTTTGTATCTACCCAGGTGACTCCATCCCAAGCTGGCGTTTCATGTTTGGCTCGTTGGCGAAAATTGAGGATGCCAGCGCTGATCAAAAGCGCTGCGCCAATGAGCAGAAGCCAAGTCTTGGTTGTTAATACTGAACCTTTCACGTTTCTCAGTGCACCTTAGTCATTTCCAAACCACACGATCCAAACGTTTTAAGCAAGGAATGTTCCCGTTGCCGGGACCAAGCTCCAGATTGCTATTGAACTTCGGAATCATCGAAATCATTCGTGGAAAACCACGAGCGGAATATAAGGCGTAAAGGACTGTCTGGGGTTCAATCCGACTTTTCGGACGTTTCCGAGAATTTGGACGGTACCCGATTGAGGATCGGTTGAAGAGAGCAGAACGGTTTGAGAAGAAGGTATCGCGGACTGCTCGCTTCAGCTTCTACCATCAGAACCTGACCGAGATTCCGCCACGAACAGACCGACGATTATTGCCGACTACCGTAAGTACTTCCTGATTTTCTGAGCTGGTCTGAACATCAAGAAGGTTGCGCCCATCGAGTACTGCCTCAGCACGAACTGGTAGTCCAAAGGTCGGCAAATCCTGAGTTATCTGGATACTCAATGATGGATCGTAAACACCTAACCTACCAGCGAAAGGATCGATAGCAAACACAGTCGCTTGAGGTGAGAATCGCAGCACAGTTCTCACTTGGGTTCCCGTGCGGAAACCTGCATTCATCTGAAATGCAGCCGTTTGGAACAGACCGTTTTCAAAAACCTCACGGGGATCAGAAAAACCATTTGAGGGCAATCGTTGACCACGACCAAAGGAATAGCCCGCAGACGCAGTCCACACTCGATTCAATCGTCGCGTGTAAACTACGCGCAAGCCGCGTGAAGAACCTTGTTGATTCGCGACGCTGGTAAATGCTTCACCGGTAGTCCCGGAAAACGCAGTCGCCGGCGTGCTCAATAAGCCCACGCCCCGACCAGAAGTTGAATCAAAGAAAGCTGTCGCTTCTACGTTTGAGTTGTTATCGAGAACTCTCTCGACGCCAAACTCTAAACGATGACTTCGTTCGAGTACCGCTTGACCGTCGACGAAGGCGACGGGACGAATTGGTGCTTGACGGAAGACAACCTGATCGTCTTCGAAGCCAGCCACACTCTGAATATCATCCTCATCTCCGCCCGAAGCAAATGCGGCTTTCACTCGCGTCCGTGCATTTGCGTCAAACTGAAGTCCGATCCTCGGGGTTATTGCGTGTGCGCCGCCACCACCAATAAACCGTGAGTAATCTAGGCCCATCACGATCACGATGCCGTCACGCACGATCCACTCGTCGACAGCACGCATCGACACTTGCCCCAAAACGTCTGCTTGCTCGTTGACTTTGTTTACCCAGACAGGCGCGGCGAGTTTGAGTGCAGCTCCAGTCACTCCTACCTTGTGACGATAACCAACGCGAAAGCGTGTGGATGCTTCGAAACGTTCTGGTGCTTCACCAGTTCCGGTTTGACCAGCAAAGATGAGTTCGACGCCGTCCGAGACTGGAGTTGAAACTGCAAAATTCAAACCTTCATAGGACGATGAGGCTGCACTACTCGAGTAATAGGTTTCGAGAACACCGTGGGTTTTTGATCTGGAGTCGTTTAGAGAAGAGTCGGTCGTTGATTCTGGTGCGCTTTCCAGCGAAGTGTTGTCGGCCGTTTCAGCGGTTACTGCCTTAATCGTCGAATCCTCGCCTTCCTGTACCTGGAATATTGAGCGACGACTTTGCGCGGATCTTAGTGTCCATTTCACATCTTCACGATCGCGCCTACGCTCAGGCAAAGTGTTTCCATATCCAATGGGTTCCAGATTGAAACGATAGACCAACTCCTGTGAAGCTTTCACATCTACTGAAGCAAATATCACTTCGCTAAAACCGGTTGCGATTGCTCGTATCCCGTACCGTCCTGGCATCACTTTCGCAATGAACTTGCCAGTCTTGTCGGTCATGGCTTCTTTCGTCGTTTGCTTCGCACCTTCGCGCAGCAACGAAACCAAAGCACCAGCAAGTGGATTTCCTTTGTTATCCCGAACTGTACCAGTGATCGTCGCCAAGGCAGTTTTGCCCGGCGGTACGGCCTGAGCATTACTGGCGATCAAAGCAGATATGGTAAGTAGGGATAAACTGAGACTTAACGCTCTTCTCATGTGAAAGGTCCTCCGGGAGTGAAACTCCCAATAGGAAGCGAGTCTTGCTGGGGAGCACGGTTAACCTGTTGGTCTCGCCTACTCATCTTCAAAAACCCTGCGTTCACTCAATTTCGCCTAATTCGGGTGCCGCAACCCTTGAAACGAGGAACTGGTTCAGTCGAGGAGACCCACCGGAACCTACAAAACAGGGCGTTATTTTCGTTCACCCGCGGAATATATGTCAAGAAAGCTTGTGTGTTATGGCCTGCTTTGCCGCGCCTTTTGGGTCCGTGCTAGGATGCAGTCCCCTTATTGCTGCTGGGCAGTTTTTCGAACATTCGGGTTTCCAACAGATGATAGACGACGTTCAATCGACAAGACTTCCGAACGGCATCGTTGTTCTTACTGAACACATGCCGGGACTCCGTTCTGTGACCGCCGGAATCTGGATACGCAAGGGATCTCGTCACGAATCTCCGGAGCTGAACGGCATCTGCCACTTCATCGAACACGCGGTTTTCAAAGGAACTCAGCGCCGAACCGCTCATGATATTGCAGTGGAATCGGACAGACTCGGGGGTCATCTCGACGCTTATACCACTCATGAGATGACTGGTTTCGCCGTAAAGGTTGCGGACACCTCTCTAGCCGAGGCGCTTGACCTCCTTGGCGACATGGTTGCGCACCCACGATTCGACCAGGAAGACCTCGAACGTGAGCAAAAAGTCATCATCGAAGAGATGAAGATGGTTGAGGATACGCCTGACGAGTTGTTAGGTGAACTATTTAACTCAGCTTACTTTCCGAACCAACCGTTGGGGCGCCCCATAGAGGGAACTAAAGAAACGGTTCCTACTTTCGATCACAAAACAACAGTCGGATTCCATGCCCGGGAGTTTTCGTACAACAACCTGGTTATCGCAGCTGCTGGAAATGTGTCTCACGGTCGGCTATTGGAACTTGTAGGTAGATCGTTTGATGGCTGTGAAGGCGGGACTGCCACGAGGCCTAATCCGATTTCGAATTCGCGTCCGCGTCCGGCCGCACCGATTTTGATCGAACAAAAAAGTGAACTCGAGCAGGCGCATCTTGTGATTGCTACACCGTGGCCTGATGCACTGAGTGAAGACCGTTATGCGGCGAGCCTACTTGCTTCCGTCATCGGTGGTGGCACTTCGAGTCGACTCTGGCAAAAAATTCGCGAGGAACGCGGCCTAGCCTATTCCGTGGGAGCTGGCGGTAGTGCGTTTTCGGATGTCGGAGTTTTCAATGTGTATGCGGGCACTTCGCCGGAACAACTCGATGAAGTAGTCGACTTGTCTCTCGAAGCTTTGCGTGACGTTGTAAATCACAATGTCTCTGAAGAAGAACTTAGAATTGCTAAGGAGCAGGCCATCGCTTCCATTTTATTAGGGCTGGAATCTTCAAGTGCTCGTGCCAGCACCCTCGCTCGCCAGGAGATAATTCACGGTCGGCGAATCTCGCCAGACGAAGTAATCGAAAAGATTCGTGCAGTGACGTTGGACCAATTGCGGGAGATCGCACAGACCTACTTTGGATCCAACATGGTGTCACTTGGTGCACTCGGTAACCTCAACGGATTCAAAGTCGACCGAGCGCGACTCGAAATCTGACCACATCGAAACCCGGTGAAACTCACACATTCACCAACCCACAGTCTTAGAATTTTCGTCACTCTTTTAATTTCGTCAGCTCCGCATAAACCTTCGAATTTGTCGCAAACTGTAATAGCCGTTTTTTTCTGTAAGTGTTAAATTCACTCTGCCTTTCTTCTATCGTGCTAGAGCAAGCTTGATGAAACTTACCGTTCTCGGCAGCGGATCAACCGGCAACGTGATCTTGATCGTTGCAGGAAATACTCGTGTACTAGTCGACGCAGGTCTGAGTGCCAAAGAGGTCACGCGACGACTCGCACTTATGGGTGAAGACGTTCAACGCCTTGATGGGATCCTTGTAACTCACGAACACGGCGATCATTCAGGCGGGCTACGAGTTCTACTCGGAGCTGTCGATTGCCCGGTTTACATTTCTGCGCACACGCATGACGCTTACGTAAGTGAACGTTTCAACGTCACCAACGACGAGCCAAAGAAACGCGCAAAAGCATTACGCGATCGTGTCGAACCGATTGAATCAAGTCGTGACTTTCGCATTGGTGAGATCGACTTTCATCCGTTCACGATTCCGCACGACGCCGCTGACAACTTTGGTTTCACCGCTACACATCAAGGAGTGAAGATCGCCACCTTGATGGATTTTGGTCACATAACAACGCTTGTGACTGAACGTTTACGCGGATGCGCAGCCATCGTTATCGAGTCGAACCATAGTCGCGACATGTTGAAAGCATGCGATTCTTATCCGTGGGAATTGAAGCAACGAATACTCTCGCGCGTCGGTCATCTTTCTAATGAGGATTTGGCCGATTGGCTCAAACAAGGATTTGATGGATGTGCTCGTCAAATTGTGCTCACGCACCTTTCTCAGCGAGCGAATAATCCGTATCTCGCAAAGATTTCTGCTGAAGTAGCGCTCTATGAACGAGCGCCGCTGTTCCCAACTGAAACCCAAATTAGTCTTTCGTATCCAAAGGAGCCGACACCCTGGATAGAAGTATGAACGCGAGTGCATTGAGCAAACTCTATGTAAGTTGTTTGCTCGTGGCGCTGCTTCTGACCGCAGGATGTGGATTGAAAGACCAGGGTAATGGGATTCCGCCGGAGGTAGAAGTCGTAATTGGAACAGTCAGCGACGACATGGCTCAGGAGCGATATGAAAAGGTTTATAACGAGTCTTCGGACTTGTGGAAACACGACGCGACGCTGGAACAATCCACCGAAGTCTTGAAGACGCTGCACTCGAAACTCGGCAAAGTCGAAAACCGCGCCTTGCATTCAGCAACAGAGCAACAGAACTCTGGTGGCCTCCTAAAAGGACACGCCTTTATCATTACTTATCAAAGCAAGTTTGAACGCGGAGAGGCGATGGAGACGTTCACGCTTATTCAAGAGAATGGGCAATGGAAGCTGGCGAGGTATTTGGTTAATTCGACTGCGCTTCAGTGAAGACGAGCCCTGACTACATTGATCTCTGAAAGGATTTCCTGACTAACGTTTCCCATGATTAATCGCTACACCCTGCCCGAGATGGGCGCGCTTTGGTCGGAGCAAAATAAGTTTCAGAAGTGGTTGGACGTTGAGATCGCCGTTTGTGAAGTGCACGCTGAGAGGGGAACTATCCCACGCGATGCACTCGAACAGATTAAAGCTCGCGCGAGTTTTAGTGTCGAACGAATTAACGAGATCGAGAAGACCACTAACCATGACGTTATTGCTTTCACAACGAATCTCGCTGAATCGATAGGTGAAGCATCGCGGTTCGTTCACTACGGCCTCACATCGTCGGATGTAGTCGATACCGCCAACGCGTTGTTGTTGCGAGATTCAGCAGACATCCTCCTCAAAAAAATCGAGCCATTAATGGATGCGCTCAAGCGAAGAGCGTTTGAATTCAAACGAACTCCCCAAGTCGGCCGCACACACGGAATACACGCTGAGCCAACGTCGTTCGGCTTGACGTTCGCGTTGTGGTTTGACGAGATGCGACGCAATCGCGAGCGCTTGCAGCGAGCACGTGAAGCAGTGGCGGTCGGAAAGATCAGCGGTGCCGTCGGGGCTTTCGCTCATCTTGATCCAGCAGTTGAGGAGCAAGTTTGTTCGCGATTAGGTTTGAAGGCTGCGCCGGTTTCTACGCAAGTGATCCAGCGCGATATCTACGCAGAATACTTGAGCACGCTCGCGTTGATTGCCTCGTCGCTCGACAAGTTCGCCTTGAATGTTCGTCACTGGCAACGCACGGAAGTCCGTGAAGCGCAGGAGAAGTTTACAAAAGGACAGAAGGGTTCGAGCGCGATGCCTCACAAACGAAACCCCATCATGTCTGAACGAATTTGTGGAATCGCTCGAGTGATTCGCGCTAACAGCCTGGTGGGTCTCGAGAATGTTGCACTCTGGCACGAACGAGATATTTCCCACTCCTCGGCAGAAAGAGTTGTGCTGCCCGATTCAAGCATCGCGCTGGATTACATTCTCGTGAAGGCGACGAATTTGATCGATGGCTTAGTCGTATACCCTGAACGAATGCTTGAGAATTTGAACGCGACTCGCGGATTAATCTTTAGCGGACAGTTATTGCTGGAACTGACGAACAAAGGAGTTTCAAGAGAAACTGCTTATGAATGGGTACAGCGAAATGCGATGCGGGTTTGGGATGAAAACAAAGACTTCTTGATGTTGATTCAGAACGACAATGACATTCGACAACATCTATCTGAAGAGGAGATAGAACGTGTCTTTTCAGTGGACCATTACCTGAGAAACATTTCAGAGATCTTCGACAGAGTATTTTTAAAAAGGGCGGTCAGAAATTAAGTGGCCGCCCCAAAGTTATCAGACACTACCACCAGCGAACTTCTCGGCCATGTTACCGATAATAGGGAACTTAAAAATTACGCCCTGGTAAGCTTTTATCGCGCCGAAGATCAGGCCGCCGATATAGAGTAAAGGCACGACCAACCAGATAATCAGCGAGATCAGCGAAATCAACAAACCGAGAATTCCACCTGCGTTACCCGCTGCAGCCGAGGCCACGCCTCCGATGATCGCGATGATGGCGCTAAGAATTGCAAGTGCTATCATTATTACGAACCACAAGGCACCGTACAGAACTGATTGCATTCCGTGAAAGCGAACAAACTTGTTCTCTTTCTCTATGAAAAAGAAAATCAATCCGACGATCCAAATGTATCCGAGTGCCCCAGCGACATTCGGTGCCAACCCTGTACTTGTCGGTTGGCTGGGCGGCGGGTTTTGCATTATAAGTTTCTCCTGTTAAGGGGTTCGAAGTTTCAGCGTGTGCCGGACGGCATTGTGTGTCTTAGTTTCGAGACAAGGCCTCGCGCCTGATGTTACAAGGCCGAGATATTATGATAACAAGTGTTTAGCACGCAATATTTTGTGCTGAGATTTTAGGAGAGATAAAAGCAATGAAGGCCAAAGTATATGTCAGTCTGAAATCAGGCGTGCTCGATCCGCAGGGTAAGGCTATCCAACATTCTGTTGAACTACTCGGGTATTCGGGAATCTCCGACGTGCGTCAAGGGAAGTATTTTGAAATTGCGTTAGACGGTTCGGTAGATAATTCGGAAGCACGCCAGTCTGTGGACAAAATCGCGCGCGAAGTGCTGTCGAACCCGATTATTGAAGATTACAGAGTGGAGATTGACGGATAGTTTCGGTCGGATTCGCTCGTGTCTTCAGACTTTCCAGCAGAATCGTAACTTTACTTCATTAGATAAGGAGACTCTCAGCGTGAAGTTCGGCGTCATTGTTTTTCCAGGATCCAATTGCGACCACGACGCGTATCACGTCATTTCTAAACACGTCGGCCAGCCGGTTGATTTCATCTGGCATCGTGATACGGATCTGAGTTCATACGATGCCGTGATCATTCCAGGTGGTTTTTCTTATGGTGACTATTTACGAGCAGGTGCGCTCGCTCGATTTTCCCCGGTGATGAACTCCGTAAAAAAGTTTGCTGACAAAGGTGGGTTTGTCCTGGGTATCTGCAATGGCTTTCAAATCCTTTGCGAAGCAGGTTTACTACCGGGGGCTTTGATTCGGAATCGCGATCTCCATTTCATCTGCGAACACGTCTGCGTCCGGACAGAAACATCAGACAGTCCGTTTACAAACGAACTGACGCGCGGGTCCGTTCTGCGTATGCCTATTGCTCATGCAGAAGGAAACTATGTTTGCGACGACGCTACTCTTGAAGAACTTCATAAAGAAGACCGAGTGGTATTTCGTTATTGCGATCCCGACGGCAGTGTCACTCAGGAAGCAAACCCAAATGGCGCACGTGACAACATCGCCGGCATCTGTAGTCGAGGTCGAAATGTTCTTGGTCTCATGCCTCACCCTGAGCGTGCCTGCGAAGATCTGCTCGGTTCAAGCGATGGGCGCGATATCTTTCGATCGCTCGCGGCAACACTGGCTGCTGCCGTCGTTTAATTCAACTCCTACTTCTATGAAACGACTACTTCCATTCATCATCATTTTTCTCGTGCTCGGCGTCGCCCTCGGCAGTGCTTACTATTTGAAGCGCTCCACTAATGACGTAAAACCGATCGCCAACAACGCGGGCACTGCGAGCACCGCGTCGCCCGGCGCATCGCAAGCGAACGTTACACCAGGTGGAGTTCCAGGCGCCGAGCCTGCTCATACACTTGGACCAGCAAGTGCGCCAGCCCATTTGGAAGAGTTTGGAGATTTCGAATGTCCGCCGTGCGGGTTGCTGCATCCGATCCTGGTCGAAATGCATCGCGAGTTTGGTGATCGACTACAGATAACGTTCCGAGAGTTTCCGCTCGTGCCGCCCCATCAACACGCAGTTGCCGCTGCAAGTTCAGCAGAAGCTGCCGCACTTCAGGGCAAGTTTTGGGAGATGCATGACATTCTTTATGAAAATCAGAAGACCTGGCATGAAGCATTTGATGTGCGTCCAATTTTTGAAGGGTACGCCAAACAGATCGGCTTAGATGTCGAACGTTTTAAACAAGACGTGAATGGCGATGCTGTGGCTCGACGACTTTCGCAAGATGGAATACGTGGCCATTCGCTCGGCGTAAAAGGAACCCCGACTGTCTTCTTGAACGGCCGCGAAGTACCTTTTGAGTCGTTGCCTGCTGATAAGCTCCGCGTACTAATCAACCTTGAGTTGACTGGCGGTAAATGAATCCGGAAGTTGCACCGACTCCCTCAACTCGCGTCGGCAAACGCGAGAACATCCTCGTCATCCTAATCGCGTTACTTGCGCTCTGCGGAATGGCAGACGCGCTTTACCTCACTGTAGAACACCTGACCGGCGAAAGTGTTAAGTGCACGATCATTCACGGCTGCTCCGAAGTACTCAGTAGTTCTTATGCCGTGGTTGGTGGCTTTCCGTTAGCCTCGATTGGCGCGCTGGCATATTTCAGCGTGTTTAGCCTGGCCGTCCTAAAGCTGTTCGGCTACAAAATTACTGGAGTCCTGCTACCCGCGCTTGTCGGCGCTATGTGCCTCGTAAGCGTTTATTTGATCTACCTACAGGCGTTTGTCATTCACGCATTTTGTCAGTTCTGCTTGCTGTCTGCAGGGATCACATTCCTGCTGACTTTGTTGGTTGTTGTTTCATGGCGAGCAGGTTCGCGCTGATGCCACGGTCTCCTACCGTGGTGCTTCACCTTCGCTGCTACGCGGGCCGCCGCGTTCATTGCTGATGCCGACGGCATCTCGCAAACTGCTCCGTTTGTTCTCTGGCCCTTTCCGCGTGTAAGGTATCGTTACTTCAACTGACTAAGAAGGTGTCACATGGATCAGCAGCAAGCGACTGTGTCCGATATTTTTCGACGCGCCCTGTCCGCGCGTAAGGAAAATCCAGACTGGTCGTATAAACAGATCAGAGAGTTAATACTGAAAGAGTTTTCGGGCGGCGCTTTGCCCTCATTGAACACTTTGACGATTCCGGAGCAGGACGATCGTGCGCCTGAGGAAGATTGGACCGCTGGGCTCCCAATCATTCGACGAGGAATTCAATTTCAGGATTGGAAAGAGATCGCCGATGGCATCGTGCTGAGTCTTGAGCAAACTGAGAATTACGAGCGCGCACGCGGACCTGAAGGTGACCGCGACGACTGGCACGATCGCAGCAGGGGAATCAATGAAGCAACGTCGAAAGGCGTCGGCAAATGGATGCCCGCAGAATTGATGGAACTGGCTGAGCGGCAAACGAAGAAATGAGGATTTGCACTTGGTGCCAGGTAGTTTGCCTCTCGACGACTGAGTCAGCCTTATGAGTTTCCTCAATAATCTTTTTCAGGATCCAAAGTATCAAACGACTGACCCGCGCAAACCGGACGAGATCGGCGACCCTGAAATCATCATTAGTCCCGATACGCGACGCGACAAGCGAATCCCGCCGGGACAGACTCGAACAAAAAAATGGCCGGTGCTCGATGCACACGGAACGCCTGAAGTCGACTTAACCACGTGGTCCTTTGAAGTTGACGGTTCAGTTGAAAACCCGAGGCAGTGGTCGCTGGATGAATTTTTTCAACTGCCGGCCGTGCGCGTTTACGCTGATTTCCATTGCGTTACTCGTTGGTCGCGTTTGGATAATGTTTGGGGTGGTGTTCCAACGCGAGAAATTGCTCGACTGGTTGGCGTGAAGCCCGAAGCCAAATTTGTTTTGGCCCTGGCTTATGACTACGGTTGGACCACGAATGTGCCGATCGAATACTTCCTCAATGAAGACTCTCTCTTCGCGTGGTCACACGATGGACAACCAATCCCTCCCGAACATGGTGGACCAGTTCGTTTGATCATTCCCCAACTTTACGCATGGAAGTCGGCGAAATGGGTAAAAGGTGTTCGTTTCCTCGAACAGGATCAGGCTGGCTTCTGGGAAGAGGGTGGCTACCACATGCGCGGCGTCCCGTGGGGACCGGGTGATGGCGAACGGTTTCGCTATAGCTGAAACGTATTTTCTGATTGTTCTCGGTGCGACCGGCATCCATCAGCCCAAGTTGGTTTACCAATCTCTAATCTTCAATCTGCAATCTGAAATACCAATGACTTCTCCTAAAGACGCGGCGGTCATAATACTCCTTCGACAAAATACAAATCCGAATAATCCGGAAGTTTACTGGGTAAAGCGCAGTGAAAAGCTGGCGTTTCTGGGCGGGTATTATGCTTTCCCCGGTGGCCAAATCGACAGCCCCGACGCCGAAGTCACAGTCCGAAACACACCTGATTTAAATACTGCAGCAATGGTGAGCGGTGCTGCGCGGGAGCTGTTCGAAGAGACGGGTGTCCTTGTCGCTCATGGAGGAGAGCAACTCACAAAAGGGCAGCGAGCTTCTCTTCTGGATGATCTGTCGTCGGGCCGAATGTCTTGGCCCAACCTTCTAAAACACTACGAGCTGCACCTCGATGCGAACGACTTCACTTTCGCAGGTCGTTGGGTCACCCCGCCTTTCAGTCCGCGACGTTTCGATACGTGGTTCTTTCTCGTGAACTGTCCACCAAAGCAGGAGCCGAGCATTGTTTCAGGCGAGCATCTTCACGGCGAGTGGATTTCGGCAGCCGACGCACTCGAGCGTTGGTCTAATTCTGATGTAACAATCGTTCCTCCGATACTGCATGCATTGAAAACGTTAGCGGGCGGTCTCACGTCAGATCTGCAGCAACGCTTCTTATCAGTTGCTCAAGCGCACGGGGAACCTGCACGACGCATCGAGTTTCGACCAAACTACATTTGTTTTCCAGTTCGCACTCCAACGAGACCTCCCGCGACGCATACAAATTGTTATCTGATCTACAGCTCGGACGAGATTCTCATTATTGATCCGGGTTCTCCTTACGACGATGAGCAGCAGGCACTGAATTCATGTGTTGACGAACTACTTTCGGAAGGGCGGACGGCTCGCGAAATCATCCTCACGCATCTTCATCCGGATCACGTTGGTGGAGTAGAGGCGCTGAAGGAACATCTCCGCGGTTCTGTTTCTGTTGCCGCACATCGAGAAACAGCAGAAGCGCTGACGGATATAAAAGTCGATCGGTTGATTGAGGACAACGAATTGGTTTCGCTTAGTGGGCAACCCGAAATTTCTTTACGTGCCCTTCATAATCCCGGACATGCGCGCGGACATCTCTGTTTTCATGATGAACGTCGAGGAGTTCTCTTGACGGGTGACAATATCGTTGGTCTCGGCTCCGTACTGATCGATCCGCCACAAGGAAACATGATTGATTATCTTAAGTCGCTTGAACGAATGCGTTCAGTTCCGGGCTTGACGATCTTGTTTGGTGGCCACGGTGCTGCGATAGCGTCACCATACGCAAAGATTGATGAGTACATCGCTCATCGGCTGGATCGGGAGGCGAAGATTCTCGAGGCCGTGAAGTCGGGCGTAACGGCGCCTTCAGATATTGTTTCCACGGTTTACATGGACGTCTCTCCAAAAGCCCATGCGATGGCAGAGCGTGCGGTGCTCGCTCACTTAGAGAAACTTCAAACAGAAGGGAAGCTGGTGAATTATCAGGAACCCATCGGTTAAAGCGCACTCCACGCCAGCTCGCAGCATCCCAAATTCTGAATTCCGAAATTTCTGAAGTACACTCTCCTCACAAACATATGGATTACCCAAGGACACTACGCGAACTTAAAACCACCGGTTATCAAACCCGCTCCGTTAAAGACGAACTGCGCTTTAACCTGATTCGAAAACTACGCTCCGGAGAAAAGCTTTTTTCCGGCATCGTGGGTTACGAAGAAACCGTCATCCCACAACTCGTCAACGCACTGCTTTCACGTCACAACATAATTCTGCTCGGGTTACGTGGACAGGCGAAGAGCCGCATCATTCGTCAGTTGACCGAGTTGCTCGATGAGCGCATTCCGATCATCGCCGGTTCAGAAGTTAACGACGATCCGTTTCATCCGATCTCTGCGTACGCACGACAACAGTTGACGCAAAAGGGCGAGGACGTCTCGCTTGATTGGATTGATCGTGATTCTCGCTTTGTTGAGAAACTTGCTACTCCCGATGTGACCGTTGCAGACATTATCGGCGACGTCGATCCGATCAAAGCTGCGAAGGGTGGACATCTGCTGAGTGATGAATTGACGATCCATTACGGTCTGCTGCCACGAGCGAATCGTGGAATCTTTGCAATCAACGAGCTCCCGGATCTTGCCGGCAAAATTCAGGTTGGGCTTTTCAATATCATGCAGGAGGGCGACGTTCAGATTAAGGGTTATCCGGTTCGTTTGCCGTTGGACGTGATGCTTGTCTTCTCGGCAAATCCGGAAGACTACACGGCACGCGGCAAGATCATTACCCCGCTCAAAGATCGCATTGGTTCGGAAATTCTCACTCACTATCCAAAAGAGTTGCAGACTGCGGTCGAGATTACTAAACAAGAAGCCTGGACAGATCGCGTTGCCGATCGTGATCAAGTAGTTATCGCTGATTTCATTCGTGAGGTCGTCGAACAAATTGCTTTCGAAGCACGTGACGACAATCACGTTGATAAACATTCGGGCGTCTCGCAGCGTCTGCCAATCACGGTGATGGAGTCTGTTGTTTCAAACGCGGAGCGACGTTCATTACTAACTGGCGATGAGCAAATCGTACCTCGTATTGCGGACATCTACGCAGCGATTCCATCGATGACGGGCAAAATGGAATTGGAATACGAAGGTGAACAACTCGGTTCGAACCGGATTGCGCGAGACTTAATCAAGCGAGCAGCTGGGGAGATATTCGAGGGCTATTTTGTCGGTATTGATTTCAGTCGAGCGGTGCAATGGTTCGATGAAGGCAACAAACTTCTGCTGGCCGATACAGCCTCGGCTGACGAATGTCGAACCTTGATCGAGTCGGTTCCCGAACTGCTCGATACCTCAATCATTCCATTCGACTTCGACAGATCAGACAGCGGTCGTTTGGTTGCCGCATGTGAGTTTGTGCTTGAAGGTTTATATGCAGGCAATAAGATCAGTCGTAACGAAGAAGGCGGCTACACCGCGGTAACAAAGGCCAAAAAAGATCGGCGCGGCATGATCTATGACGATCTAACGGAAACTGGAAAGTATAGTTGAACTTCGATTGATGATATCAGATTGAGCGCTTAGCAATGCTGAACCTGGTGCTCAATGCAATCTTCAATCTGAACCTTGGTCGACAATGAAATTCACCCGCTATTCAAAATTCAAAGGGTTCGATGTTTCGTCAATCAACCTTGGTGAGTTGATGGATGCA
>Ga0070671_100002189_pt1 | contig 15094 bp, 14 predicted proteins | sample KBSS73metaG_FD_65341 | JGI IMG/M metagenome (GOLD analysis project Ga0070671, IMG submission 65341) | Switchgrass rhizosphere microbial communities from Kellogg Biological Station, Michigan, USA - KBS S7-3 metaG | ecosystem: Host-associated > Plants > Roots > Rhizosphere > Soil ...
GTCAGGTGACGTCGTCGCGGATGGACCTCGGCGATCTCGTCGACACCGGGGAAGCGGCCGCCAAGCTCGCGACCGAGACGGACCGTGTCGACCTCCTCGTCCTGAACGCCGGCGTGATGGCGGCACCGCTGGAGCGCACGGCCCAGGGTCACGAAGGCCAGCTCGCGGTCGCGCTGCTCGGCCACCACCTGCTGACCACCGCGCTGCTCGAGCACCTGACCGCGTCGCAGGGCCGGGTCGTCACGCTGTCGTCGGTCGCCCACCGGATGGCCCCGTTCGACTTCGACGATCCCGACTTCACTACCCGGGAGTACGACCGCTGGGTCGCCTACGCGCAATCGAAGACCGCCACCGCGCTGTACGCGTTGGAGCTGGCCCGCCGGTTCGGACCGGCAGGTGTCGTGGGCACCGCCGTGCATCCGGGCGTGATCAAGACGGAGCTGCAACGTCACCTCGCGCCAGCGGAAGAGGAGCACGTCCTCGCCCAGTCGGCGGAGATGGGCGAGCTGCGACGCGTCGAGGTCGGTGCCGCGAGCATCGTCTGGGCAGCTGTCGCCCCGGAGGTTGCTGCGGCCAACGGCTGCTACGTGGCCAACGGCGCCGTCGCGAACGAGCTGCGGGCGCCGCACGCGTCCGGCGCCGAGGACGCCACCCGGCTCTGGGACTGGGCCGAGGCCGCCGTCGCGGGCTTTCGTTGACGAGCACCGCGGCAGGAAGGCACGACATGCTTCCCGTGCGAGCACTTCACCTCGGGCACCTGACCATGGACTTCGCGGCGGCCGTCACGGGCCGCACCGGCGAGCTGCGCATGCCGGTCGGCGCCTTCCTCGTGGAGCACCCGAGCGGCCTCGTGCTGTTCGACTCGGGAATGCACCCGGACCTCGTCAGGTCAACCGAACGACTCGGGCCCCTTGGGGCAGGGTTGACGATCGAGCTCGACGAGGCCGAGCTCGTCGGTGCGCGCCTCGCCGCTGTGGGCGTCGACCCGAGAGAGATCGCCGTCGTCGTCACGAGTCACCTTCACTTCGACCATTGCGGTGGTCACGCACAGCTCCCGAACGCCCGCATCGTCGTGCAGCGTGCAGAGTGGGAGGCCGCCCGCAACGAGCGCCTCATCGCCGCCGGTATCTACAACCCGGGAGACTTCGACCTCGGCCACGACATCCAGCTCGTCGACGGCCCGCAGGACCTGTTCGGTGACGGGACGCTGCGGCTGGTCCCCACGATCGGCCACACGCCGGGGCACCAGTCCCTCGTCATCGACGACCACTCGGTGCTGGTCGGGGACGCGTGCTACTGCCAGCTTGCGCTCGACGAGGATGCACTTCCGGCGTTCGCATGGGATCGCGCCCAGCAGCTCGCGACGTTCGCCTGGCTGCGGCAGCAGCAGGCCGATGGTCGCGAACTGCTCTTCGCCCACGATCAGGCGAACTGGCCGGCGCCGACGGGAGTCCCATCGGGCACTGAATAGGATACCCTTCTCGCATGTCGATCGCTGTGCTCGGCGGCACGTTCGACCCGATCCACCTCGGCCACCTCGGCGTGGCCCGCGCCGCTCTCGATCATCTCGCCGCGTCCGTCTGCATCCTGGTCGTCGGCGACACGCACTGCCATCGCCCATCCCCCGTGCTCACGAGGACGGAGCGCATCGAGCTGGTGTGCGCCGCGGTCGCGACGGAGCCACGGGTGGAGGAAGCGACCGCGCTCGGTGTGGCCGGCTCGTCGGTGCTCGACGTTGCGAGAGCGCTGGCCGACGTCGACGGTGACCTGCACTTCGTCTTCGGCGCCGACAGCGCGCACCGTCTGGTGACGTGGGGCGGGGATCGCCCGCTGCGGTCGTTCGGGAGGATCTGGGCCGTCGACCGTCTCCAGCGGTGCGGCCCTGGCGACGTCGAGCGTCTCCGCGTGGATGTTCCGCACGTGTCGAGCACCGAGGTCCGGGAGCGCCTGGCCAGGGGGATGCCGATCGATCACCTGGTTCCGTCCACCGTGCACGACGCCGTGCAGGCGGCATACCGACATCTGAACGCGGCGGCCCTCCATGCCTGACCTCGACCTCTACGGGAAGACCGAGGTATGGGTCGTCGGCGTCGTCCTCGATGGCGCGCGGCTGCCAGACATCGCGGCTGCGGCCGCGACCGCGCTGTCCCTAGAGCCCGACGACGTGTTCGTCACCGACGTCCGCGATCGGCACCTCGTCCTCGACGTCCTCGCGCCGCGTGTCGATCTGGCGTCGGTGGCAGGCCGGGAACAGGAGCTGCTGACATCGATCGGCGGTGTCGCCGGTGTCGCGATCGATCCCGACGCCACCGTGCACAGCTGGGGGGTACTCGGCGTCCTCGGCGCGCCTCGTGATCAGGTCGAGACCATGCTCGAGGCCGCGGACGACCTGGCGACGCGGGTGCAGGCCTACATCGCTCGGCGCGTGGCGGTCGTGACGACGGGGCCGGAGCTCGACGACGGGCGCGTGCACGACACGAACCTGGAGACGATCCGGGAGGTGCTGGAGAAGGCGGGCTTCATCGTCGAACCGGGCGGCGTCGTAGGTGACGACGAGCACGCCATCGCCGGGCGGGTGGGTCGGCTCGTGGCCGACGGCTACGGCGTGATCATCACCACGGGCGGCGTCGGTGCCGAGGACAAGGACCGCACCATCGAAGCGCTCGAGCTGCTCGATCCGTCACTCTCGACCGCGGTGCTCGCGACCTACGAGGTCGGGCACGGGCGCCACGTCAAGCCCCACGTTCGCGTCGCCGTCGCCACGGTGGACGGTGCACTCGTCTTCGCCCTGCCCGGGCCCACGCGCGAGGTTCGTGCCGGTGTCGCCGCCGTCGTCGCCGCGCTGCGAGACGAAGAACCGCCCGCGGCCGCGGTCGAAGCGGTCGCCAGCGCCATCCGGGCGCTGTGGCCCGGTTCGGCGGGGCCACGATGACGAAGATCGTCCGCATGGTCGCGGAGGTCGTGAGCGATCGGTGCACCGGATGTGCGCTGTGCGTCTACGTCTGTCCGACCGCCGCCCTCGAGCTGCGCGACCGCGTGCCCGGCGACGCGGGCCGGAGCCGCCGGGTCGCGGTGCTCTCGCCTGCCGAGTGTTACAACGCCCAGAACTGCCTCGAGATCTGTCCGGACGACGCCATCGTCATGCACCCGCTCGAGACGCCGTTCCGGGTGGGGGTCGACGCCAGCACGGCCGACAAGGATGCGGTCCGGGAGCTGTGCCGGGCCGCGGGCATCGGGGTGAAGCAGCTCATCTGCATGTGCGCCGAGACGACCGGGGAGGAGCTGGCCGCGGCCGTGCTCGCCGGCGCCGACTCGCCTGAAGCCGTGTCCCTCGCCACCGGCGCGCGCACCGGGTGCACCGAGCTCTGCCACCAGCCGATCGTCGCGTTGGTGGCCGCGGCCGGGTTCGGCGACCGCCCCCCACGCGTGCCACGCGGCTTCCAGTCCTACGGCCTCGCCGCGCGTGCGACGGATCTCGTCTCCGACGACGGCACCGTCGACGAGGCGCTCCTCGAGCAGTACGCCCACTACCCGCTGGCCAGCGACCTGCGGGCGCTCCAGGGCGACTTCGGCGAGTGGCGCCCGGAGGACGAGTGAGCGGGCTCCGGTCACCGCTCGCCCCGCCGCCGCTGCAGCGAACGTGGTCAGGCCGGGAACCCGGTGCAGTCGTGGCCCGCCGGGCGGCGTCGCTCCCCGGGATCGTCGCCCTGCCCGTCCGGAGCATCGATCCGGACCTCCCGGAGCCGATCTGGTCGCCCGACGCCACGTGGGGACCGACGGACGTCGATGTCGTCCGCGCCATGACGCTCGACCGCCTCCGCGCCACCGACTGGAGCCGCATCAGCCCAGGCTCGACGGTCGACCTGCTCGCCAACCCGCACGGCTTCTTCCTCTGCGGCGAGGCGTACGTGGCCGTGCTGGAAGAGACGCAACGGTTCATCGGCGAGCAACGGCAGTGCACGGTGCGCTTGCGGATCGCCGAGTCGATGGGCCACATCGAGAACCCCGACTGGATGACGCTCTTCGACCTGCCGCAACGGTTCGGCGACGCCCGGGAGTGCCCGCAGATGGGACGCGGCGTGAAGGTCGAGACGCGGGTCGGCCCGTTCTGGCTGACTCGTGACCTCTTCACGGCCGACCATTTCGTCCACACGCACGTCGCCGAGATGCGCGAGGGCTACCTCCACCGCATGGTCGACCGTCTCCACAAGCCGTTCGGCATGGGGTACACGCGACTGGAGACCAGATCCGCCTACCACTTCGGGTGGGGACCCCGGACGGGCCAGCTCGTCGCCCGCGCCGTGTTCGAATCCGACTTCGTCCAGCAGCGGTACGCCGGAACCATCGTCCTCGACACGACGCCGGAGGGCGTGATCGGCGTCGAGGCCGGGGGCGATCTCGACGAGTTGAACGGCAGGATCACCGCCGGCGTCCTCCGTCACTACGGCACGTTCATGCGCCTGCTGGCCGAGATCGAGGACGTGGTGGCCGTGTTCGACGGCCCGGGGTGCCACATGTACTCGTACGGCGGTGGGGTCGCCTTCGACTGCCTCATGTACGCGCAGGTCGACTTCCTCGACCTCGACAACCTCGCGCTGCTGAAGGGGTTCGCATCCCGCCTTCCCGAGACACCGGGCCTCACCATGGAGTTCAACCCGGCGATCAAGGCGCAAGTCATGAACTACATGGCCGGCGGCGTCCCGTACACGATGATGACGCGTCGGCTCCCCACCTACCTCGTGCAGGGTCCGGCTGCCGAATGGCTGATCAACGACCCGTGTTCACCATGGCTGGGTGAGCGCGCCCACATCGCGCCGGACCTCGAGCGCGCCGTCGTGGAAGCGTGCGAGCGTTCCGGCACCGCCAACGTGGCGATCTTCGACGCGACGCCCGGAGCGTTGCACGTCTCCGAGCCGCTGGGTCGCCTGCTCCTCGACCGTGCGCCCGCGGTCCGGGAACACGTCCGGACGGTCAGCCTCCCGAAGTGGCTGGCCCAACGACGCCTGCAGTGAGTAGCCGGTCATGACCGACGCGGGCGCCCGCCACCGCCTGGAGCATGCCCTCCGAGCGGCGCCTCGCCGCATCGTCGCGTGCAGTGGCGGGATCGACAGCCTGGTGCTCGCAACGGTCGCTCACCGCGTCGCGCCGTCGGAAACCGTGGTCGCGCATGCCGTCTCACCGGCAGTTCCCGAGGAGGCGACAGCCCGCGTCGTGGAATCGGCGACGAGCGAAGGCTGGCACCTCGAGCTCGTCCAGACGGGAGAGTTCGACGACGAGCGGTACCTGAGCAACCCGACGAACCGCTGCTACTTCTGCAAGGGCCATCTCTACGAGCAGCTCGACGCGCTTCCCGCTCGGCTCGGGCTGGCCGAGCCGTGGGCAGTACTGAGTGGCGCGAACGCCGACGACCTCGGCGAGTACCGCCCGGGGTTGCTGGCGGCGGCGGACCACGGTGTTCGTCACCCGTACGTCGAAGTCGGTCTCGGCAAGGGCGACATCCGCTCCATCGCCCGGGACCTCGGCCTCGCGTACTCCGAGCTACCCGCCTCGCCGTGCCTGGCGAGCCGGCTGTACACCGGCACCCGCGTCACTACGCCTCGACTGCGCGCGGTCGAGGGGGGCGAAGCGCTCATCCGGCGGGAGACCGGGATCGCTGTCGTCCGTTGCCGGGTGCGCGAGCACGAGGCACTCGTCGAGGTCGCCGACGCCGACCGGTCGCGGATCAGCGCGCTGGTTCTCGAACGGGTGGCCGCCGCCATGCGGATCGCCGACCCGACGATCACTGCGGTCCGACTCGACGAGCGCGCCTACCGGCCGGGCCGAGCCATCCTCGAGCTGCGCTGATGTTCCAGTACGACCACGACCGGCCGAACCGCGTCGGGATGCCGGAAGCGATCCTGTGCCTCGGCAAGAGTGACGACCAACTCGTCCACATCATCGAAGAGCTCCGCGGCGCTCCGTCCTCCCCCGTGCTGTTCACGAGGCTCGCGCAGGACCGCTATCACCGCCTCCCTGAGTCCGCCCGAAGCGGGCTCGAGTACGACGCGCCATCGGCAACTGCAGTGCTCCATGGATGCCTCCCCGCTCGGCCCGGATCGGTCGCAGTGGTAGCGGCCGGCACCTCGGACGTCCCAGTCGCCGCCGAGGCCGAGCGCACGTTGCGATTCTCGGGGATCATGGTGCGGTCGATCGTCGACGTCGGCGTCGCAGGACTGTGGCGCCTCGAGGAACGGCTCGACGACATCCGCGCCGCCGATGTCGTGATCGTCGTCGCGGGCATGGATGCAGCTCTCGTCTCCGTGCTCGGCGGCCTCCTCAGGGCGCCGGTTGTCGCCGTGCCGACCTCCACCGGCTATGGCGCAACGCGACACGGCGACACCGCGCTGCGCAGCGCGCTCGTCAGCTGCGCCCAGGGCATCGTCGTCGTCAACATCGACAACGGGTTCGGCGCCGCGTGCGCGGCGATACGCATCCTCTGCCTGAAATGATCGGGTGGATCGACGGCTCCATCGACCGGGAGGCGACGGCCACGATCTCGCCGCCCTCGACCTGCCGCACCGCGTCCGCGAAGCGCTCGGCGATCCCGCCGGGCCCGGCCACGCCCCAGCGCACGGTCACCCCGACAGGACCTCGTCGAGCCACTCGGCCAGGCGAGCCACCGCGGCGTCGGCCTCGGGCAGCAGCCCGGCGCCGGCGAACAGCTGGAAGACGTGCGGCATCCCGGCGGCGACGTCGAGGCTGACGGCGACCCCCGCTTGCCAGCCACGGTCAGCGAGGCGCAGCGCGTCGTCGAGGAGCAGGTCCGAGTCCCCAACCTGGACGAACACCGGTGGCAGCCCGGTGAGGTCGGCCTCGAGCGGCGACACGCGCGGGTCGTCCAACGGGAGACCACCGGCGTACGCCGCGGCCGAGAGCCGCAGGCCCTCGGCGTCGAGCATGAAGTCCGCTGCTGCACGGGTCGTCACCGAGCTGCCCGACAGGGTGAGGTCGAGCCACGGTGCGAGGAGCACGAGCGCGGCCGGCCTCTGCAGCCCGGCGTCCCGAGCCGCCACCGCCGTGGCGAGCGCCAGCCCGCCGCCGGCCGAGTCACCGGCCACGACGACGTCGTCGAAGCCGTGCGCCGACAACCACCGGTAGGCGGTGAGTGCATCGTCGATGGCAGCAGGGCATGGGTGCTCCGGCGCAAGGCGATAGTCGATGTTCAACACGTTTGCCCGGCACGCGAGCCCGAGCACGGCCCCGAACCGGCGGTGGCTCTGCACCGAACCCACGGTGTAGCCGCCGCCGTGGAGGCAGAGCACCACCCGGCCGCGCACGGTGTCGCTCCGGCGGAGCCACTCCCCCGCGACGCCGTCGACGTCCACCGGGGTCACGGACGTCCCATCGGGCAGCGGTTGCGGGTGGCTGTCCATCTGGGCGCGCGACTCCTCGAGGCTGAGCCGCTCGCCCCCTTGCCCCGCGGTCACCAACTCGTGCACCACGTCCAGCCCTCGGGCCACACCGACCTCCCCGTCCGATTGACTGGCGACAGCGTATGTGTGAAGTTGTGCGAACCATCAACTTCAAACGGAGGGTACGGGTGGAGAGGGGCTGGCGCGAGCCGGTCGTCGAGCGGCTCAGCGTCGAGCACCGCGACCCGCTGGGGATCGGCTCGTCGACACCGAGGCTGTCGTGGTCGACCGTCGTGCCCACCCCGGGGTGGAAGCAGCGCAGTGCGGAGATCGACGTCGACGGGGTCGTGTCGACGCTGGACGGCCGTGCCTCGGTGCTCGTCCCGTGGCCCGCTGAACCGCTGGCCTCCCGCGAGCACCGCACGATCCGGGTGCGCGTCAGCGGTGCCGACGGCTCCCGGTCCCCGTGGAGCGAACCCCTCGTCGTCGAGGCGGGCCTGCTCGACGTGGCCGACTGGCACGCGGCGTTCATCGCTCCCGAGGTGCCCGAGGAGGGCACGGCGCTGCTGCGCACGACCTTCGAGGTGGACACGGCCGTCGTCCGAGCGCGGCTGTACGTGTCCTCGCTCGGCGTGCACCAGCTCGAGCTCAACGGTCGACCGGTCGGTGACCACGTGCTCGACCCGGGCTGGACGAGCTACGCCCACCGCCTCAACTACGCCACCCACGACGTGACCGACCTCCTCGATGCCGGCACGAACACCCTCCAGGCCAGCCTGGCGGAAGGGTGGTACCGCGGCCGGCTCGGATGGGACGGCGGCCGGCGAGCCATCTACGGCGACCAGCTCGCCCTCCTCGCCCAGCTCGAGGTGACGACGGCCGACGGCGTGCGCCACGTGGTCGTGACAGATGGTTCGTGGCGCTGGACGCCGGGGCCGGTGACCTTGGCCAGCATCTACGACGGCGAGCACCGCGATGCTCGCCTCCGGCCCACCGACTGGCAGCCGGTCACCGTGCTCGACCGCGACCTCTCGACGCTCACGGCCCGGTTCGGTCCCCCGGTGCGGCGGACCGAGGAGCGGGTGCCGGTTGCCAGCTGGGAGGCGCCTTCGGGCCGGACGATCTACGACTTCGGGCAGAACCTCGTCGGCCGCCTCCGCATCAACGTCGATGGGCCCGCCGGCGCCCAGGTGGTGCTGCGCCACGCCGAGGTCCTCGAGGACAGCGAGCTGTGCACCGAGCCCCTGCGCCGGGCCGCGGCGACGGATCGCTACGTCCTCGCCGGCGCGGGGCCGGAGACGTGGGAGCCCGACTTCACCTTCCACGGCTTCCGCTACGCCGACGTGGACGGTCCACTCCCCGACTCGGTGACTGCGGTGGTGCTCCACTCCGACATGCGCCGCACGGGCTGGTTCGAGTGCTCCGACGAACGGCTCGACCGGCTGCACGAGAACGTCGTGTGGAGCATGCGTGGGAACTTCCTCGACATCCCGACCGACTGCCCGCAGCGCGACGAGCGCCTCGGGTGGACCGGCGACCTCACGGTGTTCGCGCCGGCCGCCTGCTTCCTCCACGACGCCGCCGGGTTCCTGACCTCCTGGTTGGCCGACCTCGCCCTGGAGCAGGATCCGAACCGCGGCGTGCCCTTCGTCATCCCGAACGTCTCGGCCGACGACATGTGGATCGGCAGCGCGGTCTGGAGCGACGCCGCCGTCGTGGTGCCGTGGACGTTGTACGAGCGGGCGGGTGACGACGGCATCCTCCGGGCCCAGTACCCGAGCATGCGGTCGTGGGTCGACCTCGTGATCCGGTCCGCCGATGCAGACCGCCATTGGGAGTGGCCGTTCCAGTTCGGCGATTGGCTCGACCCCGCCGCGCCGCCCGAGGACCCAGCCGCCGGTCGGACCGACCGGCACCTGGTGGCCAACGCGTGGTTCTGCCACAGCCTCGACCTCCTGGCTCGGACGGCCGAGGTGCTCGGGGAGGTCGAGGACGCGGCGCACTACGCCACGGTCCGCGAGGAGGCTGTCGCCTCGTTCGCCCGCCACTACGTCGAGCCCGGCGGCTCGATGACGTCGGACTCGCAGACGGCCTACGCCCTGGCCATCCGGTTCGGGCTCGTCGAGGGCGCAGATCGGGTTGCCGCCGGGCGGCGGCTGGCCGAGCTCGTCCGGGATGCCGGCCACCGCATCGGCACGGGATTCGCCGGGACGCCGCTGCTGTGCGACGCGCTCTGCGACGTCGGGGAGGTGGAGACGGCGTACCGGCTGCTGCTCCAGACCGAGGCCCCGTCGTGGCTCTACCCGGTCGTGCACGGTGCGACCACGATCTGGGAGCGGTGGGACGGGATCCGGCCCGACGGCTCCCGCAACCCGGGCGAGATGAACTCGTTCAACCACTACGCCCTGGGCGCCGTGGCCGACTGGCTGCACCGCCGGGTCGCCGGGCTCGCCCCGGCCGAACCGGGCTACCGGCGGCTCCACGTCGAGCCGCTGCCGGGGCCCGGCCTCGACTGGGCCCGGTCCCGCCACGACACGCCGTACGGCACGGCCGAGGCCGGATGGCGACGGGACGGCGGGTCCATCACCGTCTCCGCCGTCGTGCCGGCCAACGCGACGGCAACCATCGTCCTGCCCGACGGCACCCCGCCGTTCGAGGTCGGATCTGGCTCGCACGAGTGGACCACCTCGGTCCGCTGAGGAGGAACATGACCGGACGCCGCTTCCCCGACGGCTTCACGTGGGGCACCGCCACCGCCGCGCACCAGATCGAGGGCGGCAACTGGAACAACGACTGGTGGCGGTTCGAGCACGATCCCTCGTCGGGGTGCGCCGAGCCGTCGGGCGACGCCTGCGACTCGTGGAACCGCTGGGCCGAGGACGTCGCCATCTGCGCCGAGCTGGGCCTCGGCAGCTACCGGTTCTCGTTGGAGTGGAGCCGCATCGAGCCCGAGCGGGGCACGTGGTCGACTGCCGCCGTCGACCACTACCGGCAGCAGTGCGAGGCCCTCCTCGGCGCCGGGATCGAACCCGTCGTGACGTTCCACCACTTCACGACGCCGCGCTGGGCGGCCGACCGGGGCGGTTGGCAGAACCCGGAGACCGCGGATCGGTTCGCCGAGTTCTGCGCCCGCGCCGCCGGCGACCTCGGCGACGTCATCCGCCGGGCGTGCACGATCAACGAGCCGAACATCGTCTCGGTCATGGGCTACCTGATGGGGATGTTCCCGCCCGGCGTGTCGGACGACGCCGCCTGGCACGAGGTCAACGAGGTGTTCGTGGCCGCCCACCGGAAGGCCGTCGACGCGATCCGGGCCAACGCACCCGGCGTCCCGGTGGGCCTCACGTTGTCGATGACCGACTTCCAGGCCGTCGGCGGCGCCGAGGCCGTGCGCGACGCGATGCGGGCGGACATGGAGGACGTCTTCCTCGCCGCGACCGGGGGTGACGACTTCCTCGGCGTGCAGACGTACAGCCGGACCCGGATCGGTCCCGACGGGATGCTCGGTCCCGAGGAGGGCGTCGAGGTGCTCCCGATCGGCTATGAGTACTGGCCCGAAGCGCTCGGGGCGACGATCCGCCGGGCGTGGGACGTCACCGGAGGCCAGGTGCCGATCCTCGTCACCGAGAACGGGATCGGGACCCACGACGACGAGCAGCGCATCCGCTACGTCCGCACCGCCCTCGAAGGGGTCCTCGACTGCCTGGCCGACGGCATCGACGTGCGCGGCTACACGTGCTGGTCCCTCCTCGACAACTTCGAGTGGGCGTTCGGCTACGGCCCCCACTTCGGCCTGGTCGAGGTGGAACGGCAGGCGCCGTTCACCCGTCGCCCGAAGCCGAGCGCGCGGTGGTTCGCCGAGGTGGCGCGCGCCAACGCCCTCGTCGACTGAGCCCGATCAGGCGGCCAGCCGGTACACCGGCCCCCGAGGGACGTAGCAGCCGTCGGTGTCGGCATCGGCTCGAGGACAGGGCTTCTGCCACACCTTGGCCTGGCCCGAGATCTTCGCCGACCACTTCACCGGGCCCAGCGCGTATGCCCCACCGAAGGTGCCGACGTCGTCGAACTCGCCTACTTCGTCGGCTGCACACGCAACCCTGCCGAAGATGTTCGATCTCTTTTGTTCGAAGATATTCGAACATCACAAGCAGATAGCATCGTTGTCCGGCGAGCGAACAGGAGCTAGATGAGCACCGGCCTCGGCCCCTTCGGACAGGGATGGAACCCGCCCCTCCCCTCCGGGCTGCACATCCCTGACGGCGAGGCTCGCCGCATGCCCGACGGGCGCCTCTACGTCTACGGCTCCTGGGATCAGCAGGACGATGGCTTCTGCAGCAGCGAGTACTGCGTCGTCTCCACGGCCGACCTGGTCGAGTGGACGGACCACGGTTGCTCGTTCGACGTCCGCCGAGTGCCGTGGACCGCAACGCCCGACGCCACGCGATGGCCCGGGCTCGACTGGACCCGGCCGACCTCGTTCATGGAGCGGATGTTGGCCGGCGGCGGCGAGCCGGCGACGCCGGTCGGGGGGCTCCTGTACGCCCCCGACGCCGTCCACCGCGACGGCCGCTACTTCCTCTACTTCTGCGGCTCGGACGAGAGCGAGGGCGTCGCCGTGGCCGACCGCCCCGAGGGTCCCTTCGATGACGCCGTTCAGCTCCCCTGCGGTGGCATCGACCCAGCCGTGCTGGTCGACGACGACGGCGGCGCCTACTTCTACTGGGGCCAGTTCTCGGCCAACGGCGTGCAGCTGACGGACAACATGACGTCGTTCGTGCCCGGCACGACCGTCGAGGGCCTGCTCACCGAGGAGGAGCACCACTTCCACGAGGGCACGTCGATCCGCAGGATCGGCGACCTCTACTACGCGGTCTACGCCAGCATCGAGCGGGGCGCACCGACCACCCTGTCGTACGCGACCGCGACCTCGCCGCTCGGCCCGTTCGAGCACCGAGGCGTCGTCATCGACAACGCGCGCTGCGACCCGTGGAGCTGGAACAACCACGGCTCGATCGAACGGTTCGGCGACCGGTGGTACGTCTTCTACCACCGAAGCTCACGGCGATCGATGTCCTGGCGCCGCCTCTGCATCGAACCGATCTCCTTCGACGACGAGGGCGCCATCGCCGAGGTGCCGATGACCACCCAGGGTCCCGGTCGCCCGCTGGCAGCCGGCGACCGCATCGACGGCTGGCGCGCCTGCGAGGTTGCTGGGGGCGCCTTCGTCGGACCCGGCGAGAGCGGCCGCGAGGGGCTCGCCATGCCACCCGGGTCTGCGGCGGTGTTCCGGTGGCTCGAGCTCGATCGACGTGCGTCCAGCGTCGAGCTCGAGATGGAGCGGGCTGGGATCGTCGCGCTCGCCCTGGGCCGCGACACTCCTGCCGTGGGTGCGGTCGAAGTCTGGTCTGGTAGGGGTACGGGCGCGATCGTCCTCCCCCCGGGCCGCCACGAGCTGTGGCTGCGCAACACCGGCGAAGACGACGTCGTCGTCCTCGACCTCGTCCTGCGCTGAGGATCTCGCGACCGGCCTCAGCACTGCGGGCTGCTGCTATTCGCCTGGGTCGCCGCCAGCTCGGAGGGGCGAAGAACCGCCAGCACGAGCTCCTTCCGGCCGCCCTGCACCGTCTCGCTGATCTGCCGAGGGCGTCCCTTCTCGTCGCGCCCGGTGAAGACGCGTACCTCCCACACCCCGGAACGCTTCTGCCGGAGGCGATCGGGCGGCCGCTCCGGGTTACCGCACGTTCGTCTCGGGAGTCGGTTACTCGTTCGTCGCGTCGACCTCGCGCAGCTCGTCGGCGTGCCGCCCGACGCGGCCTGAAAGTCAGTCCCGCAGGACTCGGGAGTGACGAAGTTCGTCGATCACTTGCTCGATCACGCCGACGATCTCGATGTGGACCTTCTGGCCGCCGGGTCGGTCGATGATGTCGACCACGCGAGCGATGAACGGGTCCTCCGCGTCACCAGCGACGACGAGAGCTCCCGGCCAGACACGCTCGGGGGCCGGCGAAGCCGCTCTCGTCCTCGTCGTTCAGATCAGCAGTGATGTCGACGGTGACCACGGCTCTACCTCCGTCGGGGTCCCGCTCCATGGTACGGGTTCGCCTCTGTTGGGCCGAGGGCCTCCCGGGAAGCGATGCGCTGGCCCCGCCGATACCGATAAGACTGCAGGTCAACTACTCAATTCGCATGCCGGAGATCGCCCGGGCGATCACCAGCTGCTGGATCTGTTCCGTACCTTCGAAAATGTCGTAGGTGGCCCGTTGATGTTCGGGCTGTCGCGGCATGTCCCGTGACCTGCGGTTGTTGTTCGGCCGGTCGCGGTGATTTCGCGCGGGTCCCGCGAGTTCTAGATCAGAACTAGATCCGCGATCCCTCGAAGATGCGACATTGATCTTCGAGGACGACGTACGTCAACGGCCCTTGTGCGGGATGCAGCACCCAACCGCGTGATGCGCAGGGCGGTCGCAGCGCCGATCGGTAGATCGGGGTCACTCGTCGCTGCACGGGAACGGAAGCCCGTGAGCATGCCAATAGCGATGGTTCAGCATGGTCCTCGCGAGACGCATCTGTCGCCGTACGACATCGCGCACCGCCTCGTCGCGCCGTGGGAAAAGCGCTTCGTCCGAGCGTCTACCTCGCTCGGTGTAGAAGACCGCCCATCCAGCGGGAGCTTGGACGATGCAGATGCGATCGTCCTCGACCCCGTCCTCTGCCACCACTCGGTCATCGAAGCCGTGTGCGACGACGTGGGCAACGACTTCGTCTTCGGACACGTCGATCAGGTCTCGATACCTGACGTCGTCGATCGTGACGCCGGGTGGCAGCATCCCGATGGCCCACTTGAAGACGTCAGGGCCGAGGATCGCGGTGATCTGCGCTGCGCGATCCGGGCGCGTCACCCCGGCTGATGGAGTCTCCGCCACGCGTGCAGATTGCCCGCTCCGGCGTCGCCGTGCATGCACCCAAGCAACTGGTACGGGCCGTACATCATGGCCACGGATTCCGACGGTAGGTCTCCGGGACCGTCCGGGTTTCGTGCGCCTGGGCGACAACAACTCTCGCGCGCCATCCGTGAAGGATTCTCCGGAAGTCGTCAACACTCATTAACTCGACATCTTCGTTCGGGTCGCCATAGTCGAAGACCGCCTCGACGCCATCGCCATCGAATACAAGCGAATAGGCGTTCCCGCTTGCGATCGGACCCGGTTCGGAGTGCTGTTGGAGGACTTCAAGCCGACTCAACGTTTGATCGATCCAGTAGGTCGACAGTCTCGTCTCATCGGAACCACGCGGTGGGAGCGAACTGACTGCGTCAGCGATGGCCTCGTTGAAGATCGGCCAGTCATCGCCGAGCCGCGCATCGATGGTGCCGTCACCGCGAGCGGACACGAACTCGACTTCCACGCACGCAGATTGCCGCGGACCGGCTGCATCTCGCTCGACCAGGGGTTGGCACGGCACAGATCCCCGCTCAACGTGCCTCGTGGCGAGCTACCGCGTGACAACCGTGACCGGTTCCCGGAGGCCATTGGGCAGGCGGTCCGATGAATACCGCCGGAGAGCACGTGACGAGTGGTCGCGCCGGGTGCCCGGCGAGAAGACGGGAAGGAGCCACGGCGGTCGTGGACGCGGGCGCGGGGCGCGGGGCGGCGCGGGGCGCGGGGCGGCGCGGGGCGCGGGGCGGCGCGGGGCGCGGGGCGGCG
>Ga0070671_100002192_pt1 | contig 15090 bp, 18 predicted proteins | sample KBSS73metaG_FD_65341 | JGI IMG/M metagenome (GOLD analysis project Ga0070671, IMG submission 65341) | Switchgrass rhizosphere microbial communities from Kellogg Biological Station, Michigan, USA - KBS S7-3 metaG | ecosystem: Host-associated > Plants > Roots > Rhizosphere > Soil ...
GTCTCTTCAAAATCCAGCACCATCCCTGCCAGATAAAGAAAGCTCTTCGGGTCCACAAACACCTGCACCGGCTTCGCTCCCGTAGGATCACCCGGAGTCTCCACACCCGCGCCGAACACAAACACGCGATCACGCTCGCGCGGCTTCGAGTCGAACCGGATCGAATAGCTCAGCCCAGAGCACCCGCCGCCCATCACGCCCAGCCGCAACCCGCCCTGCTCCGGCGAAACACCTTCCTTCGCCATCGCAACGCGAATCCGCTTCAGCGCATTCTTCGTAATCTCCACCGCCGCCTTCGCGCGAGGCTCATGCCCCTCCGCGTTCAGCAGCGTCATCCCGGCAAAGACGTCCTTGGGAGTTTCAGCAGAAGCACCAGACTTAGGAGCTGCGGTTCCGGGTTGGAGGAGAACTGACATTGTCCTAACCTATTCAGTGATTCTGAGAATCGACTCGCCCAGTTTTGTCGCGATCTCGGCTATAAGCCAGAATTCCGAGCAGTACCAGACTGGAACTCCAAAAGGCTCCCAATAAAGCGAACCCAACAGTAGACAAAGCCAACGACGAAAACAGGCCTCGCCATCCGATGACGAGGATGACTAGGAAATTTGAGACAAATACCAAACGCCACACTGCCCACGTCGGCCTGACTTCCATGTGCCTGCCTGTTGCAGCAAAAAACGGCCAGCGGAATTCAACCGCCAGCCGCTTGTCAACCTAAATTTAGTGAGCCGCAACCGCAACGGTCTCAGTCTCAGCAACGTTGTTCTTCTTCTTCCAGTCGCCGATCGCCGCGCGGATCGCATCTTCCGCTAGCACCGAGCAGTGAATCTTCACCGGAGGAAGCGCAAGCTCCTTCACGATGTCCGTGTTCGAGATCGCCATTGCCTCGGCAACCGTCTTGCCCTTCACCCACTCAGTAGCCAGTGAGCTCGAAGCAATCGCCGATCCGCAACCGAATGTCTTGAACTTGGCATCCTCGATAACTTGGGTCTCGGGGTTCACCTTAATCTGGAGGCGCATCACGTCGCCGCACTCCGGCGCACCGACCAGACCCGTGCCAACCTCGGACGCGCTCTTGTCCAACGTTCCGACGTTCCGGGGATTGTTGTAGTGGTCTACCACCTTGTCGCTATATGCCATGATGTCTCCTTCGCTTACTTAGATGATAACTCGGACTGTTTTGGTGCGCCATACTTTCCAGCCCAGGGTGCGCCACTTTCCCACCTAAATCGAGTCTATATTTCCATACGGCCCATCAAGGAGTACCCTTTTCGCATGTCCGGCACTCCCTCCAAACCACTCACTCCAAAGGCCCTAACGCCAAGCACTCCCATCGAAGAAATCAAATCCGGCTCCCGCCCCATCCAGCCCGTAGGCACATCCACCGCCGCCTTCGTCGGCACCGCCCCCAGCGGCCCGGTCAAAGCCGTCTCCGATCCCCTCACCTCCGTCGCTGCCTTTGAAGCCATCTACGGCGCATCCTCGGCCCCCCTCTCCCTCGCCGTCCGCGCCTTCTTCGCCAACGGTGGCCAGAAGCTCTACATCTCACGCGTAAACTCCACCGCCACTCCCGACGACTACATCAGCGCCCTCGCCCTTCTCTCACCCATCGACGAAATCTCCACCGTAGCCGCCCCCGGAGCCGCCATCGCCTCTGCCAAAGGCCCAGCCTCCGTCGCTCCCATCCACGCTGCCCTCATCTCCCACATCCAGACTTCCTACCGCCTCGCCCTCCTCGATCCCCCGCCCGCCTCCTCCATCGCCGACGTCCAGGCCATCCGCGCGAAACTCGACTCCTCCTCCGCCGCCCTCTACTACCCCTGGCTCAACGTCGCCAATCCCCTCGCGCCGCCCACACGCGCCGCGGCTATCAAAGCCCCGCCCTCCGGCTTCCTCGCCGGAATCTTCTCCCGCTCTGACGCCCAGCACGGCGTCTCCAAGGCCCCTGCCAATCTCCCCATCCTCGGCGCCGCCTCGCTCGAAACCAACCTCACCGAAACCGACGCCGCCACCCTCAACAGCGCCGGCATCAACACCCTCCGGATCTTCCCCAACCGCAGCATCCTCGTCTGGGGAGCTCGCACCATCTCCAGCGACCCCGACTTCAAGTACGTCAACGTCCGCCGCTACTTCAACTACCTCGAGCACTCCATCCAGCAAGGCACCCAATGGGCCGTCTTCGAACCCAACGGCGAACAGCTCTGGGCCAATATCCGCAACACCATCTCCGACTTCCTCTACAACGAATGGAAGAGCGGAGCCCTCATCGGCACCAAGCCCGAAGAAGCATTCTTCGTTAAGTGCGACCGCACCACCATGACCCAGAGCGACCTCGATAACGGACGCCTCGTCTGCCTCGTCGGCATCGCACCCATCCGCCCCGCCGAGTTCGTCATCATCCGCATCGGCCAGTGGACCGCTGACCGCAAACCACCCGCCCCCTAACCAAACACAAAATAAGAAAGGCCGCACAAAGTGCGACCTCTCAACCTTCAAATTACTTTACTGAGCAGCGAATATGTCCGCCAAGTTGGAACCGACTTGATTCACGTTCACGCGCATGTTCATCACATTACCCGCCAGCGCAATCGACAACCCCTGCTCAGGATAGACCGCAAGGAAATAGCATCCGCCTCCGGTGGCGCCTGAATGGTGCCACCGTAGACGTCCCTGCTTATCACGATCTATTCTCCAACCCAGTCCGAGTGGAGGCATCTGCTTTGTCGCTTCCGTCATGGGGGTGAAAAGCAGTTGACGTTCGGCAGAGGATATCTTCGCCTGAGGAGTATCCAGCAGTGCCGCGCCGAAACGTACGGCGTCTGCCGGCGTCATCACAAAGCCACCACCAGCCCAACAATATGCTGGATTGCAAAGCGGCATATTTGCCCAGCCCTCGGTAAGCTTGGGTCTGGCTTGAGGCGGTAAACCGCTGCAGAGCATCTCCACATCAGCAGCATTCATATACTTGCCCACGCGTGATGGCACGATGGCCCACGGATCGTCGGCGGCGAGGCTTTGTAAATTGAATGGCGTCGCCACTTCGCGTTGGATTAGCTCGCGGAACTCCAACCCGGTCGCTGCTTGCATTACAAGTGATGCGAGCGTGTAGCCATAGCTGGAGTAGTTGACCGATTCGCCCGGCCTTGCGACCAGAGGGTCACGGATGAAAAGGTCTAAGACCTCTGCGTCAGAGGCGTAGATGCGCATGTAAATCGCGCCATTTCGATTGGCCATATCCAGTTCGGATCGGCTGTAGTGACGAATCCCTGCCCGATGTGTGAGCAACTGGCGCATCGTGGTCTTGCGATGTTGTTCCGGCAGATCCGGAAGCCACTTCGATATGGGGGAATCAAGATCGAGAGTGCCTTTGGAGACGAGCCGTGCAGCCGCTGTACTCGTAAGGACCTTGCTAACCGAACCCAGGCTAAACCTGTTCGCAGTTGTCGCACGCACACCTAGCTCACGATTCGCGAAGCCATACGCCATATTCCAACTAGTGCCGTCAATACGAGAGACAGCGACCGATAATGCCGGAGCTGGCTTTTCGTCGAACACCTTTTCTATCAAGGCTGAGGCTGCGGCGCTCGCCTTATCGGAATCATTGGATCTTCGATCAGCATGCGCAGTAATCGGAGTGAAAACCCCAAATGCGGCGGCTCCGGCAACAAAGCGGCGTCGACTTATCGTGAAATCATCCACGCAGCCCTCCTAGGTGTCCCTGAGATATATCAGTGATACGCGCCGCCGTATGAATCGTTCCGTGGCAAAGGAAATCTTGTTCGGGAAGCGCGAATAATCTCCGGCGACCGCAGTGAAAGCATGTTAATGTGCGACGCAACATGATGACGCAGGACGATCTCGGCATCAGAGCATAATTGCGTTCGGAACCCCGACTCAATAAGAATTTGGTTCCAATGAGCAGCGGAGCTAATTTCCTAATCGGCTATCACGCCTGCGCTACTTCGTACCCACCTGCTCCGTATCCGGCCCATACGTCGGGAACGGCAGCGGCTCATCGCTCGTCTTCATCCCCGCGAGCGTCGTCAGATCCGCCTGCAGCGTCTTCCACTCCGCGTCCTTCTTCTTCGTCACAAACTCCACATTCATGTCCGCGTAGTACGCCAGAATGTCCTCTTTAATCCCCGGAGGAATCGGCTGTGTCGGCTTCGCCACCAGCCGGTGAACCAGCTTGCAGTACGTCTCGTCCGTCAGCGGATAGCCCGCCGGCTTCACCGGTAGCCCCGTATCCAGGTCGCGATTCTGCAGAGGATGCCGCGGGTCCGGTGTTCCCCGTACCACTAACTGCGCCGACCCCGGCTTAGGAGTCAGCGGATCCGATGGCGGAGGCTCCGAACGAACGTCCTGCGCCGCTGCATCCGCGGCCCCCTTCGTCGTCGCCGGCGGCGGAGTAAACCGCCGCAGCGTGAAGTTCAAAAGATCCGTCGACCGCAGCACTGACTTCACATACTCAAGATCCGTAGCCACCGTCGGACCCTTAACCGACACAAACTTCACCGGCCCCACCTTCGGTGTAATCCAAATCAACCCTGCCAGCGAGTACGTCCCGATCCCCGGCTTCGTCCTGTAACTCGGCCAGCCATTCTTCGCCTCCACCGCAGTTAACTCCGCCGTCAGACGCTGCAGCTCCGGTGAATCCACCACCGGAGGCATGTGCTTCCGCTTCAGCAGCGTCACCGCATACGATACCTCGGGGAGAAAGCTCCGCACCGCGAAGCGATACCCCTTCACATTCACCCGCTTCCCCTTGCCCTTCGTGAAGTCCTGCGCAAGCCCATACGTCTGGTAGAACGCCAGCTCCAGCTGTCGCTGCGGCACCTCTAGCCCAACATGCTTCAGGTAGTAAACCGGCGCAAGCCGCCCATGAGCGATCTCGTTAATGTCATACGCATACTCCGTCCTTACATGCTCCGACTCGCCCTGCGCATAGTTCACCGTCTTGCCGTACTTCTTCTCCAGCTTCGGAAACTCCACCGGCACCGCATGATTCGTCGCCTCCGAGTGCCCGATGTTGTCCCCGATAAAGTGCGACAGCGCGCCCACCGCAAACGCCAGCTCATCCGCATTCCCCGCATTGCGGAACAGGTTCACAACAAAATCCCCCGACCGCACATAGTGCGTCAGGTTCGAGAAAAACGTATCGCCAAACGGATAGTAGCCAATGTCCTGGATCACGCACCCGCCATACGCATAAGCCCGCGCATGCTCCACTTGCGCGTCCGTCAGGTCGGGATATCGGCTCTTCAACAGCGGCACGATCGACTTATCCCACGTCAGGTCGATCAGCTGCTCATGCGTCAGCAGCGAGTACCCACCCGCCGAGGGCGCCGCAAACAGACAAAGGATAAGTACCGCAGTAAGGACCCGTGTGATCGTTCTCATTCGCAAGCCGCAAGACTACCGCAAAGCGCAGCCTTTAGCTTGACGCCCCCACTTACCGGTAGGTTGCCATCTTCCATAGAAGAAATAGGAAGGCCGCAATAATCCAAACCCAGATACTGTTCTTGTTCTTGCGCCAGGTAAGCGGGCGCTGCCGGAAATCCTCGCCAATCTGATCAAAAAGAGAAGGCCGGGCGACGTTGTTGCGTCCGCCCGGCCTTCTCTTGCTTCTAGTCGACATGTATTAGTGGGCAGCCCACTCAATCTTGCTCAAATCAATCCCTTCCTTCACCATCTCGTACAGCGGAGACAGCTCACGAAGCTTCTTCACCACATCAATAATCTTGTCCGAGACATAATCAACCTCGGCCTTCGTGTTGAACCGCCCCAGCCCGAACCGAATCGACGAGTGTGCCACATCATCGCCCAGTCCCAACGCCTTCAAAACATACGACGGCTCCAGCGTAGCCGACGTGCATGCCGAACCCGACGACACCGCAATGTCGTTGATGCCCATCAGCAGGCTCTCGCCCTCGACATACACAAAGCTCATGTTCAGATTGCCCGGCAGATGGTGCTCCATGTTGCCGTTCACATGCACGTAGTCCAGAGCGTTCTCGAGCTTCGCCTTCAGATACTCCCTCAGCTCAGTCTCGCGCTTCGCCTCGGCCTCCATCTCGTTCTGCGCAATCTCGCAAGCCGCGCCCAGACCAACGATGCCCGGAACATTCAGCGTGCCTGAACGCATCCCGCGCTCATGACCGCCGCCGTTGATCTGCTCCGAGATCTGCACCCGCGGATTCCTGCGCCGCACATACAGCGCGCCTACACCCTTCGGCCCATAAATCTTGTGGCCCGACAGGCTCAGCACATCGATGTTGTCCTTCTGCACATCGACAGGAATCTTGCCCACAGCCTGCACACCATCCGTGTGGAATAAAATCCCCTTCTCCTTGCAGATCGCACCAATCTCGCGAATCGGCTGCACGACACCAATCTCGTTGTTCGCATACATAATCGACACCAGAATCGTCTTGTCGTCGATCGCACGCTTCAGGTCTTCGATATCGATCAACCCATCCGCCTGCACCGGCAGATACGTAACCCGATAGCCCTGCTTCTCAAGCTTCTTGCACGTATCCAAAACAGCCTTGTGCTCCGTCACCTGCGTGATGATGTGGTTGCCGCGCTCGCGGTACATCTCCGCGATGCCCTTCAGCGCCAGGTTGTTCGACTCTGTCGCGCCCGACGTGAAGATGATCTCCTTCGCCGTCGCTCCAATCAGCTTCGCCACCTGCTCGCGAGCCTTCTCCGTGGCCTTCTCCGCCTCCCAGCCGAAGCTGTGATTGCGGCTCGCCGCGTTGCCGAAGATCCCCGTCAAATAAGGCATCATCGCCTCCAGAACCCGCGGGTCCAGCGGCGTCGTCGCGTGATTGTCCATGTAGATCGGCAGCTTCACGCCCTCGGGCAGCTTCGTCGCCGACTCTGCAATTACGACTCCAGTTCCATTCGCGCTCATATCGTCCCTACTCCTGATCCTGTCTGTTGTGTCTCTCGAAAATCTCTTCCGTCCCACGCCCTTACAGCGCGATCGAAACCAGCCCGCCGCCAACCGGCGCGCCCTTACCTGCCCGGTCCCCATCCTCCGCCTCAATCAGGTCGGCGATATGGATTCCGCTCAGCAGGTCCTTGATGCTGTCGTTCACCTTGCGCAACGGTTCTTTGATGGTGCAGGTACTCGTCAAGTCGCAAGCGCCGTGGATCGTAATGCAACTCGTAATAAACAACGGCCCGTCGATCGCCCGGATCACCTCAAACGCCGAAATCTCCGCCGCCGCCTTCGCCAGCGCATACCCGCCGTTCGTCCCCGCATGCGAAACCAGCAGCCCCGCCTTTGCCAGCGTCTGCAGAATCTTCGCCAACAGCTGCGGTGGAATGTGATACGCCTCGGCAATATCCTTGGCGCTATAAGCGTTCACGCCCGCGTTTTTTTCCGCAGCCGTCTGCTCCGCCAGGTACTTCAGGGCCATCAGCCCGTAGTCCGCTTTTTTGGTCAGCCTCAGCATGTATGCGTTGTGTCAGATTCCCGTCGGGCAACATGTCAAACTCGTCGAATCCCGACAATTCTGGTCTTAGATAGTTTACGTCCACAAAGCCCCACCCGCAACCGTCATTCTCAGCGAAGCGAAAAACCTGCTGAAGTGAGAGAGGAAGCATCCCCAAGCCGCGCTACCCTTACCGACATGAGTAAACGCGAGGCGTGCCGCAAAGTGCTGGATTCCGAAGTGCAGCGTTGGTCAGCCATGTCCTGTGACCAACTCATCATCGAATTGCGCAATCTCCAGGAATATGTTGTTGAACTGGAGTCGAAGAAATATCAGGTCGAAGTCGAGCTCCTGGAGAATACTGACAAATATCTTCATGTCATGGTGGCCGTTGATGACGTAAGCCTTCTGGCATTCATCTTCCCCTTGACTAGTTCCTTCATCAGCCAAAAACCAATTAATTAGTGTCGGGGTGCCCCATATCTGGCCGTCTCATCGCCAGATGTGGGTTCATTCGCGCGGAAGCGCGAACCATCTCGCTTATGGGCACGGCTTCAGCCGTGCCGCATTGGTCCACTGAGGAAAAGCGGCTTCAGCCGCTGAGGTCCGAAGAATTCATGCGCACTCTCAAAACCCGGCGCCACCACTACTCCAAACCCACTTTCCCACACCCAAAAACTTGACACCCCCTGTTAGCCTAACTTATAGGGGAAACAAAAAGCCCGGCCCACCCAGGCCGGGCTTTCGTATTTAACCGACGTACGCGTCAGAGGTTGAGTCTCAGGAGTCTTGCATTCATCTTGGCGTCAGCGATACGGCGCGCGCGCGCCTTGTCCTCCGCCGCTCTCCATCGCTCTCCCAACAGCGGGACGAGCGGGAGAAAAATGGCCGCAAAGATCGCTACAAAAATCGATACCAAAATGGCGGACGCTTTCATGTCAGTCTCCTGAAACAGCCTACACCTTCTAGGCTCCGACGGAGATCCTGGCCCGGTCCAGCCCAAAAATAAAAATTAGTGTCGATTTATGACACCACCTAAGTACGGACCTAACCACTTTACTTTGAGCATTTACACCAAAACCGAGAGGGACCCCATGCCAGACCAGATCATCATCGAACAGCCAAACCGCCACCGCTGCCGCCACATCTTCGTCGACGGACGCCGCTGCCGCTCCGCCTCCCTCCGCCACGAGGACTTCTGCTACTACCACCACACCACCCGCCACCCCATAGCCGACCCCGCCGCCCGCAAAGCCCGCCTCTCCACCCTCGACCTCACCATCCCCGAGGACCGTGCCTCCATCCAGCTCTCCATCGGCCTCATTCTCCAGCGCATCGCCTCCAACGACCTCGACCCCCGCCGCGCCGGGCTCCTCCTCTACGGCCTCCAGATCGCCAGCTCCAACCTGCCTCCGCACCCCGTCCTCCCACCTCACGCCCAGCCCCTCCCTGAGCAGCCCCTCGAAGTCGTCGAGCAGCACCCCGACCACGGCCTCCTCGCTCCGCCCGCCGAAGCCCTCAAAACCCGCGACGAGCTCTGGAAAGACATCTACCGCGAACGGGAGATGCTCTCCCGCCAGCAAGACGAGCTTCGCCAGCGCGAAGACAAGCTGAAAGCCGAACAGTCCCAACTCACCCGCGACCAGTGGCGCCTCGAGCACGAACAGGAGCAGCTCAACCGGGAAAAACTAAACCAGAACCGTATCCCCACTCTCCAGGCCACCGCCGCGCCCGCAGGCGGCCAGCAAGCGCCCAACCCTGCCATCCTCACCACCGTTCTCGCTGAAACCGCCGAAAATGCCGCATTTTCTCCTTTTCCCGGGTTGACAACCCGGCCCCACCACGGCAGAATCCAACCATCCAACTCCCCAGCTGCCATCCATGACCGCCACCTGCAAACACCCCATCGTAAAGATCGTCTCCCGAGACGAGGACGCCGAATTCGTCGAGTGCCAGGCCTGCGGAGAGATCTTCGACTCCGCCGAATTCACTGACATTGCCATCGAAGAAGCCGCCGAAGACGAAGAAGAAGAACCGCAGCCCCTTAAAAAGAAGCGCTAAGCCATCCTTGTGTTCATACCGCGGTAGGCGTCTGCGTATTGATCCGCCGGAACACAATCCACGCATACTGCGCCGCCGAAACCGGCGCCAGCACCGCGATCATCTGCAGCAAGCCCCGGCTCGCCGCACTCAGCCACGGCACCGGCCACAACCGCTCAAGCATCACCGACACCACACCCACAATCTGCGTCAGCGTATTCAGCTTGCCCAGCAGGCTTGGACGGAAGTCGCGCAGCGTACCCGTTGCAAACAGCAACGTCGAGATCAGCAGGATCCCCAGGTCCCTGCTGAACACCAGAACCGTGACGTACCGCGGAATCAGCCCCTGGTGGGTCAGCACCATAAACAAAGTGCTCAGCAGCAGCTTGTCCGCAATCGGATCCAGGTAAAGCCCCAGCGTCGTCTTCTGCTGCAGCCACCGCGCCATCACCCCATCCAGCATGTCGCTTAACCCAGCCAGCAGAAACAGCCCGAACGCCAGCTGATAGTTGTTATCAAGGATGGCAATGACAAGAAACGGCAGGATAAACAGCCGCATCACGGTCAGCAGATTAGGCACGGCACGAACTTGAGTCAGGAAGGCCACAGGGTGACTGAGTCAGTCCATCCTAACCGACAACCGATGCCTCAAGTGTCATTCCGAGCGAAGCCCCGAAGGGGCGCAGTCGAGGAACCCCCGTATTTCGTCGATGCTGCCATGGAACAACCGGAGACCGGCCTCTCCCGAAGTGTCATCCTGAGCGAAGCCCGGAGGGCGAAGTCGAAGGACCTGCGGTTTTGATCGAAGCACCAACATCGCTCGTAACGAAACTGGATTCAGCGATCCTTTTGGAACTTTGAAGATCTTGTAGGCCACTGGAAGCGTGAGAGCATAGCTGGCATGACGCACCGACTATTCTTCGGGATCTTGTATTTCCTTCTCGCAGTCTGCGGTTTTGCGCTTGCAGCACATCAGAAACGCGCGGGTAAGGACTTCCGTGTGCTGCAACTACTCGGTTTTGTCGCCCTTGCACTTGCGGCACTCAAGATGTGGCCACACTGAATTCCCAAACTTTACCAGCATCAATTGTCCTTCCAAGGTTGCCCCAGACCACGGGGTTCCGTTACACTAATGAGACGCACCATAGGCGCGTAGCTCAGTTGGTTAGAGCGCTACCTTGACACGGTAGAGGTCAGCGGTTCGAATCCGCTCGTGCCTACCACTTCCGCAGCCGGGCACCTGCAAAGTAGCCCCGCTTGAAGCGGTTCCAAAATCCCAACCGGACGGAACCCCATACGGAAGTCAGCGACAAAAGATTGGAGTAAGTCATGGCTCAGAAGTGTGATCTTTGCGGCAAGGGTCCGCAGTTCGGCAACAACATCTCGCACGCCCACAACACCACCCGGCGTCGCTGGAACGTCAACCTGCAGTCGGTCAAGGCCGTCATCGAGGGCTCCTCGAAGCGCGTCCGTGTCTGCACCAGCTGCATCAAGACAGGCAAGATCGTCAAGGGCTAAGCCCTCTCGATTCAGCTCCAGAAACAAGACCGCCCCAGCCGCTCCTCGCGGACTGGGGCTTTTCCTGTTTCCCAAATCAGCCGTCCATTTCTGACGGTATAATCTGCCGCCTGCCCCTTTTAGAGCAACAGGCCTCTGGACCCATCGGCCCGCACCAACGGCCCCCGTCGGAAAGGAGGACTACATGCAAGGCTTTCGCGCTTCTATCTCAAGTATCCATCGCGTGCTGCTCGTGGTGTTCTTCATAGCGATCGCAGCCCCATCCGCGTATTCAACCACCCTCACTGCAGGTCAGTTGACCGATCTGATGGTCGAAAATCAGGGCGACAACGCAGAGTCCATAGCCTTGGTCTTCGGCCCCGATGCAAGCTCGCCCCTTACCTTCACAAGCAATGTGAACTCCGCCGGAACTCTCTTCACCTTCTCTCTCACCCCGACGCTCTACCGGGGCCAGACCATGACTCTTAACGGCACCGGGTCATACGACCCATCCACCAACATCCTGCAGCTCAACTCGACCGGTTCTCTCGGCTCGTCGTCATGGACTACAGCGGGAACGGCAGCGATCTCGGTCTCTGGGACTGACCTCAACGTTCTCACCAACATCAACTTTCTCAACGGTGGCGTCGAGAAGTCGGCCGACGTCCACGCCGAGGGCTTCGTAAGAGCCGACGGAACCACCGGCGGCTTTGGCTTCGACACCGACAAGAACGGCGACCCCATCCCCGGCACCACACGCGTCTTCAAGGATGACCGGCAATCGGAAGTCGGGACCTGGCGCTATAACAACATCTCGGACCTTGGTCACACCATCGACAGCGTGGGCTTCAGCACCCCGGGAGGTGGCACCGGCTTCTTCACCACAACCATCGCCCCCGTCCCGGAGCCTTCAACCATGCTTCTGATCGCATCCGGAGCCGCAGGACTGGCGATTCGCTCAATCAAAAGAGAAAGGCGCTCCTAAGAGCGCCTTTTCTTGGCTCACAAACAAACGATCTCAGGCCTGCTCGCTGCCGTCTTTCTTCTCAAACGCCAGCGAAGCGCTGTTGATGCAATACCGCATCCCCGTAGGCTTCGGCCCATCCGGAAAAACATGTCCCAGGTGCGCTCCGCAGGTCGCGCAAGTCACCTCAATGCGCTTCATGCCATGCGTGTTGTCCTCATGCGCCTCAATTGCGTCCGCCGACACCGGCAGCCAGAAGCTGGGCCATCCGCTCCCCGAATCAAACTTCTTGTCCGAGGTAAACAGCGGAGCGTTGCACGCACCGCAGTGATATACGCCCGTCTCGTGGTTGTTCAGCAGAGCGCCCGTAAACGCACGCTCCGTGCCCTTCTCGCGCATCACCTGAAACTGCTCCGGAGTCAGCAGCTCGCGCCACTCGGCCTCGGTCTTATGGATCTTCTCTGTCTTTACGTTCTCAGCCATCGCATCTCCTCTCATCTCGTACCTATTAGATGCCCGGAGGATTCAGCGGTCACAAGCGCCCCTTCAGTCGCCAGAAGAAGCCTCAGCTCTCCTTCGCAATGACCTCGATCTCGACCAGCGCGTCCTTCGGCAGGCCCGCAACCGCAACCGTCGACCGCGCCGGAGGAACAACACCCGCAGGCGCGAGGTAGCTCTCATACACCGCATTCATGGCGGCGAAGTCGCCCATGCTCTTCAGGAAGACCGTCGTCTTCACCACGTGCATCAGGTCCAGCCCCGCCTCCGCCAGCACCGCCTTCACGTTCTCCAGCACGCGGACGGTCTGCTCCGTAACGCCCCCCGCCACCAGCTGCCCTGTAGCCGGATCCAGCGCCACCTGCCCCGAGGCAAACAGCGTATCCCCCACCCTCACCGCCTGCGAGTAAGGCCCTATGGCCGCAGGGGCATCAACCGTCGCAATCGCCACTTTTCCAGTTTTATCGCTCATAGAAGCCCAGTCTAACCTGAACAATATCCACCGCCGCAAATCGAGGCACCGCAATCTTTTGCGGCAACCTGCGGGCAACCTTTTGCCTCCTAGAGTGAGACCACGAATATTTCCCACCGGGTAACACAAGGGCTCTGCGTCAGGACTATGATTCCGGCCATCACGTTCCACTAGGAGAAGAGCATGGGAATTCTCGACACAATCTCGCAACTCGCGGGGCAGGCAGGCGACGCTGCTCAAGGCGACCAGGCAAAGGTCGCAGGAGGCTTCATCAAGGCTCTCACCGATCACCCGGAAGGCATCCAGGGCGTCCTCGCCAGCCTCCAGGCCAACGGCATGGCCGACCACATCGGAAGCTGGGCCACCGGACAGGCCCAAACCGCAACCCCAGACCAGGTGCAGCAGGGCCTCGGCCCCACCGGACTAATCGAGAAGACCGCAGAACACGCGGGCGTCTCCCCCGCCGTGGTCACCTCCGCTCTCGCCATCGTGCTGCCGATGATCATTCAGCACTTCGCTCCCAACGGCCAGCCTGCGGAACAGAGCAGCTTCGGAAGCCTCGCGCAGCAGATGCTCGGCAAGTTTCTTTCCTGACACAACCGCATGCTTCACGATTAACCCTGAGCACGCGCGAACATCAAGACAACCCGGCCGAATAGAACAACGCCGGCGATGCAATAAGGAGAAGCAGAATGGCAGATCTTGAACAGTTGAAGCGTAAGTACGCCCCAGTCATCGACACCATCAACGGCTTCGCCGAGTACGGTGCAAAGGTCGAGGCCGTCGATCTCGCAGGCGAGCAACTCCATATCAAGGCCACCGTACCCTCGCAGGTCGTCGCCAACCGCGTGTGGGATGCGATCAAACAGGTCGACCCCACCTACGCAGACCTCAAGCACGAGATCGCCACCTCCGGCGGCCCCGAACAGCCCTACACCATCAAGTCCGGCGACAGCCTCTCGAAGATCAGCAAGCTCTTCTACGGCAATGCGAACAAGTACAACGAAATCGCACAGGCCAACGGCATCGCGAATCCCGATCTCATCAAGGCAGGCGCGCAGATCAACGTCCCACCGCTCGGCTAAAAATTTCTCAAAACAATTTCTCTGCTCGAAGCCGCGCCCCTAGGGTCGCGGCTTTCTTTTTGATCGTTGCCACGATGCATTCAGTGCACATTTGGTGGTCTCGAAATCACCGCAACTTCTCTCGCGATTTTCCCTCTTCATCTCACCAGGAGGTAGCGACAGTTCTTGCCCGTCAGGTGTGGCACCCGTATTGATTTTCATCGCATCGTAGCAAAACAGGTAGTAACAAAACGGAGAACGAAAAATGAAAACAAAATGGCTACTTGGAAGTATCTTGGCTTCATCATTTGCGATCCCGGTCTTAGCGCAGGTTTCTTTCGGCGTAACGATTGGAAACCCACCTCCTCCCTATCGATACGAAAGCCGCCCACCAATTCCGGGCCCCGGCTACGTATGGGTCGATGGATACTGGGTTCCCGAACACGGACGCTGGGTGTGGAGACACGGAGGATGGCAGCGGCCTCCTTATGCCGGCGCCTATTATGCACACCCACACTACGATCACTACTCGGATGGATGGCACGTCCACGACGGCTACTGGTCGCATGACGATCACAGCAATCACTATTGGGACAACCACCCTCACCACTGAGAACTCCTGAGCAAAGGTGGGATGGACTCGCACATCCATCCCACCTTTGTGGAAGTTCAATCTCTTGAATTTCGCTTTTACTGGTAGTGGTCCGGTTTGGTCGGCCACTTGCAACTAAACACTTTGCAGACGTGAAAACGGCGTCTGGACACATCGTGGATGGAAAGTTTGGGCTGTTTGCCCGCAGTTTTTTCCCGATGGCCAGTCGACCGCAAAACGTTCCGGTGGCATACAGGTCTGCGCCGAAGCCCGGAACAAAATGTAAGGAGAACTATGAACGTCAAATGGGTCCTGGGTACCATCCTCACTGCTTCTGCTCTTTCTGCTTCTGCATCCGGACAAGTTTCAATCGGCGTCACAATCGGCACGCCTCCGCCTCCTGTTCAATATGAAGTTCCTCCGCCTATGCCCGCAGTCGGCTATGTGTGGACGAACGGATATTGGGCGCCATACGGCGGCCACTACGTGTGGCACAGGGGCTACTGGGCGCATCCTCCGTA
>Ga0070671_100002195_pt1 | contig 15085 bp, 9 predicted proteins | sample KBSS73metaG_FD_65341 | JGI IMG/M metagenome (GOLD analysis project Ga0070671, IMG submission 65341) | Switchgrass rhizosphere microbial communities from Kellogg Biological Station, Michigan, USA - KBS S7-3 metaG | ecosystem: Host-associated > Plants > Roots > Rhizosphere > Soil ...
CGCGTTCTATCGCCGCTGCGACGCGGTGGTCGCGCCCAGCGAGTACGTGCGCGACCGGCTCGCGTCGTGGGGCGTGCGCGGCGTGGTCGTCCGCCCGCTGGGCGTCGACCTGCAGACGTTTCGCCCGCAGGCGAGGAGCGCGGCACTGCGCCACGCGCTAGCAGGGGGCCGGCGCGTGATGGCGTACGCGGGCCGCTTCGCGCCGGAGAAGAACCTCGACGTGCTGCTCGCCGCGTACGCGCGCCTTCCACGGGACTATGGATTGCTGCTGATCGGCCGCGGCGACCGGGTCGCCACCCCCGACAACGTCCGCGTGTTGCCGCATCTCGAGTCGCGCCGCGAGCTCGCCGCGGTGCTCGCCAGCGTCGACGGCCTCGTCCACGCCGGCGACGTGGAGACGTTCGGCCTCGTCGTGCTCGAGGCGATGGCGTGCGGCCGCGGTGCGGTCGCCGCGGCCGCGGGCGGCGTGCGCGAGATCGTCACGCCGCGGACCGGCGTGCTGGCCGCGCCGCGCGACCCCGACGCGCTGGCGGCGGCGATCCGGCGCTTCTACGAGCGGGACGTCGACGCCACCGGGCGCATGGCGCGGGAGCACGTAGAGCGTCACTACGGCTGGGATGGCGTGATGCGGGGGCTGCTCGACCTCTACACGTCGCTGGCCGAGCCGGATCGCGCGGTGCGCGCCGCCTGACGCGCCCGCCGACACTCCATGACGACGCCGCTGTTCGTCGCCTTCGCCATCCACGACGTCGCGCCCGACACGTGGCCGGAGTGCCAGCGGCTGCTCGCGCTCGTCGACGAGCGGGGCGCGGGCCCGGTGACGCTGCTGGTGATTCCGCAGCGCCATGGCCGCGCGCCCGCCGGCCGCTCGCCGGCCTTCGTCGCCGCGCTGGAACGACGGCTCGCGCGCGGCGACGAGCTTGCGCTGCACGGCTACTATCACCGCGACACCGGGCCGTCACCGCGCACGCTGCGCCAGTTCGTCGAGCGCCGTGTGATGACGCGCGGCGAGGGCGAGTTCGCGGCGCTCGACGAGGACGAGGCCGCGTTTCGCATCGGCCTCGGCGTCGAGCTCTTCGATCGCCTCGGCTGGCCGCTGTACGGCTTCGTGCCGCCCGCGTGGCTGCTCAACGACGCGGGCCGCCGCGCCATCGACCGCTTCGGCGCGCGCTTCCGCTACGCGTCGACGCGTCGCTTCATCCATCGCCTGCCGAGCTGGACGGCGACCGCGACCGCCAACCTCTGCTACAGCCCCGATCGCCCGTGGCGGCGCGCGATGTCGCGCGCGATGATCGCCGTCGCGCTGGCGCGCGCGCGGCATTGCCCGCTGCTGCGGATGTCGATGCATCCGCAGGACGCGCGCTCGGCGGAGGTGCTTGCGCATTGGCGCCTGCTGATCGACGGCGCCTGCGAGACGCGCAGGGCGGTCACCAAGCGCGAGTGGATCGCGCTAGACGTGGCCGCCGCGGCGATTCGCGGTGCGGCGGCCGGCGCCATCCCGCGACCGTCGCACGGCGCCGAGCCGGAGGCCGCCGAGCGGCGGCCGCCGATGCGCTCGCCGCGCTGACGCCGTTCGCGCGCCTCGCCTACGCCGCCGCCGCGCGCGCGGCGCTCCCGGCGTCCGCGTCCGTCGACATTGCGGCGGTGGCATTGCGCGCGCCCGAACGGAACATCGGCGCGACTGCCTGGCGCAGGTCACGCCACAGCACCGGGTTCTTCCTCGCGTAGGCCATCTGCGCTTCGAGAAAGCCCAGCGTGCTGCCGCAGTCGTAGCGACGCCCGTTGAAACGGCCGGCCACCACGGTCTCGGTGGCCAGCAGCGCGGCGATCGCATCGGTGAGCTGGATCTCCCCGCCGGCGCCCGGCGGCAGCGCCTCGAGCGCGCGCCAGATGCCCGGCGTCAGGACGTAGCGCCCGACGACGCCCAAGTTCGACGGCGCCATGCCCGGCGCCGGCTTCTCGACGATGCGCAGGATGCGATCCCTGTGGTCGGTCGCGACGATGCCATAACGGTCGACGTCCGCCGGCGCCACCGGCATGACGGCCACCACGCTCGCACGGTGCGCATAGTGGAGGTCGAGGAGCTCGCCGAGCGCGGGCCGCGTGCCGTCGATCAGGTCGTCCGGCAGGACCACGGCAAACGGCGCGTCTCCGATCAGCGGCCGCGCGCGCAGCACCGCATCGCCGAGTCCGAGCATCGCCGGCTGCCGCACATAGCTGAAGGACACGCCGCGCGGAAGCACGCTCGCCAGCGCTTCGAGCGCAGCGACGTTGCGCTTCGCGTTCAGCTCCGCCTCGAGCTCGTAGGCGCGATCGAAATGATCCTCGATCGCCCGCTTGTTGCGCCCGGTGACGAACACGATGTCGGTGATGCCCGCGCGCGCCGCCTCGTCGACGGCGTATTGCACGAGCGGCCGATCGACGACGGGCAAGAGCTCCTCGGGGCACGCCTTCGTCGCCGGCAGGAAGCGCGTGCCGAACCCGGCGACGGGAAACACGGCCTTGCGCACGACGTCGCGTGCATCGTGCAGCGGGGCACCTTGAACGGAAGCGGGGCGTGACGTGCGCATGGCAGGATCCTCGAGCGGAAACGAGACCGGTGAGGCAGGAGCGTGCGCGAGCGCGTCGCCCGGCGTATGCCGGCGCTTGCGGCAACCGGCGTAGCGCGTTATGCGAAGGCGCTCGCGTCGATTTCCATGCTGACCGGAAAGAGTTACCCGGAGCGCGGACGGGACGGGTTGCGCGCGCATCGCGACGTTCCCGTGCACGCCGCTCTGACGCGCAGGGCTGTCGCGACGCGCGGCACGGAGATTGCTGGACGGTGCCTGCCGATGTCGCCCGAAATTTTGTCCGGGCGACGTCGCGCCTTCCTGTTCATTCGCCGGACTACATCATGGATCGCTCCAATCGAAGCAAGTCGGGCCGTGCGTCTGCCGGCACGCGTGCATCAGCGTCATCGTCGTCATCGTCGCGCGGCGGGCGCGGCGGCAAGGCCGCGTCGTCGGCACGCCGCGGCCAGGGCGCGGGTTCGCCGCGCGGCCGCAAGACCGCGAAGCGCGGCGGCACCACCGCATCGACCAATGCGCGGGCGCGCAAGCGCACGGCGGCAAAGGGCAGCGGCGCGCGCGGCAGCACGAGCGGAGGGGCGCGGGGCGCTGCGCGCGGCAGCACGCGGGGCAGCACGGCGCGGGCGGGCACGTCGTCGCGCGCGAAGACCTCCCGCGCGAACGCCAAGGGCAGCGCCAAGTCGCGCGGCTCCGGGGCGTCAAAACGCGCGACCGGCGCGACGAGCCGGCGCCCGCGCGCCAACACGCCGACGGAGCGCGCGTTCGCGGCGCTGATGGAAGACCATCAGAAGGTGAAGCGCCTCTTCAAGCAGGGCGAGCGCGCACGCGACGACACGGCGCGGCTGGAGGAGATCGTGAACCAGGCCTGCGCGATGCTGACCGAGCATGCGGAGATCGAGGAGCGCTTCCTCTATCCGGTGCTGCGCGACGCGCTTCCCGATCCCGACCCCATTGCGGAAGCGAACGTCGAGCACGCGAGCGCCAAGGTGCTGATCCGCGAGCTGCAGTCGATGGGGCCGAACGACGAGCGCTACGCGGCGACGTTCAAGGTGCTGGGCGAGTACGTCAACCACCACGTCGAGGAGGAGGAGGGCGAGATCTTCCCCAAGGCCCGTCGGGCGAAGGTCGACCTCGACGCGCTCGCCGAGGCGCTCGAGGCGCGCGACGCCGGACGGCCGGGGCAGGGCGATCGCGCCGCTCGCGGCATGCCGGCCGGCTCGCGCGGTCCGATGGGCGGATGACCGCATGGACGCGCTGATCGTCTTCTCGCATCTGCGCTGGGACTTCGTGTTCCAGCGTCCGCAGCACCTGATGGCACGGCTGGCGCGACGCTGGCCGGTGTTGTTCGTCGAGGAGCCGGTCTTCGATGCGCACTCGCCTTCGGCGGAGCGGTTGCAGCCCGCGCCCGGCGTCACCGTGCTGCGTCCGCACTCGCCGCTCACCGCGCCGGGCTTCCACGACGCGCAGATCCCGCTGCTGCAAAAGTTGTTGCACAACACGATCGCGGATCTGGGCCTGACGGCGTACGGCGCGTGGCTGTACACGCCGATGGCCCTGCCGCTGCTGCAGGGCCTGTCGCCGGAAGTGATCGTCTACGACTGCATGGACGAGCTGAAGGCGTTCCTGCTTGCGCCGCGCCAGCTGGTGCAGCGCGAGAACGCGTTGCTGAAGGCCGCCAACCTGGTGTTCACCGGCGGACCCACGCTGTACGAGGCGCGGCGTCATCGCCATCCGCGCGTGCACCTGTTCCCCAGCAGCGTCGACGCCGATCACTTCGCCACGGCGCGCGACCCCGCGCGCTCGCACGCGGACCAGGCCGGCGTCGCGGGTCCGCGGCTCGGCTTCTTCGGCGTCATCGACGAGCGCTTCGACGCCGACCTCGTGCGTGATGCCGCGGCGCTGCGTCCGGCGTGGCAGTTCTGCCTGGTCGGTCCGGTGGTGAAGATCGACGAGGCGACGCTGCCGCGCGGGCGCAACCTGCACTACTTCGGCCAGCGGACCTACGACGAGCTGCCGGCGTTCCTCGCCGGATGGGACGTGGCGCTGCTGCCGTTCGCGCGCAACGAGGCGACGCGCTCGATCAGCCCGACCAAGACGCTCGAGTACCTGGCCGCCGACAAGCCGGTCGTGTCGACCTCGATTGCCGACGTGCGCCGGCTCTACGGAACCGCCGTCGAGTTTGGCGACACGCCCGAGGAATTCGTCGCCCGCTGCGAACGGCTGCTGGACGAGGATGCCGCCGCGTGCAGCACGCGGATCGCCGCGGCGCGTGCGCTCGTGCAGGCGACGTCGTGGGACGACACCGCGGCGCGGATGCAGACGCTGATCGACGACGCCTGCGCCGACGGATTGAACGACGCGGCGGCGCGGATGCTCGGATCGGATCCGCGGACCCGCAGCCGCGTCGCGCCGCGCCGTCCGCTGCCCCCGCGCGTCGAATGCCTGATCGCCGGCGCCGGGCCCACCGGCCTGGCCGCGGCGCATCGCTACGGCGCCGGCTCGCTGCTCCTCGAGCGCGAGTCCGCGGTGGGCGGCTGGTGCCGCTCGATCGAGGACAGCGGCTTCACGTTCGACTATGCCGGCCACATCATGTTCTCGAACGACGCGTACGTGCAGGATCTCTACCGGGTCCTGCTCGGCGACAACGTGCACTGGCAGGAGCGCGAAGCGTGGATCTACAGCCACGGCGTGTACACGCGCTATCCGTTCCAGGGCGCGCTCCACGGCCTGCCGCCGGAGGTGCTGAAGGAGTGCCTCGTCGGCGCGATCGAGGCGCGCTTCGGCTCGATCGGGCGCGCTGCGGACGCGCCGACCCGCGTCGACTGCTGTGCCGATGGCACCGACGTGCCCGCCGCCGGCGGCGAGAGCGGCGCGGCTCGCGCCCGCCGCGCCGACCCCGCGCCGGTCAACTTCGAGGAGTTCATCTATCGTACCTGGGGCGCGGGCGTCGCGAAGCATTTCGCCATTCCGTACAACCGCAAGCTGTGGACGGTGCCGCTGTCCGAGATGGAGACGTCGTGGCTCGGCGGGCGCGTCCCGCTGCCCGATCTCGAGGAGATGATCGACGGCGCGCTGCGGCCGGTCGCGCGGCCGATGGGTCCCAACGCGCGCTTCGGCTATCCGCTGCACGGCGGCTTCCAGGCGCTGATGAACGGTTTCCTCCCGCTGCTCGCCGGCGATCTCGAGCTCGACGCGGAGATTGCGCGCGTGTCGCCGCTGATGCACAGCGTAACCCTCGCGGATGGACGACGCGTGGCGTACGACACGCTGATCAGCACGCTGCCGCTTCCCGCGCTCGTCCGGATGATGGGCGACGAGCCGCCCGCCGAGATCCGCCGCGCCGCCGCCGGGCTGCGGCACGTCTCCGTCCGCTGCGTGAACCTTGGCATCTGCCGCGCGCGGCTGTCCGACAAGCACTGGATCTATTACCCCGGCGATACGGTATTCCATCGCGTGTTTCTGCAAGGCAACGCGAGCCCGCACGCGAGTCCGCCCGGCTGCTTCGGACTCACCTGCGAGATCACGTATTCGCCGACGAAGCCGCTGCCGGCGACGGGAAAGGCGCTCATCGACCTGTGCGTCGCCGACTGCGTGCGCGTCGGGCTCATCGACGGCTCCGACCCGGTGCTCACGGCGAACGAGGTCGACATGCCGTGCGCGTACGTCGTCTACGACCACGGCCGCGCGGCGCGGGTCGCGGAGATCCGCGCATGGCTCGCGCAGTTCGACATCGTGACGGCGGGACGCTACGGCGAGTGGGCGTACTACAACTCCGACCACGCGTTCGTCGCGGGACGGCAGGCCGCCGACGCGGCGCGCGAACTGAACGGAGCGCGCGTGGCCGCGAAGTCCGCCTGACCGCTGTCGCCGTCGAGCGCGCCCCATGATCGTCGACGCGCATCTGCATTGCACCGGCCGCGAGTCCGCCGACGGCGTGCTGCGCGCGCTCGACGCGGCGCAGATCGACGTCGGCGTGCTGCTCGCACCGTTCCTGTCCGACGGCTACTCGATGCACGACGCCGCGTCGCTGCGGCGGGGCAACGACCACGTCGCCGCGCTGGTGCGCGGCCGCGGCGACCGCCTCGTCGGGCTCGCCGTCGTCAATCCGCGGCTGCCCGGCGCCGTGGACGAGACGGTGCGCGCGCTCGACGACCTCGAGCTCGCCGGGCTGAAGATGGTGCCGTCGGGATGGTTCCCCGCGGACGTGTGCGCGCAGGAAGTCTTCGCGGCCGCGGCGGCGCGTGACGCGCGCATCCTGTTCCATAGCGGCATCTTCATCGACGGCCGCTCGAGCCGCTTCTGCCGGCCGGCGGAATTCGAGGCAGTGCGCGAGCATCCGGGACTGAAGGTCACGCTCGCGCATCTGGGCTGGCCGTGGTGCGACGAGGCCAACGCCGTCGGCCTCATCGACCGGATCAACGGCGTGCCGCCGGACGCGTCGCAGTTTCGCTTCGACGTCTCCTTCGGCGCGCCCCCCGTCTACCGGACGAGCGTGCTGCGCAATGCGCTCGCGGTGCTGTCCGCCGATCTCCTGCAGTACGGCAGCGACTGCTTCCTGCCGTGCGCCGCCGAGGACCTCGTCGCGCGGCGCCGCGACGTCGAGCGGCTGCTCGACGAGCTCGACGTCGACGCGGCGGGTCGCGCGCGGATCTTCGCGGGGACGGCGGCCGCGTGGCTCAGTCTTGGCGCGTACTGAGCCGGCGATGACCCCGCGCGATCCGCCGCGCCGCGAGCGCCTGCGCGTGCTGCAGCTCCTGGGCAACGCCGTGGTCGGCGGCATGGAGACGTCGGTGGTGCGCCTCGCCGGCGACCTCCGCGACGCCGGCGTCGACGTCCTCGCGCTGTGTCCCTTCGAAAGCGCGATCACCGCGGCGCTTCGCGCATGCGGCTGCGACGTGCGCATCGCGGCCGTGCCCAACGATCCGTCCTGGACGACGCTGCGCGACGTCGCCGAGTGGGTTGCGAGCGAGGACGTCGACGTCCTGCACGCGCATCTCGCCAACGCGCACGTTCTGGGCGCGCTCGTCGGCGCGGTGACCGGGCGCGCATGCCTCGCTACCGTGCACGGGCGCGCGATCCCGATGCTCGACTTCGAGGCGCACCGCTTCGGTCCGCACATGCACGTCGCCGTGGTCTGCCGCTCGGCATTGGCGCATGCGCGGGCGATCGGCGTGCCGCCTTCGCGCCTCCACTATCTGCCGAACGGCGTGCCTCCCGTCCCGGCACCGCCGGAGCGCTCGCTTCACGCGCTGGCCGGCCTGCCGCCGGACACGCCGCTCGTGGGGTTCGTCGGCCGACTCGCGCCGGAGAAGGGCCCGGAGCGGTTCGTGCGCCTGGCGTTCGCGCTGCGGCGGGTGCGGCCCGACGCGCGCTTCGTGATGCTGGGCGAGGGTCCGCTCGCTTCGTCGCTCGAGGCGCGCGCCCGCGAGCTCGGCGTCGCCGATCGCGTCACGCTGCTGGGCGCCCGATCGGACGCGCCGGCGCTGATGGCGGGCCTCGACGTGCTGGTGATGCCGTCGCTCGCCGAGGGACTTCCGCTCGTGCTGCTCGAAGCGATGGCGGCGGGCATCGCGATCGTGGCGTCTCCGGTGGGCGCGGTGCCCGAGCAGATCGAGCATGGCCGCACGGGAATGCTGGTGGATGCGGGCGACGTCGCGGAGCTGGCGGCGGTCACGGCCGACCTGCTCGCCGACGCGCACAGGCGGCGCGCACTCGGCGAAGCGGCACACCGCGCCGCGCAGGCGGGACTGTCGCAGCATGCGGCGAGCGAGGCGACGATCGGCGTCTACCGCCGCCTGGTTCGCGCGCCCGCCGGCATCGCCGGCGAAGGCGCGCGCTACGCGAGCGCCGGCCTCAATCGTGCATGAGCCGCTCGCCACGTCACGAAATCGAGATGGAGCCATGGTGAACATCCGCAGCGCGCTCGAGGGCCTGAGCAGCGTCGACCATCGTGCGACGACGCTGCTCCGTCGCGAGCACGAGTCGATCCGCGCGGCGTTTCGCACCTATCACGCGACGTCGCCGCTCGCGCACGAGGCGCTCGAGCGGATCGCGCACGAGATCGCGTGGCTGATCGAACTCGAGGACGGCGTGGATCGCAACGTCGTCTATCCGGCGTTGGAGCCGTACTTTCCGCCGCTGATCCGCGCGCTCACCGTCGAGCACGACGAGCTCGTCGAGCAGCTCGGCACGGTGCGCGCGTGCGCGCGCCGCCCGGCGGAGCTCGCGGCCGCCGTGGCGCGGCTCGAGGCGCTCGTGCATCACCACCTGGCGCAGGAAGGCTCCGCGCTGCTGGCCGTCGTGGAGCAGGACGAGCCCGGTCTCAACCGCTGGCTGTACGACGCGGTCGTGCGCGAAAAGGAGCGCCTGGTGAGCCGCGCGTTCACGCGGGAGCGCCAGGGCTGACGGGCGTGGTCAACCCGGCGTTCCGGCGCGGCGTTATTGCGACACCGTGCCCGCGAATCCGCATTTTTTTCCGGCAGCTTTTTCAAACCGGAGAAGCGGCTTGGCATAATCGAAGCGTCCCGCGCGGCCCCGCACGCCCGCGGTTCCATGACCTCGATCGCCTACGCCGCCACCGCCGTCCGCAGCCCCGCCTCGACCAGCGTCTGGAGGCTCTACCGCGACGTGTGGCGCCACGCGCACGGCATGCGCGGCCAGTACGCGCTGGCGCTCGCGCTGCTCGCCTGCTCGCAGGTCATCAAGCTGCTGATCCCCTGGCTCGCCGCGCAGGCGATCGACGCCGTGCAGATGGCCGGCGCCGACCAGTTCGGCAAGGCGGCGCTGCTGACGGCAGCGATCCTCGCCGTGTACGCGTCGGCGTGGGCGCTGCACGGTCCCGGCCGCGTGCTCGAGCGCAGCGTGGGCCTGCATGTGCGCGCGAGCGTCGCCGACGCCCTGTACGTGCGCCTCGCGCACCTGCCGCTGGCGTGGCACGAGTCGCGTCATTCCGGCGACGTCGAGCAGCGGGCGCAGCAGTCGAGCCGCGCGCTCGCGCTGTTCGCCGAGAACCAGTTCGTCTATCTGCAGAACGTCGTCAACATCGTCGGCCCGCTGGTGGCGCTTTATCTGGTCTCGGCCGCCACCGGATGGATCGCGTTCGCGGGGTTCGTCGCGATCGCCGTCGTGATCGTCCGCTTCGACCGCCGCCTGATGCGCCTCGCCGAGGAGATCAACCTGGGCGAGCGCCGCTACGGCGTGCGGCTGCTCGACTTCCTCGGCAACGTCACTACCGTGCTCAGTCTCCGGCTGCAGCACGTGTCGCGCCGCCTGATCGGCGCGCGGCTCGCCGAGACGTTCGACGCGCAGCGCCGCAGCATCCGGCTGACGGAGGCGAAGTGGTGCGCGGTCGACCTGCTCACCGTCGGCCTCGCGTGGGGGCTCGTCGCCGTGTACGCGTGGCTCTCGCGCCGCGACACCGCGGGCAGCGCGCCGCTGCTGCTCGGCAGCGTGTTCATGGTGTACCAGTACGCTCAGCAGGCGGGCGGGGTCATCGGCTCGATGGCCGCCAACCTGCAGAACTTTTCGCGTTTCAAGGTGGACGTGGCGAGCGCCGACCCGATCTGGGACGCGCCGCTGCCGCGCCGTGCGACGGCGAGCGCGCCGTCGGCGTGGCGTGACGTCGCGGTGTCCCATCTCACGTTCGAGTACGTGCGCAGCGACGGCCGCCGCGGCGGCGTGCGCGACGCCTCGCTCACGCTGCGGCGAGGCGAGCGGGTGGCGCTGGTCGGGCCGAGCGGCGGCGGCAAGAGCACGCTGCTGCGCCTCATCGCCGGACTGTACGAGCCCGCGCGCGGCGCCTACCGGATCGACGGCGCGCCGCAGCCCGGGCTGTCGCATCTCGGCAGCATCGCGACGCTGATACCGCAGGAGGCCGAGATCTTCGAGGCGTCGCTGCGCGACAACGTGACGTTCGGCACGGTGGTGCCGCCGGGAACGCTCGAGCGCGCCGCGCACGCGAGCGCATTCGACGCCGTCGTCGCCGACATGCCGGAAGGCTGGAACACCGGCATCTCCGAGCGCGGCGTCAACCTGTCGGGCGGCCAGCGCCAGCGGCTGGCGCTGGCGCGCGGCCTGCTCGCGGCGCGCGCCAGCTCGATCCTGCTGCTCGACGAGCCGACGAGCGCGCTCGACCAGGCCACCGAGGCGCGCGTCTTCGAGCGCCTGCGCGAGACGCATCCGGACGCGTGCATCGTCGCGTCGATCCACCGGCTGTCCGCGCTCGAGCATTTCGACCGCGTCGTGCTGATGACCGACGGCTGCATCGTCGACGCCGGCCCGGTGGCCGACGTCATCGCGCGCCAGCCGACGTTGCGCGACATGGCGCGCGCAACCGTGCAGCTGATGCGCGAGCAGCCCGAGGCCACCCCCTCCGCGCGCTGACGCGGGCCGCGGCGCGCGCGACAACGCTACCGCGGGGCTGACGCGGTCGCCGGCACGCCCGGCGCGCGCCCGCCGCCGCCCGCGTGCGCCGCCTCGCGCGACACGGCGCGCTTCGCGGCGATCGCGGCCGTCCGCCCGGCGACGATGCTCGCATGGCACTTGCCGACGTCCCATCCGCCGCGGCTGCCCGTCCATGCGATGCCCTGGACGTCGAGCCAGCGCTCGATCAACGCCGCGTTGCGTCCCAGGGGATGGCGGTCGGCGACGCGCGCGTGCGGCGTGTCGATCTCGTGCGCGACCGCGACACTCGCGCCGGAGGGAACGAGGCCGAGCCGGCGGCAGTGCTCGATGCACAGCTCGATGAGCGCCGTGCCGTGCGCCGGCAACGGCTGCGACGCGCCGTGCGGCATCTCGCAGGCGATCGCCGCCGCGCCGCGCGGTGCTGCGTCCGCGGCGAGGTTGCTCGCGATGACGACGCGGTCGAACGGAGCCTCGCCCGCGACGAGGATCCAGTCGTCTTCCACGGGCGGCGCGTCGCGCACGCCGAGGTTCACGACGCGCAGCGCCGTGGCAACGAGCTGCATCGCCGCGTCGTGCAGCGGGCGCGGTGCGTGATCGCCGAGCGCCGCGACGAGCGCGGTGAGCGGCGGCGTCCACAGCAGCCGCCGATACCGGACGCGCCGGCCGTCGTCGAGCGCCGCTATTCGCATGCCCGCGTCCACGGAGGTCACCGCGATACCGCGAAAGAACTCGCCGCGCAGTTGCGCGACCAGTCCATCCACCAGGGCCTGCACGCCGCCGCGCTGCGGGACGCCGATCAGGGCCAGCGGGGTTTCCGCGTCGCGGCCACGCAATCGTGCGCGCAGCGCGCCGCCGGACCCGGCCGCGGCGCCTGCGCCGTCCCACCGGTCCACGCACGGCGGTCGCCACACGACGTTCGCACCGAGCGCCGCGCCGTAGACGTCGCCTGCGCGTTCGTCGGGCGCATCGAGGAACGCGGCCGCCGCCTCGAAGCGGAAGCCATGGTCGCGCACGGCGCGGCGGGAGCCACCGGCGCGCGCCTCGCGCTCGACGAGCAGCGCGCGCGGCCCGTAGCGCGCCGCGGCCGCGAGGCCCGCGAGCCCCGCGCCGACGATCAGGCAGTCCACGTCGCGCGCCGGCTCCCGCCGCGGGACGCGACGTCCGGCGCCGCGGTGCGCCAGCGCGTCGACGACCGCCCGCGCCGGCGCGTTGAGACCGCGGCGGCGGGCGTCGTCGATGCGCGCGGCGACCGCGCGCGCCTGCCGCGGCGGCGGCAGCAGAGGGCTGGCGCGGAACACGAACGCCGACATCGCGCGCAGCGCTGCGGCGCGCTGCGGATGGCGTGGATCGGTGGGCGGCGGCGCGGCGTCGTCGGGCGCATACACGATCGCGTCCGGCGCAAGATGCTGCAGCAGCGGATACGCGGACGTCGTCTCCAGCCACGCCGCGTACCGCGCGATCCGCAGCTGCGCGATCGCTTCAACCACCGCCTGGACGCCGACCGCCTGCGCCGTATCGGGGTCCGCCTCCGCGTCGGCGGGCGACAGCGGCGTGCTCAATACGGCAAGCCCGCCGGCGGGGCGCTCGAGCGCGGCCGCGGCGACAGAGACGGGCGCGGGCGCCACGAGCAGCACCGGCGCGCGCCGCGCCAGCGCCGCCATCCACGTCCGCCGCGGCGGCGCGAGCGTATCCCACGGCGCGTCGATGAACGCCACGATCCACGCGGCGCCGTCGCGCCCCGCGCCCTCGCCGCGCGGCGACGGAAAGCGCCGCTCGACCGCGCGCAGTGTCGCCGCGTAGTCGAGGTCGAGCACGTCGCGGACGGCGCCGCCCGCGTCCTCGCGCCGGTCCCAGAGCCCCGAATGGTGCCAATGCGTCGGCTGCTCCCAGTCGGGCCGGTCCGTGACCGGGTACAGGCACAGGCCGCCGATGCGCGCGCCCGCCGCGGCCGCGCGCTCGACTTCGAACGCGATGTCGGCGAGCCAGCGACCGCGCGTGATGCCGAAGTGGCTGGTTTCGGCGACGATCAGCGGGCGGTCGTAGCGCGCGTGCGTCTCGAGCAGCAGACGGCGGAACGGAATGCGGCGCGGATCGCGCAGGTGCCAGTGCAGGCGGCGCCCGGTGTCGAGCTCGAACTGGTTCGCGTGGTAGTAGTTGACGCCGACGAGGTCGAGGTAGCGCGGATGGCCGCCCAGCGCCGGCTCGCTGCGCCCGGTGAGCATGTCCCAAGCCTGGAACTGGTAGGCGCGCACGGCGCTCGCTTCCTCCGCGCGCGCCGCCTCGCCGGCCGGCGGCACGACGTGCACGAGGGGATCGATGTGCAGCAGTCGCGCGCCCGGCAGCACGGCGCGGATCGCGTCGCAGCCGCGCAGCGTCGCGTGCACCAGCAGGCGCTTGACCGCATAGCCCTCGCGGTCGCCGGCCGGCCCCTCCTGTCCGCGATAGGGATGAATCAACGGGGAATGCGACACCGCCCACGCGAGGAACGAGATCTCGTTGACCGGCGAAACGACGACGTTCGCCGCGACGAACGGCGCGAGCGCCTCGGCGGCCGCGCGCGCGAAGCGCGCGAAGCGCTCCGGCAGCGCGGCGTCGTGCAGCGACAGGTCGTCGGGGAGTCCGTAGTGCCACAGCGTCCACGCGACCTCGACGCCCGCCGCCTGCGCGGCGCGCGCGCGGCGGACCGCGCAGGAGAAGTCGAAGCGGCCGTCGCGCTCGCTGCGGCGCCATCCGACGCTCTCGCGGACGGCGTGGATGCCGAGCGCGCGCACGCGCGCGTAGTCGCGCTCCGGGGCCGCGGCGTGACCGGTCGCCTCCAGCATCTCGACCGGTCGTCCCTGGCTGTTGCGGTGGTCGGCGCCTTCGAAACCGGCGATCGTGAACGACGCGAGCACCGGCTCGAGGCCATCCTCCCATCGCCACGTGGCTCCGATCATGCGCCCTCTCGCGCGGCGTCAGAACGAGGAGTTGTCTCCGTCGCGGCCGAAATGCCGCCGCGTCACCAGCGCGGCAAGGAAGGCCCGCGCCGGCCCGGTCCCGTCGTCGGCGGCGGACACGATGACGCCCGGATCCGGCGCGCCTTCGGCGAGCGTCGCCGTCAGGCCCGCGGCGGACAGCACTTCGGCGCCGTCGCCCAGCATCAGCATCGGCTTGTCGTGCCGGTGCTGGTCGCGCAGGAAGTCGCGGACGTCGGGCATGGCCGCGAGCGCCGTGGCGGCGTCGCGCCCGCCGGGAACGACGACGGCGTCGTACAGCACCGAAGGCGTCGTGGCGACCGTCGCGTCGACGGGCACGGACGTGCCGTCGGTCGCCGCGACGTCGCCGAGCCGCGCGCCGAGCAACCGCACGACCGCGCCTTGCGCGCCGAGCAGGTTGCGCACGGCGCCGAATGCCGCCGTGTCGACGCCGTCGGCGACGAGCACCGCCACGCGCAGCCCGGCGACGCTGCCGTCGCCGGGGCGCGCGCGCAGCGACAACGCGGGCGACTCCGTCACCTCCGGCGTCGGCGGCGGATCCAGCGCACGCGGCAGCGCCCCCGGAACGGCGATGCCGAGGCCTTCGGCGACGAGCGCCGCGAGCGCGTCGTCCACGTTGGCGAGCATCGCCACGACGCGCTCGCGCACGGCGGGCGTCTGCACGCGCGTCAGCTCGAAGCGGAACGCATGCACGATGTGCGCGCGCTCGACGTCGGTCTGACTGTTCCAGAACAGCGTCGCCTGCAGGTAGTGCTCGGCGAAGCGCTCGCCCTTGCCGCGCACCTTGTCGTCCGTGATCGGCGCGGGGAACGACGTGAAGCCGGTCGCCATCCCCGCCTGGAACGGACAGCCGCCCGCGAGCGAATTGGGCTCGTAGGCGACGCGGCCGCGCGCGAGCGCCTGCCGGTGCATGCCGTCGCGCTGGTTGTTGTGAACCTGCGCCACCGGCGCGTTCACCGGAATCTCGTGGAAGTTCGGTCCGCCCAGGCGCGAGATCTGCGTGTCGACGTACGAGTGGATGCGCCCCGCGAGGAGCGGATCGTGCGTGAAGTCCAGGCCCGGAATGATGTGCGCCGTGCAGAACGCCACTTGCTCGGTCTCGGCGAAGAAGTTGTCCGGGTTGCGGTCGAGCACCATCCG
>Ga0070671_100002197_pt1 | contig 15066 bp, 10 predicted proteins | sample KBSS73metaG_FD_65341 | JGI IMG/M metagenome (GOLD analysis project Ga0070671, IMG submission 65341) | Switchgrass rhizosphere microbial communities from Kellogg Biological Station, Michigan, USA - KBS S7-3 metaG | ecosystem: Host-associated > Plants > Roots > Rhizosphere > Soil ...
CGGTCGCGCAGGTTGCGCGACGTCACGTACTTGCCTTCGCGACCCGCGAGCGGCGACGTGTTCACCTGGAAGTACATCGCGAGCGTCGGCTCGTCGACGTTGATCGGCGGCAGCGCCTCGGGGGCGTCGAGCGACGCGAGCGTCGTGCCGATCGACAGATCCTCGACGCCGGTCACGAGCACGATGTCGCCCGCCGCCGCGCTGTCGACGGCCGTGCGCTCGAGCCCGGTGAACTGGAAGATCTGGCCGATCTTCGCGCGCGGCGGGACAGCGCCCTCCGCGACCGGTCCACGCAGCACGACGACTTCCTGGCCGGTGGCGATGCGTCCGCGGCGGATGCGGCCGATGCCGAGGCGGCCGACGTAGCTCGAGTAGTCGAGCGCGCTCACCTGGAACTGCAGTCCGCCGTCCGCGTCGCCCGACGGCGCCGGGACGTGCGCGAGGATGGTCTCGAACAGCGGCTTCATCGACGCATCCGCCGGCTTGTCGGCCGCCTTCGCTTCGCGGACGTCGAGCGTGGCCCAGCCGTTCAGCGCCGACGCGTACACGACCGGGAAGTCGAGCTGGTCGTCGTTGGCGCCCAGCCGATCGAACAGCTCGAACGTCTCGTTGACGACCCACTCCGACCGCGCGCCCGGGCGGTCGACCTTGTTGACGACGACGATCGGCGCCAGGCCCTGCCGGAGCGCCTTCAGCGTGACGAAGCGCGTCTGGGGCATCGGGCCTTCGACGGCGTCGACGAGCAGGAGGACGCCGTCGACCATTCCCAGCACGCGCTCGACCTCGCCGCCGAAGTCCGCGTGGCCGGGCGTGTCCACGATGTTGATCTGCACGTTGTGGCCGCCGAGGCTGTAGTGGATCGAGCAGTTCTTGGCGAGGATCGTGATGCCGCGCTCGCGCTCGATGTCGTTGCTGTCCATCATCCGCTCGCCGATCTGCGTCTGGCGGGTGAACGTCCCGGCCTGGACGAGCAGCTTGTCGACGAGCGTCGTCTTGCCGTGGTCGACGTGAGCGATGATCGCGATGTTGCGGAGGTCGTCGCGGGCGGGGGTCATGGAGGTTCGCGGCGCGCCCGGGGGTTGCGGCGCAGCAAAATACGCGATTATAGCGGTCCGAGGCGTTCTGAGGTCACGAATATTTTGAAAAATCCGCAGCTTAGGCTATAATGTTCATTCGGGCGGCCGTTCCGGTCACCGCCCTTTAGTGAACCGCCGGCGTCGACGCGTTGCACCCGCGACTTCCGAACGCCCGCCGCCGGCGATCTTCCCAACGCAATTGTCCGCTGCCTGGACCGGAAACCGCGTCGAACGCGGTAGGCCGCGCCAGGAGTCACATTTGAACGCAACGAGCTTCGAAGAGCTCGGCTTGCGGCCGGAGCTGCTCCGTGCCGTCGCCGAATCCGGCTACACGTCCCCCACCCCCATCCAGCAGCAGGCCATCCCGGTCGTCCTCGCCGGTCGCGACGTCATGGGCGGCGCCCAGACGGGCACCGGCAAGACCGCCGGCTTCGCGCTGCCGATCCTCCATCGCCTGTCGCAGTACGCGAACACGAGTCCGTCGCCTGCCCGGCATCCGGTGCGCGCGCTGATCCTCGCGCCGACGCGCGAGCTCGCGATCCAGGTCGAGGAAGCCGTGAAGGAATACGGCAGGTACACCGGCCTGCGCTCCACGTGCGTGTTCGGCGGCGTCGACATCAAGGCGCAGCTCGCGATCGTGCGCGCCGGCGTCGAGATCCTCGTCGCCACCCCCGGTCGCCTGCTCGATCACGTCGAGCAGAAGAGCGTGAACCTGGGCCAGGTCGAGGTGTTCGTCCTCGACGAGGCCGACCGCATGCTGGACATGGGCTTCATTCCCGACATCAAGCGGATCATGTCGCTGCTGCCGCCGCGCGCCAAGCGGCAGAACCTGCTGTTCTCCGCGACGTTCTCGAACGACATCAAGAAGCTGGCCGACGAGCTGCTGAACGCGCCGCAGCTGATCGAGGTGGCGCGCCGCAACACCGCGGCCGAGACGGTCACGCAGACCTGCTACAAGGTGCCGCAGGACGCCAAGCGCGCCCTGCTCGCGCACATCGTCCGCGAGCGCAACGTGTGGCAGGTGCTGTGCTTCATGCGCACGAAGCACGGCGCGTCGCGTCTGGCGCGCCAGCTCGAGAAGGACGGGCTCGCCACGTCGGCGATCCACGGCGACAAGACGCAGCAGGCACGCCTGGAGGCGCTCACCGCGTTCAAGGAAGGCAAGCTGCAGGTGCTGGTCGCCACCGACGTCGCCGCGCGCGGCCTCGACATCGACGACCTGCCGCTCGTCGTCAACTACGAGCTTCCGCACGTCCCCGAGGACTACATCCACCGGATCGGCCGCACGGGCCGCGCCGGGGCCACCGGCGAGGCCATGTCGTTCGTCGCGCCGGAAGAAGAGAAGTACCTGTCCGAGATCGAGAAGCTGCTGAAGAAGAAGGTCGACGTGATGACCGCGGCGGGATTCGACGTCGCGAACGCGCGCACCGAGCGGCGCCCCGCGCCGGCCGAGCGAAGCACGCGCGCCGGAAGCGGCGCCCGCGAGGGCGCGCGCCCGCCGCGTGCGCGCAGCGGCGAGCGGGAGCGCGCCGCGGCCGAGCCGCGCCGTCCCACCGCCGACGAGCGGCGCGCCGAGCGCGAAGCCGCGTACGCCCGCAATCCGGACCAGGCGCCGATCGTGCGCGCTCCGGAAGCGCCCGCCGCGCTGGGCAAGGCGCCAGGACGCACGGGCTTCGTCCGCGACCGCGGCCCCATCCCCGCGCTGCTGATGAAGCGTCCGACGCCGCCCACGCCGGTGACCGCCGCAGCGCCGTCCGCGGCGCCGGATCCGGCCCCTGCGCCCGCCCCGGTGCCGTCCGCCTCGGAGGCGTCCATCGAAGCCGAGCGCGTGTAGCGCAGGGCCGAGTCCGCTGGGAATCACGGCGCAGGCGCCCCTGCGCCGTTTTCGTTTCGACGGACGTCGACCTTCGGCGCCCAGGCGCGCCGTCGTACGGCGCATTTGCCCGGACCGCACGCGCCGCCGATAATGCAGCGGCGTGACCTCACGCGTTCCTCGCGCGCTCGCCCACCCTCTTGCCCGCTTCCGATTCATCCTCTCCCGTCCTCGACATCGCGGACTTGAGCGTGCGCTTCACGACGACCGATCGTGTCGTCGACGCCGTGCGCCATCTGTCGCTGACGATCGGCCGCGGCGAGACGGTGGCCGTCGTCGGCGAATCGGGCTCGGGCAAGTCGGTGACGGCGTTGTCGGTGATGCGCCTCGTCGAGCACGGCGGCGGTCGCATCGTGGGCGGCAGCATCGGCTTCCAGCGCCCGCGCGGCGGCCGCGTCGATCTCGCGCAGGCGGCACCGGCGACGCTTCGCGCGATCCGCGGCGCCGAGATCGCGATGATCTTCCAGGAACCGATGACGTCGCTCAACCCGGTGTTCACCGTCGGCGACCAGATTGCCGAGTCGATCCGGCTGCACCAGGGCAAGGACGCGGCCGCGGCGCGCGCCGAGGCGCTCGCGATGCTGGACCAGGTGCGCATCCCCGAGGCCCGGCAGGTGCTGACGCGGTTTCCGCACCAGCTCTCCGGCGGCATGCGCCAGCGCGTGATGATCGCGATGGCGCTGTCGTGCCGCCCCGCGCTGCTGATCGCCGACGAGCCCACGACCGCGCTCGACGTCACGATCCAGGCGCAGATCCTCGCACTGATCCGCCTCCTGCAGGACGAGATGCACATGGCGGTGATGTTCATCACGCACGACATGGGCGTGGTGGCCGAAGTCGCCGACCGCGTCGTCGTGATGTACCGCGGCGAGAAAGTAGAGGAAGGCGAGGCGACGCGCCTGTTCGCGGCGCCGGTCGCGCCGTACACGAAGGCGCTGCTGTCCGCCGTCCCGCGCCTCGGATCGATGCGCGACCTCGACCTGCCCCGCAAGTTTCCACTGGTGTCGATGAACGGCGCGACGCGCGATGCGGCGGCGGAGACCGCCGCGCCTCCCGCGCCGGTGAGCGCGCGGGCGCCGGCGCCCGCGCGCGGCGCGGCGACACGCGCGTCGAGCGGCGACGCGTCGCCGCTGCTGAAGGTGCGCAATCTGACGACGCGCTTCGACATCCGCAGCGGCTTCTTCGGCCGCGTGGAGCGCCGCGTGCACGCCGTCGAGAAAGTGAGCTTCGACCTGGCCGCCGGCGAGACGCTCGCGCTCGTCGGCGAATCGGGCTGCGGCAAGTCGACGACGGGCCGCTCGCTGCTGCGCCTCGTCGACATCGACGGCGGCAGCATGGAGTTCGAGGGCCGCGACATCGCGACGCTGCCCGCGGGCGAGCTGCGCGATCTGCGCCGCGACATCCAGATGATCTTCCAGGATCCGTTCGCGTCGCTGGACCCGCGCCTGACCGTCGGCTTCTCGATCGCCGAGCCGCTGTACGTCCACGGGGTCGCGCGCGGGCGCGAGGCCGAGGAGCGCGTCGCCTGGCTGCTGGCGCACGTCGGGCTGGCGCCGGAGCACGCGCGCCGCTATCCGCACGAATTCTCCGGCGGCCAGCGGCAGCGCATCGCGATCGCCCGCGCGCTCGCGCTGAACCCGCGCATCATCGTCGCGGACGAGGCGGTGTCGGCGCTCGACGTCTCGATCCAGGCGCAGATCGTCAACCTGCTGATCGACCTGCAGGCGGAGTTCGGCCTGTCGTTCATCTTCATCTCGCACGACATGGCGGTCGTCGAGCGCGTGAGCCATCGCGTCGCCGTGATGTACCTGGGGCAGATCGTCGAGATCGGGCCGCGGCGCGCCGTGTTCGGCGATCCGCAGCATCCGTACACGCGCAAGCTGATGAGCGCTGTGCCGGTGGCCGATCCGTCGCGGCGCCGGCGCAAGCGCGAGTTGTCGTCGGACGAGATCCCGAGCCCGATCCGCCGCGTCGGCGACAACCCGCGCGTCGAGCCGCTGCGCGAGGTGGCCCCCGGCCACTACGTCGCCGAGCACCGCGTGGGCGGCGCGTACTGACGCGCGCGGCGGGCCCGGAGACGCCGGGGACGCCCGCCGCCGGCCCTGCGGCGGCGCCCGAGCCGCAGCCGTCCCAAACGGCGCTATCATTCGCGCACGCTTCTCCGCGTGGGGCCCCATTCGCTGCGCCCGCGACAAGGCTCCCCGCCCGACCCCGACAGCAACCCCGAAGGAGCCGCCCCATGAAACCGCTGTTCCGTACCACGCTCGCCGCCGCCGTCGCCTTCGCGTTCGCGGCCGGCCCCGCGTTCGCCGCGAAAGACGTCGTGTTCGCCGTCGCGTCGACGTTCACGACGACCGACCCGTACGACGCCAACGACACGTTGTCGCAGGCGATGGCGAAGTCGTTCTACGAAGGTCTGTACGGCTTCGACAAGGACATGAAGATGGTGCCGGTGCTGGCCGAGGGGTACGAGGTCAGCAAGGACGGGCTGGCGTACACGATCAAGCTCAGGAAGGGCATCAAGTTCCACGACGGGACCGACTTCAAGGCCGACGCCGTGAAGGTCAACCTGGACCGCGTGACGAACCCGGAGAACAAGCTCAAGCGCTACGGCCTGTACAACAACAACATCGCCAAGGTCGAGGTCGTCGACGACTACACGGCGCGCATCACGCTGAAGACGCCCTTCTCGCCGTTCATCGCTCAGCTCGCGCACCCGTCGACGGTGATGATCAGCCCGGCGGCGCTGAAGCAGTACGGCAACAAGGACATCGCGTTCCATCCGGTCGGCACCGGCCCGTTCAAGTTCGTCGAGTGGAAGTCGACCGATTACCTCAAGGTGGCGAAGTTCGATGGGTATTGGAGGAAGGGCTACCCGAAGGTGGACACGATCACCTGGAAGCCCGTCGTCGACAACAACTCGCGCGCCGCGCTGATGCAGACCGGCGAGGCGCACTTCACGTTCCCGGTGCCCTACGAGGTCGCCGAGGTGCTGAAGCAGAAGCCCGACCTGGAGGTCGTCGCGGCGCCGTCGATCGTGTTGCGCTATCTCGCGATGAACACGCTGCAGAAGCCCTTCGACAACGTCAAGGTGCGCCAGGCCATCAACTACGCGATCAACAAGGAGGCGCTCGCGAAGGTGGCGTTCAACGGCTATGCGTTTCCGGCCGAAGGCGTCGCGCCGCAGGGCGTCGAGTATGCGGTGAAAATGGCACCGTGGCCCTACGACGTCGCGAAGGCGAAGCAGCTGCTGACCGAGGCCGGGTATCCGAACGGATTCGAAACCGAGCTCTGGTCCGGGTACAACCACACGACCGCCCAGAAAGTGACGCAGTTCATCCAGCAACAGCTGCAGCAGATCGGCATCCGGACGAAGATCACGCTGCTCGAAGCGGGACAGCGCGTCGAGAAGGTCGAGAGCTGGCAGGACCCGGCCACGGCGCCGGTCCGCCTGTATTACATCGGCTGGTCGACGTCCACGGGCGAGGCCGACTGGGCGCTGCGGCCGCTCCTCGACAGCGAGTCGTGGCCTCCGAAGCTCTCCAACAACGCGTACTACAAGAACGCCAAGTTCGACGCCGACATCAAGAACGCGCAGCTCACCACGGATTCGGCGGAGAAGGCGAAGCTCTACAAGGACGCGCAGGAAGTCGCCTGGAACGACGCGCCGTGGGCGCCGCTCGTCGTCGAGCGGTTGCTTTCGGCGAACAACAAGAAACTCACCGGCATGTACGTGATTCCGGACGCGTCGTTTAACTTCAACGAGGTCGATCTCAAGTAGCCGGTGTGGCGACGCGCCATCGCGTCGCCAACGCCCTTGTCGTCCCGGGCGCAGCGAGGGACCCAAGTTGTCGTGAGCTTTTCATCGACACGGGCTCCGCGTCTCGCTCCGGATGACGGCTCGTCATGCTCCAGTACATCGCCCGCCGCCTGCTGGGCCTGGCCCCGACGCTGCTGATCGTCGGGCTTCTCGTCTTCCTGTTCGTGCACCTCCTGCCCGGCGATCCCGCGCGGCTCGCGGCCGGGCCCGACGCCACGCCTCAGACGGTCGAGCTGGTGCGCAAGGACCTCGGGCTCGATCGCTCGCTTCCCGAGCAGTTCGTCCGCTTCCTGAACGGCGTTGTCCACTGGGACTTCGGGACGTCACTGCGCACGAAGCGGCAGGTGTCGACCGAGATCGCCGACCGCTTCATGCCGACGTTCTGGCTCACGCTCTGGAGCATGGTCTGGTCGGTGACCATCGGCATGGCGATCGGCGTCCTGTCCGCGGTATGGCGCAACCGCTGGCCCGACCGCGTCGGCATGACGCTCGCGGTGTCCGGCATCTCGTTTCCCGCGTTCGCGCTGGGCATGGTGCTGATGCAGGTGTTCTCGGTGCAGCTCGGCTGGCTGCCCACCGTCGGCGCCGATTCGTGGCGTCACTACATCCTCCCGTCGCTCACGCTCGGCGCCGCGGTCGCCGCCATCATGGCGCGCTTCACGCGCTCGTCGTTCGTCGACATCCTCGGCGACGACTACATCCGCACGGCGCGCGCCAAGGGCCTCGACGAGCCTCGGGTCGTCGTCAAGCACGCGATGCGCAACGCGCTGATCCCCGTCGTCACGATGATGGGCCTGCAGTTCGGCTTCCTGCTGGGCGGCTCGATCGTCGTCGAGAAGGTGTTCAACTGGCCGGGGCTCGGGCGCCTGCTGGTCGACGCCGTCGACATGCGCGACTACCCGGTGATCCAGGCGCTGGTGCTGCTGTTCTCGCTCGAATTCATCCTGATCAACCTGGTCGTCGACGTGCTGTACGGCGTCATCAACCCCGTGATCCGGTACCGCTGACGATGGCCGCGACGATCGTCGACACGCCCGCGCGCGCCGCGGCAAACGAGGGCGCCGTCCGCTCGCCGTGGAGCGAGTTCTGGCGCAAGTTCCGGCGCCAGAAGGTCGCCGTCGCCGCCGGGCTGTTCGTGCTCGCGCTGGTGATCGTCGCCGTCGCGGCGCCGTGGATCGTGCCGTACGACGCCGAGAACTTCTTCGACTACGACAAGCTGAACGCGACGCCGTCGTGGCAGCACTGGTTCGGCGTCGACGCGCTCGGGCGCGACATCTTCTCGCGCATCCTGATGGGCGCGCGCATCTCGCTCGCAGCCGGCTTCGCGTCGGTGGCGGTCGGCGCGCTGTTCGGCACGCTGCTCGGCCTTGCCGCCGGCTATTACGAGGGCTGGTGGGACCGCGTGATCATGCGCGCCTGCGACGTGCTGTTCGCGTTCCCGGGCATCCTGCTCGCAATCGGCATCGTCGCGATCCTGGGCGGCGGCATGGCCAACGTCATCGTGGCGGTGGCGATCTTCAGCATCCCGACGTTCGCGCGGCTGGTCCGCGGCAACACGCTCGCGCTCAAGCACCTGACGTTCATCGAGGCGGCGCGCAGCATCGGCGCGTCGGACTGGACGATCATCGCTCGGCACATCTTTCCGGGCACGATTTCCGCGGTCGTCGTCTACTTCTCGCTGCGGATCGGAACGTCGATCATCACCGCGGCGAGCCTGTCGTTCCTCGGCATGGGCGCGCAGCCGCCCACCCCGGAATGGGGCGCGATGCTCGACGCCGCGCGCTCCGAGATGCTGACCGCGCCGCACGCGGCGATCTTCCCCGCACTCGCGATCTTCGTCACCGTGCTCGCGTTCAACCTGCTGGGCGACGGGCTGCGCGACGCCCTGGATCCGAAGATCGAGCGGCAATGAGGGCCGCGGCGCCGCGGATCGGCGTGCTTCCCGCGGGGCCGCGCGATGCGCTGACCGACGTCGCCGGCGTCACCGTCGGCCACGCGACGATCGCCGACGGCGCGATCCAGACGGGCGTGACGATGGTGGTGCCGCATCCGGGCAACTGCTTCCTCGACAAGCTCCCCGCGGCGGTGTCGGTACTGAACGGCTTCGGCAAGACGGCCGGGCTGATGCAGCTCGCGGAGCTCGGGTCGCTCGAGTCGCCGATCGCGCTGACGAACACGTTCGCGGTGGGCACCGTCGCCACGGCGCTCACGCGGGAGGCCGTTGCCGCGACGCCCGCGATCGGACGCACGCTGCCGACGGTGAATCCCGTCGTCGCCGAGTGCAACGACGGGCATCTCAACGATCTCGCCGCGTTCGCGGTGACGCAGGCGCACTGTGGCGCTGCGCTCTCCGCGGCCGGCGAAGATTTCTCCCGCGGGGCCGTCGGCGCGGGACGCGGTATGTCGTGCTTCGAGCTCAAGGGCGGCATCGGGACGGCGTCCCGGGTCGTGCAGAACGCCGGCCGCGCACACACGCTCGGCGCCCTCGTGCTGGCGAACTTCGGACGAATCGCGCAGCTCACGCTCGCCGGACGACGCGTGGGACCGGCAATCGCGGCGCGTCTCGGGGCGACGGTTGCGCTCGACCCCGCGCCCGCCGCTTCGCCCGCAGAGCTGGGCTCGATCGTCGTCCTGCTCGCGACCGACGCGCCCGTGGATGCGCGCCAGCTGCGCCGGATCGCGTTTCGCGCCAGCGCCGGCATCGCGCGCACCGGCGGCGCGTTCGGGCACGGCAGCGGCGACGTCGCGATCGCCTTCTCCACCGCCGACCGGATTCCGGCGCGCGGCGCGCCCACGCGCACGTGCGAGGTCCTGGCCGAGGAGCGCCTCGACGGCCTCTTCGAGGCGGCGGCCGAGGCCACCGAGCAGGCGATCGTCGACGCGCTGTTCTGCGCAGTGACCGTCGTGGGACGCGACGGCCGCGTGCGCCGCGCGCTGCTCGACGTCGCGCCGGACTGGGCGACGCTCGCCGCATGAGAGTCCTCGTCGCCGTCGACATCGAGGGCGTCGCGGGCGTCGTCCATCCGGACCAGGCGCGCCCCGGCAACGCGGCGTACGAGCGCGCCCGGCGCTGGATGACCGCCGAGGCGAACGCCGCCATCGCCGGCGCGCGGGCGGGCGGCGCCACCGACATCGTCGTCAACGATTCGCACGGCGACTTCCGCAACCTGGTCGCCGAGGACCTCGACCCCGCCGCGCGCCTGCTGCAGGGCAAGCCCCGCGAGCTCGGCATGATGGCGGGCGTCGACGACGGATGCGCCGCCGCGTTCCTCGTCGGCTGGCATGCCAAGGCGCAATCCGCCGGCGTGCTCGCGCACACGATCAACGGCACCGCGTTTGCGCGCATCCTGGTCAACGGCGAGGAGGTCGGCGAGCTCGCGCTCTATGGCGGCGTCGCGGCGGAATTCGGCGTGCCAGTGGCGTTCGTCTCCGGCGACGACCGGTGCGTCGCCGAAGCGGCGGCGCTGTTTCCGCACGCCGTCGGCCTCGCGGTTAAGACCGCGCACGGACACCGCAGTGCGACCAGCCTCGCGCCGCAGGCGGCGTGCGCCGCGATCGAAGCGGGTGCCCGCGACGCCGCGCTGCGCATTCCGTCGCTGCGACTCGCGCCGCTCAAGTCGCCGTTCAGCGTGCGCGTGCAGTGCGCAGGACCGGCCTTCGCCGACCTCTTCGCCCTGCTGCCCGCGGTGCGCCGCATCGACGCGGCGACGCTGGAGTTCGTGTCGCCGACGATGCGACACGCCGTGCGCATGCTGAACAGCCTGTCGGCGATGTCGTTCATGTTGCGCTGACCGTGACCGTCGCCGCGGCGGTGGTCGTCGCCTGCTGCCGCGCCGGCTTCGAGGCCGAAGCGGCCGAGGATCTGCGCCGGCTGGCGGCGTTGTGCCGCACGTCGGCCGAGGTCGACGCGGTGCCGCTGCGTGGCTTTGCGGCGGCGACGCTGTCCGCCTTCGACGCCGACCGGTTCGCGCGCGAGGCCGTGCGGGCGCCGCCCGTCTTCGCGCGGAGCCTGTTCGCCGGCCGCGGACCGCTTGCCATCGCCTGCTCGGGACGCGACGGTCGCATCGACCGCGTGACCCCGCTGGTCGACGCGCTGGCCGCCTGCGCGGCCTCGCCCGCGCGCGAGATCTGGCTCGAATTTCCCGACACGAACGAAGGCAAGTCGCTGTCGACGCTCGCCCGCGCGATCGCGCCGCGAATCGAGGCGGCGCTGCGCGATCGCGGCGCGCTCGACGCGGCGTCGCGCACGCGGCTGCACGCATTCCTCGTCGACCGGGACACCGCCTTCGTCGGCGTCAGCGACGACGGCTTCGGCGCGCGCTGGCCGATGGGCATTCCACGGCTGCGCATGCCGCACGGCGCGCCGTCGCGGTCGACGGCGAAGCTCGCCGAGGCGATCGTCGTGTTCCTTGGCGACCGCGAGCGGAAGCTGCTGCGGCCCGGGCTGCGCGCCGTCGACCTCGGCGCGGCCCCGGGCGGCTGGACGTGGCAACTGGCGCATCGCGAGCTCAAGGTCATCGCGGTCGACAACGGACCGCTGAAAGGCGACGTCGCGATCGACCCCCGCGTCACGCACGTGCGCGCGGACGGCCTGTCGTGGCGGCCGCGCTCGCCGGTGGATTGGCTCGTCTGCGACATCGTGCTGCAGCCGGTCCGCATCGCGGCGCTGGTGGCGGACTGGATCGCCGACGGCCTCGCCGAGCGTGCGATCTTCAACCTGAAGCTGCCGATGAAAAAGCGCTACGCGGAAGTCGAGCGATGCGGCGCGCTGATCGACGAGCGCTTGCGCTCGGCGCGCGTCCGGCACGCGCTGCGGTTGCGGCAGCTCTACCACGACCGCGAGGAAGTGACGGGCTTTGTCGAACGCCTGCGCTGAGCCTGCGGCGCCGCGTTCCGCGATGGGCGTTCCGGCGCGGATCAGCCCGCGGGATTCGGATAGCGGACGAGAATCGCCGCGATCGCCGCGAGCGTGTCCGCGTCGAGCATCTTCGCCGCGGCCTGCATGTCCTCGCGGAGCTGCGCAAGCGTCGTTGCGCCGATGATCGTCGCGCCGACGAACGGGCGGCTCTTCACGTAGCCCAGCGCGAGCTCGATCAGCGAAATGCCCCGCTGCTGCGCAAGGGCGGCGAACGCCTCCGTCGCCTCGGCCACGAGCGGCTTGCGAAAGCGCACGGCGAAGTTGTCGTAGTTGGTAAAGCGCGCGCCGGGGGGCTTCACGCCGCCGCGATACTTGCCGGTCAGCACGCCCCCGGCCAGCGGGCTGTAGGCAAGGAGCGACATGTCCTCTCGGAAGAGCGCCTCGGCCAGGTCGCGCTCGGTCGCGCGCGACACGAGGCTGTAGCTGTTCTGCACGGTGACCGGGCCTGGCGCGCCGAGCTCGCGCGCGATCCGGCGGAACTCGCACACGCCCCACGCCGTTTCGTTGGACAGGCCGTAGTGGCGGATCTTGCCGGCCTCGATCAGCGCCGCCATCGCCTCGACCTGCTCGCCGATCGACGGACCGCCGGCGCGTTCCTGGGCAGGATCGAACTCCATCGCGCCGAACATCGGCACGTTGCGCTGCGGCCAGTGGATCTGATAGAGGTCGACGTAGTCGGTGCGAAGGCGCGCGAGGCTCGTGTCGATCGCCTCGGCGATGACGTCGCGCGTGAGATCGGTACGGCCGTTGCGGATCCAGTCGCGCCGGCCCGGGCCGGCGACTTTCGTCGCGACGACGACCCGGTCGCGTGGCTGGCGCGCGAGCCACGCGCCGAGGAAGCGCTCCGTGCGACCCTGCGTCGCGGCGTTCGGCGGCACCGGGTACATCTCGGCGGTATCGATGAAGTTGATGCCGGCGTCGACGGCGTAATCGAGCTGCGCGTGCGCGTCGGACTCGCTGTTCTGCTCGCCCCAGGTCATCGTGCCGAGGCAGACCTCGGAGACGCGCAGCGCGGTGCCGGGAAGCGTTCGGTAGTCCATCGTGTGCGCGGCCGCTTGAATCGTTACAGGACCGCGCGATTATGCCCGAAAGCGCGGGCGCGGCCGGATCTAGCGCTTGCCGGCGGATCGCTCGACGATGCCGAGGCTCGTGTAGTGCGGCCGCAGCGCCGTGCGCACGGCGGGCATCTGCCGCCAGAACCAGGCGGCCGCGAGCATCGCGACGACGCCGTTCAGCGCGAACGTCAGCGGCGCGCCGACGCGCGCCGCCAGCGCGCCGGCCGCGAGATTGCCGAGCGGCGACACGCCGAGGAACGCGAGCATGTAGAAGCCGGCGAGCCGCCCGCGCAGCCGGTCCTCGACGATCGTCTGCAGGATCGTGTTCGCCGACGCGGCGGCGAGGATGACGCCGCCGCCCACGGCCACCAGCGCGACGAGCGCGAGCGGCAGGATCGTCAGGTACGCGAACGCCGCGATGCCGGCGCCGCAGGTCAGCGCGGCCAGCGCGATGACGCGGACGAGGCCGCGCACGTTCTCGCGGCTCGCGAGATACGTCGTCGACGCGAGCGCGCCGGCGCCCGCCGCGGACAGCAGGAAGCCGAGCGTGTGCGGCCCCCCACCGTAGACGTCCTTCGCGTAGATCGGCATCAGCGACGAGTAAGGCGTGATCGTCCACGCAAGCACCGCGACCAGCGCCAGCAGCGCGCGCGCCGCCGGATGCGCGAACGCGAACCGGAAGCCCTCGAGCCAGCTCGCCCACCAGCCGTCGCTGCGCATCGCGGGCGCCGGCTCCTGCGGAAAGCGCATCCGCGAGACGGCGATGATGACCGCCGCGAACGACAGCGCGTTGAGCGCGAAGCACGCGGCCTCGCTGACCAGCGCGAGGAGAATTCCCGCGAGCGCAGGCCCGACGACGCGCGCCGCATTGACGAGGAACGAGTTGAGCGCGATCGCGTTGGGCAGGTCCGCGCGGTCGTCGATCAGGTGGACGTACAGCGACTGGCGCACCGGGATGTCGAACGCGGACACGATGCCGAGGAACAGCGCGAGCGCTATCAGGTGCCAGACCTGGATGTGCCCCAGCGCGGTCAGCACCGCGAGCACGAGCGCCTGCAGCAGCATCAGCGATTGCGTCAGGTAGAGCGCGCGCCGGCGGTGGACGCGGTCGGCGAACACGCCGGCCCACGTGCCGAACGCCAGGATGCCCGCGTTCGCGCAGAAGGCCACCACGCCCAGCAGCCACGCCGAGCCGGAGAGCCGGTACGTGAGCCAGCCCATCGCGACCTGCTGCAGCCAGGTCCCCATGTTCGACAGGCCCTGCCCGACGAAGAACAACCGGAAGTTGCGATGCCGCAGCGCGCGGAACGTTCGCACGCGCGAGAGCGGCATCATCCCCGCCCCGCCGCCCGCGTCCCTAAAATAGGGTCAGAGACGATTTTCGCGGGCGCAGCTTCCACGGCGTGCGTCGGGGCGACGGCGCGTGCAGGATAAATCGTCTCTGACCCTATTTACTGGGAGAGGCGCGCGCGCTGGGCGCCGAGCTTCTCGAGCGTGGCCTCGAAGCCGGCCAGGCGCGCGCGCTCCTGCTCGACGACGGCGGCGGGCGCGCGCGCGACGAAGCCTTCGTTGGCGAGCTTGGCGCGGGCGCGGCCCACTTCACTTTCCAGCCGTAATATCTCCTTGCCGATGCGCTCGCGCTCGGCCGCCGGGTCGACGTCGATATGCAGCAGCAGGCGCACGTCGCCGACGATCTGGACTGGCGCGTCCGTTGCGGGCAGGTCGGCGACGATCTTGACATCCGAAAGCTTTGCGAGCGCGGCGACGTACGGCGCGATCTCGGCCAGCGTGGCCGCGTCGCCCGCCGCGTAGAGCGGCGCACGCTGCGCCGGCGACAGGCCCATCTCGCCGCGCAGCGCACGACACGCATTGACGACGTCCTTCAGCAGCCTCATCCGCGCATCGGCGGCCGCGTCGACGCGATCGAAGTTCGCGCGCGGGAACGGCTGCAGCGAGATCGTCTCGCCGGCCTTGCCCGCCAGAGGCGCCACCGTCTGCCACAGCTCCTCGGTGATGAACGGCATCATCGGGTGCGCGAGACGCAGCGTCGCCTCAAGCTCGCGGATCAGGACCGAGCGCGTGCCGCGCCCAGCCGCGGCGTCGCCGGCCGCGTCCGCGCGCGCGAGCTGTACCTTTGCGCACTCGACGTACCAGTCGCAGTACTCGTCCCAGACGAACTCGTACAGCGCCTTTGCCGCGAGATCGAAGCGGTACGCGTCGAGGTGGGTCGCGATGTCGTGCTTCGCCTGCTGCAGCCTGCCCAAGAGCCAGCGATCGACGAACGAATGCGATTGCGGCGCCGCGGCGTCGAGTCCGGCGTCCTT
>Ga0070671_100002198_pt1 | contig 15063 bp, 11 predicted proteins | sample KBSS73metaG_FD_65341 | JGI IMG/M metagenome (GOLD analysis project Ga0070671, IMG submission 65341) | Switchgrass rhizosphere microbial communities from Kellogg Biological Station, Michigan, USA - KBS S7-3 metaG | ecosystem: Host-associated > Plants > Roots > Rhizosphere > Soil ...
AACTTCTTCTATGTCGTGTTGGAGATGAACTCCGATACCACCCAAACGAGGCGCCCTGACTGCATTACCCTTGTCCTGGTAAACCAACTCGTGTCCGATCTCCAAGGCTCCTTCAGCAACTACGATGATACTAAAATTCGAACCTGCTACGTCGCGCGCTCGAACTTTGTCAGCCACGACTTGCATCGAGAACGGAATCTCGGGAATTAAGATTACGTCTGCGCCTCCGGCTATTCCCGAATGAAGCGCAATCCATCCGGCATGCCGGCCCATCACCTCAAGGATCATCACTCGATCGTGTGACTCTGCCGTGGTGTGCAATCTATCGAGCGCCTCAGTAGCGATATCCAATGCTGTCACGAAACCGAAGGTTAATTCTGTACAAGCGAGATCGTTGTCGATGGTCTTTGGAACACCACATACGGGAATGCCCCGCTTATGAAATTCAGCCGCGATGCCTAAAGTACCTTCGCCACCGAGGACCACGAGTGCGTCAATGCCCAACACTTTCATATTCGACATCGCTTCCTCGTACACACTTTCGACGCTCATTTTTACGCCGTCTTTGGTGCGTTCGACAAAGTTGCCGCGGTTTCGTGTTCCAAGAACTGTTCCACCACGCGGTAATAAACCGCGAACATCGCTCGCAGAAAGAAGGCGAGTTTGAGTTGCTCCGATGAGTCCTTCAAAGCCATCTTCAATTCCGATCACACGCATTCCGTGCTCGCACGTAGCGGTCTTAACCACTGCGCGAATAACGGCATTCAGTCCCGGTGCGTCACCACCACCCGTCAATATTCCAATCGTTCCAAACATTCGTGCCCAATCTGTTCTGGTCTTTTAGGACGGCGCATAGTCTATTACTTCGATCGCCACCCAACAAAGGAATCCGCGTTGCATTAACGAGCGTTTTCGCCGTTGAACGTGACTATGCATTCGACTTTTTACTAGTCGTTTACTACAAGTCTATATCTTGACCCTCAATTCTCGCTCGCGTAGCATAGCAAGAAAAGTGAAGTCTGAATGTTTTGATCAAGTCTAGTAAAGAAGGCCTTTTAATTTGGAAATTGATGACGACGCAAAAGAGATAGTGCGGGAGATCGGTACAGCTATCAACGAATCTGTCGAGAACTCAACCAAGGTTGCTGAAGCTATCGAAAGATTGCGCGAAGCTGGTTATGAAATGGAACTTACGCTTCGCTTAGAAATTGGGTTACGGCCTCATACCGGTGACGACGAATCGGAAAACGACAAAACCACACTTGATCTCACCGAAGAAGATTTACAAGTTCTGCAGCGAATGAAAATTCGGATCGATCCGGAGTTGTAATACGCCTCGATTAAGTTGGTTAAAATTGAGCCCCGTGCGACCAATTCGCACGGGGCTCTTTATTGACCAATCAAAGTTTAGTGCTTACTCCGGCTTTTCTTCACTGCCAGTTAGCGTTTGTTGCCTCAGTGCCGCAGCACCCAAAAGGCCACCCATACCCATTGATTCCACCGCACTGCTCGGCACCAGCATCAGCGCGCCTTTCTCCTTCAGTCCTTCATATAACATGTTCATTGCTCGAAGGTGCAGCGCCGTTGGATTATCTCGGTACGATCTCGCCGCGATTTCGAAGGAGTGCGCGATTTCGACTTCCGCCTGACCAAGGATGATACGCGCCTGTTTTTCGCGCGCGGCCTGTGCTTCACGCGACATGGCATCTTGAAGAGCAGTCGGAATGATCACGTCGCGCATTTCCACTGACTGAACAGTGACTCCCCATGGATTCGAACGCTCATCGATCAACTTTTGTAACTCTTCCTCAATCCGTTCACGTCCGCGCAGTAGATCGGTCAACGATGTACGACCGATGATGTCGCGCAGTGCAGTCTGCGCCGCCCAGCTTACAGCCTGCGGATAGTTTTGCACTTCGAGCGCCGCCTTCTCTGGATCGTAGACCATCCAGAACAAAACCGCGTCCACGTTTACAGGCACCGTGTCCGAAGTCAGAGTTTCTTCCGCCGCGAAACTTGTCGTGATAACTCGTTGGTCCACCCAGGCAGAAATGGAATCAACGAAGGGGATGATCCAGAACAGACCAGGACCGCGCAATCCAACATACTTGCCAAGTCGCAACACAACTGCGCGTTCCCATTGCCTTGCGATTCGCGGTGCCTGAGCGAGTATCAGTCCTAACAGAACACCGGCAATCGCGCCAAACGGAAGCTTTGTGGCGATGGTGATCAGAACTCCTATTATAGTAGGAATTAACAACACCGCCGCCGAGATGACATTCACGCGCGGAGTGTTCGTCGACGGTAAATTACTCCTGGTTTGGACCAGACTAGTGTTACTGGACATTTTTATCAGTCTCCTTTTTGCGCCTGGTTTGAAGCTGTTTCAGGACGTCGTCAGGTGAAAAACCCATTGCATTGGCTTCTTCAATGAAGCGGTCAACGAGTTCATTCAAAACTGCTTCGTGATCCTGACTGGGTCTGGCTTCAAAATGGCGGGCGCATACAAATGTTCCGACACCTCTTCGCGTTTCCAGCACTCCAGCGCGTTCGAGTTCGGCATAGACTTTGGCCACGGTGTTGGCGTTGACCCGAAGTTCCACTGCCAATTGTCGAACGGTTGGTAATTGCTCTCCAATCTTTAGCCGCCCGGTAGCGATAGCAAACTTGATCGCCCGCGTTAGCTGCGCGTAAAGCGGCATTGGATGCGAAGGGCTTAATGAAAAGATTCCGCTCATTTCCAACTTGTACTACGATACTAGTACAAGTTAGGTTGCAGGAAAATGAAGAAAAGTTTTCTTTCTGGAAGACTGGATTGATGAGGACGTGCCGGAAACCGGGGAGACACGGACGATAGAAGGATCTCGAGCTTACACGGCAGTCACTTTTACGCTCACGCTAAGGTTTTCCTTGGCTTTACCTTTAAAGACGCCCCGGGTCGGCGGAACATCAGCGTAGTCTCGCCCGACTGCAACCCTCACGTAGTCGTTGGTCTGTTCGCAGCCGTGCGTCGGGTCCAATGAAATCCAGCCGCGTTCTTTGGTGAAGACGTCTACCCAGGCGTGCGAAGCGGCATTTGCAGCAGCATCCGGTTCAGACGTTGCGCCGTACAAGTAGCCGCTAACATATCGCGCCGGGATTTCAGCGCAGCGCGACGCCGCCAACATCACATGCGCAAAGTCCTGACAGACGCCACGTCCCATTGACAACGCGTCGATCGCCGTTGTCCGAACATCAGTTGCGCCTCGTTCATACTTCATCGAAGAGTAGAGCGCGTTCATCAATTGTAGAGCGGTGGTTGTGGAATCGCCTTCGACGATATGCGGGAGAACGAAATCTCTAATCGCCACGTCATGCTGTGTATACTTAGTTGCAGCGAGATAATCAAACTCATCGAGTGGCGAAAGTTCCCGCTGCTCATCGACAAAATTTTCTTCAGTTACAACTTCGCTCGAAACGCGAACGACCACCCGCTGGTGCGATTCAAGGGCATCGAAGTGGTGCACGAGATTCCCAAATCGATCGGTGTATTGCATCACATCGCCGCGGGGTTCTGTCTTTAGTTTGAAGGTAAGACAACGTTGAGTGACGGTATCTAATGGATGTAGGCGAAGTTCTGTATACGCTTCACTGATAGGTTCGTCGTAGACAAGAGACGTTGTATGTTCGATACGGAGTTTCATTCGTTACTGTTGCTGTTGACTCTGTTGTTGCCGAGGCGGATATTCCGCAGGCAAAATCACCTGCGTGTGGAAATACGTGCGCGTTATTTCGTCGCCCGCCTCATTCATTTTTGTTAGCAAGCGAACGAGATACGGATGCATGTTCACGCCGAGCACCTCTTCAATATCAACGTAATCCAGTTCGGAACAAATGCGGCCGAGCAACCGATGCGGACGAGTCGGGTGACTGGCATCCTCGGACATTAACGTTACAGATCTCAACGCTCGTTGCAGGCAATAGGCGACCGCGCGCGGAAATTGTTTGTTGAAGAGTAGGAACTCGGCGACTCCGGCCGGCTGCAATTGCGAAAGATGATTCTTTCGAAACGCTTCGAATGCACTACATGAACGCAGCATCGCAATCAGCTGCAAAGAAGATTCAGGTCCTTCGCTCAGGAGGTTCACCGCCGCATATTTCACGTCGATGATTCGAACTGTTTTATCCGCCCGTTCGAGATGTTTGCCGATCTGAATAAACTCATACGCTTCACCGTGAGTCATCGTTTCGTTAGTGATTCCTTGAAATGCCTGCGAACCATGACGAACCTTGTCAAAGAATTCGTAAGGACCACGAGCCGATATTTCCCGCTTGATGTCTCGGACTAGAAAATAAAGACGATTCAGGTGCTCCCACATCTCACTGCTTATTTGTTCGCGCACTCCGCGAGCATTCTCCCGCGCGTGAGTGATGCATGTTGTTACCGCGTTCGGGTTGATCGGATGCCAGAGTAGAAACTCGCTCACATTTTGAGCGTTGAATTCATCGAAGGTCCGTCTAAAAAGATCTTCCTCTCCGGTGATCGCGATGATTGGTTGCCACGCTTGTGCGTCTGCGGTTTTTGCGTCCAGCAGTGTGTGGAAATTTACGGTGAGTATGCGCGTTATGTCTTCGGCACGTTCAACGTACCGCGACATCCAATATAAGGAATCAGCGACTCTAGAAAGCATCGTTTAGTCGTTCAAAACCCAAGTGTCTTTGCTGCCGCCGCCTTGCGACGAATTGACCACCAGCGATCCACTTCTTAGTGCTACTCGAGTAAGCCCACCCGGAACCAGGCGCACTGATTCACCGCACAGAATGTAAGGACGAAGATCGACGTGACAACCATACAGCTCGCCATTCTGGTAAGTAGGATGGCGGCTCAGACGGACAATCGGTTGCGCTACGAAGTTTCGTGGGTCTGCCTTAATGAGATCACGAAATCGCTCACGCTCGGCGCTGGAAGAATGAGGACCGACCAGCATTCCGTACCCGCCACTTTCATTTACTGACTTCACTACAAGTTGGTCCAGGTTGTTAAGAATGTGGTCACGCTCATTGCTGTGGATTCCAAGGTATGTAGGAACATTTTGAAGAATCGGATCCTCGCTAAGGTAATAGCGAATCATCGCGGGCACGTACGCGTAGACTGCTTTGTCGTCAGCAACGCCAGTTCCAATCGCGTTTGCCAGTGTCACATTTCCGGCGCGGAAGGCATTCAGTAGTCCCGCACAACCCAGCAAGCTGTCGCTCTTAAACGCTAGTGGATCAATAAAGTCGTCATCGATTCGTCGATAGATCACATCGACGGGTTTCAGTCCTTTAGTTGTTCTCGTGTAAACGCGATTATCGTGTACGACTAAGTCTCGTCCCTCGACGATCTCGATTCCCATCTGACGACCAAGAAATGCATGTTCGAAATAAGCAGAGTTGTAGACGCCCGGAGTTAGTAAGACAACATTGGGATCGGGATTGTCATGTGGTGCTACTGATCTCAACGTGTTGAGAAGTTCCTGCGGGTAATGTTCGACTGCTCGAACACCGTAGCGTTGAAATAGACCCGCGAAAGTCCGTTTCATGGCCTGGCGATTTTCCAGCATGTAGCTGACACCGGAAGGTGATCGCAGGTTGTCCTCGAGTACGAAATAGTCGCCCTTGTCGTCACGTACAAGATCTGTCCCGATGATGTGAGCGTAAACGTTTTTAGGAACGTTGATACCGATCATCTCGCGTCGGAAATTTCGTGCACCGAAGATCAGATCAGCAGGAATAATTTTGTCTTTGATAATTCGCTGACCGTGATAGATGTCCTCCAGGAACTGGTTTAGCGCAGTTACACGTTGTGCTAGACCACGCTCGAGATGAGACCATTCGGCGCTGGGGATGATGCGAGGGATCAGATCAAACGGAAAGATTCGCTCGATACCTTGTTCCTGCTGACTGTAAACGGTGAAGGTAATGCCTTGATATAGAAATGAGATATCAGCATTGCTGCGACTTTCATTGAAAGCCTCTGCTGTCATCTCCGACAGCATTTCATGAAGACGCCGATAATGAGGTCGCGCATCTCTTTCCGACGTGAACATCTCGTCGAAGAAATCACCTATCTCATATCGATCAGTAAGTACCGCCTGGGTTGGTACCGGGTTTTGAGTCACGCAAGTTGTCCACGGAGTCTATATCGTTGGGTGCGGCAATTATTACATGAAACGCCGCACTTGATGACTGACGAGCACTATGAAGCTAATAAATTTATAAGAGAATGATTTTGTTTAGCCGTAGCTGTGCTTGCGGTTGGATAAATCAAGATTCAGCATGCCATCTTTGATTCGCGCCCACTTGGTGAGAACTAAATCCGTATGTTATCTTAAGCGGCTTTTAAACCTGCCAGATTGTTCGCTTTAACCGGGAGAAAGAGGAGTTCAACGCAGAGTATGTCTACCCTTAATGGAACCGCTGCTGGCCAGCACGTCGGCAAAGTTGTGCAGATTATCGGACCAGTTCTCGACGTTGAGTTTGAAGGAAAATATTTGCCTCCAATTTACCAGGCGCTGCGAATAGTTTCCGACGGCTTCGACGTTCAGGAACCAATCAACGTGATCGCAGAAGTGCAGCAGCACCTCGGAGAAGGTCGAGTACGCACCGTATCGATGTTGCCGACTGACGGCATGGTTCGCGGAATGAAAGCGATTGATACTGGCGGTCCGATAACCATGCCAGTTGGCGAAGGAACACTGGGTCGCGTGCTGAACGTAATCGGTGAGCCGGTAGACACGCTGGGTGATGTAAAGCACTCCGAACGGTATCCAATTCATCGTCATGCTCCAACATTCGAAGAGCAGTCCACCGAATTGCAGATGTTTGAAACAGGCATCAAGGTCATCGACCTTGTGCAGCCATTCCTGCGCGGTGGAAAAATCGGTTTATTTGGTGGTGCCGGCGTTGGTAAGACCGTTATCGTGATGGAGCTCATCAACAACATCGCCAAGGCGAGATCAGGTTTTTCAGTATTCGCAGGAGTGGGTGAGAGAACTCGCGAAGGAAACGATCTGCTGCGTGAAATGGTTGAGTCGGAAGTTATCCAATTTGGCGAGACCTTCAATAAGCATTTCAAAGAGACCGGCCAGTTCGATCTTACTAAAGTAGACATGAGCACAATCGGGAAGTCGAAGGTGGCTTTGATTTACGGTCAGATGACTGAACCACCTGGAGCTCGTCTCCGAGTTGCACTTTCAGGACTTACTGTCGCCGAATATTTCCGCGACCAGGGCCTGGACGTGTTGCTGTTCATCGATAACATCTTCCGCTTCACACAAGCTGGTTCTGAAGTGTCCGCACTGCTCGGTCGTATGCCTTCCGCTGTGGGATATCAGCCGAACCTCGCGACGGAGATGGGCGAAATGCAGGAGCGCATTACTTCAACTAAGACGGGTTCGGTTACATCCATTCAAGCCGTGTATGTTCCGGCAGACGATTACACTGACCCCGCACCGGCGACAACATTTGCGCATTTGGACGCCGTCACTGCGTTGTCTCGTCAAATCGTCGAGCTGGGAATTTATCCGGCAGTGGATCCACTAGCTTCAAACTCACGAATTCTCGATCCACGCATTCTTGGTGACGAACATTACGACACGGCACAAGACGTGAAACGCGTTTTGCAGCGCTATAAAGATCTGCAAGACATCATCGCGATTCTTGGCCTGGACGAACTCTCCGACGAAGACAAACTGATCGTTTCGCGTGCTCGCAAGATTCAAAGGTTCTTCTCGCAACCGTTCCACGTAGCAGAGCAGTTCACCGGCTTGCAAGGGAAGTATGTGAAGCTCGAAGACACCATTCGCGGTTTCCGCGAGATCGTGGACGGCAAACATGACGATGTGCCGGAGCAGGCCTTTTACATGGTCGGCACGATCGAAGAGGTCGTGGAAAGAGCAAAGAAGATGGCGTCGTAGCTTTGATTTAATAACAGGCAGGCGAAACGCTTGCCGGTTTGCGGTTAAGAAAAATGGCGGAAAAGATTCAACTCGAACTAGTTACTCCCGAACGGCGCGTACTTGCTGAACCAGTCGAGATGGTTACGGTGCCAGGCCTGAACGGCGAGATGGGAATTCTTCCAGGTCACACTCCGTTAATTTCACAGCTACAAACTGGGGTTCTCAGTTACGTTCAGGACGGCAAAACTTCACAGCTGCTGGTGTCTGGCGGGTTCGTCGAAGTCAGAGATGATCACGTATCTGTTTTGGCCGTCGTTGCAGAACGTCCTGAAGAGATTGATGTGGCAAGTGCACGGTCTGCGCGTGAGCGTTTAGAGAAACAGCTGACGGCCTGGACCGGGAGTGAAGATGATCTTGAAGTTGCGCGAACTGAATTAGCTAAGTCGGAAGTTAGACTGCAACTCACTTCCAGAACCTGATTGAACTTAGCTAGTGCCTGCCTTAATTGCCGAACGCATTTCCTGAACTGCATTTCCAAGTCCCACAAAAATTGCGCGGGCGATGATGTTATGACCGATGTTGAATTCGGTTATCTCTGATATCGCTCCAACCGCTCCCACGTTTCGATAAGTCAGACCGTGTCCCGCGGCAACGTGTAACCCGTACTGTTTAGCTAGTGTGGCGCCGTCTCGCAGTCGTCTTAACTCCTGAGCTGCACGAGCGGCGCCTTCGCCGTGAATGGCGCGTCCACCGAGAGTCGCATCCGCGTAAGCAGCTGTGCAGAGTTCTACTTGTTGTGCGCCGACTTCACGAGCGACTTCAATCTGCGCTGAATCGGGATCGATAAACAAACTGGCAAGTATGTTGGCTTGTCTCAGTTTGACAACAGCCGCTCGAACAATCGAAATATTTGCTTTCACATCTAAACCGCCTTCGGTCGTGATCTCATCGGGCTTTTCCGCCACTAGAGTCACAGCGTCAGGCTGAGTATCGATGGCAATTTTGATCATCTCTTCGGTCGCAGCCATCTCCAGGTTGAGATAAGTGGTCACCGATTGGCGCAGGACATGAATATCCAGATCTTGAATGTGGCGGCGATCACCACGGAGGTGAACTGTAATTCCGTCCACGCCGGCTTGTTCAGCAGCCAAAGCTGCCGCGACAACGCTGGGCTCGGGCGCACGCCGCGCTTGGCGAACAGTGGCTACGTGATCGATGTTTACGTTAAGACGGGCTGGCATGGGGAAAGTATAAACATTGCGGATTTCCAATTGCCAATTGGCAGTGATTCGTTATCTCAACTCTGGGCCACGATCCTTGACCGTCTCGCCTACGGCCTTAATCGCTTTGTCGTAAACACCTCGGCGGGCTTGCTGGCGAATCAACCCCACTTCGTTCAACATGCGAAAGCTATCGCTTGCAACGCTGACTTTACTGCCCTCGTTATGATCCCAGCGAACGGGAATCTCGCGAAGCCGCAGACCAGCTTTGTACGCGAGAAAGATCAGTTCAACATCAAAACCGAATCTATCGACTGTCGCAGCCTCGACTAGCGGTCTACATACATTCATTCGAAAAGCTTTGAAGCCACACTGCGTATCCCAGAATGGAAGTCCAGTGGCGAGCCTCACTGCGAGGTTGAATATTCTACCACCCTGTTCACGCCGCCATGGCTGATGCACTCCAATTAACTGTCTGTCCAAAGCTCGCGAACCGAACGTTAAGTCGCATTCCCCCTTTAGAATTGGACCAACAACTTTTGGGGTCTCAGTGATTGGCGTCGATAGATCCGCGTCTGAGAAAAGCACCACCGGATTTCGCGCTGCCAGGAGACCAAGACGCACAGCCCGCCCCTTGCCAAGATTCGATTTATAACTAATGACGGAGGTGCGTAGGTTGCCGTTCTCTTTGAACGTCTGGCGCGCGAGTTCCGCAGTATTGTCACGAGAGCCGTCATCAACCACGATGATTTCGCTTCCCGGCCAAGCGTCACGCAGATAATCGATGCTAGTCCGCAGACTACTTCCCAGCCTGACTGCTTCGTTGTATGCGGGAATGACAAGAGACAAAGTTGCGGACATGGAAGGTTCTCGCCCGCAATATACCATACCGATATGGCACGTCGAATTTCGGAATCAGCTAGTCGGCTGTGCTATATTTTGACCATGGAAGCCGCACACCAATTGAACAACCCCCCGAATTACGGTGGAGTGAGATTCGGCAAGAAATTTCTCGGTGTCGCCGCAATCATCGTTGTCTTAGCTTCGATTTTGGGTGGAATTATCGGAGGTTCACGCAAGTTCAGCAGTCTGACAACATCCGGCAAAGTTGACTCGTATCGCGCGAGTGAAGAAATCGAGAAAGACTACAACGAAGCCATTTTCGCAATAACGTCTAACTATTCGGGCGATATCGATTACGAGAAAGCAACTCAAGCCGCGATTCAGGGAATGCTTTCGACGCTCGATCCGCATTCCGCTTATTTCCCGTTCACCGAGTTCCGCAAGCTAAAAGAAGATCAGGATTCGCGTTTCTACGGCATCGGCGTAACCATCGTTCAGCATCACGACGGCGTTTATATCCAATCTGCTGTTGAAGACACACCAGCTGCGCGCGTCGGTCTTAAGTATGGTGACCGTATTTTAGAAGTCGACGGAAAAGATGCGCGCGAGTGGACTAGCGAACAGGTTTCAAAGAACGTGCGTGGCGGTTTAGGCGAGCCCGTTACTCTTAAGGTTGAGCGCACGGGATCGGAAGCGCCGCTCTATTTCACTATCGTGCGCGACGCTGTGCCGCTACCAACTATTCGCAACGCGTACATCATTCGTCCTGGAACCGGATATATCGGGTTGACTGGTGGCTTTCAACGTTCGAGCGACGACGAGTTACGACAAGCAATCAAAAAACTCGACGAGCAGGGAATGCGTCAATTGATTCTTGACCTGCGCGGAAATCCCGGTGGTCTGTTGGATCAGGCTATAGATGTTGCCGGTGAGTTTCTTCCGCGTGGTCAGGTTGTGGTCTCCGTTAAAGGCCGCACTGAATACAGTGAACCAGTCGTCTACAAGTCGAGCGGATCAGATCCAGCAAGTGCTCCCCTAGTCATTTTGATCAATCGCAATACTGCGTCGGCTTCCGAGATTGTTGCGGGTGCGATTCAGGATCATGGTCGCGGTCTGATAGTCGGCGAAACTAGTTTTGGCAAAGGTCTAGTCCAACGAATTTTTCAATTGCCTTTTAACACTGGGCTCACTTTGACGACTGCTCGTTATTACACGCCTTACGGTCGTTCGTTACAACGAGACTATTCGAGTGGCTCCTTGTACGACTACTACACGCGTCACGACGCATCCGAACTGCAAGCCCAACCGAGTGGCTCTCCTGGCAACCTGAATTCTCCTTTGGCGCTAGCGTCTCCGACACCTCGTCCACAAACTGGGCCTGCAGTGAAAACTGCGGCTGGTAGAGTCTTCTATGGAGGTGGCGGGATAACTCCCGACATCGAAGTGAAGGAACCGGCAAACACACCGGCACGGTTGCGAATCGCTGAGGCAGCTTTCTATTTCACGAGACAGTTAGCTGCGGGCGTAGTTCCGGGATTGGAGCAATATAAAGTAGAAAAGGTTCAGTACGGCAAGAATGCGCGAGCTACTGACTTCGCAATCACGGATCGCGTGGTCGAGGCATTTCGTACCTTCGTTCGTAATCAAGCAGATCTGCAAGTAACTCCAGCGCAAGTTGATGAAGAGTTGGAATTTGCAAAACTCCGTTTGCGGGAAGAGATTATTACTGCGTCATTCTCAAACGACGCCGGCGCTCGAATATTGCTGGATAGCGATACTCAAGTATTGAAGGCCCTTGATGCTTTGCCAGATGCAAAACGATTAGCTGAGAGCATTACGAACGGCACCTGGCACGGCTAAGATCGCTCGTCAACCCCACTCGGCTCATGCCCTCGCTAAGAGAGCGCGACTCGTTAAGTAAAGAAATGTAAAGCTTGTTGCAATCAACGAGCGAGTTTCTTTATAGTCCGCACTTCAAGCTGCAAAAGTATCAAACATCGTAGTGTAATCACCGTTCTACCGCCTTTTCCTAAGGCGCCGTTTCACCAGAATTTAGAAATACAACAAGATGAAGGGAAACTTTCTATGAGAGATAGGTCGCGCTCCGTTTTAGATGTTGGTTTGTTGCTGGTGATCGTTGTTGGCGTAGCCTTTGCCACGGTGACCGTTTATTCCCAGGGCGGCGCCGGTCAGCCAGCTGCGCAACGGCCAGTTAATCCAGATGGCGAAGAGAGTCCGACTCCTACACCCACACCCATCAACTGGTCTTCGGATCCAATGCTCAAACGATTTGTATTTCGAGGTATTGGACCTGCAAGTATGGGTGGACGTGTTGATGACATCGCTGTTGTCGAAAATAATCCGTACGTGATGTACGTTGGGTTGGCGACCGGCGGTGTGTGGAAGTCGACGAACAACGGTACTACCTTCACGCCAATCTTCGATACCTATTCAACAGCATCAATCGGCGACATCGCTATCGCGCCTTCAGATCCCAATGTCGTTTGGGTGGGCACCGGTGAAGCAAACAATCGTCAGAGTGCGAGTTTTGGCGACGGCATTTACAAGTCGACAGACGCCGGAAAAACTTTTAAGAAGATGGGTCTTGAAGATTCGCAAACAATTGCGCGAATCGTGATCGATCCCAAAGACCCAAACATAGTCTATGTGGCGGTTCTCGGGCATCTATTCGGACCAAACAAAGAGCGCGGTATTTACAAGACCACTGATGGCGGAGCTACTTGGTCGAACGTTAAATTTATTGATGAAGACACTGGCTTCACCGACCTAGTGATGGACGCTTCCGACTCCAAGACCCTTTATGCGGCGTCTTATCAACGCCGTCGAACTTCCTGGGGCTTTAATGGCGGTGGACCAGGAAGTGGCCTCTGGAAGACGGTCGATGCAGGTAAGACGTGGAAGAAGCTGGAAGGGGGAGGTCTCCCCGAAGGACTTCTCGGTCGCATCGGCATCGATGTCTCACGCTCAAATCCAAACGTGATTTACGCACAGATGGAAGTTGGCGCCAGTGTCGGTACGGGCGGCGAGGAGCAAACGTTTGGTGGACAGAACGCACCTAGCCCAAGTCCAACTCCGTCGGGGTCGCCTGGCGCTTCGCCTAGTCCAGCGGCGGCCGCTACACCCGCGGCATCTCCAACTCCAACTCCGCTCGATCCGAAGAAACCAGGTGTGTGGCGGTCTGACGATAAAGGCAAAACGTGGAGAATTGTTAGTAACGAAAACAATCGACCGATGTACTACAGTCAGATCCGAGTCGATCCAAAGAACCCGGAAAATGTTTTCGTCGGTGGATTAAATTTTAGTAAATCGACTGATGGAGGTCGCACCTTCAAATCACTGCAACCAGGAATCGCGCATAGCGATCATCATGCTGTCTGGGTCGACCCAAACAATGGGAACCATATCTGGATAGGAAACGATGGCGGCATCGACGTCACTTACGACCAGGGAGATACCTGGGAATTTGTGAATACGATACCGGCGGCGCAGTTTTATGCCATCGCAGTTGATATGCGGCGACCTTATTACGTTTATGGAGGACTTCAGGACAACGGTTCATGGGGTGGTCCAAGTCAGACGCGTAATCAGCAGGCTGGTATTACAAACGCCGATTGGTATCGCGTCGGTGGTGGTGATGGTTTCTATGCGCAAATCGATCCGACGGATTCCAACATCATCTACTCGGAATCCCAAAATGGCGCGGTGAATCGTCTTGATATGCGAACTGGACGTAGCGTCAGCATTCGCCCGAGAGGTATTCCACAACGAAGACCGGGTGGCGGACGCGGGGGCGCTGGCGGAGGAGGAGGTGGAGGTGCAGTACCGGCAGCTTCACCTGGTGCGTCTCCACAACCAACCCCTGATACCGCAGCGCAGCTAGCGGCTTTTGCGGCGGCTCAGGGTTTTGGCGGAGGTTTTGGCGGCGGAAATTTACAGTCGAATATCGTTCCGACTCCAGCTGCTACGGAGCAATATCGCTTCTACTGGAACACTCCAATTGTTATGTCGCCTCACAACCCAAGGGTTCTGTATGCGGGTGGCGATCGTTTCTTCAAATCACTGGATCGCGGCGACACCTGGACCGCAACTGCAGATCTCAGTAAGCACATCGATCGAAATACACTGCCGATTATGGGGGTGCCTGGCAAAGATCCGATGGCTTCGAAACACGATGGTTATACCGGCTATGGTTACATCGTGACGATCGCCGAGTCGCCAAAACTACCTGGTGTGATTTGGCTTGGCACTGACGATGGCAACGTGCAGGTTAGTCGTGATGGTGGATTCACCTGGACCAACGTTTACAAGAATGTTCCTGGGATGGGTGATACCTATCACATCACGCGTGTTGAACCTTCGCACTTTGACGCCGGAACCTGCTACCTCTCGGTTGATGGTCATCGCTTTGATGATCTGAAACCATACTTGTTTGTTACGCGCGATTATGGCGCCACCTGGACATCGGTTGTTGGTAACTTGCCAACGTGGGGAGCAGTCAACGTCATCCGTGAAGATCCTAAGAATAAGGATCTTCTGTATGCCGGTACTGAGTTTGGACTATTCGTCTCACTAAATGGCGGTGGCGAATGGAAGCCATTGATGTCTGGTTTACCTCGGGTCCGCATCGACGACATCGTGGTCCATCCGCGCGACAACGATCTAATAGTTGGAACGCATGGTCGCGGGATTTATATCCTCGATGACATCTCAGCGTTGCAGCAACTTACTCAAAAAGTCACGGATTCGGATGCGTTTCTTTTCGAAACGCGACCGGGAACGATCTGGTTCAACGATACTCGGCTCGGTCGGTCTACGGGCGGGGCGAAAAACTTCCGCGGTGCTAATCCAGTTCCTGGAACTGCAATTTCTTACTACCTGAAATCTGCCAATAGCGGTGAAGTGAAACTCACCATCGCAGATTACACAGGAAAAGTGGTCCGCACGCTAGTGGCTACGAAAGAAGCCGGCCTCAACAGGATTCAATGGAATCTACGAGGAGATCCACCACAACGTCCGGCCGGTGGTGGTGGCTTTGGCGGCGGTGGTGGCGGCGGCGGTGG
>Ga0070671_100002208_pt1 | contig 15027 bp, 16 predicted proteins | sample KBSS73metaG_FD_65341 | JGI IMG/M metagenome (GOLD analysis project Ga0070671, IMG submission 65341) | Switchgrass rhizosphere microbial communities from Kellogg Biological Station, Michigan, USA - KBS S7-3 metaG | ecosystem: Host-associated > Plants > Roots > Rhizosphere > Soil ...
TGCAACGCGGCGAGCCCAAACGGCAGATCGACAAATTTGCGCTTGCGGCCGATCTCGGCGACGAGCCACTCCATCAACGCCCGCATCGTATAGACTTTGGGGCCGCCCAGTTCGTAGGTGCGGCCGGCGGTCGCCGGATCATCGAGCACCTTCATCACCGCGTCGGCGACGTCGCTGACATAGACCGGCTGGAAACGCGTCTCGCCGCCGCCGATCAGCGGCACCATCGGCGACAGCGCTGCAATTGCCGCAAAGCGGTTGAAGAACTGGTCCTCGGGGCCGAACACGACCGAGGGGCGCAGGATCGTCGCGGTCGGAAATGCATCGCGTACGGCCTGCTCGCCGGCCGCCTTGCTGCGCCCGTATGCCGACGTCGAGCGCGGGTCGGCACCGATCGCCGAGAGGTGCACAAAGCGCTGCGCGCCGGCCTCGCGCGCCAGGCGCGCGAGGCGTGCCGGGCCGGCGTGATGCACGATGTCGAAGCGCTGCTGGCCGCTTTCGCGCAAAATGCCGACGCAATTGATGACCGCGTCGCTGCCGGCGAGAAATGCCGGCAGCAGCCTCTCGTCGTCGATGCCGATGTTGAGGAGCCCGACCTGGCCCACCTCACCCTTGAGCTTCAGATATTTTGCGGCCGTGGCATGACGCGACGCCGCCGCAACGACGATGCCGCGCTCCGCCAACCGCTTGACGACGTAGCGGCCGACAAAGCCGGGGCCGCCGAGAACCGCTACTCGATCGAGTTTCATAGCTTCGGCATTAGCAAAACCGCTGCGTTTCGGCAATGCCGGCGGGCTCACGCGGGTTGACAGGGCGGCGAGCGGGGCTTATCTCCCGACCCGCCCGGAATGCGCCCGTGGCGGAATTGGCAGACGCGCACGGTTCAGGTCCGTGTTCCGAAAGGAGTGGTGGTTCGACTCCACTCGGGCGCACCATTCCGCATTCGCATGCGGGGATGCCGGGGCTAGGCCCCGCGCATAAACATCTCTAGCTGAGCGAGCGGCAACGCGTGATCCTTAGCCTTTTCCGGCCGCTGCGAGACGGCGCGGCATGACCCATTACCTGCATCGCGGCGATCTTCCCGAAGGTCTTTCCTTCAGTGCAGGGGTCGCCGTCGATACCGAGGCGATGGGTCTCCACCCGCACCGCGACCGGCTCTGCGTCGTGCAGCTCTCGGCCGGCGATGGCGACGCGCATCTCGTCCAGTTCGCGCCGGGGGAATATGACGCGCCGCGGCTCAAACGGCTGCTCGCCGATCCCGCGGTGCTGAAACTGTTTCACTTCGCGCGGTTCGACCTCGCGATGCTCTACCATTACCTCGGGATCATGCCACGGCCGGTCTACTGCACGAAGATCGCCTCGCGGCTGGCCCGCACCTTTACCGACAAGCACGGACTGCGCGACCTCTGCAAGGATGTGCTCGGGGTCGATCTGTCGAAGCAGCAGCAAAGCTCCGATTGGGGCGCGGCGACGCTGACCGATGAGCAGATGCGCTACGCCGCCTCGGACGTGCTGCACTTGCATGCCTTGCGCGAGCGGCTCGATTCGATGCTGGCGCGCGAAGGGCGGGCCGAGCTGGCGCGCGCCGCGTTCGAGTTTCTGCCGGCTCGCGCCTCGCTCGACCTCGCGGGCTGGGCGGAGCAGGACATCTTCGCGCACTAGCGCCGAAGGGGGATGTCGGCGAGTTGCCGCGTCGGGGCTAGGGGTTCATAGTTAGACGCCGAACTTGGGGGAGCGGTCTTTGGGGGAGCAGACAGTCGCTGCGATCGACAAGCCGCTGCCGAGCCTGCGTGCCGCCGTAGGAAGTGGGCGGGAGCAGACCGGACTGTTTCACGACATCTCGGTTGCCCGTGAGGTCATCCGCGCCGAAATCCACGGCCTCGAGCAGCTCGCGCGAGCCCTCGACGGCGCCTTCGGCGTCGCGCTCGATCTCTGCGCCGCGGTGCGCGGCCGGCTGGTCGTCACAGGCATCGGCAAGAGCGGGCATGTCGCCCGCAAGATCGCCGCGACCCTGGCTTCGACCGGCACGCCGGCGCAGTTCGTCCATGCCGCAGAGGCGAGTCACGGCGATCTCGGCATGATCGGCGTCGACGACGCGATTGTGGCGTTGTCGAATTCCGGCGAAAGCGCTGAACTCGCCGATATCCTTGCCTATTCCCGCCGTTTCAAGATCCCGCTGGTGGCGATTACCGGCGGGTCGCGCTCGACCTTGGCCGAGGCCGCCGATGTCGTATTACGGCTGCCGCGCGCCGCCGAGGCCTGCCCGATGGGCCTGGCGCCGACCACTTCGACGACGATGATGATGGCGCTCGGCGATGCGCTGGCGATCGCGCTGCTCGAACGCAAGGGGTTCTCGACCGACGATTTCCAGCTTTTTCACCCCGGCGGCAAGCTCGGCCGGCGGCTGCTGCGGGTCGGCGACATCATGCATATCGGAGACTCTGTGCCGCTGGTGCCGCCGCATATGCCGATGTCCGAGGCGATTCTGGTGATGACCGCCAAGAGCTTCGGCTGCGTCGGGGTGCGCGGCGACGATGGCCGGCTGGTCGGTGTCATCACCGACGGCGATCTGCGTCGCCATATGGGCGACGCGCTGCTGTCGCGCGCGGTCGTCGAGGTCATGCATCCCCACCCGAAGACGATCGGCGCCGCCCGGCTCGCCGGCGAGGCGCTCGGGATCATGACCGCGCAGGCGCCGCCGACCACCTCTCTGTTCGTGGTCGATGAAGAGGGCCGGCCGACCGGCTTCGTCCACATGCACGACTGCTTGCGGGCCGGCGTCGCATGAGCATGCCGGCGCTGCGCGAGGTCGCGCACGACGAGCCGGCCGCGCCGCTGTGGCCGCTGGGCGGTGTCGCGGCCGGTCCGCCGGCGGACCGGTACAGCCGGCGCGTGGCGCGGCTCCGCATCATTCTCCCCGCCGTCGGGTTCGGCCTGTTGCTGATCGTCGGCGTCTGGCCGCGCGTCGCCCCAATCGTCGAGCGGTTCAGCTTCGCGTGGCCGGCGATCGATTTGCGCGAGGCCCGCGAGTTGCGCATCCTGAACCCGCGCTATGTCGGTACCGACCGCGCCAACCGGCCGTTCGTCGTCACCGCCGCGGTCGGCCGCCAGGTGCCCGACAGGCAGGAATTGATGTCGCTGGAGGAGCCGCGCGCCGACATGAAGACGGAGGGCGGCAGCGGTCTCGCGCTGAGCGCGGCCTCAGGTATCTATCAGGGGCAGGGCCAGTTGCTCGACCTGTTCGGCAACGTCACCCTGGTGCACGCCAACGGGATGACCTTTGTCACCGAGGGCGCACGGGTCGAGATTGCCAGCAACGCCGCCTCGGGCCGTGACCCGGTCGCGGGGCATGGGCCGCAGGCCGACGTCAAGGGCGAGGGATTCCAGATGTTCGACAAGGGCGACACGATCGTCTTTACCGGGCATTCGGAACTGGTCACCAAGGCAGCGGCGCCGACCGAGGCGCCGGCCCAGCCGCCCGCCGTTCCCGCCGAGGTCGCAAGAGCCGCGGCGCAGGCCGAGGCGGCGGAACGCAAACCGGCCAAGCCCGCCGCGACGCCCGCCAAAACCGCCGCCCCGGCTCCGAAATCCGACAGGAAGCGGGCAGCGTCAAAACCGGCGCCCAAGAAGGCGGCATGATCGTGCTGGCCAGGCTCAGCCGGCGCGGCTGGTGCGCCGCGGCGCTCCCGTTGCTACTCGCCGGCGCGGCGCAGGCTCAGCTGCTCGGCCCCGGCGACGGACAGCCGCTCGAGGTCAAGGCCGACAGCGGCATCGAGTGGCAGCAGGATGCGCATGTCTATATCGCCCGCGGCAACGCAATGGTGAAGCGCGGCCCGTCCGAGCTGCATGCCGATACGATCGTGGCGCATTACCGCCCTGCCAAGCCGGGCGCCGCCGGGGCGACCCCGCCGGGCGCCGCGGAAGGCGCGCTTGCCGGCAATACGGAAATCTACCGCGTCGAGGCCGACGGCCGCGTCTCGCTGAAGCGCGACACGCAGACCGTGGTCGGGGACCGCGCGGTCTACGACGTCGACAAGGCCATCATGGTGATGACCGGCAAGGGGCTGAAACTGACGACCGCGACCGATACGGTCACGGCGCGCGACGCGCTCGAATGGTACGATCAGAAGCAGGTCGCGGTGGCGCGCGGCGACGCCGTCGCGATCCGCAACGGCAAGACGATCGAGGCCGACATCCTGACCGCCTACATGGTCAAGACCCAGCCCGCCGCCGCGCCGGCCCGCCCCGGGCAGAAGCCGGCCGGCAAACCTGCTGCGACGCCGGTCTCCGCCCCCCCGAAGCCCGGAGCTCCCACCGCCCCGGCGCAGCAATCGAAGATCGACCGGGTCGACGCCCAGGGGCACGTGGTCGTCACCAACTCCGCCGACACCGGGCGCGGCGATTTCGGCGTCTACAATGCCGTGAGCGGCATCTGCACCCTGATCGGCAATGTCGTGATCAGCCGCGCCAAGGACGTGATCCGCGGCCAGACCGCGGTGATGGACCTCAACAACAACGTCAGCCGGATATTGCCGACTGCCGCGGTCCCCGGCGCGCCCCGCCAGCGGGTGCAGGGGCTCTTCGTGCGCGACAACGCTGCCGCCGGCGCCAAACCGCCGGCCGCCAAGACCCAGCAATAAAAATGCAGGGATCGAACTACACCGGTCCGGACTGGTTCGCCGAGGACGCGGTCAGGATGGGCCCGCGCCTCATCGCCGACAATCGCGGGTTGATCGGGCAGGGGCTCGGCAAGAGTTTCAAACGCCGCCCGGTGCTGCGCGACGTACACGTCTCGGTACAGCGCGGCGAGGTGGTCGGGCTGCTCGGTCCGAACGGCGCCGGCAAGACGACCTGCTTTTACATCATCACCGGCCTGATCGCCGCCGATGCCGGCATTGTCACCCTGGACGGCGCCGATATCACCGATCTGCCGATGTATCGCCGCGCCCGCCTCGGGATCGGCTATCTGCCGCAGGAAGCCTCGATTTTCCGAGGTCTCACGGTCGAGCAGAACATCCGCGCCATCCTCGAAGTCGCCGAGCCCGAGGTGGACAGCCGCGAGGCGCTGCTCGATGCGCTGCTCGCGGAGTTCTCGATCAGCCATTTGCGGCGCACGCCGGCGATGGCGCTGTCGGGCGGCGAGCGGCGGCGCTGCGAAATTGCCCGCGCGCTCGCGACGCAGCCGAACTTCATCCTGCTCGACGAGCCGCTCGCCGGCATCGACCCGATCGCCGTCGGCGACATCCGCGACCTGATAGCGCACCTCCGCGACCGCGGCATCGGGGTCCTGATCACCGACCATAACGTTCGGGAAACATTGGAAATAGTCGATCGGGCCTATATTTTGCATGAGGGCCGGCTCCTGATGGAGGGAGCACCCGACGAAATCGTCGCGGACGCCGATGTCCGCCGCGTTTACCTCGGCGAAAGATTCAGCTTATAAGGCCGCTCCCTACGGAGCGTTTTGTGAACAGGATCGGTTTTTCCCAGCGGCTGGAGCTTCGCCAGAGCCAGGCGCTGGTGATGACGCCGCAGTTGCAGCAGGCGATCAAGATGCTGCAGCTGTCCAATCTGGAACTCGCCGAATTCGTCGATGCCGAGATCGAGCAGAACCCGCTGCTCGAACCCGGCGAACGCGACCTGGACGACGCGCCGTCGCCTTCGGAGGCGAGCGCTGTGGAGGCGAACGGAGAGCCGGCTTTGCCCGAGGCGCTGGCCGGCGATTTCACCCCCGATGCGGCGGAGCAATGGCAGGCCGCCGCGGGTGCGGAGGGCGACGGCACCGGTGGCGATCTCGGCCCCGATGCGCAATCGTGGAGCGGACTTAACGGTTCGGGCACGGGGGGCCATTCCGGCGAGGGCGAGTTTTCCGCGATCGATCGTGCGGCGGCGCGGCCGCGCACGCTGCGTGAGCACCTGCTTGAACAGATCGGCGCCGACCTGCCCGACGTCGGCGACCGGGTCATCGCGGCGCACCTCCTCGATCAGCTCGACGAGTCGGGTTATCTGAGCGGCGATCTCGACAGCGCGGCCGAACGGCTCGGCTGTGCTGTCGAGCGGGTTGGGCGGGTGCTGACGCGGCTGCAGGAATTCGATCCGCCCGGCGTCTTCGCCCGCGATCTCTCGGACTGCCTGGCCCTGCAATTGCGCGAGCGTAACCGGCTCGACCCGGCGATGCAGCGGCTGCTCGACAATCTGCCGCTGCTGGCGGCGCGCAACGCCGCGGCGCTGATGCGGGTCTGCGAGGTGGATGCCGAAGACCTCGCCGATATGATCGCCGAGATCAAATCGCTCGATCCGCGGCCGGGACAAGCCTTCGACGCGACGCTGGCGCAACCGATCGTCCCCGACATCCTGATGCGCCCGCATCCCGAGGGCGACTGGGTCATCGAGCTCAATTCCGAAACGCTGCCCCGCGTCCTCGTCAATAACCGCTACTACACGAGGGTCAGCCACGCCGCGCGTACCAAGGCAGAGCGCGAATACCTGACGGAGCGGCTGCAAGCGGCGAATTGGCTGGTCAAATCGCTGCACCAGCGCGCCGCGACGATCCTCAAAGTCGCGGGCGAGATCGTGCGCCAGCAGGACGGCTTCTTTCGGCATGGCGTGCGCGCGCTGCGGCCGCTGATCCTGCGCGACATCGCCGACGCGATCGGCATGCACGAGAGCACGGTCAGCCGGGTTACCACGAACAAATACATCGCCACGCCGCGCGGGCTGTTCGAGCTGAAGTACTTTTTCACCTCGGCAATCGCCGCGGCGCGCGGCGGCGAGGCGCATTCGGCGGAAGCGGTGCGTTTCCGCATCCGCGACCTGATCGTCGGCGAGCCCTCCGACAGCACGCTGTCGGACGAGCGCATCGTCGAGCTGCTTCAGGAGCAGGGCGTCGACATCGCCCGCCGCACTGTCGCCAAATACCGCGAGGCGATGCGCATTCCCTCATCGGTGCAGCGCCGCCGCGAGAAGATGATGGCGCTGTAAAGACCGCGCGCGTGCGGCTTGATCCTCCTCGGTGGCGTTCCCAATTTCGCTGGCGGCGGGTGCGCTACCCGCCTAACGGGCGGTGCAGAGCGTGGCATGGACATTACCGATCTGCTGAGCCCGCGTGGCGTGATCGCCCAGCTGCGGGCCGCCAATAAAAAGCAGGCTCTCCAGGAACTGGCCCGGCGTGCCGAGACGATCTCCGGCGTCCCCGAGCGGCGCATTCACGATGTGCTGCTCGAACGCGAGCGGCTCGGCAGCACCGGGATCGGCGGGGGTGTCGCTATCCCGCACGGCAAGTTGCCGGAGTTCGATCGCCGGCACGGGCTGTTCGCGCGCCTCGAACGGCCGATCCCGTTCGATGCGATCGACAATCAGCCGGTCGATCTGGTCTTCGTGCTGCTGGCCCCGTCAGGGGCAGGCGCCGATCATTTGACGGCGCTGGCCCGCGTCTCGCGGCTGCTGCGCGACCAGGCGATGTGCGGAAAGCTGCGCGGCACCGACAACGCCGACGCGCTGTTCGCCCTCTTGACCGAGCAGCCGGAGACTTCGCCGGCTTAACGCGGCCCCGGAACGCGCCCCGGAGCGCGTCCGGCTCAGTGGACGCTGACCGGCTCCAAATCGTTCTGCCGGACGATCGCGAAGGCGACCGAGCGGTCGCCTACCAGGGCCATTTGCGTGCCGTCGGCCGCGAAGATCCCATAGCCTTCGGCCTCCGCCATGGGGCGGACATACGCGAGATGCTGGACACCCAGCATCGCCAGTTCCTGCTCGGATAGATGGCGAAATTGCTCGCTCATCAACATGCAAACCTCCATCGCGCCCTCGTCAGGTGCGAGGGCTCACCGCGACATTTCCGCCGTTCTCCACCCGTTGCGGTTCCTCGGGCGGCCGATCTTTCACCAACTCCTTCTTTGAACGCTATCCGACCGCAGTCTTATCCGTCGCGGCACGCACCCGAGCTGGCTCGGGCTTTGCCTCGGCGGCTTTGACGCTGCCCTCAATGGTTTTTCCGGTGCGGATTTGGATATTGCGCACCCGGGTCTCGACCTCCGGCCGCACCAGATCGACATGCAGCAATCCGTTGTCGAGCCACGCGCCGCGGACCTCGATGCCTTCCGCCAGCACGAACGACCGCTGGAACTGGCGTGCCGCGATACCCCGGTGCAGGTAAACGCGGCTGCCGTCGTCGGCCTGCTTGCCGCGCACGACCAGCTGGTTGTCCTCGATCGTGATCTTCAGATCGTCCATCGTAAAGCCGGCCACCGCCAGGGTGATGCGCAGTGCATTGTCGCCGAGCTGTTCGATGTTGTAGGGCGGGTATCCGTCGCTCGAGATTTTGCTGACCCGGTCCAACGCCCGCTCGAAATGGTCGAAGCCGAGAAGCAGCGGCGAGTTGAACAGCGACAGTCGCGACATGGCCTTTCTCCTCGAACTTGAGCGAGACTTGGGCGGCGGACCCGACTGTTGGCATCCGCCGCTCGCGGTTTTATTTGGGAACGCTTGGGGGACCGATCAAGTTCGTGGCCGGTTGAGCGGTGAGGTCCGGTATAGCGCCGGCCGAGGCGCACGATTTTAGCCGCCGTGCTTTTGCTTGTACCGCGACCGTCCTATATTGATGATGCGAAAAGAGTCCCCGGAAACGGTCCGGGACCGCACAGGGATGCGAACGGATACCGCGATGACACGGTTTTTCTCACATTCGCGCGGCGCCCTGGCGCTGTTTTTCTGCCTCTCGATGGTGCTGGCGCCGAGCCTCGCCGACGCGCGCGCCGGCGGCTCGAGCTCCGGGCATTCGTCCTCGTCGGGCATGGGCAGCCGCGGCACGCGGACCTTTGAGCAGAACGGCGCCGCGCCGATCACCCGCAGCGCCAACCCGTCGCCGTCGTCGCCGAGCGCGACCGTACCCGGCTCGCCGGCCCCGGCGCATGCCGCGGGGGGCAGCTTCTTCCAGCGCCATCCGTTCCTGACCGGGCTGGCCGGCGGCTTTCTCGGCTCGATGCTGTTCAGCGGACTGGGCGGCTTCGGTCATGCCCTCGGCGGCATCCTGACTTTCCTGATCATCGGTTTGGCGATCTTCTTCGTGATCCGGCTGTTCACCCGCGGGTTCTCGACGCCGTCCGGCGGCATGGTGCCGCGCTCGGTCGGCGCTGCCGCGGCACCGGCCGCGGCTGCCTATCGCGGCCGCGACACCACGGTTGGCGAGACGGATCTGAATGCCTTCCAGGGAATCCTCACGGTTGTCCAGGAAGCCTGGAGCAACGCCGATCTTGGCCGTTTGCGCTCGGTGATGACACCCGAGATGGTCGGCTATTTCTCCGAGGAGCTGAGCCGCAACGCCAGCCAGGGCGTGCGCAACGTCGTCAGCAACGTCAACCTGCTCAAGGGCGACGTGACCGAGGCGTGGGAAGAGGGCGACCTGCAATACGCCACCGCCTATCTGCGGTGGAGCGCGCTCGACTACGTCGTGCGTATTGGCCGCTCGCCGGGCGACCCCGACTACATCGTCAGCGGCGAGCCGCGTACGCCGGTCGACTCCGAAGAGGTGTGGACCTTCGTGCGGCGCCGCGCCGGCAACTGGCTCCTCTCCGCGATTCAGCAGGTCTGACCATCGTCCGACTCCCGCTTGCGCGGGGTGACGCGTAGATCACTGCCGCAAGCCGCGCAGGCGCGGGTCGCCCGGACTGGGTGACCCGGCCGGCGCGAGCCCGGATTTCCGAGCCGCGGCGACAACCTCGTCGAGGAAAGCCTCATAGCCGGAGCTCGGCGCGGGATCGTGCATCGCCCGGTCGTGCGGCTGCTCGCGGCGAAAAGCTGCGACAAATTCCGTCCCCGGCGCTTCACCCACATGCTGCGTCGCCGCAGCGACCTCGAACAGTCCGGCCGCGTCGGGACCTCGGATGATGCGCACGCCTCTCAGAAACGGATTGGCAGGCTGCTTGGCGTTCTCGGCGGCATCGGTCGCGAATTTTTCGGGCGGATAGATCCGGGCAATCGAGTCCCGGTCGTTGATATTTGCGCTCTGCATACCCGGGAAACATGGTCCCGACGGTCCGTGTTCCGCCAAAAAGCCCCTCTCCCGCACCGCGGAAGAGGGGCCTGTGACGCGTCTGGAGCATGATCGCGTTAAGTGGAACCCCCTTCCGTCACCCCCGCGAAAAGCGTGGGCCAGGGCGAGCGATGGAGCGGTAGCCCTGGATTCCCACTTGTGCGGAATGACGATTCAATCTCAAACGATCACGCTCTATGGCCACGCGGCTTCCGGCGGCAGCGACATCAGGATCGCCTCGACATTGCCGCCGGTCTTCAGCCCGAAGCGGGTGCCGCGGTCGTACAGCAGGTTGAACTCGACATAGCGCCCGCGCCGGATCAGCTGATGGCGACGCTGTTCCGCCGTCCACGGCCGGTTCATCCGCTCCCGAACGATGGCGGGATAGACCTGGAGAAACGCCTCGCCGACACCGCGGCTGAACGCAAAATCGCGCTCCCAGTCGCCGCTGTCGAGATAATCGAAAAAGATGCCGCCGGCGCCGCGCGGCTCGTCGCGATGTGGCAGGAAGAAATACTCGTCGCACCATTTCTTGAACCGGGCATAGGCGTCCGGCTCATAAGCGTCGCACGCCGCCTGCAGGGCGGCATGGAATTGCCGCGCCGCCGCGTCGTCCGGGTAGATCGGCGTCAGGTCGCCGCCGCCGCCGAACCACGCCTTGCGGGTCACGATGTGCCGCGTGTTCATATGCGCCGCGGGCGCCAGCGGCGACCGCAGATGCGCGACCAGCGAGATGCCGCCCGCCCAGAAGCGCGGGTCCTCCGCCGCCCCCGGAATTTCCCCGCGGAATTCGGGTGCGAACTCGCCGAACACGGTCGAGACATTGACCCCGACCTTCTCGAAGACGCGGCCGTGCATGATCGCGATCGTACCGCCGCCGCCTCCCTCGCGAACCCAGTCCTTGCGCTCGAAACGGCCGGGCGGCAGGTCGCCGGTGTCACCGCCGGCGTATTCGTCCTCGATCGCCTCGAACGCGGCGCAGATGCGGTCGCGCAGCGCGGCGTACCACTCGGCGGCGCGGCCGGGTCGATCCGTGCCGGCGCTCATTCGATAACCCGATCAGCGCGGGCCAGCAGCGCGGGCGGCACCGCCCAACCCAGCCTGTCCGCCGTTTTCAGGTTCACCACCAGCTCGAAAATCGTCGGCCGCTCGATCGGCAGCTCGGCGGGCTTTGCTCCCTTGAGAATGCGGTCGGCGTAATAGGCTGCGCGCCTGTAGGACTCGCTCAGTCGCGGGCCGTAGGTGAACAACGCGCCGCTCTCGGCAAAATTGGCCCACCCGGAGATCACCGGAATCCGTAACGCTGTTGCAAAATCGATGATCCGCTGCCGATTGCGCACGGTTACCGGGTCGGGAAAGAGGACGAGCGCTTCGGTTTCCTTTGCGAGCGACTCGAGGCTTGCCTCCAGTTCCGCGACATTGCGGACCGGGAAATACTGGATGCCGATCCCCAGCCGCCCCGCCGTGACCTCGGAGTCCTTCCGTTCCAGATGCTCGCCGCGGTGATCCGGATTGGCGATGATGGCGGCTCGACGTAATCCCGGCCGCATCTCGCGCAGCAGTTCGAGGCGCTTTCCGTTCATTTCGACGGACATCAACGTCAGGCCCGTGGCATTGGCGCCGGGCTTGGCAAAGCTCTGGGCGAATCCCGCCTCGACTGGGTCGGCACTGAAGACATAGACCACCGGCACCGTAGCCACGTTTTTGACGACGGCCCAGGTCGAGGGCCCCTGGGTTACGACGACATCGACCGGGATCGCAAGCAGTTCGCGGATCAGTCCGGGAACGCTGTCGGGCGCGTCGTTGCCATAGCGCTCTTCGATCACAAGGTCGCGGTTCTCGACATAACCGTGTTCGGCGAACCCGGTGCGCAGCGGCTCCAGGAAGGCCGCCGCGGCGGCGTGTGAACCCGCCACCACCCAGCCCACTCGAAACGGCCGGGCCGGGGTTTGGCCGACGGCGATTTGTGGCAGCGTCGCGAGGGAGAGCGCCGCGAGAAAGCTGCGTCGTCTCATCGGGTCTTCTCTGTTCAGCCTCTCGGATCGGGCAACTGCGCGGTCTGGCGGAGCGCCTCGAACAAGGCGATCGCGCCGGCCTGCGCGACGTTGAGCGATCGGGCGCCCGGCCGCAAGGTTATGACGACGCGCGCCGCTGCTTCCCGGTGCACGAAATCGGGAACGCCGGCGCTTTCGCGGCCCAGCAGGATCGTGTCGCTCGCCGCGAATCCGAACTGGTGCAGCGGCACCGCGCCGGTGGTCGTCATCAGGACGAGGCGGGAGCCGGGCTCGCGCTCGGCCAGAAACCCCTCCCACGAGGCATGGCGACGAAGCGTCGCGCGCGGCGCATAATCGAGCCCGGCGCGGCGCAATCGCCGGTCGTCGAGCAGAAAGCCCGCCGGCTCGATCAGGTCGAGCGGGACGCCGAAACAGGCGGCGAGACGGATCAGTGCCCCGGTATTCTGGGGAATGTCAGGCTCGTACAGGGCGAGGCGCAAATCGATCGGCCGAAAATAGGTGCGCGAGACTTGTCCAGGTTGCGGGAAGTGTCATTATAGGAACGCGTAAATTCCGCAGTTAGCTGCCAATTTATGCGGCAGTCTGTCGCATAGTTCGGCTTCTTCAACAGTATAGCTTGCCGCCGCGCGTCGGGCCGCTGGCGCGAAGTGGATCGACGAGGTTTCGCAATGGCCGATCTGGCGCAACCGCAAAGCGTGCCCGGGCACCAGGGCCACGAGGGTGAAACGCGCCGCGATTTCCTGATCCTGACGGCCGGCGCGATCGGCGCGGTCGGGGTCGCCGCGGCCATCTGGCCGTTCATCGACAGCCTCAATCCGGCGCGCGACACGCTGGCGCTTTCGACCACCGAAGTCGATCTCGCACCGCTGCAGGTCGGCCAGCGCCTGACTGTCTCGTGGCGCGGCAAGCCGGTGTTCATCGACCACCGCACGCCCGAGGAGATCAAGGCGGCGCAGGAGGTCGACGTTTCGTCGTTGCGCGACCCCGAGGCCGACGCCAAGCGCGTCAAGAAGTCGGATTGGCTGGTCATCGTCGGCGTGTGCACCCACCTCGGCTGCATTCCGCTCGGCAACAAGACCGGTGACGACCGCGGCGCCTTTGGCGGCTGGTTCTGCCCGTGCCACGGCTCGGTCTACGACACGTCGGGGCGTATCCGGCAGGGGCCGGCGCCGCTCAACCTGGTCGTGCCGCCCTACGAGTTCACCTCCGACGCCGCGATCAAGATCGGCTAGGAAGGCGCCATGGCCCTCCCGACACATACCGTACCTTCCCCGCCCTCCACGTCGAGCCGCCTCATTCGCTGGATCGATTACCGGCTGCCGATCGTCTCGTTTGTCGAGCACGAGCTGACGGCCTATCCGACGCCGCGCAACCTGAACTACTGGTGGAATTTCGGGTCTCTGGCCGGGATCATCCTGGTCATCATGATCGTCAGCGGCGTCGTGCTGGCGATGCATTACACGCCGCACGCCGAGCTCGCCTTCGACTCGGTCGAGCGGATCATGCGCGACGTCAATTATGGATGGCTGCTCCGCTACATCCATATGAACGGCGCGTCGATGTTCTTTCTGATCGTCTATATCCACCTGTTCCGCGGCCTTTATTACGGCTCCTACAAATATCCCCGCGAACTCTTGTGGATACTCGGTGTCGTCATCCTGCTCTTGATGATGGCGACGGCCTTCATGGGCTATGTGCTGCCGTGGGGGCAGATGAGCTACTGGGCGGCGACGGTCATCACCAACCTGTTCTCGGCCATACCCGTCGTCGGACAGAAGATCGTGACCCTGCTGTGGGGCGGCTTTACAGTCGGCAACCCGACCCTCAACCGCTTCTTCTCGCTGCACTACCTGCTGCCGTTCGTGATCGTCGCGGTGGTCGGGCTGCACCTGCTCGCCTTGCACCAGCACGGCTCGAATAACCCGCTCGGCATCGACCGCCGCGGCCCGCAGGATTCGATCCCGTTCCATCCGTACTACACGATCAAGGACATGTTCGGGTTGTGTGTGTTCCTGATCGTGTTCGCGATTTTCGTATTTTATATCCCGAACTACGCCGGGCACCCGGACAACTACATTCCGGCGAACCCGATGGTGACCCCGAACCACATCGTGCCGGAATGGTACTTTCTGCCGTACTACGCGATCCTGCGCTCGGTCCCCAATAAGCTGCTGGGCGTGATCCTGATGTTCGGCGCGGTGCTGATCCTGTTCCTGGTGCCGTGGCTCGACACCTCCCGGGTGCGCAGCGCGCGTTATCGCCCGATCTATCGTCTCGTCTCGTGGCTGTTGCCGATCGACGCGGTGATCCTGGGCTGGGTCGGCTCGCAGCCGCCGGCCGGGGTGGTCGTGACGATCGGGCAGCTCGCGACCCTGTACTACTTCCTGCATTTCCTCGTGTTGATGCCGCTGATCGGCAAGCTCGAACGCCCGCGACCGCTGCCGATCAGTATCGGCGAGGCGGTGCTGGGGCCGAGCGCCGCGCCCCGGGCGGGGAACTGAGATGATCCGTCCGCTCCTCGCCGTTGTCGGTCTGGCGGTCGCGCTCGCCGGCCCGGCGCGCGCCCAGGAAGAGGCGCCGCATCCGCCGCACCAGCAATGGTCCTTCGACGGCGTGTTCGGCACCTACGACCGCGCCGCGTTGCAGCGCGGGCTGCAGGTCTACAAGGACGTCTGCTCGGCCTGCCACTCGGTCAAACACCTGTTCTTTCGCGATCTCGAGGAGCTCGGCTACACCGAGGACCAGATCAAGGGCTTCGCGGCGCAATACCAGGTCACCGATGGGCCGAACGAACAGGGCGAGATGTTCCAGCGGCCGGCACGGCCGTCGGACCGCATCCCGGGGCCGTTCGCGAACGACCAGGCGGCGCGGGCGGCGAATAACGGCGCGCTGCCGCCCGACTTGTCGCTGATCACCAAAGCGCGCGAGGGCGGCGCCAATTATGTCTACGCCCTCCTGACCGGGTTCAAGCAGGCACCGCCC
>Ga0070671_100002210_pt1 | contig 15020 bp, 11 predicted proteins | sample KBSS73metaG_FD_65341 | JGI IMG/M metagenome (GOLD analysis project Ga0070671, IMG submission 65341) | Switchgrass rhizosphere microbial communities from Kellogg Biological Station, Michigan, USA - KBS S7-3 metaG | ecosystem: Host-associated > Plants > Roots > Rhizosphere > Soil ...
CCGGTTGAAGCGATACCAGCCGGTAGCCGGAACTGCATATCGGCTGCAGCTCACGGGCAAGCGCCTCCGGATTGCACGAAATGTAAACAGCCCGTCGAGGCCGCAGGCGCCCGAAGACTTCACGAATGACTACGGGTGAACATCCTTCGCGTGGTGGATCGAGCACCACGGCCTCCGCGTCGCGGATGGCGGGGAGCGCCGCTTCGACGCGACGCGCGATAAAGCGGCACCGCGACCGGGCCGCATCGTTCAACTTGAGCGCGGCCTCGCCGTCGGCCACCGCGAGACGGTTTTCCTCGATCGCGACGACGTCGTGGCCGGCAGCCGCGAGTGGAATCGCGAACAACCCGCTGCCGGCAAACAAATCGATCACGGACGTCTCGGCATCGATGGCGCCGAGAACGAGTCGAACCAGCAGGTCCGCGGCGTCTACGTTCGTCTGGAAAAACGCAGTTGGCGACATGAGCAGGGAAGCGCCGGCAACCTCCTCCCGCATGCGCGCGGAGCCTGACAAGTGCCGTGTCATCGGCCCGAAGATGAACGCGTCCGCCCTTTCGTGCACGTTCAGGTGCAACGACGTCGGCGCCGTGCGCTCCAGCAATTGGCGTGTGGCCACACGAAGCCGACGGTCGCGGTCGTCGGCCACGACGACCGTAGCCATGAGCTCACGGGTGCGGCGCCCCACGCGAATGGCGAGGCTCCGCAGCGTGCCACGTTCGACGCCCGCCGCGGCAACACCCGCCGCGGCGAACGTGTCGCGCGCGGAGAACGCAAATGCATTTCCACGTTCGTCATGAACCGGGCACTCCACGACCGGAATGACACGCCGGCTCCCCCGTACGTAGTGGCCCATCACCAAGGTCGAGCCACGACTGCCGAAAACGAAATGCAGTTTGTGCCGGTAGCCCCACGGTCGATCGAGCGGCGTGGCCGCCAGCGTCGGCAGCGCGCGCGGCGCGTCGCGCACCGCCGCGCGGACCAGTCGATCGACGAGTTCAGTCTTGAAACGCAGTTGTTGTGAATAGGCGATGTGCTGCCAGGAGCAGCCACCACACGCGCCCACGCCAGGCATGGCGTCTACGCCGAAATGGCGGCAGCGTGGAGCAATCCGATGTGGCGACGCTCGAAGGACCTCGACGAGCGAGGCCGTCGCACGTCCGCGCTCGTCGACACGGACGCGGACGCGCTCGCCGGGAATGGTAAACGGAATGTTGAGCCGTTGCCCGCCGGCGTGAGCGACGCCGTCACCGTTTGGCGCGAGCGCCTCGATGTCGACGACATGCTCGCCGGATTGCAGGACGCGGCTGCGGGCTTGCCCGCCGCCGCGTGGAGCGCGAAGGCGGGTCAACTCACATTCAGAAGTTCAACGTCGAAGACGAGCGTTGCGTTCGGGGGGATGACGCCTCCCGCGCCCTGTGCGCCATAGCCGAGTGCCGGCGGGATGGTGAGCGTGCGCTGTCCACCGACCTTCATGCCGGCCACGCCCTGGTCCCATCCTGGAATCACCTCTCCCGCACCAAGTCGAAATGTGAACGGCTCGTTCCGATCACGCGAGCTGTCGAATTTACGACCCTTGTGATCGGTTCGGCCTTCGTCGTACAGCCAGCCTGTGTAGTGCACTTGCACACGGCTACCGGGGCTCGCTTCGGTGCCGGTGCCGGCTTTCACATCCTGCTTCATCAGCTGCGTGATATTCGATTGGCCCATGTTGTCTCCACCGCATGCGGCAAGCACGCTGATGAGCAGGGCAGTCGCCACACGTTTCATGCGTTGATTATAGGTGGCACCCGCATTGCTCCCTCGGGCGTTCGTGCACGATTTTCGCGTCGTCGTTGCCGGGGCCGGCCTTTCCGGGCTGGCGGCGGCCGGTGATCTTGCTCGAGCAGGCGCGGTCGTGACTCTCATCGACGCACGACCCCACGCCGGCGGCCGTGTCCAGACGTGCCGTCATTTTGACGCGAATCAGCATGGAGAACTCGGCGGCGAGTTCATCGAAGCCGAGCACAAGGAAATCCTCGATCTCTGTCGCCGGTTCGATCTTGCGCTGATTCCGATTCTCCGCACCGGGTTCACGCACCGGTTCCGCGGCGCGGACGGCACGTATCACGTCAGCCGAACGGCGCCGTGGGATGCGCTTCGCGACTGCCTGTCGCCGCTCATCCGACGGTACGAGGCCGCGCGCGGCAGCGCCACGTCGGATGCTGTTCGTGAACTGGCGACGATCTCGCTCCAGGACTGGCTGGGTCAATCGAATGCGTCCGCGGACGTGCATGCGATGGCGACGGCGCTTCGTGGTTTTTTCCTTGCCGATCCGGCCGACATCTCGGTTCTTCCTGTCGTCGAGCAAATTGTCAAAGGCGGCTCGCCCGCGCAAGCCGAGTTCCTTCGCATCGAAGGAGGAAACGATCGCCTGGTGGACGCGCTCCTGCACGATGTTGGAGGAAGGGTCCTGTTCGGCCATTCGATTCGTGGGGTCGCGAACGCATTGGATCGGGTTGTTCTCACCCTCACCGATCCGGCGGGCCTGACGCAGCAGATTGAAGCCGATTACGTCGTGATGACGCTGCCTGCATCGACATTGCGGTACGTCGACATTCAACCACCGTTGCCAGACGAACAACGACGCGCCATCGAGCGCCTTGCCTACGGCTGCGCGACAAAGGTGCTGCTGCAAACCTCACGGAACGTGTTCAAGAACCATCGCGCTCGCGCCTTCGCGACCGATGGCGCCCTCGGCGCATTCTGGGACGCCAGCGAGGAGCAAGGCGATGAACAGTCGATCGTCGCGTTTCTGGCCGGTGGGTCGGCGAGCGCCGCCTTGCGTGAGAAAGCGGCCGCGGGCGGTTCCGCACTGGTGTCGGACCTGTGCTGGCTCGGTGCGGAGCAGTCGTCGGCGACGAACGTGGAGATCGGCGACTGGACCGCGGATCCGTGGGCGCGCGGAGGTTATGCCTACCTCGATCCTGGATTCGATCCCGCATGGCGATCGCTGCTCTCGCGCCGCGCCGGGCGCCTCGTATTCGCCGGCGAGCACACGAGCGAGCGCTGGCAGGGGTATATGAATGGCGCCGTCGAGTCCGGGCAACGCGCCGCGCGCGAGCTGATCGCCGAGCGGTAGTACGCTTACGGCATTTACAAATTTACGAATTTTGGGGATTGTCGGATTTGGATTGGGAATTGACCATCCGCCAATTCCTCATTCGTCAATTCGTAAATTCGTCGATTCGTAAATTCGTCAATGTGAAATAAGTGAGGTGCTTGTGGCTGTTCGCCGCGGCGTTGTCGTCGTCCTGTCCATCATTGCGTTCGGCGTGATCGCCTCCTTTACGGGCATCGCGTTCATTTACCTGCTGGTTTCACGTGGTCCGGCCATCCAGGACGATTCGACGCTCATACTCCGCCCTGGCGGTGCGCTGCAGGAAACGGCGCCGACGGATGTCGTCGGCCAGCTCATCTCGAGCGACGCCACGACCGTGCGCGGCGTTGTCGAAAGCCTGCGGCTGGCGAAGCGCGATCCGCGGATCACCGGCGTTCTGCTAATACCCTCGTCCATCGACTCGCCATACTGGGCCAAGGTGCAGGAGCTGCGGGATGCCGTGCTCGACTTCCGCAAGTCAGGAAAGGTCGTCGTCGGCTTTCTCGAATTCGGAGGCGACCGCGAGTACTACCTGGCCAGCGCCGCCGATCGCGTGTTCCTGCTGCCGACCAGCTCGCTCGACATCACCGGCATCGCGTCCTACGAAATCTTTCTCCGCGGTACGTTCGACAAGCTCGGTGCCTACCCGGATTTCCTGCAGATTGGCGCGTACAAGACGGCGGTCAACCAGCTCACGCAGAAGACCTTCACGCCCGAGCATCGCGAGATGGCCGAGTCGCTCAACGAAGACACGTACCAGCAGTTGGTGCGCGGCATTGCGTCTGCTCGAAAAAAGACGGAAGCGGAGATGCGGCAGCTGCTCGATCAGGGGCCCTTCTCTCCAGAGGATGCCGTCCGCTACGGCCTCGTGGACGGGTTGGCGTATGAAGACCAGCTCGACGACCTGGTGCCGCAGTTGCGTCAGGCTGGCGAGATCCGCCGCGTCGACAGCGCGGAATATCAGCGCGTCACGCCACGTTCGCTCGGCGTTCGAACGGTATCCAGGATCGCCGTGCTCTACGCCTCTGGCGTGATTGCATCGGGCAAGAGCGGATACAACCCCGGTTCCGGGAATGTGGTCGGTTCGGATACGTTCGTGGAGCAACTGCGCCGCGTTCGCGCCGACGAGTCCATCAAGGCGATCGTGCTGCGCGTCGACAGCCCTGGCGGATCGGGCTCCGCGTCCGACGTGATGTGGCGCGAATTGTCGATCACCCGCGATCAGAAGCCCGCGCGTCCGCTCATCGTCTCGATGTCCGACCTCGCCGCCTCGGGGGGGTACTACATCTCCGCCCCCGCGCAAGTCATCGTCGCGCAGCCGGGGACGCTCACCGGCTCCATCGGAGTGTTTGGCGGCAAGGTCGTCATCGACGGCACGCTCTCGAAAATCGGCGTGACGACTGAAACCATCAAGGCCGGCAAGAACTCGGATCTCGAATCACCGTTCTCGCGCTTTTCTCCCGACCAGCGCGTGAAGATGGGCGAGTACATGGCGGCGTTCTACAAGACCTTCATCACCAAGGTCGCAGAAGGGCGTCACACCACGCCGGAGCGCATCGACGCAGTTGGACAGGGACGCGTCTGGACGGGTGCACAAGCGAAGGAGCGCGGTCTGGTGGATGCGCTTGGTGGCCTCGACACGGCGGTGACAATCGCCAAGCAGCGGGCGCACATTCCAGCCGAGGAGGAGGTCGAGCTGGTGGTTTATACGGGAAGGCGGAGTCTCTATGAGGCGCTCAGCGAGTTGAGCCGCTCTTCGTCTTCGTTTGCGTCGTGGGGTGTGTTGCTGGGTGCCGCCGAGCGGCAGACGGTCGCGTCGCTGATGGCGCCCGCCGCGACATTCCGTCGCGGCGAGCCGTTGGCATTGATGCCGTTCGCCTTCGTGCGCTAATCCAATCGCTTGTGGCGCGAACCTTTAAGGTTCGCGCTACGTCCCGACGATCCGCTTGGCGACGTCCGCGTTGACCTGAATCTTCATGCCCTGCTTGGCCTTCGTCATGTAGGACTCGAAGAACTGCGCGCGCCGCTCGTTGAGCAGCTGCGTCCGGAACGTTTCTTTCGCTGTCTTGAACGCGTCCTCGGTGACGTCCTGACGCTCGGCGACGCGGACGATGACCGACCCCGAAGGCGCCGCAATCGGCTCGCTGACGCCGCCTGCCGGCAGCGCAAACGCAGCCTTGTCGATCTCCTGGCTCACTCCCACATCGGGGATGGCTGACCCGCGTGTGATCAGCTGCGTGTCCTTCGCCTCCAGGCCCTGCGCTTTGGCAGCCGCGGCGAAGTCCTTCGATGAGCGAAGCGCGGTCGCAATCTCGGCGGCCTTCTGCTTGCTCATCTCCGTGGCGCGCACTTTGATGACATCGTCGCGCACGCGATCCTTCACCTCGTCCAGGTTGGGGACGTACGGCTCGCGTCGGCCGGTGACGACGATGTACATCGGGCCGCGCGGGGACTGCAGCGCATGGCTCACTTCGCCGTCCTTCAACTGGAACGCCTGATTCGTGACGTCGGGCGACGGTCCGACGCCGGGCACCGGTTCGTCACGGGAGAAGAAGCCGGTTTCGCCCACCATCAGACCGGCTTCCTTGCCGACGGTGTCGAAATCCGCCGGCTTCTTGATGCGGGTATCGAGGTCACGGGTGCGGTCGGCGATCTGCTGATCGACGCGCTGCCCGGCCAGCGTCTGCTGGATCTGCGCGCGCGCTTCGTCGAGCGAACGCGTCGCGGCCGCCTTTTTGTCCACGACCTTGATGATGTGGAAACCGAACTGCGACTTCACGAGATCGCTGATTTGCCCGGGTTGCATCGAGAAGGCGGCCTTTTCGAATTCAGGCACCATGCGACCTTTCGGGAAGTAATCGAGGTCGCCACCGTTGGCCTTCGAGCCATCGTCTTCCGAGTATTTCTTCGCGAGCGCGGCGAAGTCGGCGCCCGGCGCTTTCGCTTCCTTCAGCACGTCTTCCGCCTGCTTCCGCACGGCTGCTTCGTCCTTGCCTTCCGTCTTCAGCAGGATGTGGCTCGCGCGCACCTGCTCCGGCGTCTGGAACTGCTGGAGGTTCGAGTTGTAATAGCTCTCGATCTCCTGCGGCGTGACGGTCACGCGGGTGCGCAGCTGATCGCGGTCGACGAGCAGATATCGAATTTTGCGTGATTCGCCCTTCCGGTATTCCGTCTTGTGCGCGTCGTAATAGGAGGCGACATCCGCATCGTTGACGGTGACCTTGTCGCGGAACTTGTCCGCCGTGAGCGCCACGACCTGCAGCTTCACCTTTTCGTTGCGGTTGCGATATTCACGCTCGAGATCCGCATCCGCTACCGCAACCCAGTCGGTCACCGCGGAGCGCAGCTTGTCGATCATCATGCTGCGCCGCAGACTCTGCTCGAAATCGCTCTTGTTGATTGGTGGATACTGCGACGCCAGCAACTGCTCGTAGCGCTGTTCGCCGATGAAGCGGCCATTTTCCTGGAGGGCAGGAATCGAAAAGATCTGCTGCGCGAGCTCTTCGTCGCTGACGCGGATATTCTGGCGCTCAGCTTCGGCGAGCGCTGCCTGCTCGTCGACCATCTGTTGCAGAATCTGTTGATCGATGCCGAGCTGCCGCAGCAGCTGCTCGTTGATGTTGCCGCCGTACTGCTGCTGGTAGGCCTGGATCTGATTCTGGTAACGACGTTGAAAATCCACGCCGCGGATGTCCGTCCCGTTGACCGTCGCCACTACATCCGACGCAGACGCGCCGACCGAGGTCGTCGTCGTATCCAGGAAACTCGGGATGTAGAAGGCGATGAACGTCAGCACTACCAGACCCAGGCTCCATTTCAGCCAATTCCGGTGGCGACGCATCCGGTCGAGCATCGTCATGGTTTAATTCCTCAGTAGGGTGTTGAAGCCTCTCATCGTACGCCATTGTGCGCCGGAGCCGCAACGGTTTCATGGTATATTTGGCTAGTTTAGAAGGACTTAGCGCCCCCGCTCCCTTCCAGCGGTGACACCTATCTCCGCCAAGTCTGGCCTTCCTGATTCCGTCGGGCGCCGCACTCGTCGTGTCGATCTGGCAGCTCGGCTGAAGGGACGCGTCCGTTCGCTGCGCACACAGCTCGAGCGGCGTGAGGCGTTGCTCGAGGCGATTCGTGAAGCGAATGCGACGGTTGACCCCAAAAAAGTGGCCGGATGGCTGGTGCACCGAGCGCGGACATGGATTCCGTGCCCGTGCTGGGCGGTCGTCGCGCGCGATATGAAGGGCGACCTCACCGTGATTGCTGACGAAGGCCTGACGGCTAACGTCATGCCGTCCCTGTGGGTGGCGGCGCAGTGGGTGATGCGTCATGGGTCGGAGTTGTTGTCCGGCGATCTTGCCAAAGACAGCAGCAAATCAGGCGCGACGGGCAGCGCCATCGCCTTCCCGCTGGTGTGCCGCAACCGCCCGATCGGCGTGCTCGTCGGCCTCGATCCGATGCCCTCCGCGGCGTTGCCGGCGCTCAGCGCGTCACTCTCACTGGCACTTCGCTCCATTCTCGAGGCGCCCGCCATTGCGCTCGACAACGCGCTGTCGCTGCAACGGGCGGAAGCCGTATCGGTGACCGACGACCTCACGGGCCTTTACAACTCGCGTTATCTGAATCTCGTTCTCCGTCGCGAAGCGAAACGCGCCTCGCGCAGCGGCCGCCCGCTGTCGCTGTTGTTCCTCGATCTCGATGGGTTCAAACAGGTCAACGATACCTACGGGCATCTTGCGGGCAGCAAAGCCCTTGTCGAAGCATCGGCGATCATCCGCGGAAGCGCGCGGGAAACCGACGTCGCGGCGCGCTTCGGTGGCGACGAATTTTCAGTGGTTCTGCCCGATACCGGCTGTGAGGGCGCGCTATCGGTCGCCGAACGTATCCGGGAACGGATCGGCGCCTGTGTCTTTCTGGCCTCGGACGGTTTGTCCGTCCATCTCACCGCATCCATTGGGGTTGCGACCCTGCCGGACGTCGCTGCATCGGCCGAAGAACTAATACGAGCCGCTGACGTGGCGATGTACCGGGTCAAGGATGCTGGGAAGGACGGAATTTGCATTGCGCAGGAGGCTCCGGCCTTTTGATCTAGGGACTGACCTTCGGGTCTGCCCAAGGAGTTGACTTGGCTCTCGGCTCGTTTTTCTCCCTCTTCTCCAGCGATCTCGCGATCGACCTCGGCACTGCCAACACCTGCGTCTACGCCCGCGGAAAAGGCATCGTTGTCAACGAGCCTTCGATTGTCGCGATTAACAAAGTCAACGGGCGCGTCGAGGCGGTTGGCAAAGACGCGAAAGAGATGCTCGGCCGGACGCCCGGCAACATCGTCGCCATCAAACCGATGAAGGACGGCGTTATCGCTGACTTCGAGGTCACCGAGAAGATGCTGACCTACTTCATCAAGAAGGCTCACAACCGGAACGTCTGGGTGCGTCCTCGAATCGTCATCGGTGTGCCCTCGGAAATCACGCAGGTCGAAAAGCGCGCGGTGAAGGACAGCGCGTACCGCGCGAAGGCGAGCGAAGTCCACCTGGTCGAGGAAGCCATGGCTGCCGCGATCGGCGCCGGCATGCCCATTACGGAACCGTCGGGCAACATGATCGTCGACATCGGCGGCGGCACGACCGACATCGCCGTGATCTCGCTTGCGGGCATCGTCTACAGCAAGGCGGTACGTGTCGCCGGGAACGAGATGGATGAGGCGATCATCCAGTACATCAAGAAGACGTACAACCTCCTGATCGGCGAGCGCACCGCGGAGCAGATCAAGATGGAGATCGGCTCCGCGTTCCCGCTCGAGGAAAAGATGACGATGGAGATCAAGGGAAGGCACCTGATTGAAGGGGTGCCGAAGACGATCACCATCACGGACGCGGAGATTCGCGAGGCGCTCGCGGAAACGGTGAACGTCATCGTGGATGCCGTGCGCGTCGCGCTCGAGCGCACTCCGCCCGAACTGTCCGCCGACATCGTCGACAGAGGCATCGTGCTCACCGGCGGCGGATCGATGCTGAAGAATCTCGACAAGCGGCTGCGTGAGGAAACCGGACTGCCGCTGGCGATGGCCGAGGATCCGTTGTCATCGGTCGTGCTTGGCGCGGGCAAGATGTTGTCGGACTTCAATCTGTTGCGGAAAATCTCCATTGATTAGCGGCAACACACGCAGTCACCGGCCACAGAGACACAGGGGCTCAGAGAAGACCGTCTTTCATGTCTGCGTCTCCGAGTGTCTGCGGCACCTGGCCATGAAGGGTGCCGCGCTTTAGGCAATGGCCGTCATCGATATCCGCCGCCGCACCGGCTACCTCTTCCTCGCGGTGGTCGTCGCGCACGTCATCCTGATCTCGACACAGGTCACCACCAGGCGCGGTGTGCCGATGCTGCAGGAGGCGGTGTTCGGGGTGTTTTCCGAAGTGCAGCGGGGCGCCAACACGGTGGCGACCGGGGTCCGGAACTCGTGGCAGAACTACTTTGCGCTGCAGCAGGTTCAGGAAGAAAACGAGCAACTGAAACAGCAAATCAGCGCGCTGCAGATCCGCCTGCAGCAGGAGCGCAATCTTGCGCAGCAGTCCGAGTCGCTGCAAAAGCTGCTGCAGCTGAAAACCGCGACCGAGCTCATGACGACCGCGGGCAGCGTCATCGCGGGGAGCGCCAGTCCTGAGTTCCGCACGATTACCGTGGACAAGGGGACGAGTGAAGGTGTTCACGCCGACATGGCTGTCATTTCGCCCGCGGGGGTTGTCGGCCGCATCATCCAGCCAAGCGCCCGTGCCTCGAAGGTCCAGCTGCTGATCGACCGCAACGCCGCGGCCGGGGCCCTCGTGGAACGGACGCGCGCCCAGGGCGTCGCAGTGGGTACGGGCACTGATGAGTTACGAATGGACTACGTGTCGGGGTCCGCGGACGTGAAAGCCGGGGATGCGGTTGTTACGTCCGGCATAGATGGTATTTACCCTAAGGGCTTTGTAATTGGTCAGATACAATCCGTACGGAGGGGAGCGGGACAATACAGCTCGATTGTGATCCGTCCGGCTGTCGATTTCTCCGCGCTTGAAGCGGTACTGATCGTCCTTACGCCACCGTCGGCCGCAGAGGCTGGCGCGCCGGGCACGGATCAGGTCCACTAGGTGAAGGCTGCGGGGGTCGTAGTCGCCATAGCTCTGGCGCTTGCGTTGCAGACGAGCCTGGCGCGGCTTCTCGTCGGTGGCACCGCGGCGCTCGACCTGGTCCTCGTCGTTGTCGTCTACGTTGCCCTGACGAGTGGACCAGTAAAGGGAATGCTGACTGGAAGCGCCGCCGGCATCGTACAGGATGCGCTCTCGAGCGGTACAGTCGGTATCGGAGGCCTTGCGAAAGCGATTGTTGGGTTTGGCGTCGGCGTCATAGGGCAACAATTCATCGTGACCGCTGCCTTTCCGCGGTTTTTGATGTTCATTGTGGCGACGCTGGTGCACTCGGCGCTGTTCATGGGGATGTACATGCTGCTCGGCTTGAAGGAGTTTCCGTCGCCATGGGCGGCAGTGCTCAGTCAGGCGATCGGCAATGCGGTTGTCGGCATCGTGGCGTTTGCGATCATCGAATCGCTCCCCGGTGCGATAGAACGTCGGAGATTCAAGCGGTCGAGTCGGTAATCATCGAGAGATCGCCTCGCTATGGCCATACAGGAAGATCGCCGTCGTATCAGCATCAGGCTCACCGTCCTGCAGGTGGCGTGCGTGGTCGTGTTCGCCGCGCTCGGCATCAGCTTCTGGCTCCTCCAGATCGTCGAGCACGCCAAGTACGAGGAGATGGCCGAAAACAATCACCAGCGGACGCTCGCGCTGCGCGCTCCGCGCGGCGTGCTCTACGACCGCAACGGCCAGGTTCTGGTGGAGAACCGCCACTCGTTCACGATTTCGATCGTGCGCGAGCACACGAAGGATCTCGATCGCACCATCCGCATGCTCTCCGAAGTGGCGAGTCTCGATGTCGAGAACGTCCGCGCCGTAGTCGCGCGGCACAAGTCCGAACCGAGCTACCGCCCAATCGTCGTCGTCGAGGATGCCTCACTCGCGCAGGTGGCCGCGATCACCGCGCGGCGGCTCGATTTCGAATTGCCGGACGTCGTGGTCGAAGAGGTGCCCACGCGGCAGTACCCGGGAAGCAGTATTGGCGCCCATTTGTTCGGGTACGTCGGCGAAGTCAGCGACACGATGGTGGCGGCCAACGATTCGCTGAAGAGTGGTGATCTGGTTGGACAGGCCGGGATCGAAAAAATCTACAACCCGCTGCTGATGGGAGAGGACGGCGCCAAGGTCGTCGTCGTCAACAGCCTGGGCCGCGAGATCAGCACGCTCGACTTGGTGCCGCCGACCGAGGGTAAGCGCGTGCAGCTCACGATCGACTTCGACGTGCAGAAGGCGGTGGAAGACGGGTTCAAGGCCGCACACGACGCGCGTCTGACCAATGCCGGCGCTGCTGTCGTTCTGGACCCGAACACGGGCGAAGTGCTCGCCTACGCGAGCGAGCCGGCGTTCGATCCGAATGCGTTCGCCGCTGGAATCGACCGGGCGACGTGGGCCTCGTTGACCAGCGACGAACAGCATCCACTGAACGATCGGGCGATTCAGGGTCGGTATTCGCCGGGTTCCACGTTCAAGATGGCGGTGGCAATGGCCGCGCTGGAAGAAGGCATCATCACGCCGGATTTCCAGGTGCACTGCGCCGGCGCCGCGAACTTTTACGGCCGTTCATTCAAGTGCTGGCGTGCAGGCGGACACGGCACCATCAGCCTCCGCCACGCCATCGAGCAATCGTGCGACGTGTACTTCTACACGGTTGGAAATCTCGTCGGCATCGACAAGATCAACAAGTGGGCGACGCTGCTGGGCCTTGGCGTGAAGAGCGGCATCGACCTCCCGAATGAGACCGTTGGTCTGGTGCCGTCCACGCAATGGAAGCAAGAGAAGATGCACGAGAAGTGGTACGCCGGTGAAACCATTTCCGTGGCGATCGGTCAGGGGCAGGTGTCGGTCACACCGGTGTCGATGGCGGTGTATGCGGCGACGCTCGCCAATGGCGGCACGCGCGTGACACCGCATCTGCTGAAGGCCGTCGATGACGGCACCGGCAACGGGTGGAAGCCGGTGGCCGCGCCCGCACCGCAGTCGAAGGTGGAGCTCGACCCGGAGAAGCTGCAGGCAGTTCGGGACGGTCTCTGGGGGGTCGTCAATGGAGGCGGTACGGGCAATCGCGCCCGCGTCCCCGGATATGACGTGTCGGGGAAGACGGGAACGGCGCAGGTGATTTCCAATGCCGGCCGCGTCGCCGCAGCACGTTCGGGCAAGGACCTGCGCGACAACGGGTGGTTCGTCTTCTTCGCGCCACGGGACAAACCAGAGGTTGCCGGCGTCGTGTTCCTCGAGCACGGCGTCCATGGCCCGAACGCTGCGCGAGTTGCGCGCCACATCGTGGCGACGTTTTTTGCCAAGAAGGAAGGCCGGCCGCTGCCGCCGCCGCCGACACCGGCGGACATGCAGTTCGATTTTTCGGATCCCTACGGTCTGGGACACATGCCGGGAGCGCCTCCGCCGGAGGAACCGGTGAACGACACGCACTGAGATGCTCGAACGAAGGCTCTACTACCACATCGACTGGGCGATGCTCGCCGGCGTCTTCGCGCTCTGCGCGATCGGTGTCGCGCAGATCTACAGCGCCACCGGTGGCTTTACGCACATCTACTACACGCAGATCTACGGCATCATCCTCGGTGTCTTCGCCATGGCGATTTGCCTGTCGATCGACTATCGATCGCTCGCCGACAAGTCGCACTGGATTTACCTCGGTATTCTGCTGCTCCTGATGTACGTGCTGTTTTTCGGCGCGGTGCGCGGCGGATCGCGGCGGTGGATCGATCTCGGCGTCTTCAATCTGCAGCCGTCGGAGTTCGCCAAGGCCACGCTCGCGCTCGTCCTCGCCAAGTTCTTCGGCGAGAGTCGCCGCGGGGCGATCACACGCGAAGACCTCGCCATCGCCGGTGCGCTCACCGCGGTGCCCCTCCTTCTCATTGCGCGGCAGCCGGACCTCGGAACGGCCGTCACGCTCATTCCGGTCGTCTTTGCCATTGCTTACGTCGCGGGCATGCCGATGCGCATCGTCGGCATTCTCGCGCTCGTCGGCGTGCTGGTCGCACCGGTCGCCTGGAAATTCGCGCTCAAGGACTATCAGCGCGAACGCATTTCGACATTTCTCGACCCCGCGCAGGACGCCAAGGGCGCGGGCTATCAGCAGATTCAGGCGCGGATCACCGTGGGATCCGGAGGCCTGTGGGGAAAGGGCTTCACCAAGGGAACGCAGGGCCAGCTGCGGTTCCTGCCGGTGGCACACAACGATTTCATCTTCTCGGTGCTTGCCGAGGAGCAGGGGTTTGCGGGCGTGCTCGTTACGCTCGGGCTGTATCTGTTCGTGATTCTTCGTGCGCTCGAGGCGGCGCGGCTCGCCAAAGATCGCCTCGGCGCGTACCTGGTGCTGGGAGTACTGGCCAGCTTCACATTCCAGGTGATTTACAACGTGACGATGTCGGCCGGCCTCGCGCCGGTCAAGGGACTGACGCTTCCGCTCATGAGTTACGGCGGCTCCTCCATGATTGCCACTTTGGCGGCGTTCGGCCTCATTCTCAACGTGCGGATGCGTCGTTTTACAAATTAAGGCTTCGGGCTTCGGGCGCCGGGCTGCAGGCCGTTACGGCCGCAGCCCGGCGCCTGGAGCCTGCAGCCTGCTAGCGGGTTCTGTGATGCCGTTCATGCCCGTCACCATCGTGCTGCGTCGCCTTGTGGCGTTCGTCGGCGTCCTCGTCGCCTTTGTGGCGGCGCGGCGATGCGTGAACGTGTCTGCGGCGGCATCAGGTGAACCCGTGCGGAGCTTCGGGCATGACCAAGGAGATGATCATCTCCTCGAGCGCCCACGAAACACGGGTCGCGATTCTCGAGGACGATCAGGTAGCCGAAATCTTCATCGAGCGCGAACATCAGCGCGGCGTCGTTGGCAACCTCTACAAAGGCCGGGTGTCGAAAGTCCTCCCTGGCATGCAGTCGGCGTTCGTTGACCTCGGTCTCGAACGCGACGGATTCCTCTACGTTTCAGACGTCGTCGCCAACACTGAAGAATTCGACCGTCTTGAAACGGAGGAAGAAGAGGACGGCGGGTCCTCCGTCGACGGGAACGGTTCCGGCGGAGCCCGTCCCACGCAAGCCGTACGCAGGCCGGGTACCGCCGACGGTGCCGCCAGCGGAGGCGGACCCGGCGTAGCGCCACCCCGCGGTGGCCGTCGCGATCGCGAGAGGGGACCCGAGCCCAAAATCGAGGAACTGCTGAAGGAAGGGCAGGAAATTCTCGTCCAGGTCGCGAAGGAGCCGATTGGCACGAAAGGCGCGCGGCTCACCTCTCACGCGACGATGCCGGGGCGCTTCCTGGTGTTCATGCCGACCGTCGATCACGTCGGCGTCTCCCGCAAAATCGAGTCGCGCGAGGAACGCAGCCGCCTCCGCGGGATCGTCCGCGAATTCCGCGATCAGCACGGCTTTACCGGCGGCGTGATCATCCGCACCGCCGCATCGGCACGGCCGAAGGAAGACATCGTTGCCGACCTGAGCTACTTCCACAAGGTCTGGACGGAGATCCGTCAGAAGGCCGACGGTTCGCGTGCTCCCGCCGTTGTTTACCGCGAGCAGAGCCTGGTTGCGAAGCTGCTGCGGGACCTGCTCACCGACGAGTACGCGGCGATCCGGATCGACAACGAGCAGGAGTATCGCCGAGTCTTCGAATTGATCGAGCGCATCATGCCGTCGCTCGGCGCCAAGGTGAGGCTCTACAACAAGGAGTACCCGATTTTCGAGGAGTACGGCGTCCAGGC
>Ga0070671_100002219_pt1 | contig 14995 bp, 8 predicted proteins | sample KBSS73metaG_FD_65341 | JGI IMG/M metagenome (GOLD analysis project Ga0070671, IMG submission 65341) | Switchgrass rhizosphere microbial communities from Kellogg Biological Station, Michigan, USA - KBS S7-3 metaG | ecosystem: Host-associated > Plants > Roots > Rhizosphere > Soil ...
GGACCTTCCTTCAATCCTTTGCTGGGAAGCTCTCCAAGCGTTTTCACATCCGAGGCAAGTTCAAGCATATTATCATTCAACTTAGCACCATAAATATTTCCGGCCGACCAATACAAATATGCCTGTCCGTCCTTATCAATAAATACATTCGGATCTATTCCCCTCACGCCTTTAATTGGAGTAGGTTGTGGAATGTAAGGTCCCTCAGGTTTGTCGGCCACCGCAACACCAATTGTAAAACCTCTTCCGTAGGTTACGGTATCCTTAGGTGAGGTGGGGAAATAAAAATAATATTTGCCATTCCGCTCTATGCAATCCGGCGCCCACATGCTGTAACTATCCGGCCTGACCCATGGAACTTTGTTTTGCTGAACAATTACGCCGTGATCTGTCCAATTCACAAGGTCGGATGAAGAGAAAACATGATAGTCTTCCATGCAAAACCAACCAACACGTCCTTTACCCGGAGTGGCCAGAATATCGTGCGAGGGATAAACGTATACCTTATTCCCAAAAACCCGTGCAGAGGGATCTGCCGAATATTGATCCCTAATAAAAGGATTTTGTGCATGGGCAATACAATAGGAAGCTAGTAGTAAACCACCTGTTAGTACAAATCGAACGCAGTGTTTCATTTTTTCCTGATTGATTTTCGCAAAGTAGTTGTTCTATTCATGGGTAAGTCTTCAATCAATTATTTCTTTTCATATCATTTCTTTTTCGAAATAGAATCTTCGATATGGAAGTAGTCGAAATCCACAAACCCGCCAACATTTTTAGTTGCATAATTGAACAGGCCAAATCGATATCCCATAAAATGTGGCAAGGTGTACGTCATTTTTAGCGGCGTTCCTATTGCTGTCCATTCTTTTCCATCAAGGCTATAAAAAAAATCCGCGCTATCCTTCTTGTTTGTGAAGTCGCATTCGGCTTTGAAATAAACCACGCTTTTGTTGAGCAAAACGGGTGCTGATTCTTCCGCCTTTCCCGATCCCGCATTAATCATCACAATTGATTTGCTGTTTCCATTCATCTTCACACCCACTAGTCCATAATTTTTTTGCAGCAGGCAAAGTCCGGCAAAGTCGCCATCTTTCATCCTGGAAACATCCACTGAAGTACTGCCCCTACACAAAGGGCCAATGGTTCTTTGTGTAAGGGTATTTCGTGCCAATAAGAAAGAAGTATCAATTCTGCCGGTGAATAATCGTAAGTAACCTTTTCGCTTCGAAACCGACCACAAATTGTTGTCAGGATTGTGATTCCATTGCCACACGAGTGGTAAGGCAGGTTCTTTTTTCTTGCGAACAAATTCATCTGATGATACGATGCCTGGAATAAGACCCTTGCTCGCAGGAAGATCAAGGATCGTAGGAACCTTTCCATTTTCTCCAAGTACCGGCCAACCATCTACCCATTTTACGGGCACCAGATAAGGAATGCGGCCAACAGCGCCGTAGTCGCGAAATAAATAGGCGAACCACGTTCCATCGGGTTTGTCAATTAATCCTCCCTGCGCAACTCCAAGATCTTGTAGTGCGAGTCGTCCTTCCCACGGACCGGTAATTTTATCGGCGCGGTGGATCACAACAGTGCGCATTCCCCCTCTTGGCCAGGTGATGTTAAACAGATAATATTTACCATTTACTTTGAATAGTTGCGAACCCTCGGCGTTCAAACCAATATTTGATCCGGCAGGCGCATTTGCATTCTCGATGATCACTTGCTCGGTTGAACCGGGCTTTACTCCTGAAGCATCCGCATTCAATTCAACCAGTCTGAGTTTTCCACCTCCATAGATTAAGTATACACGACCGTCTTCATCAAAAAACAATGTGTGATCGTGATAAGAAGGTTTGAAGGAAACAACTTTCCATGGACCTTTTTCAATATTCCTGGTGGAATAAATATGAGTTCTGCCTGTTGTTTGCGCAAATGTGCTCACATAATAAGTGCCGTTGTGATAGCGAATGCAACTTGCCCATGACCCTCTTCCGTAAGTGCTTTTTCCATTAACAAGATTCAACTCATCGATATTCGCCAAAGTATCGTACGCATAGTTCACCAATTTCCAATTAATGAGGTCGTTTGATTTCATTATGGGCACACCAGGACTCATGTGCATAGTTGTACTGCTCATGTAATAATTATCACCGACACGTACAATCGACATATCGGGAACATCAGCATAAATGACCGGATTATGGGCCTTGTTATCCTGAGCAACTAGTGAGTTGCCTATTCCGAGAATAAAAATTCCAAAACACAACAGAAGGATTTTCCTTTGCATTATTAACTGATTTTCTTGCTTCCGCGAATGTCTTCCGCGAGGCATTCGCCGGATAAAGAAAGTAGGGATAACGTGGTTGCGAGAAGCTTCATCACTTTTAAGTCCTAGTTATTCATTTTAGTTTCCGGCGGCCCGAGATAACTCGGCTTTACTGAACCAAAGTCAATCACCGCCTTTTGAAGTACAATTGCAGGTGACACCATCCAATATTTAAGCGTATGCTTGCCGGGTTTGGAAAGAGTTTGCTCAATTGTTTTGACGATAATATTGTTTGCCACCCACCCTTCCCACGTACGACCATTTTTATCATCTGCATTTAGTGACACAACTTGTGGTTGCGCATCGTCAATGGACACGGCAAACTTCAATCCTTCTTCATCGCCAAGAAAGTTCAATGTAGGAGAGAAGTAAAGTTGGATTTTGCAAGCACCGCTATCATACGAATAGAAATCAAATTCTACTCGTGGGCTGCCCGACGAAAGCGTTGAGGTAAAGGTGACGGGAAAAGTGGAAATGCCAGATCCGTTTCTTCCGATATCAGGTATCACCTTCCAGGTCATTTTATCTGAATGCTTTTCCCGCGTCCAGTGTTCAGCTTCTATAGAAACATAACCGTTCCTTTCATAGAAACTATTGGGATCGGTCTTACCTGGAAAACTAAGATCCGGCGTTTTTACTGTTTCAATTATCTCAACTGAATCTGTTTTTATTTCTGCTGTTGTTTGCGACGTTGATAAAGAATCTGTCTTTACGTAAGTGACTTGTGGCATTCGATTAACCGGCGGTTGTTGCCAGTACGTGTAACCTATATGGGTTTGGTCCATCATATGGTTCCATTTGCCATTGGCGATATTGTGATATTGACGACTGATGAGCGAATCTTTCTCATAAGCCTTTTTTGCACTCTCAGCCAGTGCATTCGCGTGTGGTGAGTTTTCCTTCGCCGCGTGTTTATTCAACGCCACCATTAAATACAATTCGTTCAAATTGGCAGCGGCCAGTACGGGATGTAAAACCAATTGGAAGTAGGCGTCTTTATATTGCGCGGGCAATTCGGCGTCAATTTTTTGCGCTATAAAGAGTAAGGCCCGGTATTCGCCAAATAATTTCACCGCCTCATCATAATTATCCAAACTATAAGTTTCGGGTGAAAGAAGTTCGGGCTTTCTTCGCGCAGCAAATTGAGAATATTTCAAGATGACTTCACCAATATCTTCTGCATAAGATGGACCAAATTGTTCGGCTGACCATTTTGTATAATAATCGCGTAGGTTGTTTTCGTTCCATGCCTTCGTATTCCATGCATAATCCAGAAAAAAAGAAATGGGAAATTCCATCGGCTTGAGATCACCAACATTTACAATCCATATTTGTCTTACGCCATATTCATATGCAAGATGCATTTGCTCCCATACCCTCGCGATATTATTTGTATTGATCCATTTATAATTTCTTGGTCCGCCTACGTAATCAAAGTGATAATATATTCCGTAGCCACCTTTACGGGGTGGATCAGTTAACTTAGGGAGTCTTCGTATGTTTCCCCAGTTGTCATCACAGAGCAAGAGAGTCACATCGTCCGGCACACGCATTCCTTTGTCATAGTAATCCTGCACCTCTTTATACAAGGCCCAAAGTTGAGGCGTTTGAGAAGGATCCTTTCTAGTTACTTCAGCAATAATTTTCCGCTGATCAGTCACAATTCTTTCCAGCAGTTGGGTTGCTGTTCCGCGCGTCATCGGCATATCGCCATCGCCACGCATGCCCACGGTAACAATACTTTCATGCGTGCCCATGTTTTGAATTCCCTTGCGCCAAAAATCTTTCAGCACCACTTCGTTGGAATCGTAGTTCCACTGTCCTTTTCCATATCTTTTCCATTCCTGTTGCGCGCGTAGCATAGGTTCGTGATGAGAAGTTCCCATCACGATTCCCCATTTGTCTGCAAGAATTGGATTGAGTGAATCATCATCATTAAAAGCGTTTCCCCACATGGCAGGCCATAGATAATTTCCTTTCATGCGTAGCAGCAGCTCAAAAATTTTTTCATATACCAAATGATTGACGCCGCCGAATTTTTCTTTCGCCCATCCTGAAAAGGCAGGCGCTTCGTCGTTGATAAAAATGCCCCTATATTTTACCGACGGTGAACCAAAAAAGTAATTTCCTTTGTTTAGGTAGATTTCATTCTTCTTTTTAGCAGGTACATCGGCCCACCAATACCACGGGGAAACGCCCATCTGCCTCGATAATTCAAACACACCGTAAGCGGCTCCTCTTTTATCGCTTCCGGCAATAACCAATACATTTTGCATTCCCTTGTAGCCATTGATGGTTGTGAGTTGAAATGCTTCCCATTTATTTTTTAAGTCATCAACCCGAATTGCCTTAGATCTTGCTAATTCCTGGATGAATTTTGAACGAAGTGTTCCGACGATAATCGCATATTTTTTACCGGTACTTAATTGATGCTCCCGGGATGGCGTTTTTCCGATTATTGCCGCAATGTCCTCTATAAGCAGTGAACTGGCCTTTTGTACAAGCCAATCGTCCTGGTCATCGCAAATAATAACGGGGGGTTGCTGAGAAGAACCGATAAGAATACTTTTTGGCGAGGCCTTATCGGAAATTAATTGTGCGGAAGCTATCTGACCAGAAAGAAAAAGAATTACCAGGAAACCACTTAACCGTTTCATTGAAATGTGTTTTTGTTTTTGGTTGACTCTATATATGGTTAAGCTTTGGGGTGTGTGGCGAATCACTTAACAATGGTCAGTTCATCATTCGGTCTTTCGGCGATTCACGTGTTATCGGACAGTTGTGATACTCACCCGAATTCGCCGTTAGGATTATGTCCCGCAAGCAGTAACTCGCGAAGAGAAATAATTCGTGTAATTAGTGCCAATTCGTATTAATTCGTGCTCTCAAAATCCAATTGAATTGCCGCCATCAACGGGCATCACAATACCGGTAATGTATTTCGATTCATCCGATGCAAGGAATAACGCTGCATCAGCTACATCAGATGGTTGTCCTAATCCGCCCATTGGCGTTCGCGACAATACTTTGCTCTTTCTTTCCTTGTCTCCATCCAATGCGCGCGCCGACATTTCCGTGGCAATAAATCCTGGTGCAATGCAATTGACCCGAATACCTTTGGGAGAGAGTTCAACCGCCATAGCTCGTGTCATTCCTTCAATGGCCGATTTGGATGCTGTATATGCAATTACTTTTGGAATACCATATTGAGATGCCATGGAACTTATATTGATAATACTTCCACGAACATTTTTCTCTAACATGCACTTGACAACTTCTTTTGACAGTGCAAAAACTGCCGTTACATTTGTTAATATGATCTGTTGAAAGTCCTCGTTCGTTACTTCCGTGAACTCTTTTTTCATGTTGATGCCCGCGTTGTTCACCAGGACATCTATCTGGCCAAACCGATTGATAACGATATCAACAAGATTTGGGATGTCGGAAAGATTGCTCAAATCGCATCTTATTGCATAGCACAATTCTCCCAGTTTCTTTCTTGCTGCCTCCAATTTGCTTTCATCCCTACCTGCTATTACCGTGCGGATACCGCTCCGCACAAACTTTTCCGCGATGGCTAGCCCAATGCCGGAAGCTCCTCCCGTGACGATTGCTACTTTCGGATTTCTATTTTCTTCCATGATTCCTTTTTGTCAATTGCTGAACGAGGATACCTTTCAATTAAGACTTTTTATCTTTCGCAGAAGACGCTCGAATAACTAGCTCAGAGCGAAGAATAATTCTGTTGGTTGTGTGAATAGGCGCTACTCCATTAAGATGATTGATCAAATTCCATGCGGCTACTTCTCCCATTTCATATCCAGGGTAATTAATGGTCGACAAATTTGGTTCTACCACTTTTGAAACGGGATCATTATTGAAACCTACAATTGCTATATCATCTGGAATTCGAATGCCTGACTGCTTTAACGAAACCATGCAACCCACTGCGGAATTGTCATTGGCCACAAACACGCCATCGGGCATAGGATTCATTTCGCGAATAAGCGCCGCAGCTTCCATGCCGGATTCAAAGCTGAGATTGTTGATCAGTATATAATCTTCGCGGAATGGAATGTTGTGTGTAGCTAATGCTTGTTTATAACCCTGCAATCGATCGATGTAGACATTTCGTTGCGGCGTTGCGGTGATATGAACTATTCTTTTGCAACCTTGCTGAATCAAATGTTCAGTTGCGTCAAAGGCTGCCTGCCTGTTGTCGATCAGTATTTGTGTAGAACTTTCATGTTGTTCCACGCGGTCGAAAAATATTACAGGAATGTTCTTTTTAAAGAATGAATCAAAGTGGGAAATATCCTCCGTATCATAAGCAAGCGATACTAGTAAGCCATCCACCCTATTATTGAAAAGTGTCTTCGCGTTTGCAATTTCTTTCCTGAAGGATTCAGAGGATTGGCTGATGATCAGGTTGTACCCATTGCTGTTGGCAACATTCTCCATACCTGCAATAATAGTGGACATGAAATAGCTGTTGAGCCGGGGGACTATTACGCCAATTGTATCCGTACGCTGTGTGCGAAGATTTCTCGCGAAATGGTTGGAGCGGTAACCCAGCTCTTCGGCCAGGTCAAAGATTTTCTTTTTGGTTTTTTTGCTTACTACGGGATCGTCCTTGAGCGCGCGACTTACAGTGGCAACCGAAATGTTGAGCTTTTGCGCCAGATCGTAAATTGTAATTTCCCTAGTTTTAACCATACAATCGGTTACATTCAATTCGCTTAGCTAAAATAGCCTAAAAGAATTATTTTTTTTGAAAAAAATATGCAATCGGTTGCAATCTTCATTTTTTGGCTTAAATTGGACAAGCAATTAAGCCAGAAGTAAGATGAGCTTCAACACAAAACTACTCATCCTATGTGCAATTATCTTAGGAGGGATGAGCGCTTGCAAAAAAAACACTGAACAGCCAACAAACAATCCGCCCCCACCTCCGCCACCCGTTGTATCCGATACAGCAGGCACTTTGAAAGCAAAGGCCAATTTCACTGTGGGAATGGCTATTGGATACAATCCACTCAAGAACATTTTGAGTTATCGAAATACAGTTGCTCGGGAAGTTGACCAGGTCACATTTGACTATCAAATGAAGCATGGTGCAATTGTGAGAGATGATGGAAGTTTTGATTTTAGCAGAACCGATGAAATGGTCAACCTTGCAACTGCTGCAGGACTCGAAGTATTTGGACACACATTGGTGTGGCATCAGAATCAGAATGGAAATTATTTGCGTTCATTAACGGTTAGCAGTGGCGGCAACTCCTCTAACCTTCTACCAGTGGGCGACTTTGAAGCAGGAACCGGTACCACAGGAACTGGAAGTGCCCTGTTCACGGGATGGAATGTACTAGTGGGAGGAACATCTGCAGGAACTTTTTCAGCCGTTACTGGGAATAATAGTGCGAGAGCTTTGGAAGCGAATGTAACAACTGCCGGTGCTAACGCATATGATATGCAGGCAATCGGTTCAAGTTGGACAGCAGTAGTGGGCAAGCAATATAAAGTGAGCGTCGATATAAAATCGTCTGTCGCTAATGGAAAAATTCGATTGGTAAATCAAAATAGTCAATACCAACAATTGGATATTGTGCCTACCACAAGTTGGGCTAGTTATACCTGGACACTTACAGCATTGGAGACTTCGCCAATACTAAGGTTGAACTTTCCGAATACAGGCGTGTACACGGTCGATAATATTACGATTGTTGATTTATCTGGAGGGCCCGCACCCACCTCCGACGAAATAGCAACCGCTGTTGATTCGGCAATGAGCCGGTTTATCCGCAATAGCGTGACCAGATATATTGGAAAAGTGAAAGCATGGGACGTTGTGAACGAAGCGATCACTGATGGAACGGGAATGGTGAGAAGTAATTCCGGGACTACTACCGGTGATGCATTCTATTGGGCGCAATATCTTGGTCGGAATTACGCGTTAAAAGCATTTCAGTATGCAAGGGCTGCTGATCCGTCGGCCACCCTATTTATCAATGACTATAACCTGGAATCTGATAGTCGAAAATTAGATTCTTTGATAGCGTATGTTACTGAATTAAAGTCGAAAGGTGCAAGTATTGATGGCATCGGCACGCAAATGCATATTGGTACTAATACTTCGCAAGCTGGAATTGAATCGATGTTTAAGAAGTTAGCCTCAACCGGACTAAAGATCCGCGTATCTGAATTAGATATTCGGGTAAACACAAGTAATTCGTCAAGCTTTACGCTCACTCCGTCAATTGCGTCGGATCAGTCGGCGATGTATCAATATGTTGTGGAATCTTATATAAGAAACATACCGGTTTCCCAGCGATATGGCATCACAATGTGGGGAGTGGCTGATACTGACAGTTGGTATGTTACCGTAATGAACAGGGTGGAATTTCCTTTACTGTTTGACGCTAACTATCAGAAGAAGCCCGCCTATGAAGGATTTGCAAAAGGATTAAAACAACAATAAACTGATTTCGTACGCCTAAGTTTCATATTCGCAGTCGTTAGGAGGGATGTATCGTTCATCCTTCCTTTTTTTACAGAACTTATCCTACCTTTCTCACGAGAAATGAGCGGTGATCGGTGATGAGTGATCGAATGATTCGACGCTAGCTGATAACCGAACTGAATAACTGAATAACTGAATAACTGAATAACCAAATAACTGATAACTAAAAACCGATAACCAAGAACTAAACAAGTAAAACACTTTATATGCAAGCCACAGCAGTTAAAAAAGAATACTTCAAGAATATCGGAAAGATAAAATTTGAAGGAGCTCAATCGGATAATCCTTTGGCTTATCGTTGGTACGACGAAAACAAAGTGGTGGCCGGTAAAAAAATGAAGGATCATCTACGATTCGCGTGTGCATACTGGCATTCATTCGTTGGAAGTGGCGCTGATCCATTTGGTGAAGCGACGCATCTGTTTGGATGGGATAAGAAAACTGACGCAGTAGATAGAGCCCGGGATAAGATGGATGCTGCCTTTGAATTTATCACCAAACTCGGACTCCCTTATTATTGCTTCCATGATGTGGATGTTGTTGACTATACAAACGATGTTGCAGAAAATGAAAGACGGCTGCAACAAGTTGTTGAACATGCAAAAGAGAAACAGGCAGAAACAGGCGTAAAGTTGTTGTGGGGAACTGCTAACCTTTTTTCCAGCAGACGATATATGAACGGCGCTGCTACTAATCCGGACTTCCATGTGGTGGCACACGCGGGTGCGCAAGTGAAGGCTGCATTAGACGCAACTATTGCGCTTAACGGTGAAAATTATGTTTTCTGGGGTGGGAGAGAAGGATACATGAGCCTGTTAAATACAGATATGAAACGCGAACAGGAACACATGGCGCGTTTTCTTCACACCGCAAAAGACTATGCAAGGAAGAATGGATTTAAAGGCACATTCTTTATTGAACCGAAGCCTTGTGAACCGATGAAGCATCAATATGATTACGATTCCGCAACAGTGATCGGATTCCTGAGACAATATGATTTGTTGAACGATTTCAAATTAAATATCGAGGTCAATCATGCAACACTTGCCGGGCACACTTTCCAGCACGAGTTGCAAGTGGCTGCAGACGCGGGTTTGCTGGGATCAATGGATGCAAACCGGGGAGATTATCAAAATGGATGGGACACAGATCAATTTCCGAACAATGTTTATGAATTGACTGAAGCGATGCTCGTAGTCCTGGACGCAGGTGGATTCAAAGGTGGCGGAATTAATTTTGATGCAAAGATTCGTCGCAACTCAACCGATCCCGAGGATCTATTTTACGCGCACATTGGAGGAATGGATGCATTTGCGCGGGCATTGATTGTTGCTGACAATGTACTTACCAAATCAGATTATAAAAAAGTTCGCGCAGAGCGGTATTCTTCTTTTGATACTGGGGAAGGAAAAGCATTTGAAGAAGGAAAACTTTCTCTCGAAGAATTGAGAAGATACGCAGTTGAAAACGGTGAGCCTGAAGTAAAAAGCGGACGACAAGAATATCTCGAAAATATCATTAATAGATTCCTTTAGATCGTTTGCTGCATCACTTACATTCACCACATAGAAACATAGAAAACACATAGGTTTCACATAGGGAGCTATGTGAAACCTATGTGTACCTATTGTGCCTATGTGGTGAACTGGTTTGATCTTTTACTATGCATATGGAAAACACCATGCGGTGGTTTGGCCCCAATGACCCGGTTTCGTTGTGGGACATTAGGCAATCGGGTTGCACGGGCGTTGTCACGGCATTGCATCATATTCCTGTAGGCGAAGTATGGCCTGTTGCGGAGATCATGAAAAGAAGAACAACTATTGAAGCCGCAGGTATGGTTTGGAAAGTTGTTGAAAGCTTACCGGTTCATGAGGACATCAAGAAACATTCAGGCAAGTTTAAGGAATACATAGAGAACTATAAAACCAGTCTTCGAAATCTCTCGCATTGTGGAATTAAAGTGATCACTTACAACTTCATGCCGATACTGGATTGGATGCGAACGGATATTTCATTCGAAATGCCGGATAAGAGCAAAGCACTTCGATTTGAAAAATCAGCTTTTATTGCTTTCGATCTTTTTTTATTGAAGCGCCCTGGCGCAGACAAAGATTATTCTCCGGAACAGATCAATAAGGCAAAGGCAAGACTGCAACGAATGACCGCTGAGGAAAAAGAAACACTTTACCGCAACGCATTATTAGGCTTACCAGGAAGTGAAGAGCGGTTTACAGAAGAACAAATTCTGAAAGCATTAACGACTTATGATGGTATCGATGCAAAAAAATTGAAACAGCATCTTTTTTATTTTCTTCAACAAGTTATTCCAGTGGCGGAAGAAGTAGGATTGAAGATGGCCATTCATCCCGATGATCCTCCTTATCCAATCCTTGGATTGCCGAGAATTGTGAGCACAGAACAGGATGCGGTTGAATTGATAAATGCTGCTCCTTCTCCTGCAAACGGGTTGTGTTACTGCACGGGTTCTTATGGTGTGCGTGCCGACAATGATTTGCCTGGCATGGTTCGAAGACTTGGCGATAACATTCACTTCATCCACCTTCGTGCAACCAAGAGAGACGAAGAAGGAAATTTTTACGAAGCGGATCATCTTGCTGGTGATGTGGACATGTATGCCGTGGTAAAAGAAATTGTGCTCCTACAAAAAAGAAGAAATATTTCTATTCCCATGCGTCCCGATCATGGTCATCAGATGTTGGACGATCTGAAGAAAACAACTTACCCAGGTTATTCGGCAATTGGCCGCCTGCGTGGATTGGCTGAATTGCGTGGTTTGGAAATGGGTATCATGAGATCATTGAATGTTTGATTCAGGCAACCGGCGAGTCCCGGTAACCTGCTGAACTTTCTTCGTAACCGGTGACCCGCCGGGACGATAAACTTCAAACCTCAAACAGTAAACCGTAAACAGTAAACCGTAAACAGTAAACCGTAAACTTCTTACTTCTTCACAACCTTCTGACTAAACCGTTCTTTCGACGTCCTCAATTCAATCACATAATTTCCTGACGCAAGCAATTGCAGATTATTCCAATCAATTTGATTAGATCCCGGGAGAACGGTTATCGTTTTTTCTGCTACAGTTCTACCTGATTCGTCGTATAACTTCATTTGCACATTGTCTTTCTGTGTTGCGATTAATTGAATCCTAATTCGATCAGTGAAAGGATTTCCTTTAACAACAAGGTTTGTTTGTAATGGCATCCTTATGCTTACCACATTGGAATAGTCATAAGATTGATCCCTGTCTACAATTTTCAAACGATAGAAAATCGTTTCTGCCGTTCTTATCGATGAAATGTCATCGTTGTAACTATAACTGGATCCTGAAGGATTATTTGTGGCGGCAATGTTTGCTATGTGGTAATAGGCACTTCCTTCAAAACTTCTTTCTAATTCAAAATGATCTACGTCTTGTTCAATTGAAGTGATCCATTTCAGATTATTAAACTTACCCTGGTTCGATCCTGTGAAAGTTACGAGGGTCACAGGTAAATTAGAAGTGAATACATCACCGATAAAAGCACCCTTTCCGTGAGTAGCCGCAACAATTTTTCTGTTCGCGGTTAATTGAAGATCCATAACCTGCGTGGCATCCCATAATCCGTTGTTGAAATCGTACCACGTATTTCCTTTATCGGGGCTAACATACACGCCGAGGTCGTTACCTACGTAAACCACTGAAGGATTCATCGGATCCAACATGATAGCATTTGTGGGAACATCCGGTAATCCAATGCCCTTGTTGATCCAGGTAGTACCACCATTGGCGGTCAGGTAAACGTGTGAAGTACCGAAACCTCCGAGTACCACCCATACGCTATCATCACTATTTGAACTAATGGCAAAGTCCATTACAAAGCGATCGGGCAATGTTCCTTTTGCGTTTGTGAAGCTCGTTCCGCCATTGGTTGATTTAAATAAGTTCGGCGGATTGTTGACATACAAATTATTCACGTCATTATCGAATTGCGCAAATGGTGATGTGGATACATATAGTTTATTCTCATTAGTTGGTGAAACAGCAAGTGCAACCGCTGTTTTATGTTGTGCTTCAATATAACTGTTGGCAGTGCTGTAATTGTTACCCGTCCACGACACTCCACCATTGGTGCTCTTATGCAAGTTGTCGCTACCGGAATACACCACGAGCGGATTTGATTTACTTACTGCTAATGGCGCCATGAAAGCTGTTCGTGAGTCAGCAGCAAAAGCCCAACTGCTTAGTACTTCTGTAAAACTTGTTCCGCCATTTGTTGATCTTAATACTCTTCTTGCATCGTTCGACGACAAAACAATGTTACCATTTGTGGGATGAAAAACTGATGGGCCGCCATCACCTCCGGCAACAGAAGTCCATCCGGTGCCGTTGTAACGAACAACTCCATTGTCCTGTAAGCCACCGACGATAATGTTGCCATTTGTTGGTGATACAGCAATGGAAGCGTAGAATTGTACTGCTTGCAAGCCGCCATTGATCATGGAGAAAGAACTTCCACCATTGGTGCTCTTGTACATACCGCCATCGCACGCTACATAAACAATATTATTATTTGTAGGATCGAATACAACATCATGAATATCTGAATGCACACCGCCAACGCCAGTCCTGCTTGAAGTGCTGATGTTGTAATTATATAAATCAACGCCGCCAAAAACTAAATGGTTTGCATTACCGGGATCGATGGCCACGTCATGCGCAAACCAAAATTGATATTCGCAGTGGTTTGAGTTGGATAACACTGTCCAGTTTGCACCAAAATCCGTTGACCTGTAAATTTCATTTGAAGTAGTTCCAGCGTCCCTGCCAATTGTTGCAATCACCGTGTTGGGAGAAATAGCCACATTGTCGAAGCGAATGAATCCTTCATATGAGGCAGGCAACCCCGCTGTGATCTTCACCCAATTTAATCCGCCGTCAATAGTCCTATAAATCCCTTTATCGGTATCCAGCAAGTTTCCAACTGCGGCCACCATCTGATTCGTATTGGTGGGATTAATCGCTATATCGGAGACATATGTTTTGTTGAGGATCTTGGTCCACGTTGCACCCGCGTCCAATGTTCTATATAAGCCATCAGTAGTGCATGCATATACAATGTCTGCATTCACGTGATCAAACATCAGCATCTGCACTGCCCACATGTCGGACATGTTCTTGTTGAAGATCTGGCTCCAGGTATTGCCACCATCTATACTTTTTAATATTCCTACGCCGTATGTTCCTCTCGCTTTCCAAACATTATATCCAATATTGGAATTTGCTGTGCGGTAAACTTCACCTGTTCCCGCATAAATAATATCCGAGTTTCCTGGATGGATGATGATGGACGACACGCCAAGTACTGGAAAGTTTGTTTTTACTGGTTGCCACGCAGTTGTTCCAGTGCCTCCGGTAATCGATTTCCAAATTCCGCCACTGGCGCTGCCGATAAAAACGTGACTGTTATCATTTGGATCAACTGCAATTGACAGGATTCTTCCTCCAATGTTTTGAGAAGGACCAATAGCAGCCCAGTTTCCACTGAATAGGTCAGTATTATTTGCGCCTGAAACACCGTTAGCACCAAACAAAATCTCCTGCTGCTTCATGGCTTGGGCCTGCACCCATGCCTGGTAGAATTTGTGATTGATATTATCGGGGTCGGGATAGGCACGCGACCACCACCAGGTGGCCATTTGCTTATCTGCGCCTGATTCCTTTTCATTCTCTTCTTCTTCTCCTCCGCGCAACCATTCGATATTCGACAAGTTTCCATTGGAGGAAATCTTGAGCAAGCTTCCACCTACTACTACAACCATTCCGATTAAGAAGAGCTTTTTCATAGGGTTTGGATTTAAAATCGTCTGTCGTTCAAAATACTTTCTATTGCACTACAACCTTGCTATTCAAGCTGAGGGATGGAGTAACAACGTACACCATATATATTCCCGAAGGCAATCGTTTCCAATTACCGATATCAATGCGGTTCAATCCTTGTTCAAGCAGCAATGGTTTTTGCATCACTGTCTTTCCATTTGCGTCCATCAAATGCAGCGTTGCAGTCTCCGCTTTTTCCATTCTCAACTCCATCACTGCGTTGGCAACAATTGGGTTTGGCAATATGCGAATAGAAGCGTTG
>Ga0070671_100002222_pt1 | contig 14979 bp, 13 predicted proteins | sample KBSS73metaG_FD_65341 | JGI IMG/M metagenome (GOLD analysis project Ga0070671, IMG submission 65341) | Switchgrass rhizosphere microbial communities from Kellogg Biological Station, Michigan, USA - KBS S7-3 metaG | ecosystem: Host-associated > Plants > Roots > Rhizosphere > Soil ...
CGGCGAGCACCATCTCGCCCCGGACGGCGACGACTGCGCCAGCGTCGGCGCCGTGCTCGCGCGGCTGCACCTGTCGGCGCGCGACTTCGCTCCGGCGCAGCCGAACCTGCGCGGCCTGGCGTGGTGGAACGAGACCGTGCCGGTGGTCGTGCCGCACCTCGCGTCGGCACAGGCCGAGCTGATGAACGACGAGCTCGCCTACCAGCGCCATGTCGCCGCGTCGTCGGCGTATGCGACCCTGCCGCGCGCCGCGATCCACGGCGATCTCTTTCGCGATAACGTCATGTTCGTCGAGCGCGACCTCGCCGGCGTGTTCGACTTCTACTTCGCCGGCGTCGACACGCTCCTGTTCGACATCGCCGTCGCCCTCAACGACTGGTGCATCGACCTCGCGTCCGGCCGCCTCGACGAGGACCGTGCCCATGCCTTCGTCGCCGCCTACGAGTCGGTGCGGCCGCTCGAAACCGCCGAGCTGAGGCTGCTGCCGGCGCTGATGCGGGCGGCGGCGTTCCGCTTCTGGCTCTCGCGCGCGTGGGACCAGCACCTGCCGCGCGACGCGGTGATGCTGAAGGCGCACGACCCCGATCACTTCGAGCGCGTCCTCGTCGAGCGCCGCGACGCGCCCTGGCATCCGGTGCGATCGGCGCGCGCGGCGCCATGAAGCTGCAGCTTGTCGCGCCGCGCGAAGGCGCGGTCTGGGTGAGAAAGGCGTTCCAGGTCTTCGCGCGCCAGCCGCTCGGCTTCGCCTCGCTGTTCGCGGCGTGCCTGTTCGTCTTCCTGCTGCTCGGCCTGATCCCGTTCGTCGGCACGATCGCGCTGCTCGTCCTGCCACCGGCGGGCTCGCTCCTGTTCATGATCGCGAGCCGGCGCGTCAGCGAAGGCCAGCCGGCGATGCCCGGCGCGATCGTCGAGCTCGTCACGTCGGGAAAGTCGCGCCTGCTCTCCTTGCTCAAGCTCGGTCTCGCCTACGCCGGCGCCACGTTCTTCGTCTTCTGGCTCGCCGGCGTCCTCGACGGCGGCGCACTCGAGAAGTTCCTCGAGTCGCTCGCCGACGCGAAGACGACGCCGCAATCGGCGGCGGCGCACGTCGGCGATCCGCGCCTGCAGCTCGGCCTGATCCTGCGCCTGCTGTTCGCGGGCGCGCTGTCGATTCCGTTCTGGCACGCGCCGGCGCTCGTCCACTGGGGCGGCCAGGGCTGGGCCAAGTCGCTTTTCTTCAGCAGCGTCGCGCTCTGGCGCAACAAGGGCGCGTTCGCGCTCTACGGCTTGGTCTGGATGGCGCTCTGGATGATGCTGCTGGCGATCGTCAGCATCGGCGTGGGCGTGTTCGGGCCGCAGCGCTTCACGCTCGTCGCGACACCGCTGACGCTGATCTTCTCGACCATCTTCTACGCCAGCCTGTGGTTCACTTTCACCGGCTGCTTCTCGCCCGCCGATCCCGCCGCCGCGTCGCCGGGCGAGAACAGCGGCCCCACCGACTCCCTCACGAAAGGCTCGTCATGAAGAAAGTCGCCATCGTCACCGGCGCCGGCAGCGGCATCGGCCGCGCCTCGGCGCTCGCCCTGGTCAAGGCCGGCTTCCACGTCGCCCTCGCCGGCCGCCGCGCCGACGCGCTCGAGGCGACCCGCACCGGCGCCGGCGACGGCGCCGATCGCGTCCTCGTCGTGCCGACCGACGCCACCGATCCGGCCGCGGTCAAGGCGCTCTTCGCCACCGTCAAGGACAAGCTCGGCCGCCTCGACGTCCTCTTCAACAACGCCGGCACGGGCGCGCCGCCGGTGCCGCTCGACGAGCTCACCGTCGAGCAGTGGCGGACCGTCGTCGACATCAACCTGACCGCGGTCTTCCTGTGCACGCAGCAGGCGTTCGCGCTGATGAAGTCGCAGTCGCCGCGCGGCGGGCGGATCATCAACAACGGCTCGATCTCGGCGCACGCGCCGCGGCCGTTCAGCTCGCCCTACACGGCGACCAAGCACGCCATCACCGGCCTGACCAAGGCGACTTCGCTCGACGGCCGCGCCCACGACATCGCCTGCAGCCAGATCGACATCGGCAACGCCGCGACCGAGATGACCGAGCGCATGAAGAAGGGCGTTCCGCAGGCCGACGGCTCGATGGCGGTCGAGCCGACGATGAACGTCCAGCACGTCGCCGACGCCGTCGTCCACATGGCGAGCCTGCCGCTCGACGCCAACGTCCAGTTCATGACGATCATGGCGACCAAGATGCCGTTCGTCGGCCGCGGCTGATCCGGCGCGGTGACGGATTGCCGTTGCCGCACCGACACGCCCGGATGCACTCTCGCCGCCGCGGCGCAGCCCTTGGGGGACAATCTTTCGCATGGCCTCGAACCCTGCCCGGAATGAGCGCGCCGTTTTCGTCGCTCCCCTGCTCGCCCTGGTCGTTCTCGCCGCGCCGGGCTGCGCGGTCGTCAGCGTCGCCGGCGCCGCGGTGAGCGTCGTCGGCGCCGCGGCCGGCGCCGCCGTCTCGGTCGGCGGCGCGGTCGTCGGCAGCACCGTCAAGGTAGCCGGCAAGGCGGTCGAGAAGACCGTCGACGTCGTCGTCCCGGGCAGCGCTCCGAAATGACGTCGGCCTCGATCACCACCCCCATCCACTTCATCGGCGGCGAAAAAGGCGGCGTCGGCAAGTCGCTGATGGCGCGCGTCCTCGCCCAGTACTTGATCGACAAGCAGCTGCCCTTCCTCGGCTTCGACACCGACCGGTCGCATGGCGCGCTGATGCGCTTCTATCCGGCGTTCGCCTCGTCGGTGGCGGTCGACCGGATCGAGTCGCTCGACGCCATCGTCGAGGCCGCGGTCGACCAGCCCGGCCGCCGCATCCTGGTCGATCTCGCCGCGCAGACGCACGATCCGCTCGCCACCTGGATGGAGGACGCCGGCGTCATCGGCCTCGCCGACGAGCTCGGCATGAAGCTCTTCTACTGGCACGTGATGGATTCCGGCCGCGACTCGGTCGACCTGCTGCGCCGCCTCCTCGACCGCTTCGGCACCGGCCTGCAGTACGTGCTCGTCCGCAACCAGGTTCGCGGCGCCGACTTCAGCGGCCTCGAGCAGTCGGGCGAGCAGGCGCGCGCGATCGGCATGGGCGCGCACGTCGTCTCGGTGAAGAAGCTGAACGAGCACATCATCCAGAAGATCGACGCCGCGAGCAGCAGCTTCTGGCAGGCCAAGGCCTCCGACAAGGACTCGACCGGACTCGGCCTGATGGATCGGCAGCGCGTCAAGATGTGGCTGCGCGACGTCTACCGCGAGATCGACGAGGTCGGCATCTAGGGCCTGTTAACGCTATGCGAGGGCTCGCGTGACTCTGCAAACGGGCGCCCGCAAGGCGCAAAGCACAGCCGTAGCCGCAGCTACGGCGAGCATTTGCAACGCGGCGGGCGCCCGTTTGCAGAGATCACCCTGCGGGCAGGTGCGCCAGCCCTCGCATAGCGTTAACAGGCCCTAGGGCAAAAGGGGCGCGATGCGGCGACGACGCTTCATCCAGGGCGCCGCCGCCGCGATCGGCGCACCGTGGCTCGGCTCGCGAGCGCGCGCCGCCGACCTGCCGCGCTTCGCCCTCGGCGTTGCGTCGGGCCAGCCACGCGCCGACAGCGTCGTCCTCTGGACCCGCCTCACCGGAGGCGATCTAACGCCCAGGGAAACGGTGCGTTGGGAGCTCGCCGCCGACGAGGCCTTCACGCGCGTCGTCGCGCGCGGCGAAGAGACGGCCGAGGCCGACTGGGCGTACAGCGTTCACGCCGAGCCTGCCGGCCTCGAGGCCGACCGCTGGTACTGGTATCGCTTCAATGCGCTCGGCGAGCGGAGCGCGGTCGGCCGCACCCGCACCGCGCCGCGCGCCGACGCCGCGGTGGCGTCGCTTCGCTTCGCGATCGCCAGCTGCCAGCGATTCGACGTCGGCCACTACGCGGCCTGGCGCCACGTCGCCGGCGCCGGGCTCGACCTCGTCATCTTCCTCGGCGACTACATCTACGAGTCCGCGGCCCGAAAGGACCCCGTGCGGCCGCTCGAAGGCGGCGAGATCTTCACGCTCGACCAGTATCGCGCGCGCTACGCGACGTACAAGCGCGATCCTTCCCTGCAGGCGGCGCACGCAGCGGCGCCGTGGCTGCTCGTCTGGGATGACCACGAGGTCTCGAACGACTATGCCGGCTTCCGCGGCCAGGATCTCGCCATCGACACGCGCAAGCGCCGCGCCGCGGCCTATCGCGCGTACTGGGAGCACATGCCTTTTGCCAAGTCGGCGCGTCCGGTCGATGCCGACATGCGGATCTACGGCCGCCTCGACTGGGGCCGGCTGGCGCGGATCCATCTCCTCGACGATCGCCAGTACCGCGACGCACAGGTCTGCCCGCGCCCCGACCACGGCGGCTCGAACACCGTCGCCCTGGCGCAGTGCCCGGCGCTCGCCGACCCGGCGAGAACGCTGCTCGGCGCCGAGCAGGAGCGCTGGCTCGCCGACGGCTGGGACCTCGCCCGGCCGTGGAACCTGCTTGCGCAGCAGACGCTGATGGCGCGCTTCGTCTGGACCGACACCGCGATCGGGGGCGGCGTCTACTGGACCGACGGCTGGGACGGCTACGCGCCGGCGCGCAATCGCCTGCTCGGCACCGTCGCGGCGAAAAAGGTTCCGGGCGTCGTCGTCCTCGGCGGCGACGTCCACAGCAACTACGTCGCCGACCTGAAGGCCGACTACGACGATCCGGCCGCGCCGGTGATCGCGAGCGAGTTCTGCGGCACGTCGATCACGAGCCTCTCGGTGGCGCAGGCGCGAATCGATGCCGCGCGCGAATTCAATCCGCACGTCCACTACGGCCGGGCCGACCAGCGCGGCTACATGAGCTTCGCGCTCGACGCCAGGCAATTGCGCGCGAGCGTGCAGGTGGTCGACCGGCCCGCCGATCCGGCGAGCGGGGTGACGACGGCCGCGCGTTTCGTCGTCGACGCAGCCAAGCCGGGCGCGGGCGCCGCCTGACGTGGCCGCAGGGCCGCTGTCACGCGACCGCGGCCGAGGGTCGGCCTCAGAACAGGCCGGCCTTGCCGGCTGCGTCGAGCACCGTCTTCGACAGGTCGCTCATTTGCGCGTTGAGATCGCTCGACGGCGGAGCGGTCGCCTTCGCCGTCCAGACAAGGCGGCCGGTCGGCACGTCGGTGACACGGCCATTGGCCGAGTAGCCCGAAGTCACGCGGCCGCCGCCGACCGGTGCCGAAACGCCGACGCCGGCGCTGCCGCTGCCGCCGAATCCGAAGCCGCCGATGCCGATCTGAAAGGGCTGGCTGACATCCTGCACCGCGACCGCGACGGTCATGACCAGCATCGCCCGCGCGCCGGCGTCGCGCGCTGCCGGCAGGAGCTGGGCATCGATCGAGCGGTCGGTCACGATCGGAAACGACGGCGGGACGAACACCGGCGTCGCGCCGCGCGCCGCGACCTGGCCGGCGAGCTGGTCCTGGCAGACCTGGCGGATCACTAATTCGAGGGCGTCGCAGGCGACGAGCACGCGCGCTCCGCGCAAGGCGCCGGGAGCGAGCGACGGATCGCTCCACTGCGCGTCGAGCTGCGGCGTCGAGGAACAGGCCGCGACCAGCGCTGCGCCCGCAGCGGCAAGGACCGTGGCGACGCTCCGGCGCAGTCGCCCCCGGGGTGCGGATGAAGTCATGTCGGCTCTCCTGTGGCGCCGCGCGTCGGCGCTCGCGAACGCATCGAAACCTGTTGCCGTCCTTAGGCAATTGCGTTGCCCGCGCGCCGTGATTTCCCTCTCGCGCAGCGTGTCGAGCGAGCCGCCGCCGCTGCTAGGATTCGTTCACAACCACATTGGGGGAGTCGCTGCCATGCCGGCGTCGTCTGCCGCGAGCCGGCTCGACACGCGCTACGCCGCCGAGACGCCTGAAGGCATCGCCCTTCTCCTGCGGCCGGCCGGATTGGTGCCGCGCTTCTATGCGTACTCGGTCGACGTCCTGATCCGGTTCGTCTTCTTCAGCGTCGCCTATGTCTTCCTGGCGATGCTCGGCAGGCTCGGCGACGGGCTGGCGATGCTCCTCTTCTTCCTCCTCGAGTGGCTCTATCCGGTCGCCTACGAGCTCGGCCGCGCCGGCGCGACTCCGGGCAAGCGGATGCTCGGCCTGACCGTGGTGATGGACACGGGGCTGCCGATCACGCCCGCCGCGTCGCTCACCCGCAACCTGCTGCGCGGCGCCGATTTCCTGCCGTCGCTGTACGCGTTCGGCGTGCTGTCGATGCTCTTTCGCCATGACTTCAAGCGGCTCGGCGACATCGCCGCCGGAACGCTCGTCGTTCACGCCCCGCAGATCGGCGCGCCGGCCGCGGCGCCGCCCGCGGCGCCGGCGCGCGCGCCGGCCGTCGCGCTGACCGCGCGCGCCCAGGCAGCGATCGTCGCCTGGGCCGGGCGCGTCGCGCGGCTGACCGAGGCTCGCGCCGACGAGCTCGCCGAGATCGCCGTCCCGGTCGTCGTGCCGCGGGCGATGGGCGGCGACCGCGTCGCCGCGCTCGTCGGCGTCGCCCACTGGCTGCTCGGCCGGCGATGACGCCGCTGCAGTTCGAGGCCAGGCACGCCGCCGTCTGGAACGAGCTCGAGGCAGCGCTCGCGCCGTCGCCCAAGCAGCGGCGCGGCGCCCGAGCGGCGGACCGCGCGCGCGTCGCGGCGCTCTATCGCGCCGCGTGCGAGCACCTGGCGATCGCCGAATCGCGCTCGTATCCGGTCTGGTTGATCGACCGTCTCGGCGCGCTCACCGCGCGCGGCCACCAGCTGATCTACCGCCAGGGCGACTTCGGCATCGACAAGCTGCGCAGGCTCTTCGGCGTCGATTTCCCGGCCGCCGTGCGCGCGCACCGCCTGCACGTCCTGATCGCGCTCTTCGTCTTCGCCGCGCCGCTCCTGGTCGTGGGCGTGATGAGCTACGTCGACCCCGGCTTCGTCCTCTCGCTGCACGATGCCAGCGCCATCGACGACTACGAAAAGATGTACGGCGACGCCGACGGCCCGATCGGCCGGCGCACCGCGGCGAGCGACTGGGCGATGTTCGGCTTCTACATCCGCCACAACATCGGCATCGCCTTCCAGTGCTTCGCCGGCGGCCTCTTCTTCGGCGTCGGCAGCCTCTTCGTCCTGGCCCTCAACGGCGCCCTCGCCGGCAGCGTCGCCGGCTACCTGACGTGGCGCGGCCACGGCGAGAACTTCTATTCGTTCGTGATCACGCACGGCGCCTTCGAGCTGACCGGCATCGTCCTCGCCGGCGCCGCCGGCCTTGCCCTCGGCCACGCGCTGCTCGTCCCGGGGCGGCGCTCGCGGCTGGCGGCGCTCCAGCTCGCGGCGCGGCGCGCGATCGTCATCGTCTACGGCATGACGGCGATGTTCGTCGTCGCCGCGGCGCTCGAGGCGTTCTGGTCGTCGGCACGCTGGGTTCCGGTGCACGTCAAGCTCGTCGTCGGCGCGGCGTGCTGGGTCGGGGTCCTCTGTTATTTCCTGTTCCAGGGTCGGCCCGGGCGCCTGCGGCCATGAAGGTCGACGCGATCCGCCTCGACCTGCGCCAGCGCAGCATGTTCGAGGCGGCCGACCTTGGCGTCCGCATCGTCTCGGCGCACCTGCGAACGGTGTGGGCGAGCTGCGCGCCCGTCTACGTAATCGTCCTGCTGCTCGCGGCCTCTGCGCTCGCTTTCGGCCCCGGTTGGGCGGTGCTGACGCTGATCTGGCTGAAGCCGTGGCTCGATCGCTCGATCCTGTTCGTCCTCGCACGCGCCGTCTTCGGCGAAGAGACGCGCTTCGCCGATCTGTGGGCGGCGCGCCGCGCCGTCGCCTGGCAAGGGCTGCTGGGCGCGCTGACGATGCGGCGCCTGTCGCCGTGGCGCTCGTACGTGCAGCCGGTGCTGCAGCTCGAGGGGCAGCGAGGCAAGGCGCGGCGCGACCGCGTCGCCCGCATCCTCGGCCCGCATCGCGGTGCGGCGATGGCGATGCAAGGCGCCTTCGCGACCGCCGAGACCGTGCTGGCGCTTGGCCTGGCGGCGCTGATTCCCTGGCTCATGCCGGCCGACGATCGCAGCTCGTGGTTCGCGATGTGGCTGAGCGGCGGCGGCGAATGGATGACGGCTGCCGGGCTCGCCAGCTTCGGCCTTGCCGTCGCCATCGTCGAGCCGTTCTTCGTCGGCGCCGGATTCGCGATGTACCTGAACCGCCGCGTCGAGCTCGAGGCCTGGGACATCGAGCAGGAGTTCCGACTTGCCTTCGCGCGCTGAACGCCGGCTCGGCTCGCTTGCGGTCGCGGCGCTCGCGGCGCTCGCGGCGCTGACGATCGCGGCCGCCGCCAGCGCGGCCGAGCCGGCGCGCGCGCCCCTGAACGCGGCGGCCGTCGAAGCGGCGGCGTCGGCGGTGCGCGCCGATCCGGACCTCGGCGGCGTGCGCAAGGTACGCACCTGGCGCTTCCGCAAGAACGACGACGATCGCGACCGGCCCGTCCCGCCTCCGCTCTGGCTGCGCGAGCTCGCCGGCTGGCTCGCCGAGGGCGGTCGCGGCCTGATGTGGCTGCTCGGCGCCGCGGCGCTCGCGGTCCTCGTCGTCACCGCGCGTCGCTGGCTGACACTGGGCGGCAGCGCGGCGGAGCGACGCGGCGCGCGCCTGCCCAGCCACGTGCGCGAGCTCGACATCCGCCCGGAAAGCCTGCCCGCCGACATCGGCGCGGCGGTGCGCGAGCTCTGGCTCGCCGGCGAGCGGCGCGCCGCGCTCTCGCTGCTCTATCGCGGCGCCCTGTCGCGGCTCGTCCACTCGTACGCGGTCGCGATCGGCGACGCGAGCACCGAAGGCGACTGCCTCCGTCTCGCCCGCGCGGCGCTGCCGGCGCCGCGCGGCGACTTCGTCGCTGCCCTCGTCGCCGCCTGGCAGCTCGCCGTCTACGGCGACCGGCCGCTCGCCACCGCGCACGTCCTCGGCCTGTGCGCGGACTTCGATCGACTGCTGCCCGCAGTCGCGCCGGTGGCGGCCGTTGCTGACGCGGAGCCGCGATGAGCCGCACCGGCTGGCTCGTCAGCGCGCTTCTGACGGCGCTCCTCGTGGCGCTGATCGCGTGGTTCATGCGCGCCGTCGAGTGGGTCGATGTCGACGTGCCGACACTGCCCCGGGGCGAGGCCGCGCGCGATCGCCTCTACGTCGCCAAGCAGCTCGCCCGCCAGCTCGGCGCCAGCGTGACCACGGTGCGCAGCCTCGAGCAGCTGCCGCCGCCCGGCGCGACGCTCGTCATCGGCACGCGCCGCTGGAGCATGTTTCCCGGCCGCGAGGCCGCGCTGCGCCGCTGGATCGAGGCCGGCGGTCATCTGGTCGTCATTCAGAGCGCCTGGTCGGCCGACGGCGAGACGCCGGGATGGGTGCCGATGCGAAGCGAGCGGCCGCGGCGGCGCAGCGCCACGCCGGTCGCGGTCGACGCCGCGGCATCCGAGCCCGACGGCGAAGAAGACGTTGTTCGCCACGCGATCGCCGGAGCAGGACGCCACTGCGAAGACTTCGTCGAGCCCGACGGGATCCAGGGCGCGTTCGGCCCGGTGCGTGGCTATCGAGTCTGCGGCGTCGCGACGCGAGTCCTGCGCGTCGGCGCGGCGACGTGGCTGCTTGCCGGCAGCGACGGCGTCGTCGCCGCGCGCGTGCGGTATGGAGCCGGCGACATCACCGCCAACGCCCTCGAAGGATCGTTCGCCAGCGGCTCGCTCCTGCGCGACGACGGCGCTCTCGCGCTGGCGGCGATGCTGCAGCTTCGCGCCGGCGACCGCGTCTGGTTCGTCGACGAGGAGACGCGCGCGCAACTCGCCACGCTGCTCTGGCAGAACGGCGCGCCGGCACTGCTCCTCGGCGCGGCGGCGCTCGCCCTTCTCCTCTGGCGCGGCGGCACCCGCTTCGGCCCGCTTCTCGCCGACGGCACGACGTCGCGCCGCTCGATCGGCGAACAGGTCCGGCGCACGGCAGCGTTCATCGCCGCCGGCGACGGCGCGGCGCTGCATCGGGCCAGCGTGCGCGCGCTCGAGGAAGAAGCGCGCCGATCGATCCCGGGCTACGCCACGCTCCTCGGCGCGCGCGAGCGCAGCGAATCGCTCGCGCGCCGGGTCCGTGCCGATCCGGCCGCGCTCGCCGCGGCGATGACCTCGCCCGCGCGCACCGACCGGCGCCGCTTCGCCGCCGCGATCGCACGGCTCGAGCGCGCGCGCCGCGCCCTGCTGCCGAGCCGGCGTCGCTCGCTGCGCCGCCCTCCCCCTTCCCTTGACACGAGCGCCCCATGAGCACTGCTGCCTCTCCGCAATTCAGCCACGCCGCCGACATCCTGCAGCGCCTTCGCGACGAGGTCGGCAAGGCGATGGTCGGCCAGCGCGACGTCGTCGAGCTGCTGCTGATCGCGATCGTCGCCTCGGGCCACGTCCTGATCGAGGGCGTCCCGGGCCTCGGCAAGACGCTGCTCGCGCGCGCGCTGGCGCGATCGATCGCGCTGCGCTACGCGCGCGTCCAGTTCACTCCCGACATGCTTCCGTCCGACATCACCGGCCACGCCGTCCTCGACGCGGCGCCGGCGGGAAGCGGCAGCGCGCCGGCGCTGCGCGTGCGGCGCGGCCCGGTCTTCACCAACATCCTGCTCGCCGACGAGATCAACCGGGCGCCGGCGAAGACGCAGGCGGCGCTGCTCGAGGTGATGCAGGAGTACCAGGTGACGCTCGAGGGCGAGACGATCGCGCTCGAGCGGCCGTTCTTCGTCCTGGCGACGCAGAACCCGGTCGAAACCGAGGGCACGTATCCGCTGCCCGAGGCGCAGCTCGACCGCTTCCTGCTCAAGATCGAGATCGGCTACCCGTCGCACCGCGACGAGTCAGCGATCGTCATCCGCACGACGCAGGGCCAGCGCGGCGAGCAGCTGCCGCTCGAGACGGTGAACGAATGCGTCGAGGCGAGCGAGCTGCTCGCGCTGCAGGACCTCGCCTCGCAGGTCCGCGTCGACGAGCGCGTCATCGACTATGCCGTCCGCATCGGCCGCTCGACGCGCGGCGGCATCGGCCTGGCGGCCGGCAGCGGGCCGCGCGGCGCGATCGCGATCGTTCGCGCGGCGCGCGCCGCGGCGCTGCTCGGCGGCCGCGACTTCGTCACGCCCGACGACGTCAAGCGGTGCGCGCTGCCAGCGCTGCGCCACCGCGTCCTGCTCGCTCCCGACGCGCAGCTCGAGGGCCGGCGCGTCGACGAGCTGATCGTCGATCTGCTCGCGACGGTCGAGGCGCCGCGCCTCTGAGCGGGCAGCGACGAGAAAGCAGATGACGCTGTCGATCCTGCCTTCGCGCGGCGCCGTCGCCGTCGTCGCGGCGCTGGCGGCGGCGAGCGCCGCGGCTCTGCTGGCGAAGGTCGCGCCTGCGACGGTCGGCGTCGCCAGCGCGATCGCCTTCGCCGCGTGCCTGGCCTTCGCGCGCGCCGACCTGTGGGCGAGCCGGCGCGCCTGGCACGCCGCGCCGCTGCGCTGGCAGCGCCAGCTGCCGCCGGCGCTCGCGGTCGGCGTGCGCCGCGTCATCGACGGCCACCTCGTCAACGAAGGCGTGCGGCGCTGGCGCGTCTCGCTCTTCGACCAGGTCGACCCTTCGTTCGACGTCGACGGCCTTCCCGCCGAGGGCGTCGTCGCCGCGAGCTCGATCCTGACCTTGCGCTACGAGGTGCTGCCGCGGCGGCGCGGCCCGGCCCGATTCGCTGCCGCCGAGCTGCGCGTGCGAACCCTCGGCGGCAGCCTCGAGATGCGGATCGCCGCCGGCGACGCGGCGGTGCTGCGCGTCTATCCCAACTTCGCCGCGGTCTCGCGCTATGCGTGGCTCGCCGGCGACCGACGCCTCTCGGAGATCGGCATCAAGAGCTATCCGATGCGCGGCAGCGGCACCGACTTCAAGCAGCTCGCCGACTACCGCCCGGGCGACGCCATCCGCGACATCGACTGGAAGCAGACCCTGCGCCACGGTCGGCCGATCGTCCGCGAGTACCAGGACGAGCGCGACCAGTGCGTCGTCTTCCTGCTCGACTGCGGTCGCCGGATGCGCGCCGACGAAGGCATCGCCGGGCGGCGAGGCAGCCACTTCGACGCCGCCCTCGACGCGCTGATGCTGCTCGCCTACGTCGCCCTCAAGGAAGGCGACGAGGTCGGCGCGATGACCTTCGGCGGTTCGCCCGAGTCGAGCCGCAGGGTCGCGCCGAGGAAGGGCGTGCAGTCGCTCAACACGTTGATCGGCGCGCTCTACGACGTCGAGCCCGAGGCGACCCATCCCGACTACCGCGCGGCGGCGTCGGCGCTGATGAAGACGCTGCGCAAGCGCTCGCTGGTCGTCGTGCTGACCAACTTCCGCGAGGAAGACGCCGACGAGCTCGGGCCGGCGCTGAAGCTGCTGCGAACGCGCCATCTCGTCCTCCTGGCCAGCCTGCGCGAGCGCGCGCTGCGCGAGGTCGCCGAGCAGCCGCTCGTGGTCGAGCGCGACGCCATCGAGGTCGCCGGCGCGCACATGTTCGCGCAGGCGCGCGACGATGCCTTCCGCCGGCTCGCCGCCCGCGACGCGTACCTGCTCGACGTCGAGCCGGAGCACGTCGCGGTCGAGCTGGTCAACCGCTATCGGGCGGTGAAGCGGGCGCAGCTGCTCTGACGCGGCGCCAGGCGCGCCGAGAGCGCGCTGGTGTGCGGGTGCGGCGACAGGCGGCGGTCGCTCGCGGCACCTCTCGCATTCGCCGGCGGCTCAGTCGACCGGCGTGAGCTTGGCGACGCCGAGCGCCAGCCACTTCATGCCGTGGCGGCCGAAGTTGACCTGCGCGCGAGCGTCGTCGCCGCCGCCCTCGATCGTCATGACGACGCCTTCGCCGAACTTGGCGTGGAAGACGCCCTGCCCCGGCCTGAGGCCGTGCGACGGCGCCTTCGGAACGATCGGCGCGGCGTGGTAGCGCGGCTCGACTCGGCCGGTGCCGACGATCGAATGCAGCCCCGAGCCGCGCTGCCACGCCTGGCTGTACTCGCGCGCGAATCCCGAGCCGAAGGCCTGGTTGCGCGGCGTGATCCAGCGCAGTGCCTCCTCGGGCAGCTCGTCGAGGAATCGGCTCTTGACGTTGTAGCGGGTCTGGCCGTGCAGCATTCGCGTCTGCGAGAAGCTCAGGTACAGGCGCTTCCTCGCCCGCGTGATCGCGACGTACATCAGGCGGCGCTCCTCCTCGAGGCTGTCGAGGTCGCTCGACGAGTTCTCGTGCGGAAAGAGGCCCTCCTCAAGGCCGCTGATGAAGACGCAGTCGAACTCAAGGCCCTTGGCCGAATGGATCGTCATCAGCTGGATCGCGTCCTGTCCGGCCTGCGCCTGGTTGTCACCAGCCTCGAGCGACGCATGCGTCAGGAACGCCGCCAAGGGTGACAGGATCTCGCCGGTCTCGGCGTCAGGGACGAGGCGCGGCGGCGCGACGATCTCGCCGCTCGTGACGACCTCGGCGCCGGGAATGTTGAACTCGGCCTTGCCCGCTTCGCCGCGATAGAGCCCGAGCCCGCCCGTTCCGGTCTCGTCGACCGGCAGCGCGACCGCATCCCGGCCGAAGCCCTCCTGCGTCACGAACGCCTCGGCGGCGTTGACGAGCTCCTCGAGGTTCTCGAGGCGCTCCTTGCCTTCGCGATCGGTCTTGTAGAAGTCGACCAGGCCCGAGGCCTCGAGCATGTGGACGATGATCTCGCGCAGCGTCAGGCCGCGGGTCTGCTCGCGCATCGAATCGACGCGGTGGGTGAAGGCGAGCAGGTTCGAGCCGCCCTTGCCGGCGACCGAGCCGACGCTCTGCCAGAGGCTCCTGCCGCTCGCCCGCGCCGCGTCCTGCAGCTGCTCGATCGTGCGTGCGCCGATGCCGCGCGCCGGGAAGTTGACGACGCGCAGGAAGCTCGTGTCGTCGTTCGGGTTCTCGATCAGGCGCAGGTACGAGAGCGCGTGCTTGACCTCGGCGCGCTCGAAGAAGCGCAAGCCGCCGTAGACCTTGTACGGGATGCCGGCGTTGAAGAGCGCGCTCTCCATGACGCGGCTCTGCGCGTTGCTGCGATAGAGCAGCGCGATCTCGTGGCGCGGCGTTCCTTCGCGGTGCAGCGACTGCGCCTCCTCGATGAACCACTGCGCCTCGGCGTAGTCGGAAGGCGCCTCGTGAACACGCACCGGCTCGCCCGGGCCGGCCTCGGTGCGCAGGTTCTTGCCGAGCCGGCGCGAGTTGCGCGAGATCAGCTCGTTGGCGGCGTCGAGGATGTTGCCGTACGAGCGGTAGTTGCGCTCGAGCTTGACGACCGTGCGGACGCGGTACTCGCGTTCGAACGCCGCCATGTTGCCGACCTGCGCGCCGCGAAACGCGTAGATGCTCTGGTCGTCGTCGCCGACGCAGAAGAGCGCGCAGCCGTGCTCGGGCGGACCGGCGAACATCTTCAGCCAGGCGTACTGCAGGCGGTTGGTGTCCTGGAACTCGTCGACCAGGATGTGGCGAAAGCGCCGCTGGTAGTGCTCGCGCAGCGGCGTGTTGTCGCGCAGCAGCTCGTAGGTGCGAAGCATCAGCTCGGCGAAGTCGACGACGCCTTCGCGCTGGCACTGCGCGTCGTAGGCCTCGTAGACCTGCGCCAGGATGCGGCTCTGCTCGTCCTTGACCTCGATGTCCTTCGCGCGCAGGCCGTCGTCCTTGGCGGCGGCGATCGCCCACGTCAATGCTTTTGGCGGATGGCGCTCCTCGTCGAGGTTCATCGCCTTGACGATTCGCTTGACCGCCGACAGCTGATCGCTCGAGTCGAGGATCTGGAATCCCTGCGGCAGCGCGGCGAGCTTCCAGTGCGCGCGCAGGAAGCGATTGCACAGGCCGTGGAAGGTGCCCACCCACATGCCGCGAACGGGGATCGCGAGCATCGCGTCGAGCCGCGTCAGCATCTCCTTGGCAGCCTTGTTGGTGAAGGTCACCGCCAT
>Ga0070671_100002224_pt1 | contig 14971 bp, 13 predicted proteins | sample KBSS73metaG_FD_65341 | JGI IMG/M metagenome (GOLD analysis project Ga0070671, IMG submission 65341) | Switchgrass rhizosphere microbial communities from Kellogg Biological Station, Michigan, USA - KBS S7-3 metaG | ecosystem: Host-associated > Plants > Roots > Rhizosphere > Soil ...
GTAATCTGGACGTCGGAGGTCGCGAACGCCATCCCGCAAGTGAATGCGAAATAGACGAAGTCCCAATAGACCGGCACCTTTGTCCCGGGAAACTCGAGGCCGAGGCAACCGCGCTCGGGGTGGCGATAGGCGAGATGCGCATAATGCAGCGCGTAGACCGAATTGCTGAACAGCCAGGCAACCGCGAGCGTCGTGATGATCAGAGCCCGGGTCAGCGGCTGCGGATTATGGCCGATGGCCTCGGCGGCGATCGAGACGAACAGGACCCCCATCACGATACCGGTGATCACGAGCAGAAGAGTTCGGTTGGCATCGTTTGCACAGGCATGCTGCCGGATGACTGCTGCTTCTCTTGTGCGCAGCAGCGGCATGCACAGCAGGAGGAACAGGACGGCCGCGATGTCAAAGCTAGCCATCGCGCCCAGCGCCCAGCGATCGAGAATATTGGCGAAAATAGGAAAGCCGATGCCCATGACGGCCAGGAACCCGAGGAATCGCGGCGGGCCGATCCGGTTGCCGATGGTGCGCGACTTCGTCATGAGACGCGAGGTTACCGCCGGTTCATGGCGCGTCCAGTGAAAGGATTGTCATGCCCTGGGCCTGGCTCATCATCGGCGGCTTGTTCGAAGTGGGTTTCACGACCTCCCTGCGGTTCGTCGACGGATTCAGGAACGTGCCCTGGACGTTGGCCTTCCTAGCGTCAGTGGCGGTGAGCATGGGACTGCTGGAAGTCGCTTCGCGCTCGATCCCGATGGGAACTGCCTATGCGGTCTGGGGCGGCATCGGAGCCGTCGGCACGGTCCTCGTCGGCATCCTCTGGTTTCACGAGCCGTCGAGCACCGTCCGAGTGCTGCTAATCTTGGCGATTGTCGCTGCAATCGCCGCACTGAGACTGACGGCCTGATCGGGATATTCCCGATTCCCTGCGTGGTGGGCGTGCGGCACCTGCGGCTTTCAACAGTTGGAGGCGAGCATGGGGCGCAAAGCGCTAGCCGAATTCTTCGGCACGTTCTGGCTGGTTCTCGGCGGTTGTGGAAGCGCGGTCTTGAGCGCCGCCTTCCCTGATGTCGGCATCGGGCTACTTGGCGTGGCGCTCGCCTTCGGGCTGACCGTTCTAACGATGGCCTATTCGATCGGCCATGTCTCCGGCTGTCATCTCAATCCGGCGGTAACGGTCGGGCTCTGGGCCGGCGGCCGCTTTCCCGCTCGCGAAATTCCTGTCTACATCATCGCGCAGGTCGTCGGTGCGGCCAGTGCCGCCGTTGTTCTCTACTTCATCGCCGGCGGCAAAGCCGGCTTTGCGCTCCTGCCGAACAGTCTCGCGGTGAACGGCGTAGGTGACCTGTCTCCTGGGGGCTATTCGATGGCGGCAGGAATCGTCACGGAGATCGTGATGACGGCCTTCTTCCTGATCATCATCATGGGCTCGACGCATGACCGTGCGCCGGTGGGTTTTGCGCCGATTGCCATCGGCCTCGGGCTTACCTTGATCCACCTGATTTCGATCCCCGTCACGAACACGTCGGTGAACCCGGCTCGAAGCACCGGACCAGCGCTGATCGTGGGAGGTGAAGCCTTGCGTCAACTGTGGATTTTCTGGGTCGCGCCGATTGCCGGCGGGATGATCGGCGCCACTCTCTATCGCGCGCTGTCGCCAATGCGACGCGCTGACCCGGCCGTCGAGGGCACTGAAGCTTAGCGCTGCGGCTGCAGCAACGGCGCGATCTCGGGACTTTCCTCGATCGAAGGATAGAGCCTGGGCCGCGGGAAGGGCCCTCGCGCCTGCTCGTACGCATAGCCGAGCGACAGGAGCAGCGCTTCGGACCATTTCGGGCCGATGAAGCTCAATCCGACCGGCAGGCCTTTCACAAGGCCCATGGGAACCGTCAGATGCGGGTAGCCTGCGACCGCGGCGAGCGAACCTGCGCCACCGCCGGAAACCTGGTCGCCGTTTGCGACGTCGATTTTCCACGCTGGCGGCATTGTCGGGCCGACCAGCGCAACCACGTTATTCGCTTTGAGAAGCTTGTCGATCCCGCTCGGCCCGGCCGCCTGGAAGCTGACCTGCCGCGCCTTCTTGTACGCGGGATCGGCAAGACCCTTGGTTTTTTCAGCCTGCTCGAACAGTTCCTGGCCAAACAGCGACATCTCCTGGCGCTGATGAGCATTGTCGAACGCGATCAAGTCCTTGAGCGAGCGTGCCGGGAGCTGCGCAGGGCTGCTCTTGAGATACTTGGCCATGTCGGCCTTGAGCTCGGTGAGGAGAACCGGCAGTTCATTCCGGCCGACCAGCTTGTCGTCGAACTTCTTGATGTCGACGAGGATCGCGCCCTTCTCCCGCAAAAGCGCAAGCGCAGTCTCGAACGCCGCGTCGGTTCCGAAGCCCGACGCAAACCGCATCACGCCGATGCGCTTGCCTTTGAGCGAACCGGCATCGAGCACGGCGGCATAATCGCGCCTGTGCTTGTCCGCGTCCCTGGTGGCCGCGTCGGACGGATCGCTACCGGCGATCGCAGACAGCAGGTCGGCAGTTTCACGCACTGAAGCCGCCATGGGCCCGGCGGTATCCTGGCTGTGGCTGATGGGCACGATGTAGGTGCGGCTCACGAGACCTACGGTCGGCTTCAGGCCAACGATGCCGTTGATCGAGGCCGGGCAGGTGACCGACCCGTCTGTTTCTGTGCCGATTGCCATCCTCACGAGCCCCGCGGCAACCGCGGCACCCGATCCGCTCGACGATCCGCACGGATTGCGGTCGAGCGCCCACGGGTTGCGCACCTGCCCGCCGACCGCGCTCCAGCCCGAGATCGATCGACTGGACCGGATGTTCGCCCATTCGCTAAGGTTCGTCTTGCCGACGATCACGGCGCCCGCCGAGCGCAGGCGTGCGACGAGAGGGGCGTCGCGGTTGGTGATATTGTTCGCCAGTGCAAGACTGCCCGCTGTCGTCGGCAGAGGCCCTGCGCTTTCGATATTGTCCTTGATAAGCACCGGTTGCGCCGCGAGCGGCCCCGTCAAATTGCCGGCATCCACCCGACGCGCTTGGTCAATGGCCGTCGGATCGACGGCGATGACAGAATGCAGGTGAGGGTCGATGCGCGCGATCCGATCAAGCGTTGCCCGGACATTGGCCTCCGCAGCACGCGGTTGCTGCGCGAATGCTGTCGACGTAGCGCCCAGCGCAAGGGCGCCGGTGACGATCAAGCAACGCATATTTTTCCCTCCCGTTGAGTCAGCGCGGCGCGAGAAGCGCGTCGAGCGTCCCTGAGCCAGTGCCGACCTTTTGAAGCCTTGGATAGCGAAGGCCGCCATGCCAATCGAGCTTCACCGTGCGGTACACGTCGCCGTCGTGGACGAGCAGCTCCGGCGCCGGGCCGTTGCCGGCGGCAGCCTTGATCGCCTCCTTGAGCACATCGGCGTCGAAGTCGCGGCCGTTCACGGCGTTGATCTGAGTTCCTGTGGTCAGTCCGGCGTTGAAGGACGCGCTGTCCCAAAGGACGCTCGAGATCTTGCCGTCGTTGCCCACCACGAACCCGCCCGAGTAGCTGAGGTCGTTGTTCTTGCCCGAACGCTCCGCACTCTTGATCCACTTGGTGGGATCGGACGTGTAGACCAATTTGTAGCCGCCTTGATTGATGCCCTCGAGCGGCGGAGATGCGGCGACATCGTAGACCCGGCGCTCAAGGTAGCCACGCCAGTCGTAAGGTTGCACCTTGTTGAGCGTAGCGACGACGTCGTCCAGTGTGTAGGTCAGCTCGCCATAATCGCGGTCGCGCATTCCGTAGAAGGCCTTCGCAAAATCGTCGATCGAGCGCTTCCCGCCCGATTGCGTGCGGATGATCCGGTCGACGTCGATCCAGATCAGCTGGCCTTCGCTGTAATAATCCTCGCTGCGTTGCCAGCTACGCCAAGGAAGGGGCGCGCGAGAGGCTATCGTCGGATCGTTGCCGGTGTCGACCAGCGATCGCCAGCCGCGACCGGGCGTGCCTTCGCTGTAGGTTGCAGCGGTCGCCGCAATTGCATCGAGCGTATCTTGCTTTGACAGCATGCCCGACCGCGCGCCCAGGACGTAGCCCCAGAATTGCGTCTGGCCTTCGTAGACCCAGAGCAGCGAGCCTTCCATCGGCAGCGTATTGTAGTCGGGCGTCCAGAGGTCCGCTGGACGTCGATATTTGCCATCCCAGCTGTGGCTGTATTCGTGCGGCAAAAGGTTGCGGTCGCGAAGCTTGTTTTCCCAGTCGGTGAAATAGCCGCGCCGCACGCCATCCTCCGAACTGCGATGATGCTCGAGGCCGTTTCCGCCAAGGTTGTTCGAAATGGTGAACAGGAAGTCGTAATGGTCGTAATGCTGCGCTCCGAACGTCTTCACCGCTTGCTCGACCAGCTTCTTGTGGGCTGCGATCTGCTCCGGCGTTGCGGCGAGCTCCGCCGGAGTGTCACCGATCACGTCGAGGAAGACGTCGGGGCTGAGTTGGATCTGCCGATAGTGTGCTCCGGCGATGAGCGGTGAGTCGACCAGGATTTCGTAGCTTGTTGCCGGATAGTCGAAGCGGCCGGCGTTCTGGGCGCTCGGACGCAATGCCGTTGCGACCTTCCAGCCACTCGGCACGATGACCGACGGCCGGACTGGAATCTGGCGCACGTAATAGCCGGCCGGATACATCGATAGCGACAGCCACTGAATGCTCGACATTTCAGGTGTCATGACCGTGCGGCCCTGATTTTCGGCAGTTGCCGAGACATACTGGAATTCAAGATCCACCGCCGTTGCGCCCTGCGGCACGTCGATATGGAAGGCGTAGACGTCGCGGGCGTCGCGCATCCACTTGATCGGCCGGCCTTCTGCGGTGACGCGAAGGCCGGTCACGTTCTTGATGTCGCCGCGCGGGCTGTGGCCTCCGGGCACCCATTTCGGGTACAGCATGACCAAATCGCCCGGGCCGCTCACGGGGACCCGCTCCTTGATGCGAAAGATGCCGCGCGTGATGTCGGTCGCGTCGACCGTCAGCTGGACGGTGCCTGGAAAGGGAACGTCCCTCGGGGCGGGAACACGGACCGGCTTGGCATAGGCATCCGGCTTGCTGTTCAGGGCGGGGACGAGCTGCGCGGCGGCGCCGCTCGAAATGCAGGTAGCAAGAATGACAGCCAGCGCGACTTTGCGCATCGACAAAAACTCCAGGGAATCAGGGGCTAACGAAAGATGAGGTGTTGCTTACCGCCTAATGGCGGGTGCGCCACTGCTTTTTGTCGGAGGCAGTCGGCACTTTGTCGAAGGCCACTTCGTTGTCAGCTGCCATTCACTTGGCGTCGCTAGCGGGGAGTTAATGACTTATCATTCGTTATTGCTGAGCAGTGCAGCGCTGCTCTTCCCGATCGCTCCGGTCGCAGCGCAGCAGTCCCAGCCAGTGCCGAGGACGTCTCCTTCGCAACCGCCTGCTGCGGCGCTGGATTCCGCGCCCACAGCGACCGACGCCAGAGCGACGACAAGTGCAGCCGCAACCCAGCCGGCGGACGATCTTGGTGACGAGGAAGAGATCGTCGTTACCGGCGCGCGTCCTCGGGGCTCGGTAGTCGGCGATATTCCGCCGGAAAATACGCTCGACGCGCGCGATGTTCGTGCGACCGGCGCGACCAACATCACTGAGCTGCTCGAAGCTTTGGCGCCACAGATCGGTAGCGCGCGCGGCCGCGGCGGCGAAGCCCCGGTGCTGCTTCTCAACGGGCAGCGCATCTCGGGATTTCGGGAACTGCGCGACATTCCCACCGAAGCAATTCAACGTGTCGAGATCCTGCCGGAGGAAGTCGCACTCAAATACGGTTATCGCGCCGACCAGAAGGTCGTGAACATGGTCCTTCGACAGCGCTTCCGCTCGACCACTGCGCAAGCGGGTGCGGGTGCTGCGACGGACGGTGGCTACGCCAACGGCAATGCTGACCTTACCCGCTTCCTCGTCCAGCGGAACGGCCGCACTACCTACAATCTTCATGCCGAAGGCAACAGCATGCTGACCGAGGCGGAGCGCAACATTTCCCTCGGGGAAACTTCGGGCCAGGCACCGAGCGCCGGCACGACGGAACAAGAGCTTGCTGCGCGTTCACTCGTTGGCCGCAAGGCCGACGTTCGCGGCTCCGCCGCCTGGAATCGCAATATCTTCGGAAACGTATCGGCCACGCTCAATACCGAACTCGAGCATGTCGAGGGCCGCTCGCTGATCGGTCTTGACCAGAACCTGCTGGAGCCGCTGGCTCGCGATACGGATACCAACAGCGCGCACGCCGGCGTGGCGCTCAATGGCACGACGAGGTCGCAGTGGCGCTGGACCGTTACCGGCAATGCCGATCTCGACCGCAATGTCATCCACACCGAAAGGGGTGATGCGGCCTTCCCGACTGACAGGGCGCGCACGACAACCTTCTCCGGCGACCTTACGGGGACCGCGAACGGCAATCTGTTCAGTCTTCCGGCGGGCTTTGCGAGCACGACACTCACGCTCGCCACGACGACCGTCAATCTCGATACCGACAGGACCATTGCTGGCGTTAGCGGTTCGAGTTCGCTGTCCCGAAGCACGGGCGAGGCGGGCATCAACCTTGACCTGCCGATCTCACGCCGCAACCGCGACTTCAGCGCGCTCGGGAATTTCACGCTGAATGCCAATGCCGAAATCGATCAGGTCTCGGACTTCGGCACGCTGACGACGATCGGCGCCGGCGCGAACTTCTCGCCTGTCGACCGCCTGAGCTTCATCGCCAGCTGGACTCGCGAGGAGGGCGCACCGACGATCAACCAGCTCGGCGATCCTGTGCTCACGACTCCGCAGTCCCGCATTTTCGATTTCACGAGGGGCGAGACGGCCTTCGTCACTGCGGTGACCGGGGGCAACCGGGATCTTCATCAAGACCGCCGCAACGTGTGGAAATTCAGCACGAACTGGCAGCCGCTCAAGAATACTGATTTGAGGTTGCGCGCCGACTTCGTGCACCAGAGGATCGACAATCCCATTTCCAGCATAACGGTAACGCCGGCGATCGAGGCCGCCTTCCCGGATCGTTTCGCCCGTGCAGCGCCAGGGCCGAACGAGACGATCGGCCAACTGGTGAGCGTCGACCTCCGGCCGGTGAATTTCGATAGCGCCGAACGTGATCAGCTTCGGCTCGGCTTCGATTTCACCAAGCCCTTGAAGTCGCGACGTCCGTCGCAGGCGGTGATCGACCAGCTGCGCGCGCAGTTCGGTTTTGCCGGTCGTGGTGCGCCGGGTGCTGGTGCGTCGGGAGGCGCCGGTGCTCCTCCTCCGGGACCTCCGCCCGAGGGTGCGCCTGCTGGTGGCGGACGCGGCGGCGGCTTTGGGGGAGGTCGCGGCGGCGGTGGCGGCTTCTTTGGACCGGGCGGCGGCGGCTCTAATCGCGGCCGGATTCAATTCTCGCTGACCGACACGATCACATTCACCGACAAGGTCCAGATCGCGCCCGGCCTAAATCTCGATTATCTGCACGGTGACGCCGCAGGATCGTCCGGGGGCACGCCGCGCCATCTTGTCCAGGCTCAGGGCGGCTGGTTCAACAATGGCCTTGGTGCGCGGATTGGAGCGAACTGGCGGAGCGGCACCAACGTCAACACGTTGACGGGCGACGATCTGCACTTCTCACCGCTCGCTACTTTCGATCTCAGGCTGTTCGCCAATCCGGGCGATATCCCTGAGGTCACGCTGAAGCATCCGTGGCTCCGTGGCACGCAGGTTCGCTTCGAGGTAAGCAACATTTTCAACAGTCGGCCGAAGGTTCACGATGCCGCGGGCAAAGTCCCGCTCAGTTACCAGCCGGACCTGCTCGACCCTCTCGGCCGGACGATCATGATCAGCTTAAGAAAGCTGTTCCTGCCGCCACCGAGCTTTTTCCGGCAGCAGTTCCAGCGCGAGCGCCAACAGCAGCAACAACAGCAATCGACACCGCGAGGCTGATTCCGCATTTGCGAAAATTGTGCTTAAGCGCCCGGCAATGACGCCGGTTCAGCCCGTTCGGGGCACGCAAAGCCTGTTTGGAGAAGAAGCCGACCGCCTCGCCGCGGTGGTCGCGGCGTTCGACAAGGTGCGCCGTCTTTACGGCTTCCGCCGGGTCGAGGTGCCGACGATCGAACATACCGCGGTGTTTGCACGGACGATCGGTGAAACGACGGACGTTGTCTCTAAGGAAATGTATTCGTTTGAAGACCGCGGCGGTGAGGGCATCACGTTGCGGCCCGAGTTCACGGCCGGCATTTGCCGAGCCTATCTTAGCGAAGGATGGCAGCAACACGCACCGATGAAGGTTGCGACGCAGGGCTCTGCCTTCCGATACGAGCGGCCGCAGAAGGGCCGGTTCCGCGAATTCCACCAGCTCGATGCCGAGATCATCGGGGCAGGCGAGGCCCAGGCGGACGTCGAGCTGCTCGGCTTCGCGGACCAGTTGCTGAAGGAACTCGGGATCGAAGGCACGATCCTGAAGCTGAACACGCTCGGCGATCCCGAGACGCGCGCGGCTTGGCGGGACGCACTCTATCAATATTTCCGCTCCCACGCCTCGGCCCTGAGCGAAGACAGTCAAGCTCGACTTGAGCGAAATCCGCTAAGGATCCTCGACAGCAAGGCGCACCAGGACTGGCCGGTGGTGGACAGCGCGCCAACGATCGACGAGTTCCTGACGAGCGAAGCTGCCGATTTCTTCGGCAAGGTTACTTCGGGCCTGGATTCTGCGGGGATCGCGTGGGAGCGCGCGCCCCGTCTGGTCCGGGGTCTCGATTATTACCGGCATACCGCGTTTGAGTTCATCACCGATCGTCTCGGCTCGCAGGGGACAGTCCTCGCCGGGGGGCGCTACGATGGACTGATCGAAGCCCTTGGCGGACCCCACACGCCGGCCGTTGGCTGGGCAGCGGGGATCGAGCGGCTGTCGATGATGATTGGCGAACCGCCGGCCGAAAGGCCTGTGGCGGTGATCGTGCCGCTTGGCGAACGTGCCGAAGCTGCGGGACACCGCATGCTCGCCGACCTTCGTCGCGCGGGCGTCGCTGCAGACATGGCGTACCGCGGGAACATGAAAAAGCGGCTGAGCCGAGCCAACGATGCCGGTGCCGGATACGCGCTGATCATCGGCGACAATGAGCTCGATCGCGGCGAGGCGCAGCTCAAGAATCTGACGACAGGCGAGCAGCAGAACGTTGCGCTTGAAGGTGTCGTGGCGGCGCTGCGGTCGTGAGTATCATTTCATCCGAACGCATTGCGTCGATCGAGGCGCGCAGGCACGAGCTGCAGCAGGCGATGTCCCGTGGCGACCTGTCGACCGACGAGTTCGTGAGGCTGTCGAAGGATTATGCAGCGATCGAGCCGGTCGCGGCGGCGGCTCGCGAGGTGCGGCGGCTGAGGGCGGAGCTCGAAGTATTGAACGGCATGGTCGCCGATCCGACCGCCGAGCCCGAGCTCAAGGAAATGGCTTCTCTCGAAGCCGAGGAGATCCGTCACAAACTTCCCGGGGCCGAGCGAGAGCTGGCGATCAAGCTGCTGCCTCGCGATGCGGCGGACGACCGCGCCGCAATGCTCGAAGTCCGCGCCGGAACCGGCGGCGACGAGGCCGCGCTGTTCGCCGGCGACCTCTTGCGCATGTATCAGCGCTATGCGGATATCCAGGGATGGAAGTTCGAGCTGATTTCAGCGAGCCAGTCGGAGCTTGGTGGGTACAAGGAAGCGGTCGCTTCCATCAGCGGGCCGGGTGTTTTCGCGCGCCTCAAATTCGAAAGCGGCGTCCATCGCGTTCAGCGCGTTCCGGCAACCGAAAGCGGGGGTCGGATTCACACCTCGGCCGCTACGGTAGCAGTGCTCCCCGAGGCCGAGGATGTCGACGTTCAGATTGACGACAAGGACCTTCGTATCGATGTCTATCGCTCTTCGGGTCCTGGTGGTCAGTCGGTAAACACGACGGACAGCGCGGTCAGGATCACCCATCTTCCAACCGGGCTCGTCGTGATCCAGCAGGACGAGAAGTCGCAGCACAAAAACAAGGCCAAGGCCCTCAAGGTGCTGCGTACACGCCTGTTCGAGATGGAGCGCGAGCGCCTGGCCAGCGAACGCGCGGGAGCTCGCAAGTCGATGGTCGGCTCAGGCGACAGGTCGGAGCGGATCCGCACCTACAATTTCCCGCAAGGCCGGATCACCGATCACCGCATCAACCTCACCAAGCATAACCTTCCCGAAGTGCTCGAGGGGCAGGGGCTGACCGAGATCATTGATGCCCTGGTGGCCGAGGACGAGGCCGAACGGCTGGCAGGTCTTGAGGATGCCTGAATCTCCTCCATCTCTGTCGAGGTTGTCCAAGCTTTGAAGGCGATAACCCGCGCGTTGGCGGACGCCGCGCGCCAATTGTCCCTGACGAGCGATACCGCGCGCCTCGATGCCGAGCTCCTGATGGCCGAGGCGCTTCACATCGACCGTGACAGGCTCATCTTGTCGCCGCCCGATCGCGAAATCCCGAAGCGGTTCTGGACGATGGTCAAGCGGCGCACGAAGGGAGAGCCGATCGCGTACATTACGGGGCGGCGTGCCTTCTGGAATATCGATCTGCACGTCGGTCCCGGAGTGCTCGTCCCACGTCCCGATTCGGAAGTGCTGATCGCCTCGGCAATCGAGCATTTCGACGGCCCTGACGGACCGGACCGCATTCTCGATCTCGGCACCGGTCCGGGTACCCTACTGCTTGCGGCTCTCGACATCTGGCCCAATGCGACCGGCATCGGCATCGACGTGTCACGCCGCGCGATGTCATATGCGGCGGCCAATGCGCGCCGTCTCGGCTTCGAGAAGAGGGTGAAGCTTAAGCTTGGGAACTGGGCGGAGGGTATCGACGAGGGCTTCGACCTGGTCCTCTGTAATCCCCCTTATGTTGCGGAGGGTGCCGAGCTCGGCCGCGGCGTTCGCGAGTTTGAGCCCGACGAGGCGCTGTTTGCAGGCGAGAGCGGACTGGATGCCTATCGCGCTCTCGGGCCCCAATTGCCGAGATTGCTGAGGAAGGGCGGGTTGGCGGCGGTCGAAATCGGCCATGATCAAGCGGACGCGGTCACCGCCCTGCTCGCCCGGGACGGCCTTCGGGCGAAGGTGGCAAACGATCTCGGCAACAGACCTCGTGCAGTCCTCCTTACGTGGAATTAACCTGCATTTGGTCGAAATAGCTTGGCATCCAGTCCCGCTCACACTACATCAGTGTTCCTGGGCCGGGCCCGCTCCAGATCAGCTGACGAGCGCTCCTGTCCCAACCCCGACACAATCGGCCGTTCACTTCGCGCTTGGCGCTGAGACCGGAACGAGAGGGTCAGAGCTGGCGCTTTGCGCAGCCCTGCCTGCCTGAGGCGAAGGGGATAAGAGACACTGCGTAAGGACGTAGGCATTTGATCAACAATCGTCAGGGTGGCCGCCGACGCGGTCGGGGTGGACAGCGGGGCCAGAATCTGGGCGGCCAGCCGGGCAACCGGCAGGACAATCGCCAGCGTGGTAATGCCGCCCAGCTGCTCGAGAAATACAAGAGCATGGCGCGAGACGCTCAGCTTGCGGGCGACCGTGTGCAGACCGAATATTATCTACAGTTCGCCGACCATTATTTCCGCGTGTTGAGCGAGACACGCGCTCGCTTCGAGGACCAGAATCAGCGTCGCCACCGCGACGATGAGATGGACGAGGACGAGGGCGAGGAAGAGCTCGTCGAGGCGGGTGAAGAGGCGGTCGCCGACGAGCGTCCGCAACGCCCGGAGCGTCCCGAGCGCTTCAGTCGTGAGCGCCGTCCGCGCCGCGAAGATCGCGAAGAGCGTGGCGGCCGCGAGGCTGCCGAAGGGGAAGGTAGTCAGGTGAACGGTGGCGGCGAGACCATCCCGTTCGACGTGCTTCCGCCGGCGATCGGCCGTGACGATAGCGAGACAGCGGAGGACGAGCCGCGTCGTCCGCGACGTCGCACGCGCGCTCCGCGCCCGGCCGAGGGCGACGAAGAGATCGCCCCGGCTGCCTGAGCTTTAGATGTCGCTGTCGACGGCGCGCGGACGATGGTTCGCGTCGAGGGCGACAAACGTGAACACGCCTTCCGTCACCTTGACCTCGGTTGCTCCGTGGTCGCGGTGGGCGATCACTTCGATTCGTACGGCCATCGACGTACGGCCTACCCTCTCAACGTTCGCGTAGACCGAGATCAGGTCGCGCAAGTTGATGGGGGCAATGAACTCCATTGCCTCGATGGCGACAGTCGCGACCGGCCCGTTTGCGCGCCGGGAGGCGACAATGCCCGCCGCGATATCCATCTGGCTCAGCACCCAGCCGCCGAAGATATGGCCGTTGGCGTTGATGTCCGCGGGTCCGGGCATCACGCGCAACACCGGTGCGCGCTCGAGATCGGTCATTCCTTATCCTCGTGAGTTTTGGAAGCGGCCTCATCGTGGCCGCTCGAGTTGCTGATGAAAACGAGAGTCATGAGGCCCGTTCCAACCAATACGGTCAAGCCGATGCCGAGTGCGGTGGCGATGAGCATGTGAACATGCTCCAAGGGCGTAGGATCGCCTTTTGCGACGAGAAGGACGGCAATCGCCGCAATGATGATTGCCAGCGCTCCGAGCAGCCGGAAGACCCGCCAGAAGCGGCGAATCGTCGAATGGCGAAGTCTCGGAACCGGATCGGGGACGGGCATGAAGCTTCCCTTTGGCGGCGCGAAGTGGGACTATCAAGGCAAGGGGCGCGCGAGTCCGGAGACGAATTCATGACCATCGCATCGGTGCTTCACGGCAAGGGCAGCAATGTCGAGACGATTGCTGGCGAGGCGACACTGTTCGACGCCGTGCGGCTCCTTGGAGAGAAGCGAATCGGGGCGCTGCCTGTTATCGATGGCGGCCGGGTTGCCGGCATCATCTCGGAACGCGACGTCATCTACTGCCTGAGGAACCACGGGCCAGAAGTTCTCGACTGGCCGATTTCCAGAGTCATGAGTTCTCCTGCCATCACGGTTGATTCGGAAACCGACGTGCTGGCGGCGCTGGCGCTGATCACCCAGCGCCGCATCCGTCATCTTCCGGTGGTCGACGGCGGTTCGCTCAGGGGCCTCGTTTCGATCGGCGATCTGGTGAAGTATCGGATGGAACGCATCGAGGCCGAGGCCGATGCGATGCGCCAGTATATCCAGAGCGCCTAGCTCTTCGTGCGTGCGGGCGCGAACAGCGCGCCCGTAGTGCTGATTAGGAGCGCCGGAACAATCGTAAACACATTGAGGCAATAGAGCGGAAGCGCCACCAGCAGCCCGCGCGCGGTGCCGGTCAAGAGAGCCTCGACCAGCGAGGGCGACAGCATCGCGAGCTCGTAGCGTATCGAATAGGGCGATGCGAGCAGGGTCGCGGCGAGGAACACGAGCACCTTGAGCTTCTGGTCATCGGTCCCGAAGGCGCGCCACACGAGAAAGGCCGCAAAGGCCACGAAAAACAGGTGCAGATAGAGCGACAGGCCGAGGACTCTCAGCAGCATCATCGGAGAGGCTCCGAGCAAATCGAGGCCGTAGCGCGAGACGATTCCTGGATGCTCGCCAAGCACCGAAGCCCAGTCTTTCCAGAGGAACGCGCCGAACGGCATCGAGGCAAGGATCATCACGCCCAACCCGAGCGCGCCACCAGGGATCGCCCGCCAATGCCGACCCGCGATGATGGCTATCGGCGCCAGGATCGCAAATTGCGGTTTGATTGCCGCAGCGATTCCAAAAAGGACACCGGCAAGGAAGGGCCGGTCGGGGAGCGAAAGAACGCCCCATATCAGCAGAGCCCCGATCCACAGCGCGGTCTGGCCGAGCAAAAGGGCGAGGACCATCTGCGGCGCAACGAAAGCGAGCAGCAGGTTCGAGGTGATTCGCCGCGCAGCGGTCCAGAAGGCGGCCATGGACAATAAGGTCCAAAGCCAGAAGGCAGGCCAGAAAGGCAGGAGGCCGAACGGCGCCATCAGCGGCAGCGCCGAAGGAGGATAGGGGAACGGCAGAGGGCCGACCGGAGGACGAAGGCTCATCTGCGCGGCGGTGACTGCCGCCCAGTCATAGGTGTCGCTGGGTCGCGTGACGGCGAATCGGGCTCCCGCCCACAGCATCGTGAAGTCCGGCGTGATCGGCCAATTGCGAATTCGCAGAATCACCAGCGCGACACTGATTCCCACGAGCAAAAGGGTTGCTCCGAGCGTCACGATCGCGCGGATTCGGCCCGGAATTGCTGCTTGTGTCGCCATCACCCACCCCTTGGCTCCAGGCTTAGCACAGGGGTTACTCAAGAGAAGCGCGTCGGCCCGATAGGATTTGGCCGCTGCGAAAACTTTTTCAAAACAAGCAGTTGTGGACCTTGAAGCTGCCACCCGAAAGGTTATCTAGACGTCAAGCGAGGGGAACGACCGTTCCTCGAGCCAGTCGGAAAATCGGGTTGCGGCGAAATTGCAAAAAACCCGGTTGACGGCTTCGGAGGCCCCACATATATGGCGCCTCACAGCGGCGGACGCGGCCTTCACTGAAAGGTCAGCGTTCGTTTCGTGCCTCTTCTTAGTCGGTACAACCGATGCCCGGAACCAATCGAACCGGGAGAGGATGCGCGTCGGCTCTTTGACATTGTTGGTTTAGATGAAGGGACATGTGGGCGGCGGCCCGGTCACCGATAACCTCCGGGTATCGGGCGATCGGTCAAATCTAAAGCCGTTCCAATGGATCCATCTTTGAAGCTTCGGCTTCGAGGTTGGATGCTCATATGTCCGAAACGCAAACACACCAGTTTGTGATTTTGTGCAGGAACGGCTCCCGGAGATGCCGGTCTTGCTTTCGCTCATTCCGCGGAGGCTTGATCGTACATCAACTTGAGAGTTTGATTCTGGCTCAGAACGAACGCTGGCGGCATGCCTAACACATGCAAGTCGAACGAAGCCTTCGGGCTTAGTGGCGCACGGGTGCGTAACGCGTG
>Ga0070671_100002226_pt1 | contig 14970 bp, 7 predicted proteins | sample KBSS73metaG_FD_65341 | JGI IMG/M metagenome (GOLD analysis project Ga0070671, IMG submission 65341) | Switchgrass rhizosphere microbial communities from Kellogg Biological Station, Michigan, USA - KBS S7-3 metaG | ecosystem: Host-associated > Plants > Roots > Rhizosphere > Soil ...
CGATTTCGGCAATGTCGCCTACCTCGCCGAGATCGAGCATTACGCGATTGCTCTTGGCAACTTTCGGTACGCGAACCGTTTTGACGTAAACCGCGCTGCCGGAGAAATAGCGAATACCGCTGTCGGCGTTATCGGTCCACGAGCCGGCCGCTAATTTCACGTCACCCGGAGGAGCACCGCGTTGCGGCTGGAAGCGCACGCTCCAATCGCCATCGAGCTGCGCCAACGGGCGCGTCGCCAATGGAGCGACGCTGCGCGATGACGCACTGCTCGCCTGCCGAAATACGATCAATGCCGATCCACTGCCATCGAGCGCCAGCGGCACAATCGTGCGGCCCTTCTCCACCCGATACGACAGCGACGCGCTGTTGCCCGTGTCGGCATCCCACAGCTCCGGAATGCGACCATCAATGCGCAGCGCCACCTCCGCAGAAAACGGCGTCGCTTTGGGATTGCTGATAAACCAGAGCTCACCGTCATCGAGATAACGGTGCTGAAATTGCAGTGGCGATGCGTTGCTGCCCAACACCTCCTGATCAGGTTGTACACCCAACGAAGCCAGCGCCATTTCGACGGCGGTACCCGCAATCACTTTGCCTTTGCCCCGTGCGGTTTCGGTTTCGCTACCGCCCGACCACAGCTCATTCGCCACTTTACGAAACGCAGCGGGATCGTCGGCCAGACTGGGTGAGCCGATCGGCTTATTGCCGACCACGATGGCACCGGCGCTCACCAATTCGCGAATTTTGCGCAGTACCGGCAATGTCATCTGCTGCGAGCTGCCGCCCAGTTGCAACACGCGATACTGCATGCCCGACGGCGTCACCAGCTTGCCATCGCGCACTGATAGCAACGACAACAGCGCATCGGCATTGACATAGTCGTAACCGTAATGAACCGGCGCGTCATTCAGTTTTCCGTCTGCAGCCAGCGTCACTAGCGGCGCTTCTTCGCCGTAGAAATACGCGACATCGGCGGCAAATCGGCCCTGCGCTAGCAGCCATTGCGTGCGCGCGAGGTAATCGACCCAGGGCCGCGCCAACTCTGCCCAGCTGTCATGACGATTGAAGTTCTGGCCAAAAATCCACAGCGCTAGCCCCGGCGCCTTGTCGACGAATGGCTGGTGCACCGAACTGTGAATCGATAGATGGTTCACACCGAGCGCGAACTCGGTATCGACAACATGTTTCAACTGCCGTGGGCTGTAGGCCCAGTACTGAAACATCGACGACATCGATTCGGCACCGATGTATTGGTGGCCATATAAATGGGCAGCCGACGCGGCACCCTTGATGTCGGCGACAAAATACGGCGCTGGACCTTTCTCCGGCTTAAATGTCCACATCGCGCCCATCGGTACATCGGCGTGAGCGCGCATCGCGATATCGTCGCCGAGAATCGGCCGATTGGGCGCCTCCAGCGCTTCGCCGTAAACGGTCATGCCGCGCGCCTGGGCGGCGCGCGCGACTTCGCCGTAATGGGCACTCGCGAGTAAATCCATTAGCGTGCGGCGAAAGTCGTACAGAAACGCATCGCTGACCGCCGCGCTATCGACCACGCGCCCGGTCAGCACGGGTAAAAACGGCAGTGGGTCATACCCGCGCAATGTTTTGAATTGCTGAACGATATCGTCGGTCCAGTTCGAGAAGCCGGCTTCGATACTGTCGCTCACCGTCGCCCGCACACCGGGCCCGGCGGCCTGCGCGATTTGATCGAGATAGGTGTTCATGTAGGCACGCACGCGCAGCGCGCTAAGCTTATCGACTTCGAGCCCGGTGGCTTCAACCGAGGCGGGGCCATTCGTGTGCCCGGTAAGCGAATAACCGAAACGCACAATGCGCCAGCGGCCCTTCGGCGGCGTCCAGTCGAGTGTGCCGTCGGTCGCCATTTTGCCGGTTAGATCGATCACATCCGCTTTGTGTACTACGGTATTCACGTCCGCTGCGGGGGTCGGCACCGCGAAGTAATCGGGCACCGATGCGAAACCCGCTTTTTCTTCGAAGCGTTGCACGCGGGCTGCGGCGCTCAGCGCCATTTCCGAAACAATCAGTGTCTTGGCCGGCAGCAGCGAAGGCAGCCCCGGCTGCAACAATGCGCCAGGCGCCAGATCCAGCCCGGCTGTCGGATTACCACTCGGCGCCGCCGGCTGCAGCACCACACGAAAAATGCGGCCCGTGACCGGCGCAAAACTACTTGTATTTTGGATGAACGCACCGACCGTCACATCCGCCACTTTATTGAAGTTGATGCCATCGGCGCTGACTTCCAGCCGCGCAGGAATCGCCGTAGAAACAGCGATCTGCGGCTTCTTGGGTTCAAGGACTGCGGTCAGCGAGCGCAGCGTCACCGGTTTTGCATATTCGTATTGAATCCAAGTTGGCTTCGCTTTGGTCGGTCGTTCGATTTCGATCGCGTTTTCGAGCTTGCCGTCGAACAGCGGCGCCGCATCGACCACGCCGTTCGCCGTGGTGACCTTCGGTAAAGCTAACGGTTGTTCGGCAGCTGGAATTCGATAAGCAATGACGTGGGCGTCGGCATAGAAATGCGGAATTTTTAACGCGATCGATTGACCCGTGAGAGTTTTGTCGTCGGCCTCGATAGTCGCGAACGGGCCGCTCACGTCGGAAGGTTGCGGCAGCACGCCGGTAAATTTTCGGCCGCCCGTGATCTCGGTTTCGGTCCAGACGAACTTCTTCATACCGTCTTGCGGCTGCACGAATGGCGCGCCGGTTTCGCTCCAGCCGGCGGAAGTCGGCACCGCGACCTCCATGCCCTGTACCGCAGCCTGGCTTACCGCGCTGCGCATCGCGCTTTGCCATGCCGGCGACATATAGGGCACCGGCGGCATGACGTCGTCATTGTTCGGCATGGCGCCATTGAAAATCTGGACGCCGCCGATGCCGGCGCGCTGCATCCATTCGAGATCGAGCTTGATGCCCGGTTCGGCAATGGCGCCGTTGAGCCAATGCCACCAGACGCGCGGGCGCGCCTCCAATGGCGGCTCGGCAAAACCAGTCGCCAACGGGTCGGTTGGCGGAGCCATCTTTGCATCGCCGTTCGCGACACTGCTAATCGCCAGACCAATGACGCCGCAAACGCTCATCAAGCACGCAAACCGCATATTTAACTCCTTCCCAATCGCTACGGGTACTGAGCAATACCGGCCGGCTTAAGGTGCGGCGGGTGCCTCTGGCAACGCAAACACCACCAGACTGTTACGACCTTCCGCGATCATGCCCTTCGGCAGCAGCGCCGCTATCTTGGGATCGTACGATGCAGCAGGAACCGCAACATACTGGCGGCCATCGATGGCGTATACCGCCGGCACGCCACCGCCAATCGACGGCAAATCCGCGGTGAAAATCACGTCTCCGCTATCCATATCCCAGATCCGGAACTTGCGATCCTGATTGCCCGCGACAATCAGTCCGCCCGCGGTGACAGCGATGGTGCCGCGCGGAAATATCGAACCGGCGCCTTTAAAGCCCGGCGTCTCGCCATACGGTTTTTGCCACAACAAGGCGCCCGTATTCATGTCATACGCGGTGATCTGCGACCACGGTCCCTGGTTGGCGGGCAATCCCATGCGACTGAACAGAAAGTTGTAGCCGCTTTTGTATTTGATCGGGCTGGTCGGTGCGGCCGTCGTAGTGGGGGTACGGTCTTTATTATCGAGGGCCATCAGATCCGTCGCGGCATAGCCCAATTCGCGCAATAACGCATCGCGTTCCGCCGGCTTTAAGTCGAAGCCGGGCATAGGACCGCGCCCGCGCGCAACAGTATCGGCCACCGCCTGCGCGCTCAAACGCTGCGCAACCCCAAGCAACGGCGGAATCATCGGCGGCTGGCCCTTGCGCTCGACGCCGTGGCAGCTCGCACACCGCACGGCGTAAACGCCAGGCTCCGCCTCGTCGTGAGCACCGAAAGAAACAGACGATTTGCGATTGGCCGTTTCAGCCGGTTCTAAGCGAGTAATCGAGGGGACTTCGATCGAAACGATAAACAGCCGCCCGCTCGCCGGATCGACCGCGCCATTGCCCCAGCTCGTGCCGCCGGCATCGCCCGGCATTTGCAAGGTGCCGCGCAAACTCGGCGGCGTATAGATGCCTTCGTTGCGCACCCCCGCCAGCATGTCGCGCATTTTTTCGCGCTCGTCTTTGCCCAGATACGGCGCGAGATCGTCGCCGCTGAAGGTCTGGTGGGAAAATGGCGCCGGCAGCACGGGAAACGGCTGCGTCGGCGATGTTCGTTCTCCGGGGATATCGGATTGCGGAACCGGGCGCTCCTCGATCGGGAACACCGGTTTTCCAGTTTTCCGTTCGAAGGTAAACACATGGCCAGTTTTGGTCGCTTGCGCGACTGCTTCGATTTTTCTGCCATTGCGCGTTAACGTCAGCAGCTTTGGCGCCTGCGGCAAATCGTAATCCCACAGGTCGTGATGCACTGTTTGAAAATGCCATAACCGCTTGCCGGTGCGCGCATCGAGTGCGACGAGCGAGTTGGCGTATAAATTATTGCCGTCGCGGTTCACCCCATAGAAGTTGTATTTCGCGGAGGCGAGCGGCACAAATAAAATGCCGCTCCGTACATCGAGCGTCATTTCGCTCCAGTTGTTCGCGCCACCGACATCCTTCCACGCATCGGCAGGCCAATCGCCCGCGTTGTCTTCACCGGGCTGCGGGATGGTATGAAACAGCCATACCAGCTTGCCGGTATGCGCATCGAATGCGCGAATATTACCGGGCGGTCCGTTCCATTCATCGCCGCCCGCAGAACCGACGATTAACAGATTCTCAAACACGCGCGGCGGCGAACGGCTTTGAATACGTTTGATCGTCGCGGGATCGCGATCCATGTGTTGCTTCAGATCGATCGAACCGTTCTCGCCGAATGCCGTGACCGGCTCGCCGGTAGCGGCATCGAGCGCATGTAATCGATCGTCGAGCGCATAGAAAATACGGCCATCGCGTTGATCGCTGCTGTTATCGCCGCTCTGCCAATACGCAAGCCCGCGCATGTCCAATCCTGGCGCAGCGTGCTTCCATTTCACCTGTCCGGTAGCCGCATCGAGAGCCACCACACCCCAGTGCGATGGCGCGTATAGCATGCGGCCGATGACGATGGGATTTCCAAACGATTGTGCGTTGTCATCGAAGGCGTAGCTCCATGCGACCTTCAGCGTTCCGACATTCGTGCGATTGACTTGATCGAGCGCCGAGTATTGCGAGGAATCAGCCGCGCCCAAATAATCCGACCACTGCGAATGGTCGACAGCTCGCGGCGAAAAAAACACGGTGGGTGAACTCGTGCACGCCACCAGCGCCAGCAGTGCACATAGGCTACCGGTCAATGTTCTGTACATCATAAAAATACCACAACTTTATCGAGCCACCTTAACTACCAATGCGCGCATTACCAGCGCACTTTTTCAGCTTCCGCAATTGATACTTTTGCGTCTTCTGGCAGTAATACTCCACGACGCACCGCTTCATCGGTCGCTTTGCGAAATTTCGCCAAATAATCGGACGGCGATTTATAGAGCTTGCTTAACTGTTCGGGCGTCAATGGATAAGTGCGGCCGGCACCGCCCGGACAGTCGCCGCGCCAGTCATAACGCGCAACAGGCACATCGACCCATGGCGTGCGGATACCGCCGACCGAATTACCATACTCATCGAATGGCGTAACGGCGTCCTTGCCTTCTCCGATCACCTGCAACTGCGGAAAGTTGGGCGCCGGCTTACCGCTTTTTAGCCAGTGATCCAATGCCACGATGGCGGCGCTCGAAATGTAATGGACCGGAAACGTGTTGGCGTAGTCCGGTGGGCAAAAGCCGCCCTCCTGCCCCATATCGCGCTTGTTCGCCGCGGCGATTCTGACGGTGGCGGGACCAGTCGTATGCGAGCTACCCGCGGGCTCCCAGAAGCGGATATTCGTCCCTTCTTTTTGCAACCCGGCGACAGCGGCCGTCGTCGTATTGAACACCATGACCGGCACATCGACATCGGTACGCAATGGCTGTTCGGTCGGCGTTGGCACGTCCTGAGCCAGCTGTAGCTTGTTCGGCGTCAGATCCTGCATGAAAAAACCGTCGAACGCGTGCGTCTGTGGTTGCACACCATTCGCGTAAATCGCAAGGCGGTGACCTGCAATCGTATTGCCGACAGCAATAATTTTGCGAACCTTGAGACCTTCCAACGGATCGACGGTACCAGACACGCGCTTCGGTCCGACCACGCTCGCAACCTGCGTGAGAATATCGTAGGACAAGTCACTGGTCGGCACCGACAGCGTGCCATAGCGCTGTGGATCCCAACGCGCCAGCGTCATCCCCATCGTGAATTTAATAGTGCCGTAGGTCATCTCCTGCATCGGTTTCGGATCGTCGATACCCTCGTGATGCAGCGATACCCCTACCCAACCGAATCCTTCGCGCAATAGCGCTTCGGCATTCCAGCGGAAATTGGTATCGCGTTCGCTGCCAAAATATTCCTGCATGAACTCAACGATCACGGTGCCGTTAAATTTTTGTGGTGAGGGCCGACGCACCAAGATGCGCGTTTTATAGGGCATTTCATCGGCGGCAACGATGTGCCAGCGGCCATCGGCGCTTAACGCGGCGCCCGCCGCAGGTTTAAAAGTATGCGCGGTACCGGAAATAAAATATTCGGCCTCGGTGTAACCATAGGGTTTTAAATCGACAATCGACGCCGAATAGGGGAATCCTTTGATGCCCCCGGTGATGGGGCCTTCAATGCTCGCAGTACTACGAGCCTGATCGGAAATAGCATTGCCTGATGAACTCATCGCAATAGCGAATAGGACAAGGGCTTTACCGAAAATCTTGCGCATGCTCATCGTGATTTCACTCCATCCAACACTGCACGTATGTCCCGCAGATAAAAAAAGGCCCTAATACGATAGGGCCTTCAAGCACAACGTAGGGTTACCAACTATCGAGACTAACTATTTGCGAACCCCCCTCGACAAACAAGATTCGCAATACCACTTCGTTTACAGCGAGAAGTTGTATTTACCGGTTATCCCAATCTGACGCTCAGGAATAAGCTGCACTTGGCTGTAGCCGGAGCGTATGTCGGAGAAGTCCGCTGCTGGATTGAACGGAATACCAAATCCCGCGAGAGCATTAAAAGGTGTGAAGCCCCGAGTTTCTTCCGAGTAATACGCCAGCACCGCTTGTTTATCGAACAGATTTTTAGCCCAGATCGATACATCCCAAGCTTTTTTCGGATCGCGTACGCCAATGAACAGATTAAAAACTCCATAACTGCTTGTGTCGTTCACACTATTAGCGACTGAGTCATCCGCACGACCACTGCTAAAGGTGTACAGGCCGCGGACGTAGCTATCGACAGCACCAAAATGCATGGTGTATTCCGATGTCGCGTTGGCGTTCCAGTTAGGCTCGCCCGCGACCCGTCCATGTGCTGGGCATGTGTTAATAGCAGGGGCGGGACCGCTGGGGGTCACAACCACACCATTTGCATCGCGGACATTGCAATACGCTTCGCCACCGGTGAACTTGGAGTCGTTGTACGAAATGCCAGCACCCGCCGTCCAATCGTCGGTTAACAGCGCATCAAGTTGCAGCTCAACCCCTTGCACCTTCGCATCGGCGTTGTAATTGAGCTGGTCATTCGCGACCCCACCAAAGCTCGATGTGGAGCGGATGAAATCGTACGTGCGAGCCAAATAATCCGTGTATTTTTGAACGTAAATATCGGCGTTCAGCTGAACACGACCGTCTGCAAATCGTGTCTTGACGCCAATTTCAAGCGAATCCGAATATTCGGGTTTGTATTTTTGAAATTCCGGATCGGTAGTTGGCGCAATCGTAAACCCGCCCGGACGGTACGAACGGCCAAGAGTGAGGTAAGTGAGAACGTCGTCGGTCAACTGATAGGAAACGCTGCCGGACCCAGTCCATGCGTGTCCATTCGAAACGCGGTCAACAAGATTGAGAGGTCCCAACCCGATCGATGGTATTGCCAGCGATAGGAACTGTGTTCGGCGAAGGGTTTGATAACGCGCTCCTACTTGAACGTTGAGCTTATCGGTAAATTGGAAGCTCTGATTGGTGAAGCCGGCATAGCCTTCGTTGGTTTGATCGATGAAAATATTTTGTGGCGTGACGGCAAAGACGGAGGGACGGGTCCCGCCTATATAAACTCCTACCAAGCCGCCATTAACAACGGGCACATGCGACGTGATTTTTGAGCCATACAAACCGTAGGTCCAGTTGTAGAAGTCATTGTCATTCGACGCAAGACGCAGTTCCTGAGTGAACTGGTATTGATTGATGTTTGTTCCGGAGAACTGATTGGTGCCGGCAGGTAATGCGTAACCGACATCTTGATCGCTGGGATATCCGTTGGTGTATGTATCTTGGTAACCCGTGACGGAGGTGAGTGTTGCCGGCCCCAAATCCCAATCCAGATGTAACACGGTCACCTGACGTCGGTCTGTGTTAGGGACAGGGCCGGGGTTTACTGCTTTACGATCGAAGGTACCGTAGCAGGCGGTCTGCGTGTTATACGCGCCAATGCCGCAACCGCGCACTGAAAATGCCGGACCGCTGCCATTGACATCCATATATTGGTAGGTGAGCGCTCCTTCGAACCCGTCGAACGGACGAAAGCCCAACGTCACACGACCGCTTTTGCTGAGCTGGGATGTGGTTTTGCCGGTGATGACATCCTTGATATCGTCGTTTTGATTGTGGTCGTACAGGCCGGCGATGCGCAGCGCCAGCTTGTCTTCGATAATCGGTAAGCTCAAACCAAATTGCGTATTCGAGAGATTGCGCTCTCCGAGCGTTTGCTCAATCGAGCCTTCTATTTCACTGAAACTCGGCCCTTTGGTGTTGATCGTAATCGCGCCGGCTGGGGCGGTGATGCCACGCAATGTGCCTTGCGGACCGCGCAGAACTTCGACCTGCCCGATGTCATACATTGCTTTGTAGGCCGAATCGATGTTGTAATCAATTTCATTCCAATAAACAGCAACCCCGGGACCATAGCCAGCAACGGTTAATACGTTGACGCCGCGCATTGCGACGGTAGCTCCACCGGTATTGGTTCCCTGCAAAGTGACACCGGGAGCAACCGACGCGATATCTTTGAAGTCCAACAAATTGTATTTTTTTAGCGTTTCTTCAGTAACCGCGTTAACCGTCATCGGGACGGTCTGCAACGTTTCATCTTTTTTCTGCGCGGTGACAATCACCTCTTCCAGCGCTTTTTCGGCGTATGTGGGCATTGCTGCGACCGCGATGGCCGCGGCTATCGCGCGAACCATTATCTTTTCTCCGCCGGCGAAGGAATAGAAAAACGGTGGACGTGTATTCTTCATCGAGGATCTCCAGGTTATTGTTATATGCCAGCCGCAAGTTATTGTTAGAAAACACACTGGCTGGCCATTGAGCTGTTGAAGCGATAGGCATGGTATCGTTGTGGCGACGGGGTATCTCATCAAGACCTACGAGATTGCCGTCATTACTACGATTTCTTCGCCGCTTTTTTTAGTAACACCGAGATGCGTCAGCGATCGTTCTGGGGATGAAATAATGTCAATAGACGTCCACCAACCGCTCCAAACTGTGCTCAATGCAGAGATGTCGCTGCCGGGCGCCTCGGTTTATCTGCATACGATCGAAATCCACGGAATGCCCTACGAAGTCGTTGCCAACCGACCGCATACCGAGCTCACTTACGTGGAGCCAATAACTCATAACACCCCCGAGGCGACAGCCTATTTCGATATTAGCGATCGACACATCAAACCATCGAAATTGGGGCGAGTGGTGTTACGTCCGGGGGAGCTGAAAATGAGAGCGTTCGGCAGCGGAACTGGCAGCTCGCGCATTCTCATGTGCTCGTTTGAGGATGATTATTTCAGTCGCGTGACCGGCTTACGCCAATGGAGCGAACGCATGCTGACACGGTGCGGCAATCTGCAATCAACAGCAGTCGCGGCAATCATGCGACGCATGCTGGTCGAGATGAAATCTGCTCAGTTTGGTGGGCAACTCGCACTAGAGAGCCTGACCAACCTTGCTCTCATAGAAATCGGTCGTTTATTTTTATCGGAAAAATCGTCGCTACCCTCGCGTCGCCGCCTGGCACCGTGGCAAATTCGAAAAATCGAAGAATCTCTGCGAGAGGTCGTTAATCACTGGCCATCGCTAAATGAGCTCGCCGCGCTATGTGGCATCAGCGCTAAGCATTTGTCGCGAACATTTTCCGAAAGCACCGGCATGCCCTTGAGTAAATATTCTGAACAAATTCGAATGGAGCGCGCACAGCGTTTACTATCGGAACCTCATCTTGCGGTAAAAGATGTTGCTGCGATTTTGGGTTTCTCGAATGCCAATTATTTCTCGGCGGCTTTTCATCACGCCACCGGTGAAACGGCTCGGGAATTTATTAATCGCTTGTAACGCGGTAATGGTCGAAATTAAACAACGTTCGAGGCCATTTATGCTGGGATAGAGAAAACCACGTGATTCATGCAGTTTCCTTTTATGGCTTTAAATGACACGAGCGTATAGCGTGAATTAATTTGTCGCGCGTGCGCGCAAATGCTCATTCCAGAATGCTGTTACTTTGCGTAGTGCAAGACGCCCTTCGGGTGATGTCGGGCCCATTGGTTGAAAACATGAATCATGCCCTCGTACACATCGAGCACAGCGGGGCGAAATTCCCGTCAGCGCGAAGATGCAGGCCATCATCAACGAAGCGCCCGATGTGTGCATCAGCATTCTGGCGAACGGCCACCTGAAAAGGCCAATTGTGCGCCTGGGCGGTAGTCGGTGCATTTGGCGACAACCTGAAAAACAGCGCGCTGGCATTGGCGAAAATATTGCGGATTTGCATTTCGCACCGGCCGATTTATTCAAGCTGGTCAGTCCGTATGCCCATCCTCTCGATTTCATTCGCGACAGCCGCGAGCAATTCGAAAAACTCGAACACGGTTATCAGCATGATATGCGGTCGGCGGCGGCGATCACGCCGGAGCGCGCGACCTCATCGACGACAGTTTTTATTTTGCCGAATCAGGCATGGGGCGCGCCGTGTCAGCGGCGTGTATACCAATGATCTGACGAATCAAAATCATGATCGCGCACATGCCGTGTTGGCCGAAAAAACCCACGGAATTATCTAGTCAGCGTGCGGGCGCCGCTGCGCAGAAAAACCGGAGCCGATGAATTATGCCGTCGCTTCCCGACCGGCGGCGCTCGCGCTGCAGCGGCAGACATCAACGATCTTCCGCAAGCGATGCTCGGCGTTTCATCGAACAATTCACGGCGTTCTATACGCACTGAATTCCACGCACCGGCATCGAGCAACGCAATCCGAAAGCTCGCACGCTGTCGCGCTTTCGGATCTTCACGTCATTACGGACTAACGTTTAACTTGGTCTTTTTAAGCGATAGCGAGCTGTCGCCCGCCATGATGGTGAAACTCCCCGGCTCTACTTTCCACTGCATATCAATCGCCCAAAACGCCAGATCATCCGGTTTCAACTCGAATTGCACGGTTTTCTTTGCGCCCGCTTTCAAGGCAATTTTACGGAAAGCTTTCAATTCCATTTCGGGCCGCGGCGCCGAGCTGACATCGTCACGAATATAAAGCTGAACTACTTCTTCGCCTTCGCGTTTGCCGGAATTCGTAACGTCGACATCGACTTTCACCGTTTCGCCGAGACTTATTTGCGCTTTGGAAAGACGCGGCTCGGAAATTTCAAATGTCGTATAACTCAAGCCGTAACCGAATGGATACAGCGCCTTTTGTTTTCCTTCGACATACATAACACCATCAACCGATGTGTGGCGATTGTAAAAGACCGGCAATTCGCCGACCGACCGGGGAATCGACACCGTAAGCCTGCCGCTCGGATTAACCTTTCCGAACAGCACGTCGGCAACGGCGTTACCTGCCTCCTGACCGAGGTACCAGCCCTCGACTAATGCATTGGCTTTTTCCGCCAGACGCGTGACAGCGAGCGGACGACCATTGAGAAGCAGCGCAATGACCGGCTTGCCGGTGGCAAGCATCTCCTCGACCAATTCATCCTGTTGTCCGAAAAGATTCAGCGTTGAACGATCGCCCGGCAGCGGTAACGCCACGGATTCCCGGGTGACGACATCGTTGTCGCCAACGACCAATACGATGACGTCGGCACGCTGCGCAACTTCGACCGCCTGCGCGATGCGGTGCGCATTTTCTTCCTTCGGCACTGGCAGAACGGGATAACCGCGTGTCGGTGGAGTGTCCTTGTTTCCTCGGGTGATACGCACGCCTTCGGCGTATTCGATCGATATATTTTTTCCCGCGGCGGCTTTGATACCACTCAGCACGCTCACAGCCTTGTCGGTTTCACCGGCGTAACCGCCCAGTAAAAGTTGATCCGCATTCGGGCCGATCACCGCGATATGAGCAGATTTTTTCGGATCGAGCGGCAGCACGCCATCGTTCTTCAACAAAATAATCGACTCTTGCGCCGCCTTGCGCGCCAGCGCAATCGCTGCCGGTGTCGCGGTTTCGCGCTTTGCGCGCACGACGTCCGCATAGGGCTGTTCAAACAACCCCGCTTCGAACTTGAGCGCGAGAATACGCGCAACCGCGGCATTTACCGTCGCTTCTGCTACGCGACCGCTGCGAACCAGCTCCGCAAGGCGGATATAGACATCGCGATCGGGCAAATCCACATCGACACCGGCATTGATCGCCAGAATCGCCGCCTCATCTTTATCGGCAGCAACGCGATGCGATGTAATCAAATTGCCGATCGCACCGTAATCGCTGAGATAAGCGCCGCGAAAACCCAAGTTCTCGCGGCCCACTGTCTGCAGCAGCCATTTATTCATATGCGACGGTATGCCATTCACTTCGTTGTACGACGGCATGATGAACGCCGGATCGGTCGCTTTGATCACGTCGGCGAACGGCCGCAAATAATTTTCACGCAGCGCACGTTCACTCATTTCGCTGGGACCACCGTTGAGGCCGCCGAGCGGCGCGCCATGAATAAAATGTTTGAGCGTCACGAACACATGATCCTTCGTCAGCGGACGCGCGCCCTGCTGCCCCTTCACGGCCGCGATACCCATTTGCCCCACTAAATAAGGATCTTCACCGAACGATTCCTCGGCGCGGCCCCAGCGCGGCTCGCGCAATAAATCGAGCACTGGGCCCAACGCGATCGTCGTGCCGCGCACTCGCGCTTCATGCCCCGCTACCCTAAATATCTGCTCGATCAGATCGGGGTTCCAGGTACTGCCCAGCGCGATCGGCACCGGAAAACTCGTCGCACCGGCTGTTGCATAACCGTGTTCGGTCTCTTCATGAAAAAAAACCGGAATGCCCAATCGGGTTTTTTCCACGTTGAACCGCTGAGCGGCATTGCTGAATTCGACCTGTTCTTCGAGCGGTCGGATGGGCGCGCGCGCATACCTAACCAGGCCATATGTATCCGATGGCCGCGCAATCTGACCGATCCCATTAGGAAATGCTTTCAACGCCTTCTCAGCATCGAATGCACCTTCCTTATCGGTCATTTCTTTCTTGCCCGCCCATACCGAGCATAATTGCGCGACCTTTTCCTCGAGTGTCATACGTCCCAATAAATCCTGCACGCGCGTTTCGATCGGCAGTTTGGAATTGCGATACGGCATATCTTCCGCGCGAGCCGAAACGAGCGGGCTCATGGTTAACATCAAGACCAACCCCAATCGCCATAGATAATGAGTTCGCATGTATTTCTCCTTCAGCAAGCCACCGCTTGAATGCGCTGTGCTTCGTTAAAATTCAATATTTAAATTACGATGACGACAGAATCCGCCATTCGATAGTGAATTCCGCGCGCAATGGCTGTTGCGGAGTAACGATCAATGGCGCGATATTCAACGCATCGGGCGGCGCAGTTTGCGGCTCAATACAAATTGCATCAGCACGCTCGTTAAATACCACCCAATGCGATGTATTCGAATGTAAGGTAATTTTCAGAACACCGGGCCAGCATAGTGTTGGCGCTTGCGTAATGCCGGTAAAACAGTCGTCCCAAGGACCTGCCGACGGCACAATCGTTTCGCGAGTGGCGATGCCTACTTCATCGCGCGCATACATTCGCCGAGCGTTGAACACCAATTCCGCAGGTTCCCCGCGTGCTAGCCTGCGCATGAACCATGGATGCCAGCCAATGCTGCACGGAAAAGCCTGCTCATCCGCATGTACTTCGAGCTGCAGCGTCAGCGCGTTTTCATCGAGCGAAAACGATTGCACCGCCCTGCCGCGAAACGGCCAATCGGGACCCAACTCGGTGCTGATTCGCTGTGGCGTTTCAATTTGCCATTCGCGCAAAAACACCGTGCCGTGTATCGCGTGCGGCGGGCGCAAGCGCGGCAACTGATAATGGTTGCTGGCGAATTCGAATTCGCCGTTGCGCACGCGACCGGCCCACGGCGCCATTGGATAACAGCCCCAGAGAATCGGATCGTCCTCGCGCGAACGCAGCAATTCCAAACCATCGATCGCAAGCGAAACAATTCTGCCTCCCGCTTGCGGATCGATGACAACGCCCGCGTTGTTATTTTCGAGCGTTAACATCGGTTCGCCACATCAATGCGAATTATTGGCAGCTGCGAGCAATGATGTTTTCCGCTTGCTCTTGATGACCGGATAACGGCTTCGGATTCAGATCCGCACTCACCGCATGATCGGCAAGCTCGGCGAGTTTGAATTCACCGCGCTCGATGCGCTGGCCGAGTTCGTTGCTCCAACCGCTGTAACGCGTCTGCACGAGCTGCGATAGTTTGCCGTCCTCGATGACTTTCGCTGCGATCAACAACGCGCGCGCCAGCGTATCGGCGCCGCCGATATGCGCGAGAAACAGATCGCTCGGGTCCGTCGATTGGCGGCGTAATTTCGCATCGAAATTAATGCCGCCCGT
>Ga0070671_100002227_pt1 | contig 14969 bp, 15 predicted proteins | sample KBSS73metaG_FD_65341 | JGI IMG/M metagenome (GOLD analysis project Ga0070671, IMG submission 65341) | Switchgrass rhizosphere microbial communities from Kellogg Biological Station, Michigan, USA - KBS S7-3 metaG | ecosystem: Host-associated > Plants > Roots > Rhizosphere > Soil ...
GAGGTCTTCCTCGAGGCCTTCGAGGGGCCGCTCGACCTGCTGCTCTACCTGATCCGGCGCCAGAACTTCAACATCCTCGACATCCCGCTGGCGAGCGTGACGCGCCAGTACCTCGCCTACATCGAGCAGATCCGCAGGCGCAACCTCGAGCTCGCCGCCGACTACCTGCTGATGGCGGCGATGCTGATCGAGATCAAGTCGCGCATGCTGCTGCCGGCCAGGAAGAGCGCCGACGGGCAGGAGCCCGACGACCCGCGCGCCGAGCTGGTGCGCCGCCTGATCGAGTACGAGCAGATGAAGCTCGCCGCGGCGCGGCTCGACGCGCTGCCGCTGCTCGGCCGCGACTTCCTGCGCGCGAACGTCGCGATCGACGAGGTCGCGGCGGCGCGCCTGCCCGACGTCGACCCGGTCGACCTGCGCAACGCCTGGATCGAGATCGTCAAGCGTGCCCGGCTGAACCAGCACCATCTGATCTCGCGCGAGCACCTCAGCGTTCGCGAGCACATGAGCATCGTCCTGCGCACGCTGCAGGGAAGGCGCTTCGCGCTGTTCGAGGACCTGTTCGACGCGACGCGCGGCGCGCCGGTCGTCGTCGTCACCTTCATCGCCCTGCTCGAGCTCGCGCGCGAGCACCTGCTCGAGGTCACGCAGGCGGAGGCGTTCGCGCCGATCTACGTCAGGCTCGCGTACCAGGCGAGCTGAGCGGCGGCGGTCCGAAGGGCGGCGCGCACGGCGTCGTCGGCGTGCAGCAGCACGCTCTCGGTCGACCGAGAGGGGCGATCAGCCGACCGCGAGGACGCTCAGTCGAGTGCGAGAACGATCAGCCCGCCGAGGCCCAGAGCGCCCACCGGCATACCCCAGCGCTCCCACCTCGAGACCGCGTCGCCGGCGACGACCTCGACCGGCACCGGCGTCGTCTCGAGCAGACGGTGCGTCATCGAGTCCTCGAGCATCCGCGTGATCGAGTTCTTGCGCGCCGTGCCGATGACGATGTGGTGCACGTCGAGGCGCGTGGCGGCGCGGCAGATCTCCTCGGCGCGCTCGCCGATCGCCCAATGCGTCCGGTGCGGAACGCCGGCCTCGACGAGGAGCGCGACCGCCGCCGCCATCGCGGCGTCGGCGCGGTCGTGCAGCCAGCCCTCGCGATCGGTGCGGCTGACGAAGCGCGCGGCATGGCGCGACACCCGCGGCTGCACGTTGAGAAGGTGGAGCTGCAGCTCATGGTCGCGCCGGTATTCGGCGATGGCGTGGCGAACGGCGCGTAGCGCGTTCGGCGAGGCGTCGACGGGAACGAGGACGTTCAGCATGGGAAGCTCTCCTGGAGTCGAGTCGGGTCGATTCGCCACGGCGACAGCGTCTGGCGCGGCTGCAGACTCGCCCGCCGGTGCGGTCGCCGACGCGCGGGCGCGCGTCGGCGCGGCGTGGAGCGGCGACGACAGGCGGGCGTGGATGCGCGACTCGAGGCGTCGATGGTTCTTGAGGAACGCGGCACCGAGGACGAGCGGGATCGCCAGATAGAGCAGCGCGGCGAGCCCGGGCGCCGGCTCGAGCCAACGCCCGAGCAGCGGCTCGCTCGTGATCATCTTCACCGCGGTCCAGACGAGCACGGCAGCGCCGAGGTAGACGACGCCGGGGAAGCGATCGACCACCTTGAGCACGACGGTGCTGCCCCAGACGACGATCGGCACGCTGATGACGAGGCCGGCGACGACGAGCAGGTAGCTGCCGTGCGCCGCGCCGGCAACGGCGAGGACGTTGTCGAGGCCCATCACCGCGTCGGCGATGACGATCGTTCGCATCGCGCCCCAGAACGTCGCCGGCGCCGGCCGGTGCGCGTCAGCGGCATCCGCGTCGGGGACCAGCAGGCGGTAGGCGATCCAGAGCAGGGCCGCGCCGCCGGCGAGGAGAAGTCCGGGGATGTGGAGGAGCCAGACGACGATCACCGTCATCGCGCTGCGAACGACGATCGCGCCGATCGCGCCCCAGACGATGGCGCGCTTCTGCAGCGCGACGGGGAGGCTGCGCGCGGCGAGGGCGATGACGATGGCGTTGTCGCCGGCCAGCACGAGGTCGATGACGACGATCGCGAGGAGAGCGGAGAGGAAGGAAGCGGGGTCCATCGGCGGCGGCTGCGGATCTCGTGACGGCGACGATCGATTCTGCGCAGCCGCGTGCGGTCGATCGCCCGCGATTCGCAATGGATCGTGAATCGCGAACGATTGCGCCCGGCGCGCGTCCAACCCTTCGCTGTCAGGGCCCTCAGGTCCTGCCAGAATGTCGGCACGCGCGGTCTTCGGACCGATCCTGCAAAGCGGGAGTAGCTCGCGCCGCGGTCCGCCGGGGCGTCCGATCCGTCGTCAATACGGGCCGCGAGGCCCCGGCGTTTCGGGTGCCCTCGGGCACGAGCGAGACCTTTGCCATTTCCTCGACCGGGAACGGCAATGAGCACTCCGCTGACTCTCACTCCCCTGCGGCGCTACATGCGCCACGGCACCCTGACCCAGCTCGCCGCCTTCGAGGCGGTCGTTCGCCTCGGCAGCGCCCGCCGCGCGGCGCAGGCGCTCTGCGTCGCGCCGCCGACGATCTCGGGCCACCTAAAGAAGCTCGCCGATTCGCTCGGCGTGCGGCTCTTCGAGCTGCGAGGCAAGCGACTCGTGCCGACCGCGGCGGCGCTGGCGCTGCTCCAGGCCACCGACGAGGTCTCGCTCGCGCTCGCGCGCTGCGAGGATGCGCTCGGCGCCTACCGCGACGGAGGCGCGGACTCGCCGCGCCGCGCTGCTCACTGCAGATAGGGGGCGACGTTCGCGGCGATGGTCGCGAGCTCGTCGTCGGTCAGCGGAAGTCGGCGAAACGCCGCCCACGACTCGCGCGGCCTGAGGTTCGTCGCCGCCGGCGCGTCGGAGCCGTAGAGCACGCGGCGCGGACCGACCCCGCGGATGAAGCCGACGACGATCGCCGCGGTGGCGCGGCTGATCTCGGCATCGACGATGCTCGCGACGTCGAAATGGAGCCTGCGCGTGGTCGGCTCGCCGCGCTCGATCGCGGCGGCGAATTCGGCCATCGCTTGCTGGGCGGCCGGATCGTCGTAGCCGGGACCGCTGCCGGCCAAGTGGGCGATCTGGACGGGAACGTCGGCGGCGAACGGCATCACCGCGTCGAGAAAGGCTCGCGCCTGCACCGCGCCGTAGGGGCGCTTGCGAGAGATGCTGGCGCGAAGGTGGACGACGATCGCCATCCGATTCGAATTCGCCGCCGCGAACACGCGCTGCAGCGTGGCCACGTGCAGGGGATCGTCGAGCTGAACGTCGGAGTTCGCGAAGTGCAGCTTGATGCCGCGCCGCAGGGCCGGATCGCGGGCGCAGCGTTCGAGTTCGGCGAGCGCGTAGTCGGCGAGCGGATTGAAGCCGCAGAAGGCGACGAGCCGCTCCGGATGGAGCGTCGCCTGGGCCGCCGTCCAGTCGTTCTCGGCCCGCACCTTGACGAGCGTGTCGTCGCCGGCGCGGCCCGGCGCGCCGTGGAGATAGGCCGTCGAGAGAAGGACGGCGCGACGGATCCCCGCCTTGTCGAGCTCGGCGACGATGTCCTGCGCGCTCACCTCGGGGAACGGCCGCTCGGCCGTCGTCAGCAGCGCGGCCATCGAGGGGCTGAAGACGTGCTGATGATGGTCGACGATCGGCACGACCGACGCGCAGCCCGCCAGCACGAGCGCCGCGATCGTCGACGCGGCGGTGCGCGCGACGCTTGCCACGCGCGCCAGTCCGCCCGAAGTCATGCTCGAAAGAAACATCTGCCAGGTCCCTTCGCTCGCGATGACCGAAATCTTGGCACGCGGCAGTGCAGCGAGCGCATAGGATCGCGTCATCGCGCCCGGATCGACTCGAGGCGAGCCGATGGGCGCGTGGAGCGATCGCGATGGACGACAGCGAATTCGTCGATGTGCTGGTGGTCGGCGCGGGGATCTCCGGCATCGGCGCCGGCTATCACCTGCAGACGCTTTGCCCCGACCGCAGCTACGCGATCGTCGAGGCGCGCAGCGAGATCGGCGGCACCTGGGACCTGTTCCGCTATCCCGGCATCCGCTCCGATTCGGACATGCACACGCTCGGCTACTCGTTTCGCCCCTGGACCGAACCCAAGGCGATCGCCGCGGGTCCGACGATCCTGAACTACCTTCGCGAGACGGCGCGGGAATACGGCATCGAGCGCAAGATCCGCTTCGGCCTCAGGGTCGTCCGCGCCGACTGGTCTTCGCGCGACGCGTGCTGGACCGTGCGGATGCGCCGCGCCGACGGCGCCGAGTCGATCATCCGCTGCGGCTTCCTCTTCATGTGCAGCGGCTACTACGACTACGGCGCCGGTCACCGGCCCGATTTTCCCGGCCAGGAGCGATTCGCCGGGCCGATCGTCTACCCCCAGCAGTGGCCCGAGGACCTCGACTATGCGGGCAAGCGGGTCGTCGTCATCGGCAGTGGCGCCACCGCCGTGACGCTGGTGCCGGCGCTGGCGGAGAAGGCGGCGCACGTCACCATGCTGCAGCGCTCGCCGACGTGGATGGTGGCGCGGCCGTCGATCGACCCGATCGCGACGAAGCTGCGCCGGCGCCTGCCGCTGCGGATGGCGCTGCTTCTCACGCGCTGGAAGAACGTCCTGCTCGGCATGTACGTCTTCCGGCTTTGCCGCCGCGACCCCGAGCGCATGCGCAAGCTCCTTCTCGGCGGGGTGCGGAGCGCGCTCGGCCCCGACGCCGACATCGCCACCCACTTCACGCCGCGCTACAACCCGTGGGAGCAGCGCCTCTGCCTCGTTCCCGACGGCGACTTCTTCCGGTCGGTCGCGAGCGGGCGGGCGTCGGTCGTCACCGACCACATCGAGTCGTTCACCGACACTGGCATCCAGCTCCGATCGGGCGCCGAGCTGGCGGCCGACATCGTCGTCAGCGCGACCGGGCTGAAGCTCGCCATGCTCGGCCACGCCGAGCTCCACGTCGACGGCAGACGCATCGAGGCGGCGAGCACCGTCAACTACAAGGGCCTGATGTACAGCGGCGTCCCGAACATGGCGAACACCTTCGGCTACACCAATGCGTCGTGGACGCTGAAGGCCGACCTCACCGCGCAGTACGTCTGCCGGCTCCTCAACCACATGCGCAAGACCGGCGCGCGGCAGTGCCAGCCGCCCGCGGCGGGGCCGGGGACGGCGCTCCTGCCCTGGGTCGATTTCTCCTCGGGCTATTTCCAGCGCGCCACCGACCAGTTGCCCAGGCAGGGCATCGCCCGGCCGTGGAAGCTGAACCAGAACTACCTCAGCGATCTGGTCGCGATGCGGTTCGGCTCGGTGAACGACGGCGTCATGCAGTTCTCATCCTGAGCGTCGCGGCGGCCGCGAACGATCGAAGCGGGGGTTTTCGAGATCGAGCACATCCCCGGTGCCGGCGAAGGCGCGGCGGTGATAGCTTGATGCTTCGCATCACTACCGACCGAATTCGATGAATCGCTGGATCCGAATCTCCGCCCTCGCCACGCTCGGCGCGGCAACGACCCTCCCCCTCCTCGCCCAGACCGTGAAGGTCACTCCGCTCGGCGGAATCGAAGGCGAGTTCTGCCCGCAGGACCGTGCCCTCGTGTTCGAGGACCCGAACGGAACGCGAATCTTGTACGACCCGGGGCGCACCGTCGCCGGCGCCGACGATCCGCGGCTCGGCAGGATCGACATCATCCTCGTCAGCCACCTGCACGGCGATCACGTCGGCAACGCGCACAACAAGGCGCCGAATTCCGGGACCTGCGAGAGCCCGGACATGTCGGTGTCGTCGATCCCGAAATCGCTCGCCGTCGAGATCGCCCTGGCCAAGAAATCGAAGATCGTTACCGGCAGCGAGATGCCCGCCTTCTTCGCCGCCAAGCTGAAGGCGAATGGCGGCAATCCCGCCGATTCGATCCTGGCCCGCTTCGGCGGCAGCGTCACCGTCGGCGGCGTCCGCATCGCCACCGTGACGGCGATGCACAGCAACGGCCTCGACCCCGACTACATCGGCGGCGAGCTCGGCAAGGCCATGAAGGACGCGGGAATCGCCGGCGACGCCGGCCTGCCGACCGGATACGTCGTTCGCTTCAGCAACGGCCTCGTCGCCTATCTCTCGGGCGACACCGGAATCACCGCCGACCAGGAGCTCGTCGTCCGCAACCATTATCGCGCCCGGCTCGTCGTCATGAACATCGGCGATGGCTTCACCACCGGTCCGGCCGAGGCCGCCTACGTCATCAACGAGCTGGTCAAGCCGGCGTCGGTGATCGCCTCGCACGCGAACGAAGTCGGAACGGTCGGCGGCAAGGTTCGCCCCGGCAGCAAGACCGAAGCCTTCGTCAAGGCGGCGACCGTGCCGGTGCACATTCCCCTCTCGGGCAAGACGATTGAGTTCGACGCCGCCGGCAAGTGCACCGCGGGCTGCTGAGCCGCGGCCCGGGGATCCTTCAAGCGACGTTCTGCCTGGCCAGCTTGAAGGCGATCATCGCGCGCAGCTTGTTGGGCAGCACCGGCTTGATCAGCACGTGGAAGTCGTTCTCGAGCGCTTCCTTCTCGTGGCCGGTCATCGTGCTGCCGGTGACGACAATCGCCGGAACGCCGCGGCCGAAGCGCTCGCGCACCGCGGCGATCGCGGCGACGCCGGTCGCGCCGTCGCCGAGCCGATAGTCGGCGATGACGAGCGCCGGCGTCGCTCCGGCATCGGCGCTCGCCAGCCAGGCGCGCGCCGCCGCGACGCTCTCGAGAGAAACGATCGTCGCGCCCCAGCCCGTGAGCAGGACCTCCAGGCCTTCGCGCACCGCCGGCTCGTCCTCGACGACGACGATCAGCCGGCCGTCGAGCGTGATGCCGATCGGCCCCTTCGCAGCGACGGGCCGCTGGGCGGCGCGCGCGCCGGTGCCGCGCGGCAGCTCGACCGTGAACACCGAGCCGCGGCCGACCTCCGAGCGCAGGTCGAGCGGCGCCTGCATCAGCGCGCACAGCCGCTTGACGATCGCCAAGCCGAGGCCGAGGCCCTTCTTCTGCTCGACCGGGACCACCGCCGTCCCAGGCACCTGATAGAACTCCTCGAAGATCCGCGCCCGCTGGTCGGCGCCTATCCCGGGCCCGGTGTCCCAGACCTGGAGCAGCAGTCGCTCGCCGCGTCGGCGGCAGCTGAGCAGGACCGAGCCGTCGGCGGTGTAGCGGATCGCGTTCGAAACGAGGTTGCGGACGATTCGCTCGACCAGCAGCGGGTCGGCGAAGGCGACGTGGCTGGCGCCGCGCGTGCGCAGGTCGAGCCCTTTCTCGAACGCCGCCGGCTCGAAGTGCAGCCGCACCTTGCGGAAAATCTCGGCGAGCGCGAAGTTGTCGGCGTGTACCTCGACGCCGCCGCTGTCGATGCGCGTGATGTCGAGCAGCTCCGAGAACAGGCCCTCCAGTGCATCGACCGATTCGTTGATGCTGTTGACGAGCTGCGCGACCTCGGGGTCGTGGGCGCGCGCGCGCAGCGCCTCGGCGAACAGGCCCATCGCGTGCAGCGGCTGGCGCAGGTCGTGGCTGGCGGCGGCGAAGAACTGCGTCTTGGCGCGATTGGCGACCTCGGCGTCGTGACGGGCGGCATCGGCGATCGCCTTCTCGGCGCGCAGCTGCACCGCGAGTGCCTCGGTGCGAAGCTTCAGGCCGACGATGCGCTCGAACGATTCGCGGTAGTTGCGGGCGAGCAGCATCGTCATCCCCATCGCCACCGTCATGACGATCGCCAAACCCCAGCCGAGCGTGCCGCCGCCGAGCGCGACGCGAGCGATCGCCGGCGCGAAGATCAGCAGAACGAAGACGACGAAGAGGCGCAGCTGCGGCCCCAGGATCGGCACCGACGCGACGCAGAAGGTGTAGACGACGAGGACCAGCGCGATCTGGTGCGGGCCGCTGCCGTGCGCCGAGAAGAACCAGGCGGCGATTCCCCAGAGCGCGCCCGAGGCGAGCACGCCGGCCTGCCACGCGCGCAGTCGCCGCGCGAAGCCGGCCATCGTCCTCGGCTCGCGCTGCGCGAAGCGAACTGCGAGCCAGGCGCGCAGCAGCCAGACGACGGCGAAGCCCGTGCCCCAGACGACGAGCAGCGCGCGCGGCGCGACGCCGGCGAAGATCGTCTCGATGATGATCGCGCCGATCGCGTGGCCGGCGAGCGACGTGCGGTTGAACGCGAACAGGCCGCGAACGTGATCGCGCAGGAGCAGGAAGCGATCGAGCGGCGCGTCGCCTTGGCCCGGACTCGCGGTTTCGCTCGCGCCCGGGCCCGGGCTCGATCTCGCGCTTGCGCCTTCGCCGCTGCTCGCGCGCGGCGCGGTCGGGCCGACGGCCGGCGGCGCGGACGCGGCCGGCGTCGAGCTCAATGGAGCGGTCGGGTGAGCCACGGCGCGACCGCCCCCTGGCTCGACATCTGGCTCACGGCGAGGACCGCCTGAGTGCGCGAATTGACGCCGAGCGCGCGCAGCACCGCGGCGACGTGATCCTTGACCGTCTCGACCGAGAGGTCGAGCTCGCGCGCGATCAGCTTGTTCGACTGGCCGCGAAGGAGCAGGCCGAGGACGTCGGTCTGGCGCGGCGTCAGCTTGAAGTTGGCGAGCGCGGTGGGCCGCAGGGTGTCCATCCCGGGCGGCCAGGCGTGGCCGCCGATGCCGCCCTCGCGCGCCTCGCCCGGCGCGCCGCTGTCGACGCCGCCCATCGTCATCGGCGGGACGTAGATGCCGCCCGACATGACGACCTTGAGCGCCTCGGTGAGGGTCTCGTTGCTGGCGCGCTTGGGAACGAAGCCCATCGCGCCGAGATCGATCGCCCGGATCACGTCGGCGCTGCGGTCGGACGCCGAGACGACAACGACCGGGATCGCCGGCCAGCCGTTGCGCAGCTCGATCAGGAGCTCGAAGCCGTCGGCGTCGCCGAGGCGCAGGTCGAGAAGGACGAGGTCGAAGCCGGCGTCGGCGGCGAGCGCCTCGCGCGCCGCGCGTGCGCCGCCGACGCCGACGACGGCGACGTCTTTCTCCATTCCCTGGATGACGTTCTGGAGCGCGCTCAGGATCAACGGGTGGTCATCGATGACGAGGACTTTCATGGCGGCATTCCTCAGGCGAAGCGGCGGCCGATGGACTCGGCGATGCAGACCGGCTTGTCCGAGCCCTCGCGCTCCATCGTCACCTGGACGGTCATCTGCGCGCCGCCGTCGAGCGGCTCATAGGCGAGCAGCTTGAAGCGGCCGCGGATGCGGCTTCCGCTCGGCACCGGCGCCGGGAAGCGGACCTTGTTCAAGCCGTAGTTGACACCCATCCGCGCCTCGCGCACTCCGAACGCCGAAGCGGCCATCTCGGGCAGCAGCGACAGCGTCAGGAACCCGTGCGCGATCGTCGTGCCGAACGGGCCGGCCTTCGCGCGCTCGACGTCGATGTGGATCCACTGATGATCGTTCGTTGCATCGGCGAAGAGCTGGATCCGCTCCTGCGTCACCGTGATCCACTCGCTGAGGCCGATCTCCTGGCCGACCAGCTGAGCCATCTCGGCGATCGTCTCGAAGGTTCGCATCGTTCAGTTCACCCAGGTGATGATGGGTTCCCACTGCTCGCGGTCGCCCTGGAATCGCGTCGACGCGACGTCCCAGAGCGTCAGGCCGTGCGCGGCGAGATGCACGTAATTCTGCGTGTCGCGCAGGAAGCCGAGAAGAGGCACGTCGACATTCGCGAGGAAGCTGCGCAGCTGGTCGGTCGAGATCGTCCCTTCGCGCGTCCTCATGCCGACGACGGCGGCCTGCACCTTGCTGCTGCGCCGGTGCGCGAGCAGCTGGTCGATGAACTCGTGCGTCGCGTGGATGTCGAAGATGCTCGGCTGGAGCGGAATCAGCACCTTGTCGGCGAGCTTCATGACCTCGTCGAGCCGCTTGCCGTGCAGCCCCGCCGGGGTGTCGAGGACGACGTGCGTCGTTCCGCGCGGCGGCCGGACGACGTCGCCTGCGCTCCCCTCCCAGGTCGCGATCCTCGGCAGGCCCGCGGGACGCAGGCCGAGCCAGGTCCGCGACGACTGCTGGCGGTCGACGTCGCCGAGCATGACCGCCTGGCCGCGGGAAGCGAGATAGCCGGCGAGATTGGTCGACAGCGTCGTCTTGCCGACGCCACCCTTGGGGTTGGCGACCACGATCACCGGCATGCAGCGCTTCCTCTTGGTTTTGCGGGTATGTTAGCGGCGCCCGGCGCCCGCGCCACCTCCGTTTCCCCGCCATGGCCTCCACCGATCCGCCCGCTGCCGCCGTCGATCCTGCGCCGTCCGCAGGCGCCGAGGTCCTGGTCATCGTCGCCCATCCCGAGCTCGAGCAGTCGCGCGCCAACCGGCGCCTGCTGCAGGCCGCGCGCGCACTGCAGGGCAAGCTCGCGCCCGGCCGGCTCGCCGTTCGCGACCTCTACGCGCTCTACCCCGACTACCTCATCGACGTCGGCGCCGAGCAGGCCGCGCTCGCCGCTGCCAGGCTCGTCGTCTGGCAGCAGCCGGTGCGCTGGTACGGCATGCCGCCGCTGCTCAAGCTCTGGCTCGACGACGTGCTCGCGTTCGGCTGGGCGTACGGCCCCGACGGCCACGCGCTGCGCGGCAAGGACCTCTGGCTGGTCGCCAGCACCGGCGGCCCCGAGGACTCGTACCGCCCCGACAGCTACAACCGCTACTTCTTCGACGCCTTCCTGCCGCCCTACGAGCAGACGGCCGCGCTCTGCGGCATGCGCTTCCTGCCGCCGCTCGTGCTGCACGGCGCGCACAAGGCGAGCCACGCCGACCTCGCCGCGCACGCCGCGATCTATGCGCAGAAGCTCGCCGACTATCCGGACTGGCCCGAGATCGACGCGGTCGAGGACTGCATCGAATGCGCCGTGCCGTCGAGCGCGCGGCCGACCGACCGCGTCGTGGAGCCGGCCTGATGGAGCACGGCGCCTGGCTGACCGGCAGCCTGATCTACCTCGGCGCCGCGGTGATCGCGGTTCCGGTCGCGCGCTTCCTCGGCCTCGGCTCGATCATCGGCTACCTCGGCGCCGGCATCCTGATCGGACCGTGGGGCCTGAAGCTCGTGACGCGGCCCGAGGACATGCTGCAGTTCGCCGAGTTCGGCGTCGTCCTGATGCTCTTCCTGATCGGCCTCGAACTCGAGCCGCAGCGGCTCTGGTCGCTCAGGAAGTCGATCTTCGGCTGGGGCAGCCTGCAGCTGTTCGGCTCGGCGCTGCTGCTCGCGTTCGGCGCGCTCGCGTGCGGCGTCGACTGGCGCCTCGCGGTGGTCGCCGCGCTCGGCCTGGCGATGTCGTCGACGGCGATCGGCCTCGGCACCCTCGCCGAGCGCAACGTGACGGCGACGACGTCCGGCGAGGCCGTCCTCAGCGTGTCGCTGCTGCAGGACATCGCCGCGATCCCGATCCTCCTCATCGTCCCGTTCCTCGCCGCCGGCGGCGAAGGCGGCGCTGGCCCGGGCTGGCTCGACGCGGCGAAGGCGATCGGCACCATCGCCGTCATCATCCTCGGCGGCCGCCTGCTCCTGCGCCCGGCGCTGCGCTGGATCGCCAAGAGCGAGACCCCCGAGATCTTCACCGCGGCGTCGCTCCTGCTCGTCGTCGCCACCGCGGCGCTGATGAACGCGGTCGGCCTGTCGATGGCGCTCGGCGCCTTCCTCGCCGGCGTGCTGCTCGCCGAAAGCGAGTACCGGCGCGAGCTCGAGACCGACATCGAGCCTTTCAAGGGACTCCTGCTCGGCCTCTTCTTCATCGCCGTCGGCATGAGCATCGACTTCGCCGTCGTGGCGGCGCAGCCGTTCCTGATCGCCGCCGTCGTCGTCGCCTTCCTGCTCGTCAAGGCGGCGGTGCTCTGGGCGATGGCGCGGACGATGCCGATTCCGCAGCTCGAGCGCCCGGTCTTCGTCATCCTGCTCGCCCAAGGCGGAGAGTTCGGCTTCGTCGTCTTCCAGGTGGCGGCGAACAACGGCGTGATCTCTGCGCCGGTGTCGTCGTTCCTGGTCGCGGCGGTGACGATCTCGATGATCCTGACGCCGCTGATGCTGTTCGCCGCCGACCGCTGGTGGATTCCGTTCCTCGCCGGCGGCAGGGTCGAGCTCGAGGAGCTGAAGGTGCCGCAGAACGAGCCGGTCATCATCGCCGGCTTCGGCCGCTACGGGCAGATCGTCGGCCGGATGCTGTTCGCCAACGGAGTGCGGCCGACCGTCCTCGACCACGACGCCGAGCAGATCGAGGCGATGCGCCGCTTCGGCTGGCGCGTCTACTACGGCGACGCGACCCGGCTCGACCTGATGCGAACCGCCGGCGCCGACAAGGCGCGCGTCATCGTCGTCGCCATCGACGACATCGAGCAGAGCATCGACTGCGTCAAGATGATCCGTTCCAACTTCGCCAACGCCACGATCGTCGCGCGCGCGCGCAACGTCCAGCATTACTACGAGCTGCACGAGCTCGGCGTCAGGCTGATCGAGCGCGAGACGCTCGACTCGGCGCTGATGAGCGCGAGGAGCGCCCTCGAGCAGCTCGGCTGGCAGCCGCACCAGGCGAGGAACCTCGCGCTGCGCTTTCGCCGCCACAACGTCGAGCAGCTCGCGGCGCTGGCGCCGCATCGCGCCGACGAGGCGCGCCTTATCGCTGCCGCCAGGCAGGGCCGCCAGCAGCTCGAGGAGCTGTTCGCGATCGAGCGCCAGCAGGCCGCCGAGCGCCAGGCGCGCGCGGGCTGGAGCGGCGGCGCCGATCCCTAGCCGTCGCGCCTGCGTGTGTTCGCGAGCCGGCCTCTTGCAGGGGATCGGGCCGACCCCACGTGGAGCAGCTCCTGCAATCGAGGGTCGAGGCCATGTGGAAACGTCTGACGATGCTCTGGAGCGTCCTGCGCGGCGACGCGCGTCGCCTCTGGCGGGCGGTGCGCCATCCCGCGGCCCCCGGCTGGCTGAAGCTCGGCACCGCCCTCGTCGTGCTCTACGTCGTCTCGCCGATCGACCTCGTTCCCGACGTGCTGCCGGTGGTCGGCGTCGTCGACGACCTGATCCTCGTTCCGCTCGCGATCCGCTGGCTGCTGAACCGGCTGCCGCCCGAGATTGCCGCCGATTGCAATCAGACCAGCTTCTTTACGCGGCGTTGACTCCCGAGCCGTACTCCGCGGCGCGCTGGCGCGTTGAATGGAGGCATGGAGCGCGCGGCGTGTCGCCGCCGCCTGAAGCAAGGAGCAACGACATGAACGCCAAGAAACTCGCATTCGCCGCCGTCGCGATCGCCGCCACCGTCGCCGCCGCATCGGTCGAAGCGCGCACACGCGACGACGTCCAGCTGTCGGTCACGATCGGCGGCCCGGCATGGTCGGCCCCGTCGGCGCCGGCCTACCGCGCCCATGGCCCGGCCTTCGTCGCACCCCGCTACGACGGTCACCCCGCGTATCGCTCGGCGCCGACGCGCTGGGACCGTGACGGCGATGGCATCCCGAACCGCTACGACCGCGTCTACAACCCGCGCTGGGACCGCGACGGCGACGGCATCCCGAACCGCTACGACCGCCACGACAACCGGCATTACCGTTCCGACGGGCGCTGGTAGCGCCCGGGGGCCTACTCGACCCGGCAGGCCTCGTCGAAGGGCAGCCGCGGGCTGCGGCCGAACAGCTTCGACGGGTCGCCGCGGCCGAGGTTGCAGATGAAGTTGGTGCGGACGGTGGTCCCGGCCCAGAACGCATCGTCGATCTTGGCGTGGTCGAACCCGCTCATCGGCCCGCAGTCGAGGCCGATCGCGCGCGCCGCCATGATGAAGTAGCCGCCCTGCAGGCTCGAGTTGCGAAACGCCGTGGTGTCGGCGAACTCCTTCTTGCCGACGAACCACGACTTCGCGTCGGCGTGCGGGAACAGGAACGGCAGCTTCTCGTAGAACGCCATGTCGGTCCCGATGATCGCGGTCACCGGCGCCTCGCGCGTCTTCCCGACGTTGCCGGGCGAGACGCAGCCGAGCAGCTTCTCCTTCGCCGCCGCCGAGCGCACGAAGACGATCCGCGCCGGCGAGCAGTTGGCCGAGGTCGGACCCCACTTCATCAGGTCGTAGAGCCGGTGCAGCTGCGCGTCCGTCACCGGCTCGCCGGTGAATCCGTTGTGGGTGCGGGCGCGGTCGAACAGCTGCTCGGTGTCGATGATCATGGCGTGCGGGCGGGAAGGCCCTCGGGATTGCGATGGCGAATTCTGCGGTCGGGCTCCGGCGACCGTCCCCGCGGGCTTTCGTCGGCAGCGTTCGTGCCCGGTGAACGACCGCCTGACAATCGCCTCATGTTCGACCCGAGCCCGAGCGACGTCCGCAGCTTCTTCGTCACCGCTCGCCGGAAGCGCCGGGAACGCCTGCCGCTGACGCCGCTCGAGACGATCGCGGCCGACTGGATCGACGCGCATCCCGAGTACGACGGCGACTTGGCCGACGTCGATGCCGCGCAGGCGGCGACGTATCCGGCCGGGGGCGGCCGCGAGAACCCGTTCCTGCACCTGTCGATGCACCTGTCGATCAGCGAGCAGGTCTCGATCGACCAGCCGGCCGGAATCCGGCAGGCGTTCGATTCGCTCGTCGCCCGCCTCGGCTCGACGCACGCGGCGCAGCACGAGGTCATGGAATGCCTCGGCGCGATGCTCTGGGAGTCGCAGCGCAGCGGCGTCGCGCCCGACGGCGCCGGCTACATCGAGTGCGTCCGCCGACGCGCGACGCGATGAAGGTCGCGCCCGCGGGCTCGCGCGAGAGCTACTGTCAACGGGCCCCTAGTGTGCTGTCCCGCTGATACGCGAGCAAAGTCGATGCAACTTCTCGAGTATGGAATCAGCTGAGGCAGTCCAGGTGAAGGGCTTGCAGTTCGTGTTGTACGAGGCGACGAAGTGATCGATCTTGTTGATCAGGTCTTTGACCGACGAGAACGAGCCGCGCCGGATCGCCTTGTCG
>Ga0070671_100002231_pt1 | contig 14960 bp, 14 predicted proteins | sample KBSS73metaG_FD_65341 | JGI IMG/M metagenome (GOLD analysis project Ga0070671, IMG submission 65341) | Switchgrass rhizosphere microbial communities from Kellogg Biological Station, Michigan, USA - KBS S7-3 metaG | ecosystem: Host-associated > Plants > Roots > Rhizosphere > Soil ...
GCCGCAATTGGTACGCCCGATTCGCGCACGATCCGCGCGTGTCCGTGCACGTCGTCGGGAATCGTCGGTTCCTCGAGCCAGGCGACGTTGCACTCGCGCAGCGCGCGCGCGGCGGCAATCGCCTGGTCCACGCTCCAGCGCATGTTCGCGTCGATCATCAAGGGGAAGTCGTCACCAACGTGCTCTCGCATCGCGGTGACGCGCTGCACGTCCTCGGCGAGGCGCGGTCGTCCGACCTTCATCTTGATCGCGCGGAATCCCTTGGCGATGTTGCGATCGGTCTGCGACAGAAGCTCGTCTTGCGGCAGATGCAGGTCGATGCCTCCGGCGTAGCATGGAACACGCGGATTGAAGCCCCCGAGCGCAACGTAGAGCGGCTGATTCGCCTTGCGCGCCTTGAGGTCCCACAACGCGATGTCGACGGCCGAGATCGCGGATGTGGCCTGGCCGCCGCGCCCGCCGTAATGCAGGATCCACCACATCTGCTGCCAGAGCGCTTCCGTCTTCGCGGCTGCTTGTCCAATGAGGCGCGGTCCCAGATCGCGCGCGATCATGTGCTGGATGGCACCGCCTCCCGCGCCGACCGTATAGGTGTAGCCGACGCCTTCGGCGCCGTCGCTGTCCGAGATCCGGACGGTGACGAGTTCGAAGCACGTCATCTCGCCGTGCGTGCTGTCGGCGAGCGCCACGGGAAGCGGTACGCGATGGTAATCGGCGCGCACCGATGCAATCGTGCTCATGCCCATCCTCCCGCGTGCTGCGGCATGGAGCCGCGCACCACATTATCGGTGCGGGGCGGCTCGGCAAGCGAGCGCGACGCGCCTTTGCGCAGCGCGCTCGTTTTCTGCGAGGCGCTTCTAATGCAGGGCCGAGCCGACCGACGGGAAGTCGTATATCGACGGGCCGCCCTTGCGGCCGCCGACTTGCGTTCCGGAATCGTCTGTCGCGCGGGGAACCAGCGGATACCTCGTGGGTGACGACGTCGCGAGCGCACGCTGGACAAGCGTGTTCCACGAACGATCTGCGACGCCGCGCAGAGCGAAGCCGAGCCCCGTGAGCGTCAGCAGCAAGCCCGGCAACGAGCCGCGGTGCACGCCACGCAGCGCGAGCAGCGTGCCGCCGACCAGCGCGGCGCCCCGAAGGGCGGGCGGCCAGTGTTCCTCGGCGGCCGACCCCGATGTTGCGCGCGGTTCACCCTGCAGACTCGGTATGTTTTCCGGGTGCTCGTAAGCCACGAGCCGATCCTCGATCTCCGAGACGCCCCACACGTTGCGCATGGACGTGAGCAGCGGCCCGACTTCGCGCGTCAGAATCGGACCGCTCAACGTGACTCTTCCGGCGCGGGCGCCGACCTGGATGGCATGCGGATGCGAGACGAGCCGGCCCATGCGCGCGCGAACGCGCTCGATCAGTTGCAGGTCGTCGGGTGCCGGCTGCTGCGTCAGCAGGCGGCGAGCGCGCGCGCGCAGTCCCTGCATGCGATGCGCGAGGTCGCGCCGGGTGACACCGACCGCGTCCCGGGTGTCGAGCAGGAGGCTCCGCGCCTTGTCACGACCGATGGCCCGCCGCCGCTTGCCCTTGTCCGGATCGAACACGTACATGGCCAGCGCACCGAGTGCGAGGCTGGTAACGACCTTGGTCCACACTCTCGGGTCTTCTCGTCTCATCACCGTTCCTTTCTGCGACTTCTTGTTGGGGGATGCAAGTCTTGCCGGGCGATGCAAGGTGGAGCGCGCAGCGGCCGGGACGGACACCACCGGCCGACTGACGGAATCGACAACTTTTCGCATCCACAATTCCACCTTCCACAATTACGCGATGGGAAGCGGTGAGGACCGTCGATGATGAACGGCGTGCCGCTCTCCGCGAAGCCATCCGGTACGCTTCGGGTTCCGATGTCGCCAATCATCTCCATCTCCGGTCTGTCGAAGACTTACGCCAGCGGCTTTCGCGCGCTGTCGAACATCGACCTCGAGATTCGCCGGGGCGAAATCTTCGCGCTGCTCGGACCGAACGGTGCCGGCAAGACGACGCTCATCAGCATCGTCTGCGGCATCGTGAACCCCACGCAAGGACAGGTGCGCGTCGACGGGCACGACATCGTCAGGGACTACCGCGCCGCACGCTCGCTCATCGGTCTCGTGCCCCAGGAGCTCACGACGGATGCGTTCGAAACGCCGTGGGGCGCCGTGTCGTTCAGCCGGGGACTGTTCGGAAAATCCGCAAACCCCGCGCACATCGAGAAAGTGCTGAAGGACCTTTCGCTGTGGAACCGCAAGGACAGCCGCATCATGACGCTGTCGGGCGGCATGAAGCGCCGCCTGCTGATCGCGAAGGCGCTGTCGCACGAGCCGCGGGTGCTCTTTCTCGACGAGCCGACTGCCGGTGTCGACGTCGAGCTGCGCCGCGACATGTGGCGGCTCGTCCGGTCGCTGCGCGACAGCGGTGTCACCATCATCCTGACCACGCACTACATCGACGAGGCGGAGGAGATGGCGGACCGCATCGGCGTCATCAACAAAGGCGAGATCATCCTCGTCGAGCGCAAGGCGGACCTGATGCGGAAGCTCGGGCGCAAGCAGCTCACGCTGCAGCTGCACGAACCGCTGCTCGAGATTCCGGCCGCTCTGTCGCGCTATCGCCTCGAGCTCTCCGGAAACGGCAGCGAAGTCACCTACACGTACGAAACGGAGGGCGACCACACCGGCATCGCATCGCTGCTGGATGCGCTCGACGCCGCCGGCATCCGCTTTCGCGACTTGCAAACCAGCCAGAGCTCGCTCGAGGATATCTTCGTGAGCCTCGTCACCGACCGCAAATGAACGTACACGCCGTCCGGGCCATCTACCGTTTCGAGATGGCGCGCACCCGCCGCACACTGATGCAAAGCATCGTTTCTCCGGTGCTGTCGACTTCGCTGTATTTCGTCGTCTTCGGAGCGGCGATCGGTTCGCGGATCCAGGAGGTCGGCGGAATCAGCTACGGGTCGTTCATCGTTCCGGGCCTCGTGATGCTGTCGCTGCTGACGCAGAGCATCGCGAACGCCTCGTTCGGCATCTACTTCCCGAAGTTCACGGGCACGATCTACGAGCTGCTCTCGGCGCCCGTGTCGTACTTCGAGATCGTGCTTAGCTATGTCGGGGCGGCAGCGACGAAATCGATCATCCTCGGCGTCATCATCATGCTGACGGCTGCGCTCTTCGTGCCGCTTCGCATCGAGCATCCGTTCTACATGCTGGTGTTCCTGCTGCTCACGGCGGTTACGTTCAGCCTGCTCGGCTTCATCATCGGAATCTGGGCGGACGGGTTCGAGAAGCTGCAGCTCGTGCCGTTGCTGATCGTGACGCCGCTTACCTTCCTCGGCGGCAGCTTCTATTCGATCGACATGCTGCCCCCCCTATGGCAGAAGATCACGCTGTTCAATCCCGTCGTCTACCTGGTGAGCGGCTTCCGCTGGAGCTTCTATGGCCTTGCCGATGTCGCCGTACCCGTGAGCCTCGCGATGACGGTCGTGTTCATGACAATCTGCCTCGCGATCATCGCGTGGATCTTCAGGACCGGATACCGACTGAAAACATAGCGCCGCTCCTCGCACGGCCCCTTGGTGCGCTCACAGGCGGCGCGGCGTTTTGCCGCGGAGCGACGACAACGACGTCCGCTCCTCAACGCAGCTCGCCGAGTCGGCGCATCTGCATCGAGATTCCGGTGAGCGCGACGGCACAGATCGCAAGCGGCACGAACGCGAGCGATGGCACGCCGCTCATGTCCCACGCGGCGCCGCTCAGGATCGCGACCAGCACGGCCCCGCCGTAGCTCATCGTGAACATGCCGGCCGACGTGCGGGCGACGTCTTCGGGGCGGCACAACAACGGCGGCAGCGTGAGACCGAGTATCAGCGCCGAGGCATCGCTGAAGCCGAGGAGCGCGCACCAGAAGATCGTCGCCGGTCCTGTCATCAATACGATGCTGCCAAGACTGATCAGCGACACGATGCCGGATGCAATGTAGGGCCACACGCGCCGTTCGAGCCGCTGCGCAACGACCAGCAGCAGCATCGATGCAGGAAGCTGACCGAGATTGAGCGCGAGCAGCGCGTCATGGATGAGGTCCGTTCGACCCCGGCTTGCGAGGAAAATGGGGAGGAACGCATTGGCGCTGAAGTAGATCGCGTTGACGCACAGGAACAGCACGCCGAGCCGCCACACCAGGCCGATGTGCCAATCCGGCAGCCACTTGCGTGGATGCGCTGCGCTCTCCGAGCGCGGATGCGGCGCCCTGGGCGCGAACGCGAGCACGAGCGCCGCGATGAGCGCGATCGGCACCGACCATGCGACCAACGAGTCTCGCCAGTCGCCGCCTACCAGCGGCAGCACCAGCGGCGCCGTGAGCAGCACGGCGAGGATCTCCCCGACCAGGAGGCCGTTGGTATAGAGCGCGGTGCCGAGGCCGATCCGGTGCGGCATCCATTGGCGCACGGTCGTGGGCATTATCGGCTGCATGATCGCGACGCCGGCCGACATCACGATCGTCGTGACGAGCAGCATGGCGAAGTTGGGCGAGAAGCCTCGCAATGCCGATCCTCCGGCCACCAGCAACAGGCCTCCAACGAGCGCGATCGTCACGCCGAGACGCGCGACGAGCAGCGATCCCGCGAGCGCCGCCAGGGCGAACATCGCTGGCGGAATGCTGCTGAGAAGGCCGACCTCCGTGGCGCTCAACCGGAGCTCGTCGCGGATCATCGCGATCACCGGAGGCACGGCAAGGATTGTCAGGCGCAGGCCGTTCCCTGCGAGCCACAGCAGCGTGCCGGCGAGCCACGTCGATGGCACGGTTCGATCGTCAGCCATGAACGACGGTCGATTGCGCGCCTGTGCTCGCGCGAACGCGGTTGCGCGGCGTCCCGACGCTTGAGCGCTAGTGCCGGCGATTTGTACCCGAGTCGACGCGTTTCGGCGGGGATGACACAGCCTCGTCGACCGGTTTCGCCGGGATTGCCGCCGCCGTGATCTCGCGCTCGTCCACGATGAACGTGACGATTGCGCCGACGAAGTGCTCGGCATCCGCAACGAGCTTCTGCGAGAAGTCCGACTTGTACATCGCCTCCATCGATTGGCGATCCTCGAACCAGATCTCGACGACGCCGTCCGGTGTCTGTGTGACGATGGTCGAGCGCAACGCATCGTCCGGATCCGGGTTACGGACCGAGAAGCGCACGTACTCCTGCGTCACGTTGATCACAAGACGCTTCACCGCGGGATGCGAGGCAAGAAGCGGCGCGTGAACGTTCGTCCAGTAGTTCGCGAACGCGTCGCGGCCCATCCCGGGCCGCCGCGTCATCAGCGTCAGTCGCTTGATCATCGAGGGTTGCCTGAAGGTGATGCGCGCCTGGGTGGACTGTAACGGGGGAAGCGGCGTAAACGCTGGAGGGTATGGCTAGCCTGCCAGACACTCTCGATTCCCCCGTCCACTAAAGCACGCCGTACCGGTCGTAGACGTCCTTGAGCTTCGCGCCCTGCAGCAACTCGTCGCGCGTCGTGTTCTCCCGCGCGACCTTGTCGAACGCGCGCGCCAGCACCTCGTCCTCGATGCGCCTCGGCACGACGACGAGGCCGTCGACGTCGCCGAAGACGAGGTCGCCGGGCTCGATGCGGACGCCCGCGCATTCGATCGGCACGTCGATGTCGACGACCTTCCCTCGTCCCTTCGAATCGAGCGGCGCAATGCCGCCGTGGAACACCGGAAAGCGCACGCTGCGAATGCCCCGCACGTCGCGAACGAAGCCGTCCGTGACCGCGCCCGTGGCGCCGCGCGCACGCGCGGCGGTTGTCAGCAACTCGCCCCAGGGCGCAATGCGGCCGGATCCGCCGCAGCCGAACGCCACGACCTCACCTGGTTTCAAGTCGTCGAGAATCCTGATCTCGAGCTCGTACGGGTTCTCGTCGGGTGCGACGTGGTAGACGTCGCGGAACAGCCCCGTCCGCGCGAGCCCGGCGAGGACGACCTCGTCGTCGAGGGGCCGTATTCGCGGGGGCATCGCCTGGTTGCGCACCCCGACATCGTCCAGCACATCGGAAAGTACGGCCGTATAGAGGCGGGCGCGCAGCTCGTCTAAGAACTGCGGATCACCGCGTTTGGGTGCGCGTGCGGTCATGGAGTGCTCCAGGCGAGCGGCTTCGAGACGTGTCTTCGAACATCCGGTTTGACATCCATCATCCTAAATCTTAGGATTGGACGCAAGAGCTTTCGCGGCGGCGAGCGTTGGGCTCGCTTCGAGGACACCGGCGCGTTTCTGAAGGTTGTCGTTTGAAGGTTGTCATCACCGACCATCATTACACCGATATCGGCAATGCGCTGCGCGCGCTGTCCGATGCCGGCTTAGAGTATGAAGTCGGCGCCTGCCGCGACGAGGACGACGCCATCGCGCTCGGCCGCGATGCCGACGCCGTGCTGAACCAGCACGTACCCGTGACGGCCCGCGTGCTCGACGCCTGGCCGCGCTGTCGCGCCGTCGTGCATTTCGGCAAGGGCGTCGACAACATCGATGTCGACGCGGCGACCGAACGCGGCATCTGGGTGGCGAACGTTCGCGACGCGAACTGCGACGAAGTGTCGAACCACGTCCTCGCGCTCGTCCTTGCGTTCGCGCGCGGACTGTTCATTTACGATTCCGAGGTCCGCGCGGGAAGGTGGAGCTATCGCGCGGCGATCCCGCGGCATCGACTGGCCGGACAGGTGCTGGGCATCATAGGATTCGGCGACATCGGGCGCCTGCTTGCGCGGAAGGCGCGGGCGATCGGACTGGACGTCATTGCACATTCTCGCCAGCCTGTGGACGCGGAGGACATGAGGTTCGTCACCCTGCCCGAACTTCTTCGTCAATCGGACTTCGTGTCCATTCACGTTCCGCTCACGCGCGAAACCGCCGCGATGATCGGCTCGCACGAGCTGGCGCTGATGAAACCCAGCGCATTCCTGGTCAATACGTCGCGCGGCGGTGTCGTGGATCAGCGCGCGCTCGTCGACGCGCTGCAAGCGGGACGGATCGCAGGGGCCGGCCTCGACGTGACGGATCCCGAGCCGCCGCGGCAGGATGACCCGCTGCTCGCGCTCGACAATGTGATCCTCACGCCCCACGTCGCCTGGTACTCGGAAGAATCCCGGGAACGCGTGACCGTTGAAGCAGCGCGGGAAGTCGTTCGAATCCTGCGCGGATCGGCGCCGCGTTCGGCCGTGAACCCGGGTCTCGTGCCTCGATGGTGAATCGAATGCTCGTGCGTTCATTTCCTCGTCCATCCAGTCTGCCATGCGCCGCACGCTGAGCGTCGGACCGTTCGAAGCCGCGAGCGGCACCGTCGCGAGCGGCCTTGCGAAGATCGGTGAGCTGGCGGACGGCCTCACCCCCGTCCAGGTACCGGTCGTCATCATCAATGGTCGAAACGATGGCCCCGTGCTGTACCTGCACGCCGGCTCGCACGGGCAGGAGACGATCTACTCCGTCGAATTGTTGCGGCGTCTGCGCAGCGAGATCGATCCGGCCGCACTCGAGGGTGCGATCATTGCGGTTCCGCTCGCCAACCTGCTCGCGCATCAAGTCGCGACGCGGGTCCCGCCGCATTACGCCGCACGCGAGGGCGTCGCGTTCGCCGGGGACATTCACAAGCTCTGGCCCGGCGATCCGCGCGGCAGCCTGACACAGCGGATCGTGCACTTTCTCTGGACGAACATCGCGCGCCAGGCGGACGTCGCCATCGATTTGCATGCGGTCGGCGAGCCCGGCATTCCGTTCACGTTCATGTATCGCGGCGGCAAGCGCGATGCGCAGGGAACGCCGGCGTGGGAGAAGACGCTTGCGCTCGCGCGCGCCTTCGGGGTCACGATGGTCACCACGGCCCCCAATCCGCTGACGCTCGCGGGCGCGTGTCTCGACGACGGCAAGCCGGCGCTGATGATCGAGATGACGAAATCCCGCATGCACGACGACGAGACGATGGTTACAGCGCTGCGCGGCATCCGCAATGTGCTGATCGAGCTTCGAATGCTCGCGGGTGCGGTCGAGCGGCTGCGCGACGTGCGCGTGGTGGAGGGCGTTCATCCGGCGCTTCCGACGATTCGTGCCGAGCACGGCGGCCTGATCCATTACGAAGTCGCATGCGGTGATCCTGTCCCGGCGGGCACCGTCATCGCACGCATACGCGACGTCTTCGGCAACGAGCTCGAGGCGATCCGGATGCCGGCGGACGGTTACGTGATGACGTTTCCGCCGCAGAGCTGGGTCGGCAACCAGGCTGTCGCCACGGGCGACCTCGTCGCCGACATCTTCGCCTGACCGCGGACGTACGGGCCGCGCGGGCGCCACGCCTCGTTCTCAACTTCCATGAACACATCGAACAGGAGCATCGGTACGTGAAGATCACCGAAGTGGAAGCGATCGTCCTGCGGCAACCGGTCGTCGACGGCGCCATCGCCGACGGCAGCCAGGACGATCTCATCGTGCGCGTGCATACCGACGAGGGCATCGTCGGCGTGGGCGAGGTCGATTCGGCGCCGGAGGTCGTCAAGGCCGTCTTCGACGCGCCGAATTCGCACTACATCGCCACGGGGCTGCGGCACGTGCTGATCGGCGCCGACCCGCTCGACATCGAAGAGCTGTGGCGGCGCATGTACATGGGTTCGGTCTACTACGGGCGCCGCGGCGTCGCGATGCACGCGATCAGCGGCATCGACATCGCGTTGTGGGACATCAAGGGCAAGAAGCTCGGCAAGCCCGTATCCGCGCTGCTCGGCACGCCGAAGCGCGACCGCGTTCGGCCCTACGCGTCGCTGCTGATGCCCGCCACCGAGCGCGAGGTGACGGCGGCTGTCGAACGCCTCGTTGCGATGAGCTTCACGGCAATCAAGTTCGGGTGGGGCCCGCTCGGCAAGGACGAGGAGCACGACGTGCGGCTCGCCCGTGCGGCCAAGCGCGCGGCGGGCGACGCGGAGATCCTCATCGACGCGGGATTCGGTTACGGCGCCGATGCGGCGCGTGCCATCCGCGTCGCGCGGAAGTTCGAGGAGATCGGCATCTATTGGCTCGAAGAGCCGTTCGAGCCCGACGAGTTCGAGGCGTATGCGACGCTTGCCGACGCCGTTGACATGCGCGTCGCCGCCGGCGAGGAAGAGGCGACGAGATGGGGCTTTCGCGAATTGATGGAGCGCGGCCACGTCGACGTCGTGCAGCCGGACGTCACGCGCTGCGGCGGCTTGAGCGAAGCGCTGCGCATCGCGCGCAACGCGGAAAGCCGCGGCGTCATGTGCGTCCCGCACGCGTGGAAGAGCGGCGTCATCAAGGCCGCCTCGCTGCATCTGAACGCGGTGCTGGAGACGGCGTACTTCCAGGAGTACTGCGTGGCGGAAACGCCGATCAACCGCTTGCTGACGCGCGAGCGCATGCCGGTCGAGAAGGGCTGGGTCGCGGTGCCGGACAAGCCGGGTCTCGGGGTCGAGCTCGACCTCGACGTGCTCGAGCGCTACGCAGTGGGGCCGAAACCGCTCCCGGTGCACTGAAGTGCCATCCCGCACCGCCCCCGTGACGCAAGCGGCCGACGCGTGACGCAGTACAACACGCAGGAATTCAATTCGCGCCGCTCGCCGGTCTTCGCGCGGCGGGGCATCGTCGCGTCGGCGCAGCCGCTCGCAAGCCTTGCCGGCATGCGGATGTTGCTCGACGGCGGGAACGCGATCGACGCCGCGGTCGCCGCGGCAGCGGTGCTCGGCGTCGTGGAACCGTATCAGACCGGTCTCGGCGGCGACGCGTTCGCGCTTCTGTACACGGCGCGGGATCGACGGGTGCGTGCGCTGAATGCGAGCGGACGCGCGCCAGCCGCGGCACGTCTCGAAGACTATCGTGCGCGCGGATTCGACGTCGTGCCGCGACAAAGCCCGCTTGCCTGGACGGTGCCCGGGTGCGTCGACGGCTGGTCGCAGATGCTCGCTTTGCACGGACGGTTTTCGTTGCGCGACGTGCTGCGCCCGGCGATCGAATACGCGGCCGGCGGCTTTCCGGTCGCGCCCGGCGATGCGCGCAGCTGGAAGCAGAGCGAGGAACTGCTGCGACGCGACCCCGAGGCTTCGCGGACGCTGCTGATCGACGATCGTGCGCCGGAAGCCGGAGACGTCGTCGTTCAGCCCGATCTCGCGCGCGCGCTACAGCAGGTTGCGGATGGAGGACGCGACGCGTTCTATCAAGGGGACGTCGCCGAGCGATTGGTCGCGTACTCGGAGCGAATCGGCGGATTGCTGACCCTTGAGGACCTCGCCGGGTATCGCGCCGAGTGGCAGGAGCCGATCGGCATGGATTACCGCGGCTATCGAGTGCTCGAGTGCCCGCCGAACGGGCAGGGCATTGCGGCGCTCCTTGCGCTTTCGGCCGTCGCACCGATCGACTTCTCCGCCTACCCGCGCGATTCACCTGAATGCTGGCACCTGATGATCGAAGCGACCAAGCACGCGATGATGGCCGCGCAGGCGCATGTGGCCGACCCGCGCTTCGGTGACGTCCCGGTTGCGCGATTGCTCGCTGAAACGAAGCCGCCGCGGGGTTGGACCGCCTCATCGCCCGATGCGCGCGCGTACGGACGATCGGACACCGTCTACCTCGCCGTCACCGACGTGGAGGGCAACGCCGTGTCGTTCATCAACAGCGTCTACGATGACTTCGGCAGCGGTCACGTCCCGGGCGGCCTGGGTTTCGTCATGCAGAACCGCGGTGCGGGCTTCTCGCTCGACCCGCGACACCCGAACGCCCTCGCGCCACGCAAGCGGCCGTTCCACACGATCATCCCGGGAATGGTCCTCCACAACGGGGACGTACACCTGGTGTTCGGCGTGAGCGGCGGGTTCATGCAGCCACAGGGACACCTGCAGCTTCTCGCGAACCTGATCGATTACGGACAGGACGTGCAGACGGCGATCGACACGCCGCGCTTCTGGTGGGAGCACGGGCGACGGGTGATCGTCGAGGCGGGCGTGCCGGATGCCACGTGCGCGACGCTCACTGCGTGGGGCCATGAAGTCGTGCGCCGCGAGCACCGTGCGATGGGCGGCGGGCAGATCATTCGTGCACTGCCGAACCGCGTATGGGTTGCGGGCTCGGAGCCGCGGCAGGACGGGTGCGCGATTGGCTATTGATTGTCAGCAGCCTGTCCTAAGAGTTAGGATGACCGCGTGAACCGCCTCGCGCAAGCAGGGTCGAACGCGACGCGTGCCGTGGGAAACCGGCAAGCGGGTGTCAGGCGTTCCGTGTCCTGGTCGCAGATCGAGCGCGCGATCCTGCTGCGCATTGCGCGCAAGGAATACGTGCCGGGCCAGCGGATCCCCACGTGCGAGGCGCTGGCGGCCGAGCTCGGCGCGAACAAGAACACGGTGAGCAAGGCGTATCGTTCCCTGGCCGAGCGCGGTTACGTGCTGACGCGCGCCGGGTTCGGCACGTTCGTAAGCCGCCGTCCGCTGCGGTTGAGTCTCGATCGAACGCTCGACGGCGTCACCGGGCTCTTGTCCCTTGCCGTGCAGGAGGCGAAGCTCTGCGGGCTCGGCCAGGCGCAGTTCCGGCATTTCGTCGACGACGTCGTCACGCAGGCCTACGCACGCGCCGGCCCGCGCATAGGCTTCATCGAGTGCAATCGCCGCGATGCCGTCATGTTGAGTCGCGATCTGCAACTTGCGGTGGGACACGCGATCGAACCGCTGTTGATCGATGCGGTGCTCGGTGCTCCGGACCGTTTCCTCGATGAGTTCGACATTCTCGCCGTGAACATCACGCACCTGGCGGCCGTCGAGGCGACGCTCGGTACGCGAAGTGGCGACGACGGGCGCGCGCAGATCGTCGGCATGCATATTCCGATCGATCCGGAGAGCCTGCTGCATGTCGCGCGCCTTCGCGCCGGCACGCGCGTCGGCATCGTGTGCGACCTGAAGCAGACGCTCGTATCGCTCCGAGGCATGGTCGACGGGTACAACCCGGGACTGCGCGTGCAGGGCTGCCTGACGCGGGACCGCACGTCGATACGCAAGCTGCTGAAAGCGAGCGACGTGCTGCTCTGCACGCCGTCGGCGGCCGAGCGCATGAACGTGACGGACGCATCGATACCCATCGTGACGCTGGCGTTTCGTCCCGATGCGCGGTCCGTCGACGAACTCGCGGGGCTGATCGCGCGGCGAATGCCGGCCGCCATCGCGATGCCGCTCCCGGTCAACGATGTTACCGTTTCGATGTCCCGGCCATCGGCCAGCCGCCGCCGATGACCGTCGGTCTGCCGCACGCGCCTTAGCAGCAAGGAATACGGCGTCGGACGCAACGCGCCGTTCACCAAGGAGACGATCATGCAACTGAGAAAATTGTTCTGCATCGCGCCGGTCCTGCTCTTCCTCGGAGCAGGCGCGGCGCACGCGCAATCCGAAACGTCGACGCTCGGCAAGATCAAGAAGGAAGGCGTCATGAAGGTGTGCTACGCGCAAGGGTCGCCCGAGTCTTACAAGGATCCGAAGACCGGCGAGTGGCTCGGCGTATTCGTCGATCTGGCGAACGAGCTCGCAACGTGGGCCAAGGTGAAGATCCAGCCGGTCGAGGTGCAGTGGAACACGGCGGTCCTCGCGCTCAAGCGGGGCGACTGCGATTTCTTCGGCAGCAGCTTCGTGTACAACGCGCCGCGCGCGCTCGAAGTCAACTTCGTCACACCCTTTCGCTCGAAGGGCCTGAACGCCATCATCCGCAAGGACAACAAGAAGAACATCAAGAAGATCGAGGACCTGAACAACCCGAACGTGACGATCGCCGTCGGCCTCGGCTCGCGCGAATACGAGACGGGCAAGCGGCTCTTCCCGAAGGCGAAGTTCCTGGCGCTGCAGATCAATTCGGACGTCGAAACGCTGCCGCCGACACAGCGCGGTGACGCGGACGTCACGATTCTTCCGATCATCAACATCAACTGGTGGCTGCAGATTCCCGAGAACGCCGCGTGGGGCCAGATGGCATTCCCCGGCGAGGACTTCGGCAATGCTCCGGTGGGTTGGGCCGTGCGCTACGGCGACCAGGAATGGAAGGACTTCCTCGACCAGTACGTGCGCTGGGTGCAGGCAAACGATCTCGTCAAGCGCACCTACGACGAGTACATGGCGAAGACGAACCCCTTCGCCAAGAAGCAGCAGTAGCGCAAGCGCCCTCGATACGATCGAGACGGAGCCGGGCGGCGCGCTCCCGCGCCGTCCGGCTCGCATTTTCTGAGGCCTCCGGGGAAAACGGTGTCGTTCACGCGGCTGTGGCAAGTGTTCGCCGAGTACCACGACGTGCTGCTGTCCGGCATCCGCGTGACGGTGGTGCTGTCGGTGCTCGCCATGTTGCTCGCCATCGTCGTCGGCCTGCTCGCGTGTCTCGGCACGCTGGCGCGGAGCCGACTGATACGCGCACCGGCAGTCTTCTACGTCGAGTTCTGCCGCAACACGCCGATCCTCGTGCAGCTCGTCTGGGTGCATTACGCGTGGCCCGAAATCATCGGCTACAAGTTCGACGCGTTCACGAGCTCGCTGATCGCGCTCGCGCTGCAGTCGAGCGGCTACCTGGCCGAGGAATACCGCGCGGGCATCGAATCGATCGACAAAGGGCAGATCGAGGCGGCGCAGTCGCTCGGCATGACCTATCCGCGGCTCATGCGCAGGATCGTGATCCCGCAGGCCCTGATACGGATGCTCCCCGGCATCCTCAACCAGTACGTCATCTGCTTCAAATCGACGAGCATCGTCTCGATCATCGCCGTTCCCGATCTCATGTACCAGGCGGGTTTGATCGTCAGCGCCACGTTCCTGCCCATGCCGGTTTACACGGCCGTTGCGCTCACCTACTTCGTGCTCGTCTTCATCGTCTCGGCCTCCGTGCGCTACCTGTCGCGCAGGCTGCCGATGGGCGGTTATTTCCAGACGCAGCAGCATGCAGCAGCCTGACCCCGTCATTCGCCTCGACAAGGTCCACAAGCGCTTCGGGCCACTCGAAGTGCTGCGGGGCGTCGACCTGGTCGTTCCGGGTAGCTCGACGGTCGCCATCATCGGGCCGAGCGGTTCGGGGAAGAGCACGCTCGTGCGCTGCATCAATTATCTCGAGCGCATCCAGGGCGGCACGATCAGCGTCGGTCCCGTCACGATCAGCGCGCAGGGACTGGAAAAGAGCGGCAGGAAACTGTCCGGGCGCGACATCGCGCGCTACCGCACGGGCATCGGCATGGTGTCGCAGTCGTTCAACCTGTTTCCGCATCTGACGGTCATGGGCAACATCATCGAGGCGCCGACGGGCGTGCTCGGCTGGAGCCGCACGGATGCCGTCGAGAAGGCGAGCGCGCTGCTCCGGCAGGTGAACCTCGCGGACAAGGCGGACGCATACCCCGCGACGTTGTCCGGCGGGCAGCAGCAACGCGTGGCGATCGTGCGCTCACTGATCATGGACCCTAAAATAATGCTGTTCGACGAGCCGACGTCGGCGCTCGACCCCGAGTTGACGGGCGAGGTGCTGCGCGTCATCCGCGACCTGGCGATTGGCGGCCGCACCGCCATCATCGTCACGCATGAGCTGCGGTTCGCCCGCGAGGTGTCCTCGCATGTCGTGTTCATGGAGGGTGGCGGCATCGTCGAGGAGGGACCGCCCGGGCAGGTGCTCGGCGATCCGCGCGAGACACGGACACGGGCGTTCATCGCCGGCATATTCAACTGACTGGCGCCCGGATGGCCCGTACCGGGTGAGCCCGGTGACACGGTCGACCGGCGCGGCGCGTGGAATGCCGCACGCAGCTCGTCTTTCGCGCGGGCTGCATCACATTCATTGGTTGCAACGACACGGAGTCGAACATGACGCAGACGCAATCGGTTGAATCGGGCCGCGAGACGCTCGGCTTTCAGGCGGAAGTGAAGGAGCTTCTGAACCTGATGATCCATTCGCT
>Ga0070671_100002232_pt1 | contig 14955 bp, 8 predicted proteins | sample KBSS73metaG_FD_65341 | JGI IMG/M metagenome (GOLD analysis project Ga0070671, IMG submission 65341) | Switchgrass rhizosphere microbial communities from Kellogg Biological Station, Michigan, USA - KBS S7-3 metaG | ecosystem: Host-associated > Plants > Roots > Rhizosphere > Soil ...
GACCAGAAGGCCTTGGTGGGCGGGAGATCGCCTTTGGCGAAATGAAGCTCGTAGCTTGATTTCGACGCGTCGAGGGGCTGGTGGTTGGCATCGACGAAGTAGCCGAAGTAGAGGGCGTCCTGCTTGGAGTTGCCGTAGAGGCCGAGCTTGGCTCCGGCGTAGCGGTAGAGATAGTTGTCCTTGAGAAAGTCGCGAGTGCCGAACATGTCGCCACTGGAGACAGCGTCTGTGTTGATCTTCTTCATGACGGCGTCGAGGTCGGATTGCGAGTCCTTGATGCCGTCGTTGATGGCCTGCTGGGTCTCGGGAGGAAACTTGGTGATGTCGAAGGTCTGTCCAGGACCTACGTTGATCTTCGCGAAGCGCGCGAGTAGAGCGCTCTCCGACGGATTGGGTGGGCAGAACTGGAAGAGGAAGTTGACGGTGGGAAAGAGGTCTGGTGAGGGTGCGGCGGCGATGTCCGCGGGCTTGGGCCAGTTGACTGCCGACGCGGCGGCGGGAGCAGGCTGCTTGAGGAAGGTGCTGAGCGTTTGTGCGGTGTAGCCGGATTGAATCTTGTTGACCCCGGGGAGGTCGGCAGGGTTGAAGAGCTGGGTACGGAAGAGGAGATAGGCGAACTGCGTTTCGGAGCGGATGACGTCTTTGACGCCGGCGGGTTTGTCCCCATTCCAGCCGGGACCTGCGATGAGGAAGACGCCGCCATCGTTGCCGTAGGCTCGTGTGCCGAGGTAGGCGAAGTTGTAGGTGTAGAGGTCGATCATCTGGCCGGTGTAGTAACGGTTGGGCTCGATCTTTGGGACGGTGACGACGATGGGCTCGGTGCGTAGGTCCATCCAGAGGTAGGAGTAGGGCGTGTCGGAGTTGGGAGTGACGACGAACTTGTCGTCGGGCGTGGCTACGGATTTGGAACTGGTGAGCTTGTTAAAGGGAGCGCGGTAGTCCTTGCTGGTAGTGTCGATGGCCTGCTTGTACATGGTGCTGTAGTTGGCGGCCATGGGGAAGCCATAGATGTAGGCTTCCTTGGCGATGGCGCGGGCGTCGGCTGGAGAGAGCGCGCCTTCGGCTGGCTTTTTAGTGTTGTCGCATCCGGTGAGGATTGTGGTGACGAGCAGGGCGGCGCTGAACAGATTGCGTCTTGTAAAGAGCTTCATCGTAGTTTTCCTCAAGCGACGGTTATGCCGGTTACGGGACGCGTTGAACAGCGGGGGACTTCCAGTCACCATTCAGCAACTCAGGTTTGGGCCAGTAGTAGCGGATGGTGAGCATGAATGGGCCTTTTGGTGCGGGGAGCCAGTTGGCTTGTTTGGCGGCACCGGGGGAGTTGGCCTGGATGTAAAGAGTGAGGCCGCCATCGGGGTCGAGCTTGAGATGTGGGAGCATGGGTGAGTTGATGAGGTAGCGGTGGATGGGGTTCTTCACCAATAGCTGGCTGGGCAGGTCGTACATGGTGAGAGACCAGAAGGCGTTGACGGGTGGGAATTCTCCCTTAGCGAAATGGAGAGTGTAGTTCGCCTTGCTGCCGTCGAGGGCTTGGCCGGAGGCGTCTCTGTCGAGGATGGGGTAGAGGGCTTCGTCGCGGGAGTTGGCTCCGATTCCCATCTGGGTTCCGGTGGCGCGGGCGAGGAAGTCGTTCTTGAGGAACTCACGGGTACCGAAGAGATCGTCGGTCTTGCCGCCGGTGGAGGCACGTTTGGCGTCGATGGTTTTCTGGCCGTCGTCGATGCCGGCTTTGAGTGCGTCCTGAATCTCAGGAGAGAAGGCAGACGGGTTGAAGGGCTTGCCGGGCTCGATGCCGATCTTTGCGAAGCTCTGACGCAGTTCTGCCTCGCTGGGATGAGGAGGGACGCAGAACTGGAGAAGGAAGGCGAGCTGGTTGAAGAAGTCGAGCGAGCTCTGCTGGGACTGCGAGATGGGTTTGGGCCAGTCGAGTGCAGCGGAGGGTGGAGGTGCGGGGGTGTGGGTGAACTCGTGGAGAGGCTGGATTTTGTAGCCGGCCTGAATCTTCTTCACGTTTGCGAGGTCGGCGGCGTTGAAGAGCTGAGTGCGGCCGACGACGGAGACCAGCTCGGTTTCGGAGCGGAAGGTCTTGGTGATGTTGCCAGGGACTTCACCTTTCCATTCGGGGCCCGCGATGAGATAGGTTCCGCCATCGTTGCCGGTGGTGCGGCTGCCGATGTAGGCGAAGTTGAAGGTGTAGAGGTCCATCAGCTGGAAGACGAAGTAGCGGTTCTTCTCCATCTTCGGGATGGTGATGACGGCGGGCTCGGCGCGGAGATCGAGGCCGGAGAAGGAGTAGGGCGTGTCGGAGTTGGGAGTGACGAATGCGGTATCGGCCGGTGTAAAGACTCGCGCGATATTCAGGATGGAGTTGAAGGGCCCCATGTACTGAGGGCCGTTCTTGTTAATGGAGTAGGCATACATGGTCTTGTATTGAGCGACCATGGGGACGCCGTAGATGTAAGCGTCTTTGGCGATGGAACGGGCCTCGGTGGGAGTGAGGCCGCTGTCCTCTGGTGTTTTGCTGGGAGAGTTGCATCCGTTTGAGAGAAGAGCGGTGCTGAGTACGAGGAGTGCAGAGCAGTTGAGTGCGAGGGTTCGTCGCATGATATCTCCGTGTTCTGCAGAAGGCCTAAGGTGAAAGGTCCCAGTTATGAATGAGTGTTTTGAATCATAAGTTTAGAGGCCGTTGGCTTGCTGGAGGTTGGATCAGAGATGAATTTGCAGACTGAGGAGTGACAGAAAATGTCGATGAGGAGTATCGTTTTTGGTGATGGATGTATTAGTTCTGATTATGTAGTGATGGAGCGTTGCCAATGTTTTTGACCGAAGAACAGGAGCAGTTGCGGAAGGAAGTGCGGGCGTTTGCGGAGAGGGAGGTGGCTCCGCATGTGATGGAGTGGGATGAGAAGAGCGAGTTTCCGCATGCCGTGGTGAAAAAGCTGGGAGAGATGGGGCTGCTGGGGGTGATCTTTCCCGAAGAGTTGGGCGGATCGGGTATGGGGTATGTGGAATATGTGCTGGCGATCGAGGAGTTGTCGCGGGTGGATGGCAGCGTAGGGATTATTGTGGCTGCGCACAATTCTCTATGCACGAACCACATCATGATTGCGGGGAATGATGAGCAGAGGAAACGGTGGATTCCGAAGCTGGCGAGCGGAGAGTGGTTGGGTGCGTGGGGGCTGACGGAGCCGGGGTCGGGAAGCGATGCGGGTGGCGCTCGCACGACGGCGGTGAAACGTGGTGATAAGTGGGTGCTGAACGGGACGAAGACGTTCATCACGAATGGGACGTATGCGAACTGCGTGGTGGTGCTAGCGGTGACGGACAAGGAGAAGGGCGCGAGTGGGGGGATTACAGCGTTCGTGGTGGAGAAGGGCACGCCGGGATTTCGGCCCGGGAAAAAGGAGAACAAACTTGGGCTGCGAGCGAGCGATACGGCGGAGCTGATCTTCGAAAACTGCGAGGTTCCGGAGCAGAACCAGGTGGGGAAGATAGGCGAGGGCTTCAAGGATGCGATGCGGGTGCTGGATGGAGGAAGGATATCGATTGCGGCGCTGAGCCTGGGGATGGCGCGTGGCGCGCTGGATGCGGCGGTGAAGTACTCGAAGGAGCGAAAGCAGTTTGGGAAGTCGATTGCGGAGTTTCAGGCGATCCAGTTCAAGCTGGCGGATATGGCGACGGAACTGGATGCGGCGTGGTTGCTGACGATGCGTGCAGCGCAGATGAAGGACAAGGGAATGCGCGTGACGAAGGAGTCTGCAATGGCGAAGCTGTATGCGAGCGAGGCCGCGTGCAGGATCTGCGATGAGGGCGTGCAGATTCATGGAGGGTATGGGTTCATCAAGGACTATCCGGCGGAGAAGTTTTACCGGGATGTGAGGCTGTGTCCCATTGGGGAAGGGACGAGCGAGATTCAGCGCATGGTGATTGCGCGGGAGTTGTTGGGGAAGGCTCCGAGCCGGGGGTAGGTAGCAGGTGCCGTATTACCTGGAGGTAAATTCAATCGCAGCCCCTTTCGCTCCGCTGCGCTCGGCTCAGGATGACGAGCGATAGTTGTGTCTGTGCGAACTATGGCAAATGCGGGATACCTTCCATCGACTCGCTTCGCTTGGCTCAGGTCTGAATGACACTTTTATTTAGAGCGCGTAGGTCGTATTCTCGCGGCTGTCTACCTGGCGGTGACGCCGAGGGTGTAGGTGGCGGAGTGGGTGAGGAAGCCGTCGGTGGCAGTGATGGTGTAGGTGTAGGAACCCGGCGCGGTGTAGACGGGATTTTTGTCAGGATATTTACCTGAGCAGCCGGTAGTGAAGAGGCTGGTTGCGGTGAGGATGAGCGCGCCAAGCAGGAAGAGGGCCGGGGTGCGCGTCTTTCGACGAGCGAACCAGAGAAGGGTACCGCTGAAGAGAGCGAGGAGCGGGAGGAATCCGCCGTAGCCGATGACGGTGTACTGGGATGTCGTCGTGACCGCGATGGTGATGGGCACAGGCGATGAAGGGATAAACGAGGCGAGCGACGTGCTGCAGTTGGAACCAGGGGTGGCGGTGGTGCAGGTGATGGTGACGGACGAGGCGAAGCCGGCGACGGGTGAGACGGTGGCGGTGGTCTGAGTGCCGAGGCCAGCGATGGCTGAGCCGGAGGTGGGATTGAGGGCGATGCTGAAGTCGACGCCGTTGCCGGTGAGTTGAATGGGCAGATTGAAGGCTGCGGGATCTCCGGCGGAGACGGTGAGAGTTCCGGCGCGCGCTCCTGTGGCGGCGGGTTTGAATGCGATATTGACGGCGCATGTCGAGCCGGCGGGAATGCTTGTGCCGCAGACAGAGGCGATGGTGTAGTCGCCTGAGGCGGTAAGTGCTGGGACGGCGACGGGGCCAGGCGCGGTGTTGGTGAAGTTGATGGACCGGGTCGTTGTGGCACCGACGTCGATGTTGCCGAAGTTGAGCGTTGTGGGCGGTGTGACGGCGAGTACAGGAACGCCGGTTCCGGTGAGCGAGGCAGTGAGACTCTTGGCGTTGGATTGAACGGTGAGGATTCCGGTGCGGGCACCAGTGGCGGTGGGCTTAAAGGCGACGCCGATCTGGCAGGTGCCCCCGGCGGGAACGGAGGCGCAGCCATTCGAGGTTACAAGGAAGTCTCCAGTGGCGATGGCTCCGACATTAGAGAGGGTGAAGATGGAGGTGTTCTTGACAGTGAAGTTCTTTGAGGCTGTGGTGAAGCCTACGGGCTCGGGGCCGAAGTCGGCGCTGATGGGATCGAGGGTGGGTTCGCCACCCTGATTGGTGAGGTCGAAGAGGCTGTACTCGAGGAGCTTCTCCTGCGGGGTCATTCCGCCGTCTGGGCATTCGGTGGGGAATGGTTTGTTGGTGGGTGTGGTGCCGGCCGGTGGGTTTTCGACGTGATACTCGTTGAAGAGGATGCGGCCACACTGATTGGGAGCGCCGACCGGGGTGTCGAAGGTGAACTGCATGACCGGATTGCCCTGCGCGGCGTTGTCGAGTGTGAGCCAGGATTGGGTGGGAGGGACGACGCCGTTGAAGTCGTGGCGAAGGACGGAGATGGGCATCTGTCCCAGCGTGGTGGAGGCGCCGACTAACTGTAGCCAGGTGGCGAGAGTCTTGCCGTCGGGGAAGGTGGTGTCGACGTTGGCGATGCCATCGGGGAGCGTGGCCTGACCGACGCGCCAGTTGACGACGGTGTTGAAGGGCGGGTTGTTGAACATCCAGACATAGCTGTAGTGGCTGGCGTAGACGCGCCCGCCGGCGTTGGCATACTGGACGAAGTTGGAGAGCCGGGTGGAGGACTTGGTGATGGGAGAGCCCTCGCATGGGAGCATGAGGACGTCGTATTGCCTGAGGTTAGCGATGTTTTCCATCAACGCGGCCTCGGTGGGTGTGGAGGCGTCGATGCGCGCGCCGGGCGCGTTGGGGCTGCCGTCGCCCGAGTACAGATTGATTCTGCCGGTACCGATGGGATTGGTGAACTCAGTATCGTCGATGCCTGCTTTGCGGAGGACGCATTCGATCTGGTCGACGGAGCCTGTAGCGATGGCGATTTTGGGAATGTCACCTTCGGACTGATTGCGGGGCATGCGGGCAGAGAAGGAGGTATCGGCGCAGGAGGCAGTGCCGGGGACGGTGAGCTGGCGGCGCCAGCGTCCGGATTGTATGACGATAGGGATGTTGCTACCGACCGGGACGTTGACGAGGGTAAAGGTTCCGTCGGCTGCGGTATTGGCTCCTACGAGCGGCGAGCCTGACGGGGGCTGGCCGGGGACGGGGCAACTGACGCCAGCGGTGAAGGTGTCGACGGGGGCGTTGGGGATGTAGACGAGGACGTTGGGTAGAGGGTCAGTCCCGTTGGGGGCGTAGACGGTTCCGCTGATGGAGGTGGTTTGTCCGGCGGGGCAAGAGACCTGGAGCTGGCAGAGGCCTGTGCAGGCCTGAGACGTCTGGGCTGAGACGTGGCCGTAGTTAAGGAGCGCGACTGCCGCTACGAGATGGGCACGAACAGAGCGCATGGGGTGGGTTAGGGATACCGCAAAAATGTTTCAAGAGCAAGAAGTTATTGTGCAGAGAGAGGAGCAATTTGTGGGCCGAGACGCGGCGGCACATTTGCGTTGGAATAGCAGGAGTTGATGCGCTTCTGTGCGCAGAAACTTGCGATGTGGTGGAGCTATTTTCGCTTTGCGGGGGAGCGTGAGAGATGGGTACGAAGATGCGCGAGCAGGGTTTCGCCGTGCAGAGTGCCATGGCCGGCGCAGGGGTTCCATCCGGGACGCGCTTTGTAGTGGCCGTTGTCGCCACGAGTGACAGGCTTGAAAGTGTGGGTATGCGCGGATGCGGCTAGATCAACGGTCTGCCGGCGGCGTGGAGCCTGGGCCTGGTGTGTTTCGGCGAGGTGATAGAGCAGAGGGTTGAGATGACCGATGCGTCCGCCGAGCGATTGGTTGAGGCGAGCGACGAGAGCGGCCCAGAGGGGGACGACGGCGCTGGTGCCTGCGGTGGCGCAGCTGGTGCCCGCGATAAGCATGGGGGCGCCATGACGGGGGTCTGCCGGGCCAGCGACATCTGGGACGCCACGTCCGCGCTTGCCGGTGGGTCCGAGAGGGACATCGGAGCTGCGCTGCCATGAGGGTACGGGGAAGTGGCGGCTTACTCCTCCTCCGGTGGCTCCGGGAATGCCGTTGAGTTCGTCGTTCCAGACAATCTCTTCGCGGGCGGGTGCGTAGCTGAGGGGGGTGGTTCCACCGCAGGCGATGGCGAAGGGGCTGGAGGCGGGGAAGTTGACGGCGGGGAGATTGTCGGGTGAGTTATTGAGGGCACCGGCGTCTCCAGAAGAGGCGAGGACGGTGATGCCGAGACGAGCGGCTGTGCGGAAAGCGTCGTTGACGCTGTTGAGCCAGGTGCGGGAGACGGCGGTCTCGGGCTCGCCCCAACTGATAGAGAGGATGTCGGGACGGTGGATGGGGTCGTGAACAGCGTGGGTGATGGCGCGGTAGAAGCCCTGCTCATCGGAGCTGGAGAAGTAGACGACGATGTGGGCAGCGGGGGCGAGAGCGGCGAGGATCTGGATGTCCATGGTCACCTCGATGGTGGCCTGCGCGGCTTCGATGCCGGGGGACTGGAGTTGTTTGGGGGCGAGCTTAGTGCGGCCGGCGACGAAGTCGAGAAGCTTGCGGACCTGAGCGGGCGAGGCGGGGGTGTTGCGGGAATTGAGTTCGACGACCGAGATGCGTGGAACGGGAAGATTGTTGGCGCGGCAGAAGGCGCGAATGTCTGAGAGGCGAAAGCCTCCGCCGAGTTCGATGAGGCCGATGGTTTGGCCAGCGCCATCGGTGTGCGGCGGGAAGGAGTAGATGTCGGCGAGTTGAGGGAGCGTGAGTTTGCTTGTTGGGCGCGGGGTGCGGGTGGGTGTGCGGCGCGCGGCGGGGCGAGTCTGAAGGCCGAAGATGGCTTCGACGACGGGCTCGATCAACAAAGGGATGGTGGGGATATTGGTTGGTGCGAGGTAACGACAGTCCGGGTGATCGAAGTGCGCGAGATTGATGCGGAAGGCGCGGGCGATGGCGTGGGCGGGACCCGTGAGGGTCGCGGTGGCGTGATGCCGAAGATGCGGAGTGTAGGTGAGGCCGAAGCGCTTGGCAAAGGTCCTGACACGGGCCGCGTCGGCAGGAGCGACAGAGTAGTGCTGTTCTATTTCGTCCCGAGTAAGCTGGCGGCCGGTATGGGTGAGGGGCTTGCGGCGGCGGAGGAGAAGAGTCACCTCAAGGGGGTGATCCGGGTCGATGGCGCCGGCGTGATCGGCTTCATGGAAGTGGGTATGGTGGAAGCCATTGACGATGAAGCGAAGTCCGCGGGGTCGGGCTGATTTTTTAGATCGGGGAGCCATAGTTGTTCAGGATGCGAATTGATTCTTGCATGCGGAGAGGCGAAGACACATGGTGTCTTCGCCCTGTCTACTAAATTTGCTCGTTTATTTAGGGGTAGTTGTTGCGGTGGGTTTGGCGGGGTTGAACTTTGTGGCGAGTTCGGGGGTAGAGAGGACTTCGGAGTCGGAGGGGTTGACGGCTTTGTCGACCTCGACGCCGAAAAGGTAGCTGGGGCCGAACATGTTGCTGGTGAAGAAGACGATCTTCTTGTCGGGCGAGAAGCGAACGTTGGGCTCCAGGCGGTAGTTGTGGTGGGACATGTTGACGAGGTGCTCGGAGGAAAAGACGCCGGGCTGCCAGAAGTCGGGCTCGTTGAGAGCGCCTTCACCGGCGATCTCGTGCGGGTGGAAGAGCTCGATCCATTCACCGTCGGGAGCCTTGGCGACCTGGCCGGAGTCGCCGCCGTCACCAGTGAAGATGTCGAGATCCTTGGTCAGATTGAAGTGAATGGACCACTCGTTGCGCTGCATGTGGAAGGCCTGGCGTTTTTTGGTCACGAGGTTGTAGCTGGCGAGGAAAAAGTCTTCCCCCTTGGGGTACTGCCAGTCGTACCAGATGGTCTTGCCGTCAAGTCCCCAGAACTCGTGGCCCGCGATTTCCATAGCCATAGTGCGCTTGTGGATGAGGGTATTGTTGGTTCCGTCGGTGTGGATCATCCAGATGCGATCGACCTTCTGCCAGGGGCCTTCGTGGCAGTACATCAGGAGTGTGGGGTCGGAGGGGGAGAAGAGGAGGTGGTTGACCCAGTCTGTGGAGTGGAGGAGTTCGGTAGCCTTGCCGGTTTGAAGATTGACGGTGAAGAGGACGAGCGGGATGCGCGCGGCCAAGCGGCGCTCCATCATCTGGCCCTTGTTTTCCGCCTGGACGAGGAAGCCTGGTTGCGTTGGAGGACGGGTGCTATTTGCGGCTGCGGCGTGCTCTGCGGGAGTGGGAGCGTTGCGGCCGAATTCTTTTTCGGAGTCGGCGGGATTCTCCATGTAGGTTCCGGCGGCGAGGGTCTCGTCGGCGTTGATGGTGGCGATGCCGCCGCGTGCAGGAAGAGGAGCGAGCTTTGTGACGTCTCCGGTGTAGAGGTCGGCCTTGTAGACAGTGCTGACGTGGGTTTCCGGGTCGGACTTGGTGAAGAAGACACTGCTGGTCTTGTGGCCGACGACGATGGTGTGGACTGAGTTACGGAAGGCAGCGGGCGTTCCGGGCTGAGCGTCGGGAGACGGCGGGGGATTTGGGACGAGGAGGCGGGTCTTGCGGGTGGCTAGCTCGAGTACGTGAATACCGTCGCGGGCGTTGTAGACCATGAGCTTGCCGTCGGGCGAGTAAGCGTTGACGTTGAAGTAGAAGCCGGAGGAGCCGGGCTCGTCGGTGAAACGGATGACGCGGTGGCCGGTGTCCTTGTCGACCCAGGTCTTTGGAGGGTCGGCTGCGAAAGCCATGGTGGGGAGAGCTAAGGCGAGCGCGAGGGAGGAGATGCGGAGGTAACGTGCCATTTCGGAGGCGGCTCCTGTGAGAGTTCGGCGGACCGGGAGGATCGGCACGCGTGAACGTTATACATGGAGACGAGTGCAATTGGAAAATTGTTCCACTAAAGGAATTCAAAGCGCAGAATATTTGCGCGAGGGGGAGGGAAATGGTTTGAAAACGGTCGGGTTAGACTTCGAAATTTTCCCACTGTTCGCGAACACGGTCGACGAGGTTTTCGAAGTCGGCAGTCTTGCGAACGGGGGCGAGGAGGGGATCCCAGCGGCTGATCATGGGGTAGTTGATGAAGCCCTTGAGCATGGCTTTTTCGAGCCAGGCTATGGAGCTGGCAGTGTCGCCGATGAGGGCATAGCACTGGGCGAAGTTCCAGGAGTAGTGGGGGTCGCACTCGGTGATGGCGACAAGCTCGGCATTGGCGGCGCGATCGAGGGCGAGGCGGTCGCCGGCGAGTGCAGCCTGCATGACGGCTCCGAGTTGGGAGAAGAAGTGGGTGGAGTCGATCTGCTGGATGGCGTGGAACTGGGAGATGGCATCCTCGTCGCGCCGGAGGAGGGCGAGGATTTGACCTCGGCACCAAAGGAGCATGGTGTTGGTGGGGTCGAGCTTGATGGCGTCGTCAAAGGAGGGCAGTGCGTCGGCGAACTCTCCGCCCATGAGGGAGAGCAGGCCGGGGATGAAGCGGTAGACGGGGGTGAGTGGGTCGATCTCCAGGATGCGGCGGGCAAGGGGCATGGCGGCGTGAGCTTTGCCACTGAGGCCGCAGACGGCTGAGTACCAGCTGAGGGTGTCAGAGTCGTTGGGGTCGACGACGATGGCGCGCTTGAGGAGACGGACGGCGCGCTGGCTGTCGCCTTCCTGGACGGAGATGAGGCCGAGCAGGCGGTGCGCGTGTGCGGAGTCGGGGTCGAGTTCGAGGGCCTGGTTGGCGCAGTCGCGGGCCTTGGCGAGATAGGTGGTGTCGGAGGAGATGCCGGCGTTGATGTACTGCCAGTAGACCTGTCCTTTGGCAGAGAGCAGGAGGACGTTCTTGCCTACGAGACGTTCGCCGGTTTCGAGATACTCGAGCGCACGGGCGAGAGCAGCTTCCGAGTAGTTGAGAATCTCGTGCTTGGCCATTAAGTAGTATCGGTACGCCTCAACGTCGGGAAGTGGCCTTTCGTGCATTTGCTGGTCCTCTGCGGCAGTAAGTTTGATCTTGAGCGCGGAGACGATCTGGCGGGAGATGCTCTCCTGAATGGTGAAGACGTCGTCCATTGTCCCGTTGTATTTGTCGGCCCAGAGCAGGGACTGACTTACAGGATCGATGAGCTGCGCGGTAACGCGAATTTTGGTGGAGCCGTCAGGGGTCTTGCTGGCCAGACGGACGGATCCTTCAAGGACATAGCGGACGTTGAGGTCGCTGGCGATCTTCTGCGGGGGCTCCTTGGTGCCCTTGAGCTGCATAGCGGATGCGCGGCAGATGGTTCGTAGTGAACGAACGCTGGATAGGTCGGTGATGATCTCGTCGGTGAGGCCATCGCAGAAGTAGTCTGCGCCTTCGACGGTCTCCATGGTGGTGAAGGGGAGGACGACGACGGACGGCTGGTCGATGTCGCGGCGATAGTCGACGAGCAGCGTGGGGAGCGGGACCTTGTACGAGCCGGACTGCGAGCGAGAGAAGGGATTGAGGACGGCGATGAACTGGGTTGCGTCCTGGAAGCGATCGTTGGGATCCTTAGCGAGCGATCGCTCGACGATCTCGCGGAACTCGTCGGGAAGGTCTTGGCGGTAGTTAGTGAGGGGCTGAGGAGAGGTGTGGAGGATGGAGTCGAAGACGGCGTAGGGTGTGCCACCGGGAAAGGGGAGGAGCCCGCTGAGCATCTCGTAGAGAACAACGCCCGCGGCCCAGAGGTCGGTGCGGTGGTCGACGGTCTTGGAGAGGACCTGTTCGGGAGCCATGTAGGCGATGGTTCCGACGATGATTCCAGTCTCGGTGAGGGCGCGCTGGATGTTGGGGCGGCGGGCGAGGCCGAAGTCGACGATCTTTACCTCGCCATCGGGATTGATGATGAGGTTGGACGGCTTGACATCGCGGTGAATGATGCCCTTGCTGTGAGCGTGATGTAGGCCGGAGAGAAGCTGGATGGCGATCTGCGAAGCAGTGGCGAGATCGAGTGGGCCGCGGGAGATGTGTTCGGCGAGGGTTTCGCCGTCGTAGTAGCCCATGACGAGGATGATCTGTCCGTCGGGCAACTCCTCGATGTGATGGATGCGGCAGATGTTGGGATGGTCCAGGACGGAGGCGGCGCGGGCTTCTTCCAGGAGACTGCGCTTCTGGGTGTTGTCTTCAAGGATGTTCGGGGAGAGGCTCTTCAAGGCTACGGTGCGATGGAGGAGCATGTCCTCTGCCTTGCAGACAATGCCCATCGCTCCGGAGCCGAGCTTCTGGAGAACCTTGTAGTGCGATATCGTCTGGCCTTCAACCATAACTTGCCGTGAGTATCCCGAGTTTACTCTGACCGGAGGTGGTATGCAGGTCTAGTAGCTCCTCGAAGACGGATGCTACGGCGTCGATGGTGTGAAAAGCGCTGAGGGCGACGTACTCCTGCTGCTCGGGGGAGAGCGGCATGGAGTCGAGGGTGTGGTTGAGGTCGGCGAGGTGATGCGGGTCGTTGTCGGCGTGGGCGATGAGGCAGCGGAAGGCGGTGCCGGGGAGACCGGTGCGGATGCGGATGGCCTCAAGCTGCTCGGCGATGGGGGCGTAGCCTTCGAGGACGATGAGATAGCCGAAGACGGCGACGGGATGGATATTGAGGGCCCAGAAGTACTGCGCTCCAAGGAGCGAGACGACGGAAGTGAGCGGTGTGGCTTCGGCGACCTCTTGAGGCGTGATGCCGAGGGTCTCGATGTCGTCGAGCAGCCAGGCGCAATGGTCCTTTTCTTCGTCAATGTGCTGAAGGAGGTAGGGCGCAATGATGTTTGCGACGGGATCGCCGGGACGTGCAAGGGCCTGGTCGCGCGCTACTCGCATAAGGGTGATGCCGCCCTGCATGACGCGGTGGAGTTGTACGAGGAAGGTTGGGAGCATCTCGCTGAGATGGGGGTGGGACCAGAAGAAGTCACTGGCTGCGTGGAGCCGATTCTCAGCGAGGCGAATCTTGGCCCAGAGGACATCACTATTCGAGGGGTTCATGCTTCCGAGATACTCCTGGGAGTTGGGCGTGATCGTCTCTGCCGATTGAATGTTGAGACGTGGAGATAGGGGCCCGACGAACCATATTGAACCGGCAGAGACGACGACTTAACCAAAGTGATGCAGCCCGCGACTAAACCGGGAAGTTGGGGCGAAGATGATCCTTGCCTTCGGCAGCTGCGCCAATCCGCTTGCGCAGGTTGACCAGTGCCGAGACCTCTGCCGCGCGAAGCTTTTTGATGACGGTCAAATTGTGGTCTCCGAGGTGATCCTGATGGATGACTCCTGCGGCGACGAGACGATCGACGTTGCTGACCTTGGGTTTTGCTGAGGATTTCTTCTTGGGAGCCGCTTTCTTTGCGGACGCTTTCTTAGCTACAGCCTTCTTCTTGGGGGACGCTTTCTTCGTTGCCACTATGCTTCTCCTTGTCTTGTCTTGAGAACGGTGGTGCCATCGTAAAGCTGCGGCAATTGTATATGGGCCTTAGTTCAAGGTGGTGAAACTATCGTGCGAGTTTCGATCGATCTTCAGAATTGCCTCCTCGGCCCGTTCCTTCGGTGAGCTCGATGATGCGATCGGACGAGGCGGGCGGATCAAAGAGCTCGGTTGCTCCGTTGGGCCAGCGGACCTGGATGGAGTCGAGGTGGGTTTGGGGGCCAAGGCCGAAGTGGAGGCGGAGGTCGCTGGAGGAGTTGTAGCTGGAGCCGGAGCGGACTTCGTCGACCCAGATGCGGGTGCCACTGCGGAGGGTGACGCGAGCTCCGATGGCGGAGCGGTTGGAGGCTGTGCCGATGAGGTGGAGGCCGAGCCAGTGGTTCTGGTTGCGGGCAATGTTGACGAGAAGCATGGGGGTGTCGGAGAGGTTGTTGATGATGGCAGAGATGCGACCGTCGTTGAAGAGGTCGGCGGTGGCGAGGCCGCGTCCCGAACGGGGATCGGTGAAGGCGGGGCCTGAGGATTTGCTGATGTCACGGAATTTCACCGGACCTGAGCCGTGGGCGTTTCCGAGGTTGTAGTAGAGGAAGCGGGGCTCGCGGAAGAAGGACCCGAGACGGGCGGAGTCGACCTCGGGATAGACGTGACCGTTGGCGACGAGGAGATCGGGGTAGCCGTCGTTGTCGACGTCGGCGAACATGGTGCCCCAGCCGAGGGCGTCGGTGTTGATGGCGAGTGATGCGCCGTGTGTCTCGTCGGTGAAGGTGCCGTCGCCCTGGGCGCGGTAGAGGGTGGAGGTATCGTCGGAGAAGTTGGTCTTGAAGAGGTCGAGGTGCCCGTCGCGGTCGTAGTCAGCGGAGGTGGAGCCCATGCCGGCCTGTTCGCGGCCATCTTCGTTGTAGGCGGCGCCTACTTCGGCGGCTACGTCGGTGAAGGTTCGATCGTGATTGTTGCGGTAGAGGATGGAAGGGGTGGAGTCGCAGGCGACGTAGATGTCGGGCCAGCCGTCTTCGTTGTAGTCGAGGGTGGTGACGGAGAAGCAGTAGTGGCCGTTGGTGTGGTCGATGCCGGAGACCTTGCTGAGATCTTCAAAACGGCCGTTGCCGCGATTGTGGAGGAGGGTGTTAGCGGCATAGGGGAGACCGCGTGGGCCGCACATGACCGCGACGCCCTTCCACATGCAGCCGGGGCCGGCGCCCGGCTTTGGGGTGGAGGCTAGGTCGAAGTGGACGTAGTTGGCGATGAGAATGTCGAGCTTGCCGTCGCGGTCATAGTCGACGAATGCACAGCCGGTGCCCCACTCCTTGCCGGTGCCTGAAGCGCCTGAGGTTTCGGAGACGTCCTTGAAGGTTCCGTTGCCCTGGTTGCGGAAGAGGTGGTTCTTGCCGTAGGCGGTGACGTAGAGGTCGTCGTAGCCGTCGTTGTCGTAGTCTCCGACGCAGACAC
>Ga0070671_100002237_pt1 | contig 14935 bp, 4 predicted proteins | sample KBSS73metaG_FD_65341 | JGI IMG/M metagenome (GOLD analysis project Ga0070671, IMG submission 65341) | Switchgrass rhizosphere microbial communities from Kellogg Biological Station, Michigan, USA - KBS S7-3 metaG | ecosystem: Host-associated > Plants > Roots > Rhizosphere > Soil ...
GCGACGGAAGCACTCCTTGCGAATAAGCTGCGCGACTTCCGAGTTCGGATCGCCTGCTTTGCCCGGCTCAATCGCTTCGGGGCTCAGCCGCAGGCGCAGCCGCTTCCCTTTCAAATCGCTGAATCGAACTGCCAGCACGTTGGCGTCTGCATAGACGAAGCTCTCGACGCTACCACCGTTCTTCAGCTTTATCGCGAGTGTGGCCGTGTACAGATCGAGTGTCTGCTCGTCCACATCGAGATCGTTCTCGTCCAACGCATCCAACCACAACCCGCCGGCCGGCAGGAAGCAGGGGAAATAGGTGCGAAAATCCCATTCTTCCTCATTGATCTGGTCGGCGAGCAGGTGATTGCGTTCGCGCTCGAACGTGCGACGCATTGTTTCGTGGCTCGACCAGGGGACGACCGGATGGCGAAGATCGCGTACGTCGGATTTCGTCATGCCCCAGCACAGCCCACCCGGCGGCTGATACACCATGGCGGCCAAGTCGCCATTGCCCAGCGGCAGGCCCTCTTGCCACAGGGCGGCCGGCTTGCGGTAGATGATGCGGTTCCTGCCGACGCGCTTGGCGATATCGATGCACACCGGCACGCCCGCATAGCGACTGCAATGATCGACCTTGCCTTGCGAGCCGGCCGGGGCGTGTTGCCAGTGGGTGAGAATGGAACGTGGCATGGTGAATCCCTGTTTATTTCGCGTACACGTCCACGAGCAGGTGCTGACGCGGATCAAGCTTAGCCGCGAGCAAATCACCCTCCACGGAAATTGTTTTTCCCGACCAGAAATCCTTCAGCTGCACCGCTTTCGCTTTGAAGCCAAGCTGCGAGAGCGACACGGCGAGCGATTGGGCAGCGTTATCCCAGTTAAACAGGCCGATCGTCGCTGCGATGCCGAACTGCTTACGGGTCTTGCTGCCGCTCGCGTGCGGACGTACCAGCACGCGAGGAAGCGCCCGGCCGAAGAAGGCGGCGCGATCGACGACATTCACCGGGCCGCCCTGATCGCACCGTTCCGAGAGCAGGCGATATTCTTTCATGGCCGCAGCATCGAACGTTTCGATCGGACCGGAAATATCGACCATGCCGCTGGTCATGTACCCCATCGCACAGCGGAATCGCCGCTCGTTGCCAGGAAACTTCGGGTTGCCCATAAAGCTGTCCATGTCGGCAAACCACGTCCGCCTCCCGCTGGCCGGGAACGAGGCGAGTATCCACGAGCAATTGTAGACGTTCATCTCCCAGGCGCCGTGGTCGATATCTCCACCGGCTCGGAAAGAGTCGGCCCCGTCGATCGCCAAGAAAGGGTTGCCCAGCGGGCACGACACGCAGTGCAGGAAGTAGCCGCTCTTGCCGAGCTCTTCGCGCACGGAGCGCAGCAGCCAGCGCTTCCAATAGACGTTGGTGCCGCCGTTGCGGTAGACGACGTCGGGTGCGTCGAAGGCCCAGGAGAAAAAGTCGAGCTTGATGCCTTCGAATCCCCAATCGTGAATCACGGTGCGGAGTGTCCGCATGATGAATTCGCGCACTTCGGGGACGGAGTAGTCGGGGTGCAGGTCGCCGACGTTTTCGATCGGTTGGCCGTCGCGGTTGACGGCGATCCAGTCGGGATGATCGCGCGAGATCGGGCCGTCGACGTCCATGCGGGGCGTCCACCAGATCGCCGGCGTCAGCCCGGCCTTGCGGCAGGCCTCGACGATCTTTTTTGGGCCGCCGGGGAAGCGGGACTTGTCCCACGTGAGCGACGTGTCGGGGTAGTAGGCATCCATGTGCCCCCACGAGACGTGCGGCTTGTGCGGCGGCTGGTAGCCGTGATCGAGCTGAAAGATGCCGCCTTTCTGCGTCTTGCCGGCGATCTTGATGCGGGCGAGGCAGTCGGCTTCGCTCACCTGCGTGAAGACGCCGTAGTTCCAGGTGCAGTAGACCGGCTCTTCGGCGAGTCGGCTGTGCGGGCCGGCGAAGCGGTCGCCGTAGAGCGCGACGAGTTCGTCGATATAGGCGTCGTAGAAGCGGTCGGGGGCGGATTCGACCAGAAGGTAGAGGGTCGATTCGAGGGCGACCGTTTCGCCCGGTTGGATCTGCTCGTCGGCCCCGCCGTGCCAGAAGTATTCGCTGCGGTACTCGAGCATGCGGCCCGGCGTGAGCGTCAGATCGAGGTGCCATGAGGGCGAATGCCGTTCCTGCGAGCCCGCGCCCTCGACGAGCCATCGATCTTGCGTGATCCGCCCCAGCACCATCACCGGCATCGGTCCCAGCCCCTGGCGGCCGTAGACGCGGTGCGCTTCGGGCAGCGGGCGGACGAAGGGGAAGGTTTCGCGCGAATGGGGCAGGTTCTCGTAGCGCAGATTTTCCGAATGCGCGAAGACCGGCAGGCCGTGATAATTGAGGGCCGGGCCCCGGGAGCTTTCGGCGAGCCGGAAACCGTAGCTGTTTAAGCGGAACGGCTTGCGGCTGCTGTTCGTGATGCTCGGCCTGACCCAGATGCCGTTCCCCGCCGGCGACGGCCCGGCTTCAACCGACAGTTCGATACCGGCCGCCAGTTCCGCGCGCCAGGACTTGTTGCCGCCGGCATTCTTCTGCGATTTGATGGCAGATGGGCTGAGCGTCTTGCCGCCGCCCGTGATGTAAAACTGCAGGCCGTGCCAGCCGTCGCTCGTGCCGGGATCGAGGATATCGATCATCGCGGTCTTTGCGTTTAGTTTGAGAGTGAGCGTGTTTGCCGAGGAGTTCTTGGCCATAGAGCGAGATTCCGAAAACGAGTTGTGGGTTCCCCTGTGAATGTGTCCAAACGAGAACGGCCGGCTACTTTTCCATCTCCGCCTTCCGGGCCTGAATGGCTTCGATGATGTTGGACATGAACGTGCCGGGCTTGATCGGGCCATGGCGGGGCCCGTAAACGTTGGCCGCATCCGCTGTGAAGATTTCCCAGCGGCCGCCGTGGGCGGGTACGTCGATCTCCTGCCATTCCGATTCGCCGCCGATCGCGTCGTAGATGTAGTTGAAGGAGGTCTTGCCTGCTTTGGCCGCCAGCTTCGCGCGAACGCCGACAGGAACGTCGCGCTCCAGATCGGTGTCGTTGTAGTAGGCGACGAGCATCAGGTCGTTTTTCTTATCGTAAAAAACAGAGCACTGGATCTTCGGATCCCCCAGATCAATGCCGGCCGTCTGCTTGGCGTTTAGATAAACGATGTCGGGCGAACTTGCGGGCAACTGTTTCAGGATTTCACGTGCCCAGGTTTCGGTCAGCTTGTGCGCGTTGGCGATCGGCGGGAGCGTGGGCGACGTCAGAAGGTTTTTGCAGATGGCGCCGAGCGTCAACTCGGCATTGATCGACGATTGCGGCGGAATCTGATCGGGATTTGGCATCCGCTTCTTTGCGGCGAATACCCACGGCTCCGCGAAGCCGATCACAACGCGGTAGTCCTTGCCTTTGATGAAGAGCTTTAACGTGCCGTCGGCCGCGGTTTCCACTTCTTCGCCCGTCTCGGCGTCGTAGAAATACTTCAGGCCAGGCGCGCCGTAGGCGGCGAGGTCGTTGAAGCGGACATTCTCGACTGTGCTCTTCGTGTTCTGATTCGAAACCACCGCCAGCATCCGGCCGGCAGCGGTGTAGGTGGAGACGAGGGTGGTATCGGGCTGATCGACATGAGCCAGCGTCGGGTTCTTGTAATACGGATGCCACTTGACGGTGGGATCGTCGAGCCAGAACAGATCCAGTGCGTTGTACCAGCGGCGGTCGATCTCGGCCGTGTCGTCGCGGGAGAAGTTGGTGATATCGAGCAGCAGGATCTGGCTGTAGAGCGCCCGCCAGTAAGTGCGTGTGGTGGCGGTATCAGCGCCGGCGTTGGCGGGGGTTTGGCAGAGCCAATCGGTGACGATGCCCCATTGCTTCGACAGGTGGACGCGCAGCATTCCCAGGCGCAGCTGATCGGAAGTGGTGTACTCGCCCGTGAGCGCCTTGCCGCAAAACGCGCGGCCCGGCAGGACGGGGCTCATCAGGTTCGGCCAGATCGCCGGCTGCGACGGCTGGCCCGCCTCGGTGACTGCGGTGGCGAAGCGCTTCATCAGCGTGCGCGATTTCCAGATCATTGATGTCGGCTCACGCCCTCCATCTTCGCGCGTGTAGCCGTATTGCGGCGCGGGGCGATCGACATAACACCAGGTGCCGTTGTCCTGGTAGACGAACGACGAGGCCGACCGCTTGGCGGCTTCGGAAAGCCACCACACGCGGTAATCCTGGTTCGTCTGCACGCCGTTGGAGAACGATTCGATCATCACCCACGGATCGACTTCGACATTATTCTCTTTGAAGCGCTGCTTCAGGTCTTCCGGCATGGGGCTGATGGTGCCTTTGAAGTGCCCCATGCCAGCGCCCCACTCATAATAGAACTGCTCGTACTCGGGCGTGCCGGAGCATTCGGAAAGGGCGGAGGCTTCCATGCCGGTGCGGTCGCAGCCGTCTTCGTCGGCGCATTTTTTCAGATAGTCGAGCGTGACCCACCGGCCATAGGTGGGGTAGTTGGCAGGGTTCCAGAAATTGGTGAAGTAGACGCCATTCTTGTACGTGCCGTTGTTGCGCGGCATGTTGCGCCAGAGGCGGCCGTTCCCCGGCTGCGGCTTGAAGGGGCTGGCCTGCAGGGCGAAGCTGAAGGTGCGCGATTTGTCGAGTTGGAACGGGTTGTTGACCAGCCACATCGTCATCGTCACCGCGTCGTTCGCGCGATCGAGTGCGGCCGCCGGCAGCTTGCGGTCGTTGTGCAGGCCTTCGTCCGATTCGTGCGAAAAGCAGAGCCCGCGTTCGTCATCGCCCACCCAGACCCACGGCGGCATGTTGCTCGTGCGGCTGTTGCCTTCCTGGTAGGGCAGCGTGAACGAATCCCACACCCGGCCGGGCTTGGTATCGAGGAAGCCGAGGGCGCGTTCGTTGCCCGGGATGTTCCACGTGCAGGCCGCGTCGATCAGGGTGGCGTGTTCGGGTTTGATGGGGATTTCGAGGCGAAGTTCCTTGAGGTCCACCGGTTTGCTGTCCGGGCCGAACTGCGTGGTGAAGCGGTAGAAGCCGTCGTAATCGAACAGCCCCTGCACATCGAGCACGATGCCGCCGCCGCGGAAAACCTGGTGGTAATCGACTTGCCCGGTGCCGTGGGACTTCAGTTCGGGCGCATCGCCGGTGAGCGTGACGGCCGTGCCGTCGCCGAGCACTGCCTTGAAGGTGGCGGGTTTGGCCAGCAGGTCGTCGTCGGCGGCGATTAGGCTCTCGAGCAACCCGCCGGTGCCGTGGCGATACGTGCGATTCCAGCAGGCGACGGACGTGCCGCTGATCTGCGGCGGGGTGAAAGGCGGGATGACGATATCGCTCAGCCCCGCGCGCTCGGCCTTCTCGAAGGGCATGACGTGGCGCGTGAACGACTCGCTGCGGCTCGAAATCTCCTTGCCGCCGGCATCCTCGATGATCGCTTTGAGGGTATATGTCGAGCCGTCGGCGAACTTCGTCAGATTGACGCTGCGCGTGATCTTCCCGTCGGCAGGGAAATCGACCGCATCGCGCATCACTTCCTTGTCGTCGGCCGATACGACGCACTCGAATTTAGACGCGGTCGGGTTGGCCTCGTGGAGCGTTTGGGCATCGACCGAATAATCGATGATGCCCAGGGAGGGGTACGGCCCGATATTGAAGACGAAATCTTTTCCGAAATAGCTTTTCAGCCAATCGCGCTCGCCGGGCTTGGGCTGCCAGTAGGGGACCCATTGGTCGTAAATCAGCGCGTGGGCGTGCGACTGATCGTACACCTGGATGTGGGCAACGGTGTTCCGCTCTTCGGCGGTGGCCGGCTGTGAGCCGATGACCACCGCGTCGTTGGAACCGTCGGACCAGTACGTGGCCCCCGGTGGGCAGGTCTTCTGGATCGACCCGTGGCCGATCTCTTTGCCGGCCTTGTAGCACGCGGCAGTGACCTGAACCGTCTGCGGCTTCGTATCGCCGTTGGCCAGCAGATACTGGATCGAGAAGCGACCCGATTTCACCTCTTCGCTCAGCCAATGGTTGCGGTAGTTCAGCCGACGGTCGAAATCGAAGCGGATGCGGGCGAAGCGATTTGTGTCGGTGAAATTGTCGGTCGGGCTGAGGAACGCGACGATTTTCGGATCGGCGTACCGCACGGCGAACTGCACGCCCCAGATCGCCCCGTTAGCAGGTTTGCCGCCGAGCTTGCTCCACGGGATGGCGATGCTGGCCATCCATCCGCCGGTCGGGTCCCACAGCATCGAGCCGTAGTGAATGCCCGAATCCCACGGCCGATGAAACTGGCCGATGTTCTGCTGGTCGATGTCCGCTTCCCAATGCCCGAACGCACTGCCTCTCACCCGGTAAATTTGCCCTTTGCCGGCGCCCGCAGCGTTGCGCGGATCGATCAGCAGTTCGAACGTGTCGTCGTCATCCAGATTCCCATCCGTATGCGCCCGAAGCTTGCGGCCTTCCGGATAAGGCACGTGCGCCTGGATCACCAACTTCTCATCGTCGAATGCGAAGTTGGCAATCGAGTGATTGCGATAGCCGGGGAAACCGAAGTTGCCGGTCGATTCGTCGACGAATCCGGAAAACCCGCTCAGATCACCAACGTCGCTCTGAATCCCCATCCCGCCACCTTCGGGCGAAGCGATCGGGTGCGGCGTTTTTCCGATCGCGAGGAACGGCGTCGGATATTGTGGGATACCCGATTTGAATTTCGGCAAATGCTCAAGATCAATTGGCGGCGCTGCGGCGAATGCCGACCGCGAAGCGAATGCCAGGACCAGTACGACGAAACAGCCGGCGCAGCGCGCCAGAACTCGGTCACACCAGGATGTCATGGAAGCCTCGCGGCGACGTGCTGAACAGAACTGGCGGCGGAGCTTGGTGATTCACTCCGAGAACACGCACTTCTATAATCTACATTACCAACTGTCACGCCAATACTTCAAGCGTTTTTCGCTTTTGCATCGGCATCTTTTCCTCGTGACGCTTCGATCAAAATCGTCCGCACCTGCCATGGGGAAAACGCTAGTTCGATTACGCCATCGATCGGCTCGAGCGCCTGCTTGCGGTCTTCGAGAATGTTCGTTTCGTATACCGCCGACGCGTCGTTCAATCCGACGATTTTGATCGCACCGTGCCGGCCCGTGCTTTCATACAGGCGCAGGATGCGGCCGTTGCCGTCCTCGGCGATTTTCGTCGCGGAGAGTTGGACACCTCCTTGGAAGATGAACTGCGGTCGCCAAGTTTCGTTATCCGGATCGTGCGGCGTCGGCGGCGTTTTGACGACGTGCGCCAGCAGCGGCTGATTGAACGACATCCCGGCCTGCACCACACCCGCATCGCGCCAGTCTCCAGGGTGAGGGAACAGGCTGTAGCGAATGTCGTGCTCGCCGGCGTCGCTGACGGGATCGGGGTCGTAGCCGCTTCGTAGCAGCGTCAGACGAAGCCGGCACCCGAGGGCGTCGTAGCCGTATTTGGAATCATTGAGCACCGCAATGCCGTAGACCTCGCCGCCGACGTCGGCCCAACGTAGCGCCGGCACTTCCAAACCATCGGCCGGCCGGCGGACGGCGGCGAAGGGCGTCTCGTACCAGGCATTACACTCGTCGAGGTGGGCCGTAAATGACGCCTTCAGCCCCGGCACGCCCGCGGAGTCGTTGCCGATCTCCTTCCAATCGACGTGCGTGGCGAAATCGATTCGCGGCAGGTCGCGGTAGAAGGAAATCCGCTGCGTAATCGTCGAGGATCGAATGGCGTGCTTGACCTCGAGCACGCATCGCACGGGCCCTGATTCGACGACGCTGGTGATCGCGCCGCGGATCAGGCTGTGTTCGTTCTCAACCTCCTGCAGTTGCCACGACGACATGCCGTGCGGCACTTCGTCGGTGAGTTGCAACACGTTCAGGCACAAGTCTGCCCGGCCGGTGTCGAGATAGTCGCTGCCGCGGCGCTTGCCGAAGCCGATTAATTCGCGGTTCACGCGCTTGTCGAACAGCGAGACGATGACGCCGCAATCGGGACGGACCAGCGCCGAAAAATGCGGCGTTTCCAGGCGGAGGAATTTTCCCTTGTCGTCGCCTTCGGGCGGGTTTCTGCTGCGCGGATCGGTTGGCGCGAAGCAGGGGACCGCGGTGATCGAAGGCGGCGAACTGTCGATCGATCCCTCCTGAATGCTATAGCCGACCGTCGCCAGCGCGGGCACACGGGCGACGAAGACCAGCCCCTCGCTCGTGTACTGCCCGGCGGTCGTGTGGCCGTGGCTGCCGACAAGGCGGACGGTGCCTTCGCCGCGCAAGTCTTTCACCATGACCAGCTCGCTCCGCCCGAAGGCGAGCGGATTGGTCACAGCGATTGCACCGGCCGCTATGCCCCGTTCGAGTACCTCCAGCGACCCTTCGATGACCTGCGTCGCCGTCGCCGAGACCTCGCGGAAATCAGCGGCGTTATCGTCGTACACGTCATGAATGGCCGAGCCGTCGAGGATGTCGTGGAACTGGTTGAACAGCACTTTTCGCCAAGCTCCTGTCAGATCTTCGCGCCGATCCAGCCCGGCCATCGCTGCGAGGGTGTCGGCGGTGCAGAGGAGGTTTTCGCCGGTGCGGTTGTAGCGTTTGGTGTCGGCGTGCGTGGTGTAGCAGCCTTCGAAGATGGTGCTCGATTCGCCGCGATGGACGGGGAGGGCGACGCCGGAATCGATGATCTTGCGGACGTACCCGGCCATCGTGCCGCAATGCGCGGTGGGCAGGCCGGGGGTTTTCTGCAGGCGGCGCAGCGCGTCAAGATTCTGCCGCGCCGGCCCGCCGCCGTGATCGCCGATGCCGTGAAAGTGGATGCCTGTCGCGTGGCCGGCCTCGTGGGCGCGCAGCGCTGCGCGGGCCAGGTCGCCGGCGGTGATTTCGCCGTTGTAGCTCGGCGTCGAAAACGCCAGCAGCCGGCTGCCGTCCTGGCCTTCCCACCAGTACGCCGGCCAGAGGTTCTCCTGGCCGGGATTCGCGCGGTGGTGGTAATACGCCGTCGCACCGGCCGACGTCGCCAGCTGCGGCAAATTGCCGGCGTGTCCGAAGGTGTCGGGGGAGTGAAAGATCGTCGGCGTCGCCCCCAGCACCTCGCGCGTGTAGCGGACGCCCTGCAGCATTTGCCGTGCGTGGGCTTCGCCGCTGGGCATGTTGCTGTCAGGTTCCACCCACTGCATCGTCGTCGCCTCCCACCGGCCGGCCTTGATGTACTTCAGCAGCTCGGCGAACAACTCCGGTTCGGTCTGGCGGATCACTTCGTACGTGGCCGGCTGGCTGTGGCTGAAGGTGAGCTCGGGGTAATCGTCCATCATCGACAGCACGCTGCGAAAATCGCGCTTAATCACCTGGAACGTGTCGGCCCAGGTCCACAGCCAGTTCATGTCGATGTGGCTGTGGCCGATTAATTCGACCGAGACCGCCGCGGCTTTTGCTCGAAGAGGGCGGAGAATCTCAGTGAAGCGCTCGAAGAGCGGCTGCGACTCGGCCACCGGCGCTGCGAGCATTTCCGACACCATCGCCGCCGCTTCACAGGCCGCCCGTTTTTCCGCCGGCGAAACCGCCAGCGCGTCGGCCAGCGTCAGTTGAGCCCAGGCCACATCGAGTTCCTCAAATCGCATCCGCAGGCTCGGCGTGGTGAGCTTCAGGCCGACCCAGTTCATCATGAAATAATTCGCGATGCGGATGCGCATCTCGATGGTGCCGTTGCGGCCTTCCTTCAGGCATGGGTCGAATGGGATCAGCGCCGGCCCGGCAGCGACGGGCGGACCGACCTCGCTGAAAACGCTCCGGCCGTTGTAAAAAATGTCGGCCGGATGCAGGCTGCCGAAGGTTCCCTCAAGCGGCTGCCCGGCCAAGCGCACGCCGAGCGTTTCGGCCGGTAGATCCAGCTTGCATTGGAGGACCAGCTCGCGGTGGCCGGGTTCCTGCAGGTTGAGTTTGTCGAACCCGCCGTGCCCGCCGATCTTCAACTGATCGGGCCCGGGACCGCTGATTTTCGTCCAGGTCGTTTCGGGAAATCCGTTGGAAACCTTGTCGGCGGCGGCCCGCAGAAGGCGGAGACTTTCGGTAATCATGTTGGAAGGCGAGGCAGAGAAGGGACGGCGGCAGAATGCTTCGACGCACCTGAGAACACGCCAAATCGGACAGACCGTTGGCGAATTATTTCATCCGCCAGAGTGAATGCAAACTACTGAACACTCACCGACAGATGGCCTAAGTCGTCGCCGGCGACCCCGTTTCCGTTCCTGCTATTTTTACTTCGCGTTTCTTGCGCGAACGGTGGCTAACCGTTGGCCGGGCCGGCGCTTGGACGGCCGCGCGCTGCGCGCCCGAGTGCGCCGCAGATTACCCAGACCGCCGTATGACTTATGGCCGTTTGGCGGGGCGAATCACGGATCAAGTTTCGGTTGTCAAAGAGCCGTTGCCGTCGGGCAACGCGAACCGCGTCCATTTTTATCGCCGCCGATCGCGTTTGTCGGCGGAAAAACAGGGAATTTTGTAAATTTTTCCGGCCGGCTTTGTCCCCTCTCCCGGTACTCCGGGAGAGGGCTAGGGTGACGGACTTGGTTCAAATTCTTAAAAGAGGTAAACGCGAAGACGCGAAGACGCGAAGACGCGAAGACGCGAAGACGCGAAGAAGAATAGGCCAAACTGCGCGGCCTTTCTTTTCTTCGCGTCTTCGCGTCTTCGCGTTTAATCAGTTTTCGAAAACCGGTCGATGGGGGCGAGGTGTCCCCTCACCCTAACCCTCTCCCGGCGTACCGGGAGAGGGGACCGGAGGCCGGCTACTCCAGGCTAATCAACTTGAAGTCGTGCCGCTTCACGGTGAGCTTGGGGATCTGCTTACCGTTGTCCGACAGTACCGCACCGGTTTCGGCATCGGTTGCCTTGCCACCGGGGCTAACCGGTGCGGTGAGGTCGGCGGTGATGTCGTTCTGTCCGGGGTTCACCACGACGAGCGTCGCCCGTTTCCCGCCATCAAGGATGTAGGCGCTGATCAGTAAGCCGGGCTGATCGGCAGAAGCCGTTTTCTCTGACCGCCAGTACGGCACCCACTTCGCGGATTCGTCGAAAATCCCGGACTTCTTCAGCACCGCCATGCCAGCCTTATCGCCGTCGGCTCCGCAGACGCCGTGGTCGTGCAGCAACGCCAGGGCCAGCACCGTGCGGGCCCGCGGGTTGGTGAAATCGATGTTGATATTCATGACATTCTGCACCGGAATGCCGGAATACTTGCCGATCTGCATGCGGTACCGATCCACACCCCAGGCATCGAACATGTCATCAAGCTCCGATTCCAGGTAGAGCGATTCCCACGCATTGATTCGCGTCAGCCAGGGCATCTGGTAGACGGCTCCGGGTGCGTAGCAGTTGTTGGTGTCGGGCACGCCCAGATCCTGCACGATGCGGGCGATCCGCTCGTAGAAATCGCGCACCATGTAGATGTTCGTTCGCGGCTCGGGCTTGCCCTCGTCGTTGAGGTACATCGTGTTTTTCTCGAGCGAATTACCTTCGCACATCGATCCCCAGTCCCACCAGTACCCGCCGGCCCCGGTGTTCTTGGCCATCATGTAAAGGTTGTAGGACTCGAAGTCGTACGAGCTCTGCATCAGCGGGTCTTTGCCGAAATTCGATCGCTGTTCCGGCAGTGGCCAGACCGGGTTGTGCTTGGCGTCCTGGTAGCCGAGCAGGCTGCCGTCGGGAATCGGTTCGGGGTTCGTCACGCCGCACCATTCGCCGGAGAAGACTTTCAATTCCGGCTGCAGATACCCGATCGCGCCGGCATCACGGTATGAGCCGTATTCATGGCCTTTTTCCAACAGCCATTTGCCGTTGGCATCCATCGGCGGGGTGGGGAGCAGGGCGCACTGGCCGGGGTACGGCTTGCCGTTGTAGATGAACGGCTTGCCGTTGATCCAGTTCTGCCATTCTTCGTCGTTGAAGGGGAAGACGAAGCAGCCGATCGTTCCCCACCACGAAGCGCCGCCGATGTGCATTCGGCCGCTCCACTGCATTTCGCGCGCGTCGCTCGGCAACGGCTTGGTCGGCACGGCCATCAGCGAGAAGCGGACGTGCCGCGGGTGATCGAGCGTCACCGGCTTGTTGAACAGCGCGACGCGCAACACCGTCGAACCGTTTCGCTTCTCGATAAAGATGTTCGGCTTGTTGCGGTCGATCCAGAAGCCTTCGTAGCTGTCGGTGTACCAATACAAGCCGCGCTCGCCGTCGCCGACGTACATGATGTAAGGGTAGGTGGCGCGGTCGGCGAGGTTGTCCCAGATGACGCCTTCCTTCGGGTTGCCGGTCCAGGGATGGTCCTTCTTGTACAGCACGACGCTGTCGCGCGGGCTGTAGGCGTAGCAGGTGTCGGCCGGGTCGCTGACGGGGATTTCGAGCTCGAGGCGGTCGAGGTCAACCTTGCCGTTCGGCACGATGTCCATGTCCACCTTGTATTGCCCGGTGTAATCGGCCACACCGCTAATCTTGAAGGTGACGTTATCGAGCGTGCTCTGCGCGGTGCCCGTGACCTTGGTTGGGATATCCGACGGGTCCCAGGCGAAAGCCTTATCGGGCGCGCCGAGCGTCGTCTTCTGCCCGTTCTGCGTCGCCACCATCGTCATCGGCCCGGCCATGATGTCGGGCAGGGCATCTTCGGAAATCAGCTTGCTGTGGATTGAGGCGGGCAGGCCGTTGGGCGTCAAACCTACCTTATTTCCGACGGTTTCGTACGAATCGGCCGTGGTGACGATCGGCGTATAGGGCTTCACCACCGTCTCTTCGATACCGCCTTTGTAGCTTTGGAAGGGGAACGCCTTCTGCACGAAGGTGTCGTTCTTGGAAAGCAGCGCCTTTCCACTCGCGTCCTGGATTTCCATCGCGATGCTGTACGTCCCGTCGGCCAGCGAGGGGAAGCCGAACTCGGACAGGGCGGTGCCGTCCGGGCGGAAGGCGACGGTGTTCTTGCCGATCACCTTGCCGTCCTTGTCAGCGAAGGAGGCGGACAGGAATTTAGCTTCCTGTGAGACCTTCGGATCGATGCCCAAGATCCCGATGTCGGCCGACACGTTCAGCTTGTTGAAGCTGGGCATGAACGCGAATTGCAGTTTCGGCTGCACGGGTTTTCGTGCGACGTTGAGGTTCTGCACGTACCGCTGCACGTCGACGCTCTGGCCGTTCCACAGCGCCGTATTGTTTTCATAATAGACCGTGCCGGAATCGTCGGTGACCTTCAGGAACACGCGATTGCTGCCGTCCTTCCCGAGCTGAAGGCCTGACGCCCGGATGTGCTGCTCGTCCGATTGCCCGGCCTTGAGTGTGACCGGCGTGTTCTGTTCGAGCAGCACCTTGCCGTCAGGTCCGGTGATCTTGACGCTGAAATGCAGGCCGATGTCCTGAGGCTGCGGGTTGAAGAGCTTGAACGTGAAATCCGGGCTGCCCTCCATCCAGTCGCCTACGCCGACGAATTGCACCGCCGCGGCTTTGGAATCGAAGACGACTTCGGGGAATTTATGGAACGCCAGCCACGTCGCCGGCACCCACGTCCAGTAGTTGCCGCCGGAATCCTGGGCCGAGACAATCTGCATGACCCAGCGGGCGCCGTCTTCGATGCGGGTCGTCCCCAGATCCTTCAGCGGGATGGCGATTTCCTGGTTCCAGTAGCTGGCGTCGAACGTCGATTTGACGAGGGTCCCGGTGTCGTACTCAAACCCCTGCTGCCCGATCGACCAGCGAACCTTCTGGTCGCTGAACGCATCCCATGGGTTGGTCATGAATTTGAAGAAATATCCCGAGACGGCTTTCTCTCGGCCGGTGTTGCAGATTTCGATTTCGGTGTGGTCGTCCCAGAGGATGTCCTGCTGTTCGGCCTTGGCCCGGGTCTTGGTGGCCGCCCGCAGGGTGCCCTTGGGGTAGACCGGGTAGCGGAACGCCAGGTAAAGAAACTTGTCGTCGTACGCCAGGTACCAGATCGGCTGGAGCATCTGCGGCAGCGACATCTCGCCGTTCAGATTTACGAAGCCGGTGATGGCGGTCGCGCCTTGCCACTCTTTCGGGTCGATCGTGCCGTCGATCACGGGCGCTTTGGTCAACTTCGGTATCCGCAGCGTGGCCGTCCTGGGCGGCGCGGCATCCTCGGCGCGGGCAGCGAATGAGAGGAAAGAGAGAAAAGAAATCGAACAGATGACGCAAAGAACAATGCGGTGAGTCACGCGAGTTGTCCTCAGGAATGTGTCGAACTGACGTGAGCCCGGCAACGGCACGAGCTTCGTGGCTGGCGAGTATATGCTGAGGGTGTCCCTCCGCTCAAAGCGATTGGAGGAATGCCGACAGCGCTCCCGAAAGACTTACCCTTCAACCTTTTCGCCGTTGAGAAGAATCGGGTCGGCAAAATGCAGTTGCCGCCCGTCCGGCCGGATAATCGGCTCGGCCGAGTACTGGGCGAGGTAGACGCGACGCATTTTAGACGTCGTATTGGCGCCGCTGCGATGGAAGCAATTGCTGCTGAACACCGCGATGCTGCCGGCCGGGCAGATCACAGGGTCGCCGGGGTCTTTGCCGTGGTAGCCGACCTGGTCGTTGGTGCCTTCCTCGGTCGTGTGCTTCACCGTCGACCGCACGCCGGCCCGCTCGTAGGGGAGCATGAAGACCGTGCCGTTCTCCACCGTCATGTCGTCGAGCGCGCACCAGCAGGACAGGTATTCGCGGTGGGGAAAACCCACATAGCCTGAATCCTGGTGCCAGGCGAACTGCATCCCTTTTTCCGCGGCCTTGATCACGTATTGCTCGTGGAACAGGTAGGCGTTTGGCCCGAGCGTGGCCCGGCAGATGTCGGCCATGTAATCGCTGAACAGCATTGGCACGAGCCGGCGGTTTTCCTTGTACTGGTTGGCGATGAAATAGCGGCTGTTGCG
>Ga0070671_100002239_pt1 | contig 14925 bp, 12 predicted proteins | sample KBSS73metaG_FD_65341 | JGI IMG/M metagenome (GOLD analysis project Ga0070671, IMG submission 65341) | Switchgrass rhizosphere microbial communities from Kellogg Biological Station, Michigan, USA - KBS S7-3 metaG | ecosystem: Host-associated > Plants > Roots > Rhizosphere > Soil ...
TCCGGCTACGACGTGGTCGTGCCGACCGCCTACTTCCTTGCCCGCCAGATCACTGCCGGCGTGTTCCAGAAACTCGATAAGGCGAAGCTGCCGAACCTGGTCAATGCCTGGCCGGAGATCGCGCGCCGCCTCGCCGTCTACGATCCCGGCAATCAGTACGCCGTCAACTACATGTGGGGAACGACCGGCATCGGCTACAACGTCAACGCCGTGCGCAAGATACTCGGATCGGACGCGGCCGCCGCTGCGGCGATGGGCTCCTGGGACGCGGTGTTCGATCCGGAAAAGATCGCCAAGTTCAAGGATTGCGGCATTCACCTCCTCGACTCCTCCGACGACATCATCTCGGCGGCGCTGCATTTTCTACAGCTCGATCCGAATTCCAGCGATCCCGGCGACCTGGAAAAAGCCGCGGCGCTGCTCACGAAGATCAGGCCGTATGTGCGCAAATTCCACTCCTCGGAATATCTCAATGCGCTCGCCAGCGGCGAAATCTGCTTCGTTGTCGGCTTCTCCGGCGACATCAAGCAGGCGCAGAAGCGCGCCGCGGAAGCGAAGGGCGCCGTCGCCATCGGGTATTCGATCCCGAGGGAAGGCGCACAATTGTGGTTCGACAATCTCGCCATCCCCAAGGATGCGCCGGACCTGGCCGAGGCGCACGCTCTCGTCGACTATCTGCTCAAGCCTGAAGTGGCGGCAAAGAACACGAACTATATCTCCTACGCCAATGGCAATCTGGCGAGCCAGAAATTCATCGACAAGGCGATCCTCGATGATCGCACCATCTATCCCGACGACGCCACCATGGCGAAGCTCTACACCATCACCGCACACGATCAGAAGACGCAGCGGCTGATCAACCGCTTGTGGACACGGATCAAGACCGGAAAGTAGTGGCGCCGTTTTGGGGTAAGCGCGGCGCCGTCGATGGGCGGCGGGTTGCACCAACATGGACAAATGATCATCGACGTTGCGGCGCCTATCCCGCTGCGGCGGCCATCGCTAAGCTCTGCGTCCTCGCAAGACCGGAAGTGAGACGGAGGTAAGGAATGGGCGCTCTGGACGGAAAAGTCGCCATCGTCACCGGTGGCACGAGCGGCATCGGCGAAAGAATCGTCGAGATTTTTGTCGAGGAAGGGGCCGAGGTCGTTATCGCGGCACGCCGGCAGGCAGAAGGCGAGGCGCTGGAAAAGCGCCTCAACGCCCGGTTCGTCCGCACCGACGTGGCAAACGAGGCCGACGTCAAGGCGATGGTTGCGCGGACCGTCGAATGGTTCGGCCGTGTCGATTGCCTGGTCAACAACGCTGGCGTTCCGGCGCCCATGGTGAGCATCACCGAAATCGATGTCGCCAGCATCGATCAGCTTCTGGCAATCAACGTGCGCGGCGTCTTGCTCGGCATCAAGCATGTGGCGCCGGTGATGCTGGCGCAAGGCGGCGGCAGCATCATCAATATCGGCAGCGTCGCCGGGATGCTCGGCGGCGCCTCCGGCCACATCTACAGCGCCTCCAAGGCGGCCGTTCACTCGATCACGCAATCGGCTGCCGCCGAACTCGGGGAAAAGCACATTCGCGTCAACAGCGTCGTGCCGGGCGGGATCGTGACCGGCATCTTCGCCAAAGCGGCCGGCCTCGAAGGAGCCAAGGCGGACCGGGCGGCGGAGGCGGCAAAGGAACTGTTCGCCTCACTCCAGCCGATCCCGCGCGCCGGCGCGACTGAGGACATCGCGCGCGCCGCGGTCTATCTCGCCAGCGACGGGGCAAGCTTCGTCAATGGCCATAACCTTGTGGTGGACGGCGGTCTTTCCGCGATCGGCAGGGGCTGGGCGCAGTCGGTCGCCGGCCGCGCCGAGATCGCCAAGCGCGTGAGGGCCGCAGCGGCGGCGTTGTAGGCGGCGGGCCGGCGCGGCGCATCGGTCGAAAAGCGAGCGCGGGCGGCGGCACCTCAATTGATGTGGACGAGGGCGCCGCCGTCGACCGGGAGCGCGACGCCGGTGATAAAGTTCGCCTCGTCGGAAGCCAGGAACAGCGCGGCGTTGGCGACGTCCCAGGCGGTGCCCATCTTGTGGCGGAGCGGCACGCGCGCATCGCGGGCCGCCGCCACCTCGGCGCGGCTCTTGCCGCTGACGCGGGCCCGCGTATCAACCGCCATCGGCGTATCCATGAGGCCGGGCAGGATGACATTGGCGCGTACGCCATAGGCGGCGTTCTGGACCGCGACCTGCTGGGTGAAAGCGATCAAGCCCGCCTTGGACGCCTTGTAGGCCACATAGGGGTAGTTCTCCCAAGCGGCCACCGAGGAGATGGTGATGATGACGCCAGAGCGCTGCGCGCGCATCAGCGGCAGCACGTGCTTGCAGGCCATGATGGCGCCGCGCAGGTTGATGGTCGTGACGCGCTCGAATGCCGCCTCGGTGATCTCATCGAGGGGCGCGTCGCCGCCGCCGATGCTCACCCCGACATTGTAGTGCAGGATATCGACGCGGCCCCAGCGCCGCCGCCCCGCCTCGACCATTTCGGCGAGCGACGCCTCTTCGGTAACGTCCGCGGCGAATGCCGCGCATTCACCGGGCGGCTGCACCATGGCGATCGTTTCCTCGGCGGAGGCGAGCTTGTTGTCGACGGCGAGCACCTTGGCGCCTTCCTGGGCGAAACGCAGGACCGTGGCGCGGCCGTTGCCCAGTCCTTCGCCCGGCGATTGGCCGGCGCCGACCACGATCGCGACCTTATCTTTGAGACGCATGGAAACCTCGATGAAGCAGCACGAAAAGCCCCGCTTTCACATTAGCGCAGATTCCGATCAGATTGACCGCCATGCGAGCCAACGGGTCCGGCCCGAAGTGGCCGGCCCGATGACAGGCTCCGCGAAGCAATCCAGGGGCTGCTGCACGGAGCAATGGATTGCTTCCTTGCGCCGTTGGGGCTCCGCGCAATGACGGCGCTGATTCAGTTCGATCGGAGCCCGCGGGTTTCGGAGAAAGTCCGCTGTTCGGAGCTGCTGCCGCTCTCAGCGCGCAGGGGCCGGCCACAGCCATGTGGTCGCGAGCGCAAGCCCATAGAGCGCGAAGGCGAGCAGATAGAGGAAAGCAAAACCGAATTCCATGGAATTGTATTCCAGCAATCCGCCCAGCATCGCGCCGAGCAGATTATAGGCGAGAGCCGACGGCAGATCGTCGACGCTTTTCAGGAGCGTCGAGAACACGATGCCTGAGAAGAGAAGGGGGCCCGTCAGCAGCGCGACGAGGGTCAGCTTGGCGGAAAGATCGGCTTGCGCCACGCCGCCGCCTACGGCGACGACGTAGCCGGCGACAATCGTTACCAGCAACAGCGCGTAGGAGACCGTGGGCCAACGGAATCCGCGGTACGCCACCAGCAGGTTCCCGAGGAACGCCATGGTGAGGATACCGATGATCGCAATTCCGATCGCGTGCCAGGTGTTGCCGAACAACAGGCCAAGCTCGGTAATCGCCTTGGTTTCGACCAGCATGAAGCCGGCGCCGAGGAAGAAGAACGGCATCATCGACCTGTTCCAGCGCTGATCCGGCAGGAGCTTGCGCACGAGCAGCGCCGCCAGTGCCAGCACCAGCAACAGTGAGATGACGTAGGACGTGGGATACATCCGCGCGTCCATGTAGAAGAACGGCCAGTCGTCGGTCGGGATGTCGAGCTTTTCCGGCCAGCCCTTGGCGAAGTCGCTCGTGCGATCGACGAGATCGTGTGACGCCATGAAGGCCGTCGGCAGCGCCACCGTGCCGCCTTTCCTGACCATGAACGTATAGGTCCGGTCGGTGTCATAGCCGGTCAGGACGGCGACCGGCGGTCCGGCGCCGGGAAGCTCGCTCAGTATGCTGAAGATCTTGAAGCCCATGCGCAGATTGGGGAGCGCGAACGACACGCTCATCAGCCCGCCCTGCTTCAGGTGGGCATAGGCTTCCGCCAGTCCCTCCTTGGTGTAGACGAACGAGTCGAGGCGGACATTCGATCCATGCGACAGCAGGATGTGCGAATCGAGAACGCCATAGATGATCGCATCGTAGCTGCGATCGGTGTTGCGGAAGAAGGTGCGCGCATCGTCGTTGATTACGTTGACGCGCACGTCGTCATAGGGGTGCTCGGGATGGTTGGCCTTGCCGAGCGCGATGATCGCGGGATCGATCTCGACGGCGTCCACCGCCTTGGCGCCGAGCCGCAGTGCCGCCCCGACGTCGTTACCGCTGCCGGCGCCGACGACGACGACGGTGTCGAGCGATGGCGCCGCATGAAACGGCAACTCGTAGTAGCCGAGGATTTTTCTCTGGTTGCCGGATTCGCGGTTGAAGTTCTGCAGCGAGAAATCATGGACCTTCTGAAAGTATGCTCCCGCGGAAAGCAGGTTCATGAGGCCGTCGGGCTTGGTGGATTTCTGGATGAGCTGGTAGGGCGAGTAGATGTTCTGCACCATCGGTTCGACCGGATACGCGGTGATGATGATGCAGGCCATGGCGGCGCCGATGCCGATGTAGTGCGTCCGCTCCAGCGGCGGTTGGCAGGACACCAGCTGGTAGGCCAGAACCAGTCCGGCGGCGACGGCGAACCAGATCACCGGGCCGGTCCACAGCCAACTCAGGATGAACAACAGGCCCACGCCGGCGATGCTGCCCAGGAGATTGCAGCCGTAACCGGCGAGCGTGTTGGCGCGCAGCATCATGTGGCCGCAAAACTGCGCCACCGGCACCATGATGATGACATTGAGGATGAAGGTGACGATCAGGAGAAGATAGGCCGGTACGTTCAATGCCGCGGACGCCCATTCCGGCAGCATGTTGTGCAGGTCGAAGACCGAAGTTTCCTCCTTGACCGGCACGAAGAAGAAGATGTCGCCCAGGCTCGCGTAGCGAAGCGAGATCAGCAGAAATATGGTCAGCGCCAAGAGCGGCAGCGTCATCGGCAGCAGGAGCGGGCTCCGGTGCGCCAGCGCATAGCCGATGCCGAGGCCGCAAAAGCACGCGAGCAAGGTGAAGTTCTTGTAGAGGGCGAAAACCGGGAACAGGCTTCCCTGCCATCTGATCAGCACCAGCTCGAGAAACAGCGTCAGGCCGGAGAGCACGGTGATGGTCGTATAGAGCGCGGTCGAGCGCTCCTTCTCGCCCCAGGCCGCAAGCTGTTCGCTTGCCGTTTCGACGAGGTCGTGCAGCCACCTCTCGGCGAAACCTTTGAGACGTCCGTAGCCGGCAACGCCCACCGCGGAGAAGAACAGAACCGCCACGATTGGCACGCGCGGGAAGAACAGGTCGTTGAGGAAGGGGGAGGACTTGATGATCCGCGCACAGAAAATCAACAGAGGAACGATGACGCAGACCGCAGCCATCGACGCCGCGAGCGTCACGATGCGGGAGCTAAAGTCGGGGCGCGCTCCTGTGACGGATGCAGGAGTGGTGGCTGCGAGGGACATCGGTTTCCTTTGGGCAGGTCGGGTATGTCGCTCGGGCGGCATGCCTTAGCAATCGCCGCTGACGTGGAGCGGTTTAAGCCTTATTCAGCAATCGTCTAAAAATGATGAACCGAAAGGAAAACGGGACTACGCAGCAGCCGCCGATGCTGCCGGCGCAGGCTCGGCTTCGCACAGCCGGAAAGCCGGAACCCGCTCAGCGACAAAGGGAACGCAGACAGCAATACATGCGAGCGAAATTGGAAATGCGACGCAAACGCGACATAAAGCGTAAACCATCACGCGACGCGCGCTCGATGGTGTACCATGCCGTCTACGCGGCGTCGTTTCGGGAGCGTACTGTGATCCTTGAATCGGTCATTACCTGTCCGCATTGCGTGACGGCAACAGCGGAGACAATGCCGGTGGACGCCTGCCGCATCTTCTATGTGTGCACGAAGTGCGGTGCGACGCTGCGGCCGAAGCCGGGCGACTGCTGCGTGTTCTGCTCCTACGGTTCGGTTCCGTGTCCGCCGATCCAGGCGGAACGGTTGGGCGTCGAGAGCAACGCCTCGTGTTGCTCCTGACAACCGCGATGCGTGACGCACCCGCATGACGCAGGCAGGCAAGCAAGCAAGGGAGACCGCAGCAGCCGCAGTCGATCTACCAGCGCGTGTCTGCTTTCTCGTCCCGCCAACGACGGTGCAGCCATAGCCATTGCTCGGGATATTCGCGCACCCAGCCTTCCACCACCGACGTGATCGCCTGCATGGTGCCGCGGACATCGACGCGCCCTTCGGCGTCGCGCGGCGGCTCGATGGGGTCGGTGATCTCCCCCCAGAAACTGTTGCCGTCAGGTTGGCGCACGACGCGCATGCCATGGATCGCGCACCCGGTCTGCCGGGCGAGGAGCGCGATCAGCGGGTTCACCTTGCAGGGCCGGCCGAAGAAGGTCACCTCGATGCCGCGGGTGTAGTGCTGGTCGACCAGCATGCCGACGTGGACGCCCGATTGCAGGAGCCGCGCAAGTTTCACCGGTGCGTCGAGTCCGGTCGGAATGAGTTCGCCCATGAGCGGCGCGCGCAGTTTGACGATGGCATTGCTGATCGGCGCAATGTTGGGGCGTCGGAAGAGCACCGCGGACTTGATGCCCATGAGCTTGGCGCCGAGCGCCGGAAGCTCCCAATTGGCGAGATGGGCGGCAAAGCCGATGGTCGCCTTGCCGGTCTTCATCATTCGCTCGCCGCGCTCCTGCGTTGCCGGCGGGTAAGTGATGACGTCGGGGGAGAGGGGACCGAGGCCTGCCGGATGGAATTCGTCGAGGTGGGCGAACTCGATCGCAAGCCGGCCGAGATTGTCCCACACGCCCGCCAGGATCTTTTCGATCTCGGCGTCTGACTTTTCCGGAAAGGCAGCACGCAAATTCTCGCGGCCGAGGCGGTGTTCCTTGAACAAGGGCCCGACCTTGCGCATCACCGCAGCGGAAAAGTCGGCGGTGCGCCGGCGATCCATGAGCTTGACGCCGCGCACCATTCCGACTGCTGATGCGCCGACTACGCCGTCGAACAAGGTCTTGAAGGGCTGCCCGAGCATCAGAGCATGATCCGGAAAAGTGGCCGCCGGTTTTCCGAAAGGATCATGCTCCACCAAAGGAGAAAAGAACGCGATCAACGATCGCGTTCTTAGAAATTGACGATGATCTTGCCGAAGACCTGTCGGGTCTCGAGCCGCGCGAGCCCCTGCTCAAAGTCGGCGAGGGCGAATTCGGTGTCGATCACCGGCGTCAGCCCCGAGGCCATCTTGGCGAGGCTCTCGTTGATGTTGCGGATCGAGGCGCCGAACGAGCCGAAGATACGGTATTGCTGCAAATAGAGCTGGAACAGGTTGATCGTAGTCGATTGGCCCGAGGTCGAGCCGCAGGTCACCAGCCGCCCGCCGCGCTTGAGACAGAGAAGCGAGCCGTTGAAGGTGTCGGGCCCGACGTGCTCGAAAGCGACATCGACGCCCTTCTTGGCGGTGAGCTTGCGCACGACGCCTTCGAAGCGATCAGTCCGGTAATTGATCACGTGGTCGGCGCCGAGCGCCTTGGCTTTCGCCGCCTTCTCGTCGTCGCCGACGGTGGTGATGACGGTGCAGCCGATCGCCTTCGCCATCTTGATCGCGGCGGTGCCGATGCCGGAGCCGCCGGCCTGCACCAGGATCGTCTCGCCCGGTTCAAGCTTGGCGTTGTCGAACAGCATGTGCTGCACGGTCGCGAACGCGACCGGCGCGCAGGCGGCGTCGCGGAAGCTCACGCCCGGAGGGATCGGCACCACGAGCCGAGCCGGCATGTTGAGACGGTCGCGCGCGAAGCCGTCGACGTGGAAGCCCATGATGCCGGCGACGTTTTCGCAGAGATTGTCGCGGCCTTCGCGGCAGGCTTTGCAGGCGCCGCAGGTGAGCCCGCCATAGGCGACGACGCGATCGCCGACCTTGAGCGTCATACCGCCCGTCGCCGGCGCGGAAGGGTCGGGGGACGGCCCGACGGCGACGATTTCACCGGCCGCCTCAACGCCGACAATGAGCGGCAGCTTGCGCTTGGCGAACGCCATGCCGCGCCAGCCCCATACGTCAATGTGATTGAGGCCGATGGCCTTGATGGCGATCTGCACTTCGCCGGCCGCCGGTGCTGGCGGGGCGGCCATTTCGACAAGCTCGATCTTGCGGTCGCCGACGAGGCTCAGCGCGCGCATGCGCCCTTCCTCCGCCTTGCCGCGGGCGGCCTGGGATCGGGTGGGAGCCTCGCGCTCGCCGCCCAGCGCGGGAGGCGCGGCGTCGCTCACGCCGGCTCCCGGGTCATGATGAGAGAGACGTTCTGGCCGCCGAAGCCGAAGGAATTGGAAATGACGCGGCTGACGCGCGTGTCGCGCGCCACGTTCGGCACGACGTCGAGCGGGATCGCTGGATCGGGAACGTGGTGATTGATGGTCGGGGGAATGCGCTGGTGCTCGAGCGTCAGCAGGGAGAACACCGCCTCCACTGCGCCCGCCGCGGTCAAGGTATGGCCGATCATCGATTTGTTCGACGAGATCGGGATGCCGCGGATACGCTCGCCGAACACTGCCGAGACGCCAAGGGATTCCATCTTGTCGTTCTCGGGCGTCGAGGTGCCATGCGCGTTGATGTAGTCGACGTCCTCGGGACCGACGCCGGCGTCGGCGAGCGCATTGCGCATGCAGGCGATGATCGGCTTGCCGTCGGGGCTCGACCGCGTGCGATGGAAGGAATCGGATTTCTCTCCGCATCCTTCGAGAATGCCGAGCACGCGCGCTCCACGCGCCCAGGCGTGATCGAGATCCTCGATCACCAGGGCGCCGCCGCCTTCGGCGAGCACGAAGCCGTCGCGGTTTTTCGAGAACGGCTTCGAGGCTTGTTCGGGTGGATCGTTCTGCGTCGAGAGCGCCGACAGGAGCGAGAAGCGAACGAGTGATTCCGGAGTCAACGAACCGTCGGCGCCGATCGCCAGCGCCGCCGAGCATTCGCCGCGCCGGATCGCTTCGACGCCGAGCTGGATTGCGGTGGCGCCGGAGGCGCAAGCCGTGGTCAGCGAAATCGGTGAGCCTTCGGTGCCGAAATGCGCGGCGACGTACTCGCCGATGATGCCGTATCTGATCGTGTCCGAGATTGGCGCGAATTGCGGTTCACGGGCCACCCGCGTCAGGTCGGGGTAGCCGGCCTCGCCGGTTGGCACCGCCGTCTCGGCGACTTGGATGCGATAGGGCCACTCGATTTCGAGCGGCGGCAAGGCAATGAACAGCGGGCCGGGAAAGTGGCCTTTGCCGCCGATGCCCGATTCGCTGATCGCCTCTTCGCCGGCGAGGAGCGCAATACGCTTCGACAGCTCGGCTGGCGGCATATAGTTCTTGTAAACGTCATTCGCTGTGCCGGCGATCGTTGTGCGCATGCTGTCGAGCGGGAAGCGCGAGATGCGGCGGATGCCGGAGGTGCCCGCGGTCAATTTCGCCCAATTGTCGGACTTGCCGACGCCGAGCGAGGTGACAACGCCCATGCCGGTGATGGCGACGACCGGACGGCCCGCCCTGTCGCGCGTGTGTGGGCCTGCCATGAACCCCTCCTTCACTCGGCCCGCGTAATCACCGCGAGCCCTTCGCCGCGCCAATTGCCGACGCTGGTGACCACGATCTGCGACAGCGCCGGCGGACTTTCGCCGGTGTCTCCACTGCCGGCCGGCGCGAACAGCTTGCCATGCTCGAGCACGGCTGAGGCGATGCCGATATTCGCGGCGAACTGAGCATCGACCCCGTGTCCGATATAGGTCCCGGCGTTGCGGACGGGAAGCCCGAACTCCTTGAGCACGGTCAACTCCGCTGAAGTCGCCGGCTCGAGCCCGGAGGCGCCGGAGATGATCGCGGCGTGGTCGCGGTCAACCTGCGGGGCGATCACCTCCAACTGTCGCCGCAGCGACACTTCGATGTCACCCGGCTTGCGGAGATTGCGGTCGGAGTAGACCTCGGAGATGCGTCCCCTGGGGCGGGCGCCGCGTGCCTGTGCGTGCTCACGGCTTTCGAGCACGAGGAAGGCGCCCAGGGTCGCCAACGCAAGGCCGCCTTGCGGACCGCGATCCCAGACCGGCGCGAATTTCCCCCTGAGCGCCGAGCTCGTGAGCTCGAATGAGAAGAGAACGTCCCAGCGCGGCCCGTGGTAGGAGCCGCCGACCAGGGTCAGGTCGCTCTGCCCGGCGGCGATGCGCGCCTGGGCGACGCGCACGGCGTCGACACCGGCACCTTCCTCACCCATGAAGGTCCGCGAGGAGCCGACGACGCCGTGCACCAGCGAGATGTTGCCGGCAAGGAGGTTTGGCAGCTGCGCCAGGAACAGCGTCGGACGCAGGTCGCTCATTAGGCGTTCGTTGAGAAACGCCGCGGGTTCTGCGACCTTGCGCATGCCGCTGAGGATCGCAGTGTCGACGGCAATGTCGCGCTCGCCGCCGCCGGCGTCGACGATCATGTCGGTGTGGTCGAGAAGCTCAGGCTTTCCGGCGATGCCGGCGTCGCTAAGCGCGAGGCCGGCGGTGTAGACGCCGACCCGCTGCCACATCTCCATCTGCCGCTGGTCGCTTTTCTTCGGAATTTGCTTGTCGAAGCTCATCGGCGCGAGCGGGTGCACGACGTAGGGTGCAAAGCTCTTGTCGTCGTAAGGCGGCGGATCGCCGCGCTCGAGGTGGCTCCAGACCGACTCCAGCCCCTCGCCCAGGCAGGTGAGAAGGCCAACGCCGGTGATCCACACCTCGCGGCGTGCGGTCACTTCACGAACTCCTTGGCGGGAAAGTTGATGCGCTCGGCCCAATCCCACAGTCCAGCGCGCAGCTCCGGGCTCGGATAGGGGATGATGCGGTAGGTGAGCGTGGCGTCGCAGACCGGCGCGCCCTTGCACCATCCCTTGGCCTCGCCGACGGCGTAACCGGAGCCCTCGTGTATGACCTTGCCTTCGAACTCAAGCTGGTCGCCAGGGAACACGGCGGCGCGGATCTTGCCTTCCTTGACGCCGGCGAGTGCGGGCAGGCCGGTGAAGCCGGTGAGCGCGCTTACGAGCCAGCCGGTGGTCTGCGCCATGCACTCGATCAGGAGTACGCCCGGCATCAGCGGATAGCCCGGGAAGTGACCCTCGAATACCGTGCTCTCTTTTGGGATCGTGCAGACCGATCGTGTTCGGCGCTCGCCGATATTGACCTCGACGAAGCGGTCGATCATCTGAAAATATTCAAGGCGCATGCGCGGCGCCTCAGGCGCCCTTGGCCGCAATCAGTTCGTCGATGCGATCGCTCAGGTTCTTGAGCACGAAGTACTGGTCGGTCGTGGCCTTGCCGTCGTTGACTTCCTGGGTCCATTGCTCAAGCGGCAGCTTGATGCCGAACGCCTTATCGATGGCGAAGGCAATATCGAGGAAGTCGAGGCTGTCGATTTCGAGATCGTTGATGGCGTGACTTTCCGGCTTGATGTTCTCACGCGGGATGTCGCAGGTTTCCGCAATGATTTCAGCCACTTTATCGAATGTGGTGGACATCGGGCGTGCTCATTTCTTGACGGCGTGAACGGTGCCGTCCCCAACGACGGCGCCCACAAGCCCGATTGTTTCCGGGCCCCTCAGAACGTGAATGCCCCGTATAGCGAAGGATGTCGCCAAGTTCAACGGCGGCTTCCCGCCGCCGCGCGGCGCTGCCGGGGGCGGCTGCGCTCCGATTGCCTCCTGCGGGCGGCAAGTTATCGGAACTTGTTCACGCAACGCTTTGCTCGCCGCCTCGCTTGATTGGCGAAGTCATATTCCCTAATGAACGGCCGAGAGGTCATCCATGCCGCAGGCGCTCGTGCGCAAGCGTTGCTTCGTGCAGATGATCGGCTACGAGCCGGTCGGCGCTGAGCACCAGCATCGGCGTTTCATCCGCGAGATGAAGCGCTTCGAGAAGGCCTGGAATGTGAGCGGCAGCGTTTCCCCGCTCAATGTTTCCGCCGACGGCGCAGTCGCGAATTGGACGGTCGAGACCAGCGGGCCGAACTGGCGCGTTGCGACCGACTACCACTACTTCCGCTGGGATGACTTCATTTCGGCCGATGCGAAGGAGAGCGATTGGTGGCGCTTCCCGCTCGGCGCCGCCGCCCTGATCGAGTTCCTTCTCACCGGGACGGCGGTCAAATATTTTGTCGTGGCATGGCGATACGGCGGCTTCTTTCTCTCTCCTCTCATCTACATTCTCGGCATGATCTGGCTGTCGATCGGGCTCACGCGGTTGATCGTGGGCCACAGCGGCCTGCCGTATTCGCTCATTTGGGCGCCGCTGCTCGCGTTCGCGCTGTTCGTGGCGCTGCGGCTGATCTTCGGTCGGATGTTGTTCATCCGCTATGCGCTCGATGACTGGTACTTCGCGCGCGATTTCATCCATCGCGTCCGCCCGGGGATCGAGGACCGGCTCGACCGCCTCGCTGCGGAATTGGCACGCATCGTGCGAGAGACCGGTGCCGACGAGGTTATCGTCGATGGCCACAGTCTCGGCGCGCCGCTCTCTCTCATCGTGGTCGACCGCGCGCTGAAGCTCGACCCGGAACTCAGCCGGCCCGGCCGGCCGCTGCACTTCGTTACCAGCGGCTCCTCGTTGCTGAAGGTCGCGCTGCACCCGGCCGCCGGCTGGCTGCGCGATGCGGTGGCGCGGGTCGCGAACGCGCCGATCTATTGGGTCGAGTTCCAGGCGCTGGTCGACATCATCAATGTCTACAACGTCGATCCCGTGGTCGCGCTCGGCCTCGCGGCAACGGGTAAGCCGATCATCCAGATCATCCGCATCCGGTTGATGGTCGAGGAGAAGACCTACCGGAGCTTCTACCTCAACTTCCTGCGCATACACCGCCAGGCGATGATGGGCAACGAGCGTCGTTACTACTACGATTACTACATGCTCTGCTGCGGCCCGATCCCGCTCGCCGAGCGGGTCGCCGACGGCGATGCGGCTGTCGCGGCCTTCACCGCCGACGGGGCCTTGACCGCGGCGCGGCACGAAGCTGCGGCGGCAAGTGCCACGGAGCCGGCGCCATGACCGCAACGATCTCGAAATTTCTCTGGCTCGGCTTTTGCCTGCTCTGGACGGCGCTGCGGCAACGGCCGCAGCGCCGCTCGCGGAAGACGGCGGTGACATATTCCGGCCGCGACATCCGCGAACTCGTCCTGCTCGCATGCTCGCTGACGGGGCTCGGCATCCTGCCATTCATCTACGTGGTGACCGGGTTCCCGCGGTTCGCCAATTACCCGTTCACGCCGGTGCAGGCGTATCTCGGGATAGCCGTGTTCGGCGGCGTGCTGTGGCTGTTCTACCGTACGCATCACGACCTCGGTGCAAACTGGTCGGTCAGTCTCGATCTGCGCGAACGCCATACGCTGGTCACAACCGGCGTCTACGCCCGCATCCGTCATCCAATGTATTCGGGATTCTGGATGATGGCGCTCGCCCAGGTCCTGCTGCTGCCAAACTGGATTGCCGGGCCCGCTGGCTTCGTCGGGTTCGGCATGCTGTTCTTCGGCAGGGTCGGGCGCGAAGAGCGCATGATGATCAAAGCCTTTGGCGAGGAGTATCGGTCCTATATGCAGCGGACCGCGCGCGTCGTTCCTTGGATCTATTGATGGTGCTCGATCCGCAGCGTGTCATTTTTGCTACAGGTTTGCGTACGTTGCGCTGCGAGGCGCGTTTAGGGGGGAATATGGCACGATCGCACTGGCGATGCGGGCTCGATTCCTTAGAATACCAGTTAAGAAGCAGCGGATTCCGGGGTGAGGCGCCGGGTCCGAAAGCCAAGAGGCGGCAGAGGCGGCTATGAGAAATATGCGGCGACTGGCGGTGATCGGGGTGTTGTGTGTCCTGATGATGGCCGGGTTCGGCACAAGCCCGGGCATGGCGGAGTCGCGCGCCCACGTTTACGTGCTGCGCGGGCTGATGAACATTTTCTCGCTCGGCATGGATACGCTTGCGGAAAAGATTCAGCGCCACGGCATCAATGCGACCGTGCACAATTACTCCGAGTGGCAGTCGCTCGCCGACCAGGCCGCCGCCGCCTATCGCGCCGGCACCGAAGGGCCGATCATCATCATCGGACACTCGCTCGGCGGCGACGCCGTCATGCAGATGTCCGCCTATCTCGGCCGGAAGGGCGTTCCGGTTGCGCTGGCGGTGCCGTTCGACAGCACGCAATCCTTCGCCACGTCGAGCAACGTCGGCCGCCTGCTCAACCTGACTCACGCGGACTACGGTCGCATGTCGCGGGGGACCGGCTTCCACGGTACGCTTTCCAACATCGATGTCAGCAACGACCACAGCATCGACCACCTCAACATCGACAAGTCGGCGCGGCTGCATGCCCAGGTGCTCGCCGCTGTTCTCGCGGCGGTGGGCGGAAGTCACCACTCCCCAACGGCAAACGAGCGGCGCAAGCCAGGCTCGATCGCCGCGCCGGAGCCCGGCAGTGACGGTGTCAGCAAACCGGCGGATTCGACGCCCGCGCCTGCCAAGCCAACCGATGGTGCCTCCGGCTCGATCGCGCCAGCGAAGTCGTTGAGCGACCGCGGCACGGTGGTCATCGCCGCCCCTGAGAAGTCGCGCAGCGCCGAGACGACATCGAGCGCGCGATAGCAGCGCGCGCCCACACGCTTGCTCGTTTCTCAGCTTGACCGAGATCGCGCGCGCAGGCGCCGGTCTAATGCGACGCCTGCGGCCAATCAGTCCTCGGCAACCGGATGCGGCCATAGGCCCCGCTTGATGCGCACAGCACCGCGTGCGAGAGGGCGGTGCGTTCGTTCAGACGCACGGCACGGAGCCATTCGATGACGACCATTGCGCGCAGCCACACTCGTTGCGGCCTCGCAACCGCATTTGCGATCTTGCTGGGGCAGCTATCGGCCGCCCAGGTCCAAGCGGCCGACTATGAGGTCGGCGCGATCCACATCGGGGACACGTGGGCACGGGCGACACCGAAAGGCGC